>ERZ1740070.84-NODE-84-length-68597-cov-6.986548_pt1 | contig 68597 bp, 66 predicted proteins | sample MGYA00581734_ERZ1740070 | MGnify/ENA primary metagenome ERZ1740070 (study PRJEB43018, sample SAMN04849744) | marine metagenome | isolation source: floating plastic debris | place: Pacific Ocean | collected 2008-09-01 | study: EMG produced TPA metagenomics assembly... | reverse complement strand
GGAAGCTATCTGCAAGCTTTCCAAGCGCCGGGCCAAAGATGGCAAGCAGAACAAGTGCGTTGAAGATCGGAAGCGCCACCTGGGCTGCAAACCGGGGAAGAAGATTGTCGAAATTGTCCCAGTGGAAATGCATGATATTGGCTGTATCTTCCCTTGATCCCGCGTGATCTATAGCGCAGGTCTTGCTGCCGACAAAAGAGGACCGCTTCGCCCATGCCCGACGACCTGATCAATTCCTTCATGACCGGCCCGGATGAAAACGGGCGGTTCGGCGATTTCGGCGGACGGTTTGTGTCCGAAACGCTGATGCCACTCATTCTTGAGCTGGAAGAACAATACGAACGCGCGAAGACCGATGACAGCTTCTGGGCAGAGATGGACTTCCTCTGGAAGCACTACGTTGGCCGTCCCAGCCCGCTGTATCACGCGGAACGCCTGACCGAACATCTGGGCGGCGCGAAGATCTACATGAAGCGTGATGAGCTGAACCACACCGGCGCGCATAAGATCAACAACGTTCTGGGCCAGATTATCCTCGCCCGGCGCATGGGTAAAACCCGAATCATTGCGGAAACTGGCGCGGGCCAACACGGTGTGGCGACAGCAACAGTCTGTGCCAAATTCGGTCTGAAATGCGTTGTTTACATGGGCGCGCATGACGTCGAACGTCAGCAGCCGAACGTTTTCCGCATGAAACTTCTGGGCGCCGAGGTTGTGCCTGTCACCTCTGGGCGCGGCACCCTCAAGGATGCCATGAACGACGCGTTGCGCGACTGGGTCACCAACGTGCGCGATACCTTCTATTGTATCGGAACCGTCGCGGGCCCACACCCGTACCCAGCCATGGTCCGCGACTTCCAGTCGATCATTGGCAAAGAAACCAAAGAACAGATGCACGAGGCTGAAGGCCGTCTGCCCGACACTATCATCGCGGCCATTGGCGGGGGGTCCAACGCGATGGGTCTCTTCTACCCGTTCCTCGATGATAAGGAGGTCAGCATCATCGGCGTCGAAGCTGGTGGCAAAGGTGTCAACGCCAAGATGGAGCACTGCGCATCCCTCACCGGTGGCCGCCCTGGGGTTCTGCACGGCAATCGCACGTATCTGTTGCAGGACGACGACGGCCAAATCCTCGAAGGCTATTCCATCTCAGCTGGCCTCGATTATCCGGGCATCGGCCCAGAGCACTCGTGGCTGCACGAGATCGGTCGCGCGCAATATGTTGCGATCACTGACAAGGAAGCGCTTGAGGCTTTCCAGCTTTGCTGTGCCACTGAAGGCATCATCCCCGCACTCGAACCCTCACATGCGCTGGCCCACGTTATGAAGATTGCGCCAGACTTGCCGAAAGATCACATCATTTGCATGAATATGTGCGGACGGGGCGACAAAGATATCTATTCCGTCGCGCGTCACCTCGGCATCGAAATGGGCGAAGAGGGCCGCTAGGCCTAAACCAAAAATCTAAACCAAACAAAAACCGCTCGGGTCAGCACCTGGGCGGTTTTTCAATGTGCACTTAACTTCCCAAGGGTGCGCATAAACCAGAGTTTATGACCCTAAACCAATCACTTACTGGACGACCCATAAACTGCCGGTAAATGTACGCAGCACGATGTAACTGTGATCCTTCTTCTCGTTCGCATTGGCGCACTGCCACGCAACCGCCCTTTTCGCGAACGGGGGCCTATAGGAGATCACCATGAAACCGATGAATTTTGCCGTCGCCGCAGTTATTGCCGCTCTTGCTTCCGGCGCACAGGCGCAAACAAGCGCCGAAAGCCAAATCGAAGCGGATCTGACCTCGAAAGGGTTTCAAGACATTGATATCGATTTCTCATCATCGCGCATCTTCGTTGATGCCTATCGCGGAGGTCGGGAGTTCGAAGTTGTCTACGACCGCAGCACTGGCGCCATCCTCGCGTCGGGCTGGGAAGATGACGACGATGGCGATTACGATGACGACAATTACTACGATGATGATGACGACGACGATGATTATGACGACGACGATGATTATGATGATGACGATGACGATGGGTACGACGATGATGACGATGACGATGACGATGACGATGATAATGATGACTATGACGATTGAGCGTCGCATCCGACGGTGCATCGCTTGATGGACAAAGGGTGCGCCATGAAGCGACGTGCTTTCCTCACTGGCCTTGCCGCGGCGGGGCTGGTCCTTCCGCACGGGGCGGTCGCACAAGATGCGCAAACCCGCGTCATTCAACGATTGCAACGCGATGGATACCGCAACATCCGGGTGTCTCGTACCTTTCTGGGGCGCATCCGCATCGTAGCCAGAGGCGTGCCTGGGGAGCGGGAGATTATCCTCAACCCGTCGACCGGTGCGATCTTACGCGATGTCCTAAGACAGTCAGGTTCGGACGACCGATCGCGAGACAATGATCACCAAAGCAATTCAGACGCGTCTGGCCAAGATGACGGTGACGATGATCAAGGCTCGGGGGATGGGCAGGACGGCCCTGATGATGATGACGATGACGACGATGATGATGACGGCGGGTCCGACGACAACGACGATGACGATGGGGGCGACGACGACAACGGCGGTGGCGATGACGACGACGATGATGATGACGATTGACGCGGCATCACCCCATCACGACGCGGCGCTCCCGTGAAAGGCCAGATCGCCTTTCTCCTTTTGCTGGCGTTGCAACTTGCCTGCGCCGCCTTTTTCCTTTGGGATATCCTCGCCCCGCTGCTTGGCATCACATACGAGCCACTGTCCTGGACCCTTTACGAACTGATAGAAGTCGGCGCTGCAGTTGGCCTTTTGCTTGGAATGATGATGACTGCGCACATGTTGTCCCGGTCGCGCAGCCGTCAAAAACTGGCCGAAGCGCAACTCAGGATCGCGTCGGGCGCATTCATGGATGTCCTGACAGAACGGTTTTCCGACTGGCAACTCACACCCGCAGAAAAAGACGTGGCTTTGTTTTTGATCAAAGGCCTGTCCACGTCTGAAATTGCGGGTTTGCGGGAAACCTCCGAAGGCACGGTCAAAGCGCAGACAAACGCAATTTATCGCAAAGCGGATGTGTCGGGCCGACCACAGCTATTAAGTCTATTCATTGAAGACCTGATGAGTGACGCGTTGCCCGGTTTACAACCAGAGTTGTAAACGTACCCATCAGACTTCTGATCTGTCGACGCCATGCTCTTCCAGAACATCCAAAGGCACCACTTCCAACGCGCGCTTATGCGTGGCGGCAAGGTGCACTTTGGGGGCGCAGCCTTCGTCATGGGCTTGCAAAAACCGCCCGGCACACAAGCACCAGCTGTCACCGGGTTTGAGGCCAGGAAACTGGAACTGCGGCATCGGTGTGCTCAGGTCGTTGCCGACATATTTCGAATAGGCCAGGAACTCTGCCGTCATCACAGCACAGACCGTGTGGCTGCCCTGATCGGCATTGCAGGTGTTGCAGTGACCGTCGCGGAAAAACCCGGTCATGGGGTCTGACGAACAATGCGCCAAAGCGCCTCCGAGAACGTTCACAGGGTCATCTTGTTCCATGTTGGCCCCTCTGTTGGCAGCGTCAGGCCTAACCTAAGCCGTGTCAGGTGCCCAATCCACCCAGCGCCCATGAAAATCGACGCGCCCGAGTTCAATCCGTTGATCCCCGGGCCAAAGTCGCGCTGAAACGCGTGCGCCGCGCGTGTGTGTATCAGCCTCCATCCGCAGCCAGGCAAGTGGTGTGTTTGACGTGGCCCGTGCCCCTGCCGTTTCGATCAGCGCTGTGCCTCTGTCTTGCGCGGATTGTGGGAAGTATTGCCATGCGATGGTGTGGAAAACTAGGTGCATGTGGCCGTTGGGAGCAGTCTCAAGCCGATTGGCCAGCCAGTCAATTGCGTCGCCTTTATCTACCGTTACTGCATTCGCCGAAATGGCGGCATCTGTCAGCGCCATACGATGCTGTTGATCCGCCCAAAGATAAGACCGCAAGCGCAACGCGTGGTCGGGATTATGCGCATCCAGCGGGTTCAGGTCGACACCGCGTCTCTCTTTCACTGTGAAACGCGCTGCATGTGGGGCAGGACCATTCCATTCTGGCGTCAGCGTCAGCGCCGCATCCTCTGGCCCAAGTCGCGTGTCGTCAGCAACCAGCGCATATGCGTCGAACATTAGGTTCAAACCCGCGCTCGCACCCAGCTCAAAAAGGCACACCTGTGCCGCTCCGGTTATCCGCGTCAGATGATGCGCCCCAGCGATCAACACAGCGCTGCGGCGCACTTCGTTGGTTTGTGGTGGAACTTTGATCCAGTCCATCATGAAATCGCTGTGATCCGCCAGCGCCTGCACCAGAGCGCCCTTAAGCTCATCGTCAGTCACAGTGTTCGGTGGATAAGCAGCCAGCAACCCGGCGTCACGTTTGGTCAGCACTAAGGCATGCAAGCCCGAAGCAAGTCGCAGCGGCAGCGAATGCCCTTTGGGTCCGATATCGCCCTCATACGCCTGCACGGTCTGATCGAGCGGTGATCCATCCGACCAAACCTCTGCCAACAGCGGCAACATGCGCGCCATAAACGGAGCGTCGCGCGACGCACACTGCCCGGCCAGCGACAGCAAAGCCTCCCGCAGGGTCAACGGACCTTGTCCATCAGTTTTTGCATCGCACTGCGTGTGTCGGGTTCGGGATCAGGCTTGGGTGTGGATTTCGGCAGGTCTGCTTTCTCGGCCTTCGGATTTGAGTTGGAGGATCGGGGTGGGCTCACCCGCAAGGCAACCGCGTTCATGAACTTGCCCGTATCGCCATCAGCGAGATGCTCCGCACCATCGGCAATCCCGCGCATCAGGTCGTCCAGCCAGTCTGCATCCGCCTTGGGAAAGTCGTTCAGCACGTAACCTGACACCTTGTCTTTGTGCCCCGGGTGCCCAATGCCAAGCCGTACGCGGCCGTAAGCCTCCCCGATATGCCCGTGGATGGATCGCAACCCATTGTGGCCCGCATGCCCGCCACCCTGTTTCACGCGGCATTTGCCGGGTGCCAGATCAAGCTCATCGTGAAAGACGGTCACGTCCGCAGGTTCGAGTTTGTAGAACTGCATTGCAGCCTGCACCGATTGCCCCGAGCGGTTCATGAACGTCCCAGGCTTGAGCAGCAGCACCTTGTCGGACCCAAGCCGCCCTTCAGACGCGTCCCCCTGAAATTTGGCTTTCCAAGGGCCAAACCCGTGATCAGATGCGATCTGATCTATCGCCATAAACCCGATATTGTGCCGGTTCTTGGCGTATTTCGCGCCCGGATTGCCGAGGCCTACAAAGAGTTTCATCGTGTGCCGCCTGTGTCGTTTGGCCTTCTGTATGATAATCCGGCGGCAGGCGCAAAACACAGCGTGTTCGCATGTTGATCTACGCAGCGGCACCAAGTGCTACGGCCACCCCCGCAGAAATCACAAGCGCCCAGCCAATGGCGTAGTGCAACCGCATCAACAGGAAGGCCGACAGACCGATCAACACCAACGCCTGCCAGTTTACCGTTGCCAACTCTGGCAACCAAAGGCGTGCCACTCCAACCTGTGCTTCATTGACTCTGCCAAAAACCACATGCAGCGCAAACCACAGCGACAGGTTCAGGATGACCCCGACAACCGCCGCGGTGATCGCCTTTAACGCAGCATTCAACCTTGGCTGCGCGGAAATCCAGTCCAAGTAAGGCGCTCCTGCAAAGATCCATAGAAAACAGGGCACAAAGGTCACCCAAAGCGTCACAACCCCGCCAGCGACCGCCACACCGACCACGCCTACGCAAAACACGGCGAGGTAGCCCACGAATTCCGTCCCTAGGAACAGCGGTCCGGGTGTCGTTTCAGCCAGACCCAACCCGTCCATCATCTCGGTTGCGGTCAACCAGCCGAACTCGACCACCACATCCTGCGCCATATAGGCCAGCACGGCATACGCACCGCCAAAAGTCACCACCGCAAGTTTCGAAAAAAAGAGCCCGATGGCCGTCAGGATCGAGCCGCCAAACAGCGCGTCGAGCATCAGAACGGGGAGGCCCCACACAGCCAGCCCGATCAGCACAGTGACCGACGTGCGCCTCATGGAAACCGCGACGACCGGCGCTGGTTCGCCGTCATGCGCTGCGACCAAGGCCATCGCCCCATAGAGGCCAGCAGCGAGCACAATCAGCGGAAACGGAACATCGAAAAAAAAGATACCGACGAAGGCCAGCCCTGCCAAAACCCAATGCGCCCGCCCAATCAACGCGCGCTTGGACACTTTCAACAAAGCCTCAACCACGATGACCACCGCCACCGCCTGCACGCCCAAAAATAGCGTGTCGACCAACGGCACATCGCCAAAGGTCACGTAAAGCGTGGCAAGCACAAAGATCACAACGGCCCCGGGCAGAACGAACAAAAGACCCGCAATCAGGCCGCCGAAGACGCCGTGCAGCCGCCAGCCTGCATAGGTCGCCAATTGCATGGCCTCTGGTCCCGGCTACAACATGCAAAAGCTTAACGCATTGAGGTACTGCTTTTCCGTCAGCCAATCGTTTTCATCGACCAACACGCGGTGCATCAGTGCGATCTGTGCTGCAGGTCCACCAAAGGACAAAACGCCGATCCGCAGGAACACCCAGAAGAGCTGCGACAGGGACACGCTCACGCGGCACCTCCAGGCATGGGCCAGTCATGCGTTTCGCCCGTGGCATCCCGCGCCCAGCGGTAGAACGCGTCATAAAGTGCCAGCCCGGCCTCAAGCTGTTCCAAGTCATCGCGGTACATCCGCGACAGACCCAAAGAGGCCGCAAGCAGACCTGCCGCTTCCGGGGCAAGGTCATGCCGGTTTGTATCTGCACCGCGCACGATGCTGGCCAAGCGATCCAAAGCCTCTGTCCTTATGTCGAATTCGTCCAGCATCGTATCAAAGGTGCATGTATCACCCCGATGACTCCAGAACACATCCTCCATATCAAACGGCGTGGCCTCGAACCTGTCCGCGACGTTCATGACCTGACCCGGTTCGACAAACAGAAACTGCGCCTTTGGATCGACAAAGCGGCGGATCAGCCAGGGGCAGGCGACCCGGTCGACCTTTGGCCGGTGGCGCGTGACCCAAACGGTTTGATCATGTGCGTTGCGGGGCGGCATCTTTCGGGCGTTGACCATCGGCAATCCCGCATCGCGCCATGCAAACTGCCCGCCTTTCAGGGTTTCCGCTTTGACTCCCTCGGCCCGCAAAAGCGCAGCAGCGCCTTGGCTCACTTTCAGCCCTTTCTGGCAGTAAATAACGACGCTTTGCCCGCTAAGCTCTGGCACCAGCGCCATGATTTGATCAAAGGCGTGACGGCGCGCTCCGGGGATCAGGCGCGGGTCATCGTCAAAATCCGCGTCCAGACGCACATCAATAAGCAAAGGCGCATTCGGAGTGCCGATAAGGCGCGAAAGCTGGGGTGCTGTGATTTCAGTTGGTGAGGCCATGGCGGCATCCTTCCCGTGAGTCAGGTTCAAAAGGATGCGGGTCTTTGGCTGACGCCTCACGAGGCATCCGCGTGCCCCATGGTGGCTGACTGCCAGAGCGCGGGCCTCTGTGTCAAGGTGCGGTGCTAGTTGCAGGTTTCCGCCTTGCGCCGCGCGGTTTCAAAAATCCAGTCGGGTTTGTATCCGAAATGCCCCGTGAGGTTGCCGTGCCATGTCCAGCCATCAAACACCCCGTCATCATCGATATCCACCTGCGCCAGCGTATCCGTCATGTCCCCAACGCGCGCTGCGTTGGCAAAGTCGATCTTGGGGGCGACGGGCAGGGCTTTGCCGCCTTTGCATTGGCTTGCCTGAATGACGTCACCGGAAGATGAGCTCTTGTCCCGCCGCACCACCGCATCGCCGTCACATGCAAATCTCCGTGTGGCGAAGATATCAAAGGTCCGCTCCTCTGGGACTGTGTAACTCTGGCCAGGTCGCCAGAAGCCAATATCCGGATCGGCAAACATGTTTTGCACATTGGTATCCAGCGGCAACCCGCGCGAACACGCACCTCCGCCACGGGCTTCGCCGAACCATTCGCGGTCCACCTGGTTTTGAAACAGATGCCACTCCCCCGACCGGTGAAACGCGCTGGAGCGGGAAAATGATCGAGACGCGGAAATCCACGAGTAGTCAATCAAACCGGCATTGCGCAGGATTTCATGCGCATGGCCGCTGCCATAGGCTCCGGTCTTGTATCCGGCGGCATCCATGCGGGATTTGACCACGCGAAAATATGCGACCATGCCGTTGATGGAGTCAGTGTCCTGAGCGGTGAAGTTGAAATCGACCCCGAAATAACTCGCAGTGCCACGCGGCTGCCCCACCATCTGTGCCTGACGAATGGCCGCCTCAACATCCAGCCGCGCCTCTTCACCGACGCTGCGGCCGACACCGGTCCACTGGCAATTGGCGTCGGGCAGAGCCTTGCCTTCGCGGTTCTGACCGCGAAACTTGTTCGGCGTGTTGCTGTAGTACTGGTAGATCGACAGAATGGCGAACCCTTTGGCAAAGATCTGAGCCAGCTCGCTGCTTGGGTCTTGCGGCAAACCCTGATTGATCATCATTTTCTCGGTCAAACCGTATTCCGGTTGATCACACCGAGCGTAGTACCGCCCGATCACGGTCACCCCGCGCTCTTTCAAACGATCAAGGAAGGGCCGCGTGTCATACGCCGAGTCAATGATAGCGACGCGTGTGTCGGCTAAGGCGGGCGTCTGAAACGCCGCGAATAGGGCCGCGCCTATCGTTGCCATTTTCAACATGTGAAACACCTCGACCGTCGCGAAAGCCTGCGGAAAGCATACCCCAGAATGCGTGTCGCGCGATGTAAACTTGGCAGTGCAGATTGTGTCGGTGCGGCCAGTGCGTGGCGATCCTATTTCTAACGTGGTTTTTGGTCTGGGTTCCGTCAGCGATCAGTAGGTAGGCTTTCACTCCATGCACGAAGCTCGTCCAGAAAGCCGAGCGCTGTGCGGCCAAGCGCTGTGACTTCGTAGGTCACCGATAGCGGCTTTTTGTCGACGACCTCACGCCGGACAAGGCCTTGCCCTTCCAACTGCCGCAGCCGTTCGGTGATCATCTTCTTGCTGGCCCCGCCGATCATCCGCGACAGGTCATTGAAACGCACGGGTCCGTCCTTGAGGTGCCACAGGATCGAGCCGGTCCATTTGCCCCCAATGATCCGCATACCGCGTTCGATGGCGCAAGGCGTGTCGCAGGCGTCTTCGACAGTCTTACGTCCCTTTTGGTCTTCTGTGATGCGGGCGTCCATCAGGTGTTTTCCAAATTCAGGTCAGGTTACAAAAAGTATACTAGTTGATTTTCTTTACCTCGTACGCAGCTTTGATCAAGACCCCTCGCGCATGGCTTTTGATCGGAGAAGACGATGTCCCAGCCCGCAATTCACCTTTACACCGCCGCCACGATGAACGGCTACAAACCGGTCATATTTTTGGAAGAGGCGGGCGTGCCCTACGACCTGACTGCTGTCAATTTCTCAAAACAGGAACAGAAGGCACCGGATTACCTCAAGCTCAATCCCAACGGAAAAATCCCGACGATTTTCGACCGGGATGAGGATCGCGCGATCTTTGAAAGCGGCGCCATCCTTTGGCATCTGGCAGAAAAGCATGGCAAGTTCTTACCCGACGAACCGCTGAAACGGTCTGAAGTAATGCAGTGGATGTTCTTTCAGGTGGGCCATGTCGGCCCAATGATGGGGCAAGCCATGTATTTTCAGCACATCGCGGCACCAAACGGGCATGAAGAGCTTTTTTCGATCAAACGCTATGTCGATGAATCGCGCCGATTGCTTGAGGTGATGAACACCCATCTTGAGGGGCGCGATTGGTTGGCCGCTGGCGAATACACAATCGCCGACATGATGACCTACCCCTGGGCACGGGCCTATGTCTGGGCGCGCGCAAGCGTTGAGGGTCTGCCGCATCTGCAAGCCTGGTTTGACCGCATCGATGCACGACCCGCGGTCCAGAAGGCGCTGACCATTCCCAAGGCCAACCCGCAATTCTGGGACGCAAACGCCGATGCCAGTGCGTTTGCAAAGGAAAACGCAGCCCGCTTTGCGAGTGATGTGAAGACCTGACGGCGAAGATACACCGTGGGCGGCAAAGATGCTTGAGCGAGCATTCAAAAGCAAAAAGCCCCGCCAGAACAGCGGGGCTTTGGACCTGCCATAAAGGCCGGGCTTATTCTTCTGCAGCTGCCTCTGGTGCATCTGCTTCGGCCTCATCGCCGTCCTCGTCTTCACCTTCAGACGAACGCAGGCCGGATGGGGCAGAGATGTTTGCAATCACGAAGTCACGGTCGATAGTCGGCTTGGAACCCGTAGGCAGCGTGATGTTCGAAATGGTGATCGTGTCACCGATTTCGAGACCTGTCAGGTCCACGGTCAGCTTTTCGGGGATGTCACCCGCAGTCACGATTAGCTCAACTTCCGGACGCACCGCGTTCAGAACGCCACCCTTTTTCAGACCGGGTGCTGCCTCTTCGTTGAGGAACTCAACCGGGATGAAGAGGTTGATCTTTGAGGTCCGGCGCAGGCGCATGAAATCCACATGCGTCGGCAGGTCTTTCACAACGTCACGCTGCACGTCGCGGCAGATCACACGTACGTCGTCGTGGCCATCCACCTTCATGTTGAACAGCGTCGACTTAAAGCGGCCTTGCTTCAGGCGCTTGAGCAAAACGTTGAACGGAATGTTGATCGGCAGCGGATCATTGTCGCCACCAAATACAATGCCCGGAACCATGCCGTCGCGGCGTGCCTGACGAGCGGCGCCCTTGCCTGTCCCCGTCCGTTCCAGAGCTTCGAGATCAGGAATCTCACCAGCCATGATATATCTCCAAGTGTTAGGGCGGGATGCCTCCAAGGCTGTCACCCCGCGTGAAGGCTGCGCGATAAACCGGAATGCTGTTCGGGGCAAGTCTGTTTCGTTGATTTTTGCACCCACCCGGGTGTTTGGGGGCTAGACGAGGTTTCGGACCCGTGGCAATCGCCGGACCATGAGCCTGTTGCGTGACCTTTCCCTCAGCCGAGGACCGGCTGCCGCCTTTGCTGCGGTTGGTCTTTTTTGGGGCACGTTCGCCGCCTTGGTGCCTGTGCTCAAACCACAGGCGGGTCTATCGGATGCCGAATTTGGTCTGGCGATGCTGGTTGCCTCTGCCGGGGCTGTGATGGCAATGTGGCTTGCCCCCTTGGCGGAACGCAAGCTGGGGCTGCGGGTTTTGACGATCCTCACAGGTATGCTCGCGCTCGCTGTTCTGCTGCCGGGGCGCAGCACCGGAGGGATCGCCTTTGCCCTGGCTATGCTGGCGGTGACAGCGGTGACAGGCACGCTGGACGTTGCGATGAACGCCAAGGTCAGCGTGCTAGAGGCGCAGGCAAAGCGCAGTCTGATGAACCTCAACCACGCGGTGTTTTCCATCGCCTATGCGATATGTGCCTTGCTCACAGGGGTGGCCCGCGAATTTGGCTTCACGCCGATACAGATCCTGACGGTTGTGTCCGTTGGGACGCTGCTTTTGATCCTGCAGATTGCCGCAGCGCCGGTGCGAGACCCTGAGACACATGCAGATGAGGTTGAAACCGCACCGCTGCCCTGGACCCTTCTTTTGCCCGGCGGCTTGATCATCCTTATCGCGTTTATGTCTGAACAAGCCAGCGAGGGTTGGTCCGCATTGCACCTTGAGCGTAGTTTCGACGCCGGCGCAGCCCAAGGTGCTTTGGGTCCGGCCATTCTGGGTCTGACCATGGCTGCGGGTCGGTTGACCGGGCAGGTGGTCGCAAACCGGATCGCAGAGCGCGTGGTGATCACATGGGCCGCAACCGCCGCCGGTTTGGGCGCAATCATCGCCGCCCTGGCCCCGACGCTGGTCGTCGCGTATCTGGGCTTCGCGATCCTCGGTTTGGGCGTATCTGTCGTCGCCCCCATGGCCTATGCCTGGATCGGCCGTATGGTCCCCAACCGCCACCGCAGCCACGCCATTTCCCGGATTTCAGTGGTGGGCTACACCGGTTTCTTCCTAGGCCCGCCGCTCATGGGGTTCCTCTCCGAAGGCTTTGGCCTCTGGGCGTCGTTCCTGACCATCGGATGCATTCTATTTGTGGTGCCCGTCCTGCTTGCCCCGATCCTGTCGCGTCGGGCGGTGGCCTAAACTGGATACGGCTAACAACGTCGGACTGTGTGTTTCACCATCAATCGCGTTTCGGATCATTCCTTAGCTTGATTGCCGTTTGCAAATTTAACCAAAGCTGAGCGCCTTTGGATTAGTCATTCTTTGCGGTCCCAAAAGTACGAACAAATGGCTCAATCCTCGTGCTTGGCCTCAAGCGCGCGTTCGGTTGTCCAGATGCTGTCCGCACCACCCCAATGACCACTTTTGACCTCATGGACGCGCACCGACGTTAAATCCTGCATCCGTTTTCCGGCGACGGTACCAAAGGCTTTTGCCGTTTCTTTGATCATTTGCGCTTTTTCTTCGTCCGAGAAGACGCCCTCTAGGACGTGTATATCTATGAGAGGCATGCCTTTTCCTTACGATTCGACGTGTGTTCAGACCTACCAGAAATCACGGCTGATCGCAGTCGCTGCGTAGGTGATCCAGAAGAAGGAGACGTTTCATGAAACTTGAAGGTGCGGTTGCCCTGGTAACCGGTGGAAGCGGTGGACTTGGCAAAGCAATTTGCAAAGCGCTTGCCGAAAGTGGCGTGTCAGTGGCCGTGGGTTACAAGGACGGCCGCGATCGTGCCGATCAGGTGTGCGAGAGTATCGCGGCGTCCGGTGGCAAAGCTGTTCCGGTGGGTCTGGACCAATCAAGCGAGACATCCATCAAGGCCGCGATTGACGAAGTGGTAGAAGCGTTTGGTGGGTTGGACATCTTGGTCAACAATGCTGCCATGGCCAAGGGCGTGCCGTTCCCCGACCTCGACGCGCTCTCAACCGACCTTTGGGATACGACGATGCAAGTCAACTTGCGTGGGCCTTGGCTTGTCTCCAAGTATGCAGCACCGCGTTTGAAAGCATCGAAATGGGGAAGCATCGTGAACATCGCCGCGATGGCCGGGATGAAACCTATGGGGGCGAGCATCGCCCAATCGGTCAGCAAGGCGGGAACCATTCAACTGACGCGCTGTCTGGCCGTGGCCCTTGCGCCGGACGTTTCTGTGAATTGCGTCGCTCCGGGCCTGATGGAAGGTACCGAGTTGACCAAGAACATATCCGACGCGTTCCGCGATGGGTTCAAATCGCAATCCGTATTGGGGGCGACGACGTCTTTAGACGATGTTGCAGGTCAGGTTGTCCAGTTCTGCCAAAGTGAGACGATAACGGGTCAAACGCTTGTTGTGGATGGCGGGGTCTACTTCCATTAGGCACATCTGTTCTGGAGGAACAAAAGCACGAAAAGGAACGGCAGACCTTGCGGCAGCTTCGTTACCGCCGCCCAAAGAACAAGGCGATCTGGCGCGCTTGGCGTTGGAACAGACGTGGGCCTTCATGGCTTTCCCCTTGCGCCTCAACCGCATCAATCGTGCGGCGCACCAGAACAACCGACAAGATGCCGAAAAGCACACCGCCCGTGGCTTGACCAATCAGAACACCCGGCGCGCCGAACAGGATTGACCCGAGCCACACAAACGGGATCACACCAAGTGTGTGGCGGCCCCAATTGAGCCAGGTCGAATAGAACGGGCGTCCCAAATTGTTGAAACACGCGTTCGACACAAAGAGCATGCCGTTGAAGAAAAACGCCAATGCCAGCGGTCCGCAGAAAAGGAAGATGAGCGACAGCGACACGCCTTCGGCACTGAACAGCGCTGCAATGTGTTCGCGCAAGAAAAACAGGATCAGTGTCGCCACCACGACGACGATGGCAGTAAACAAAAGTGCATCTACCAAAGTCCGCCGCACGCGGGCAAAGTCCTTGGCCCCGAAGTTCTGGCCGATGATCGGCCCGACAGCCCCTGACAGCGCAAAGATCGTTCCAAACGCGATAGGTGTCAGACGACCAATGATGGCCATACCTGCCACCGCTTCTTCGCCGTATTCGGCCATGGAGCGCGTCACCCAGGCCTGTCCGACGGGTGTGGCAAGCTGCGTCAGGATCGCTGGCAATGAGATCGCAAGGATCGGCGTCAGGTCTTTGAAAAAGCCGCCCAGCTTTGGCATACACAGCCCGCCGTGGTGCTTGAAAATCGGGACCAGAGCGAGACCTGCGATGGTGAAGCGGGCCAAGACACTTCCCAAAGCCGCGCCCATCAATTCTAGACCAAACGTAAAGATCAGAACCGGGGCCACAGCGGCATTGACCACACCGCCCACCACTGTGGCCGTCATCGCGCGCCTGGCATCGCCGTGTGCCCGCAGGATCGCGCCGCCCGCCATTCCGATCAGCAAAACGGGTAGCGAGGGGACAATAATGGCGAGGTAAAGCACCGCCAACTCCGCCGTCTCACCCGTCGCGCCAATCAGGCTGACCAGCACGTCGAGGTTCTGCCAGACAAGCGCGGCAAAGACCGCCGCGAACACCACACCTGCCAGCAACGCGTTGGAGGCGCGTTGACGGGCCAGCTCTTCGTCGCCAGCTCCTAAAGCCTGTGCCACCAATGCCCCGGCGGCAATGGCGATGCCGATATTGAACGAGGTGGTGAAAAACAGGATCGCCCCAGCATATCCCACCGCAGCGGCAAGCTCTTCTTTGCCGAGCATTGAGATGAAGATCATATCAACGAAATCGACCGCAAACACGGCCATCAAGCCCACCGAGGCGGTCAGGGACATCACCGAGATATGGCGAAAAAGATTACCTTTAAGGAAGACGGCTTGATCTGACATGCCCCACTCCTGTCACATCAAGCCGATTTGGCAAAGCCTCTTCAAAGACCCGAGGGCATCAACCTTGGGAATCCGGGTAAGATGTTTTGCGTGTCTGACCAATCCGTTTTGCTATTCACACGCTGCGGTCTTGCAGAAAGGTGGTCCCCCGAACGCACTATTTTCGCAGCGTTAAACAAACGGCAGGCATACCCTGCATCACAAAGCGCTTTGAGCGGGAAGGGTCACTCCCATGCCGCGACACTTGAACTGACATATGTGTTTGCGATCCGATTGGACGCGTGCGCACATCCTCTTGTTGGCCGGAAGGCCGACCATGAGAAACCGGTTTCAGGCAACCAGTGGTCTTGCCACTGGATAGGTCCCGGGGAATACCCCCGGCACAAAGAGAGATGTCAGGCACTGCAAGCGGCGCCGCTTCTTTTCAAGACAGACCCCAGACCTGCATAGGTCACCCGATCATGATTTGCTCCGCTCGGACTGATCCGCAGCGGTGGCTCAGATTTCCCAATCGCCGGAAAAGCCTTTGGGGATCATAAGGATGTCTTTGTTCACATCCTTGATGTCCGTGCGTCCGCACAGGCCCATAGACATGTCCAGCTCTTTGTGGATCACGTTCAGAGCATCCGTCACGCCCTGCTGGCCCTTGGCCCCCAGACCGTAGACATAGGCCCGTCCGATATAGGTGCCTTTTGCACCCATTGCAGTCGCTTTCAGCACGTCCTGACCGGACCGGATGCCGCTGTCCAGATGCACCTCAATCTTGTCGCCCACCGCGTCAACGATGGCCTCCAAAGCGCGAATGGAACTCAGTGCGCCATCCAACTGCCGCCCACCGTGGTTCGACACCACAATCGCATCTGCCCCGACATTGCAGGCTTCCAAGGCATCACGCGGATCAATGATGCCTTTGATGATCAGCGGCCCGTCCCACATCTTGCGAAACTCGCGAATGCGGTCCCAGTTGAGCGATTGGTCAAAGGCCTGCGCTGTCCAGGAGCTGAGCGAGGAGGGGTCTTTGACGCCTTTGGCATGGCCCACGATATTCCCGAAGAACCGTCGCTTGGTCTGCAACATGCTAAGACCCCACTGAACCTTGGTCATCATGTTGGCAACCGACGCGGGGGTGAGTTTGGGCGGGGCGGACAATCCGTTCTTGAGGTCCTTGTGACGCTGGCCCAACAGCTGCAGATCAACGGTGATGATGGCCGCAGAGCATTTGGCGTCCTTGGCGCGGTCAAAGAGCCGCTGCATGAAGTCGTCATCCTTAAGGGTGTAGACCTGCATCCAGAACGGCTTGGACGTGTGTTCGGCCACGTCTTCGATCGAACAGATCGACATGGTGGACAGGCTGTAGGGCACTCCAAACGCCTCAGCGGCTTTGGCCGCTTTGATCTCACCATCGAAATGCTGCATGCCGGTGAGGCCAACCGGGGCCAATGCTACCGGCATCGCCACATCTTCACCAATCATCTTTGTCTTGGTTGTGCGGCCTTCCATATCGATGGCCACGCGCTGGCGTAGGTACAGTTTGTCGAAATCCGATGAGTTCTCGCGGAATGTCTGTTCGGTCCAACTGCCGGATTCTGTGTAATCAAAGAACATTTTCGGGACGCGCCGTTTGTAAATGCGGCGCAGGTCTTCGATTTCGGTGATCACGGGCATGGTCAGGACTTTCGGTGATATTGGTTAGGTTTCTTTACCAATGCCGCTATTTGCGCGCAACGCGGCATTTTCGCTGAACCGCGCTTGATTGGTTCGATGTCGTACTATATAGTCCGATATCGAACCAAATGGAGATTCTCATGACCCTGTCTCGTCGCAAAACTCTCGCTCTTATCGGAGGTGGCGCAATCGTTGCTTCTGCAACCGGCTTTGGCGTCTTTGCCAACACCCGCACACCCGCCAAGGCTTTGGCCCCATGGGACCTTGCCGGCGGCTATGCTGAACCACGCATGCGCGCTTTGTCCTATGCCTTGCTTGCCCCCAACCCACACAATCGCCAGCCTTGGGAAGCCGAACTGATCGGCGATGACACCGTCGCCATTTGGCGCGATCCGACGCGCGATCTGCCGGTTACCGACCCGTTTGCGCGGCAGTTGACCATAGGTATGGGCTGCTTTCTGGACCTCATGCGCATGGCGACTGCGGAAGACGGTTTTGCGATCGAACAAACGCTCTTTCCCGAGGGTGATGACGGCCCGGTCGCCATATGTCGCTTTATGCCGGAGGCGGCGCAGCCTGATCCGCTGTTCGCCTACGTGTTGGAACGGCGGTCCCATAAAGAGGCGTTCGACGGCCGCTTGGTTGGGGCAGAAGCCCATGCCGCCCTGCAAGATTATGCATGGGTGATCACGGAGCCCGAAGAGGCGGCACCGCTGCGTGACTTGACGACGGAAGCTTGGTTGATCGAGGCAAACACCGCTGACGCCTGGCAAGAAAGCGTGGATTTGTTGCGCATTGGCAAGGCCGAAATCAACGCCAACCCCGACGGCATCGATGCCGGTGGTACGCAGCTCGAACTTCTGGCGGCGGCAGGTCTGTTCACCCGCGAAGCGGCGTCTGACCTCAACAATCCGGGCACAAAGGGCGCGATTGAAGACACCGTTACCGCCATTCAATCGTCGCCTGGCTTTGTGGTGCAAACCACCAAATCCAACACGCGTGAGGACCAGATTGTGGCGGGGGCGACATGGTTGCGGCTCAACCTTGCGGCAACCCGGGCAGGGCTGGCGGTGCGTCCGGTCAGTCAGGCGTTGCAGGAATACTCGGAAATGGCCGATGTGTATGCTGCTATGCACGACGCCTATGCGCCGGATGGTGGGACGGTTCAAATGCTTGGTCTTCTGGGCTACGCTCCACAAACGCCGCGCACGCCGCGCTGGACGCTGGAAACCCGGATGAGGCCAAATCGGACGCATGCCTGACACGATTGACCAACCCGAAATCACGGGGCTCTACTTTCAGCTCTTCAACGAGATCGGGATAATCGGGCAGTTGAGCCGCGCCATGTTTGAGGCGCGGCTTCCTGACGGGCTGCTGCTGACACATTTCACGGTGATCAACCACCTTATCCGCGTGAAGGATGGTCAGACCCCCTTGGTGCTGGCCCGCGCCTTTCAGGTGCCCAAGACATCAATGACCCACACTCTTGCCGGGCTCGAAAAGCGCGGTCTGATCGAGATGCGGGCCAATCCCGAAGACGCGCGCAGCAAGCAGGTTTGGCTGACCGATGCGGGGCGGGCCTTTCGTGATCAAGCCATCTCAGGCATGGCGCCAGATGTGCATCAGGTCTCAGACGCGTTAGACCCCGCAGACGTAGAGTTGATCACCAGCAAGCTCGAAATCCTGCGCAAACGTCTGGATGCCGCACGCGACTGATCTTTGCGCAAAACAGCCATTAACAATTGAAACATTGTCAGCCGTCAAAATGAAACACCGACGGATGCATATGCTCTCATCAACATAGAGATGAGATCATATAATGCCCCGCACTGCTTACAACACCCGCCGCCGCGCTGCAGCTACGCAGCTGGAAGCCGTTTTGACCGCCGCCGAGAAAGGCGCCTCTGGCGACCTTTGGCAAACCATTTCCTACAAAGATCTGGCCGAGATGCACGCGCCGTTCCCATCCATTCTGACCCGGAGCTAAGACAATGACACCAGAAAACATTCAACGCGTACAATCCAGCTGGGCCATCGTCCGTCCGGTCTCTGATGACGCCATCGAGTTCTTTTTTGACAGCGTGTTCATGCGCGACCCGGCGTTGGAGATGCGGATCAATGAGCATTTCGCCGATCACAAGGCGACGTTTCTGTCGACATTGAATATGGCCATCGGTTGGCTCGACAAACCGGATTATGTGATCCCGGCGCTGGAAACGCTGGGCGCGCGCCAAGCGGGCCAAGGCTTTCAGCAAGCAGATTATCAGACCGCAGGTTTCGCGCTGATTGATACGCTATCCGTGCATTTGGGTCTCGATTTCGACGACGCCACGGAACGCGCATGGATCGACCTTATTGACTACGTCGCAGGTATCATGTCGCAGTCTGGCGCAAATGCACCTGTGATTGACCGGCTGGCCGCATAAACACGTGTCTTCAGGTGTGAAACAGCGGCCTTAGGCCGCTGCATTTCGCCGGGTCTTCCCTCGGCCCGGCGATTTGCGTCCTGCCACTTCGCAGAATGGATCCCGTTTGGCGCTTAAGCCTCGTGCGCGCCATCGGCCAGCGTTTTGACGAAGGCCAGAACCTCATCCACTGACTTGCCGGAGGCCAACTCTGCCACAATCGCAGAGCCAACGACGCACCCGTCTGCAACGCTGGCAATGGATTGCGACGCGTCAGGTGTCTTGATGCCAAAGCCGACAATGACCGGCAGATCAGTCGCCGCTTTGATCCGTGCAACTTCGGGCGCGACATCCGTCGCTTGCGCCTCTGCTGCACCTGTGATGCCGGTGATGGACACGTAATATACAAAGCCAGATGTGTTCTGCAGCACCTTGGGCAAGCGTTTGTCGTCCGTCGTTGGCGTCGCCAGACGGATAAAGTTCAAACCAGCGGCTTGGGCCGGAATGCACAGCTCATCGTCTTCCTCGGGCGGCAAGTCGACGATGATCAAACCGTCGATGCCTGCGTCTTTGGCCTGCTCCAGAAACAGATCAACCCCGCGCGCATAGATGGGGTTGTAATACCCCATCATGACAATCGGCGTGGTGTCGTCCTCTTCGCGAAAACGCCGCGCCATCTCGAGCGTCCGGTCAAGGGTCATTCCGTCTTCCAACGCGCGCTGACCGGCCAATTGGATGGTGCTGCCGTCCGCCATCGGGTCGGTGAATGGCAAGCCGAGTTCGATGACGTCGACACCGGCACCCGGCAGACCTTTGACCAATTCCAAGGATGTGTCGAAATCGGGATCGCCCGCCATGACGTAAGACACAAATGCCTTTTTGCCGGCCTCGCGCAGCGTGGCAAATTTCGCATCAATCCGGGTCATAGGGGTCTCCTGCATCCAATTCGGCCCCGATTGCCTGACGCGCACGCGAAAATCAATGGGGGGCGGGCGATCAGTTTGATGCGTGTCAAAGTCAGGATCACCGCAAGATGCTATGCGCAGCCAAACGCATAGATTGAATTGGAGCATTTGATGCCTGCAGCACAGCAAAAAAACAACAAGCCAAACGGCCTATTGAAAGAGGTTCCAGTCGCACGGTCCGTTAAACAACACGCCGTAACGGCAGATCAGGTGCGGCGCGCGTTTGAGACCGGCAAATACCCGTATTCCCGCAAAATGGGGCGACGAGCCTATGAGGCCGAAAAAGCTGCTTTGCAGGCAGAGCTTCTGAAAGTGCAGTTGTGGGCGCAGGAAACCGGCCAGAAGTTTGTGATGCTGTTTGAAGGCCGCGATGCGGCGGGCAAGGGCGGCACGATCAAACGCTTTACCGAACACCTGAACCCCCGTGCCGCGCGCGTGGTTGCGCTCAACAAGCCAACCGATGAAGAGCGCGGGCAGTGGTACTATCAGCGCTATGTCGAGCATCTGCGGACGGCTGGTGAGAGCGTGCTTTTCGTCCGTTCTTGGTACAACCGTGCGGGTGTGGAGCGGGTCATGGGCTTTTGCGAACCGCACGAATACTTGGAGTTCATGCGCCAGACACCAGAGTTTGAACGCATGCTCACACGGTCCGGCATCAGGCTTTACAAATACTGGTTTTCAGTAACGCAAGCGGAACAAAAACGCCGTTTTGCCAGCCGCGAGACCGATCCGCTCAAGCAGTGGAAGCTGTCGCCGATTGACAAAGCAAGCCTGTCGAAATGGGACAACTACACCGAAGCCAAAGAAGCGATGTTCTTTTACACCGACACCGCTGATGCGCCGTGGACCATCGTCAAATCCAACGACAAAAAGCGTGCGCGTTTGAATTGCATGAAGCATTTCCTGTCGACGTTGGAGTATCCGGGCAAGGACCTCGACATCGCGTCAGCGCCTGATCCGCTGATCGTGGGTGGCGCACGGCAAGTTATCCATCGCTCTGATAACATCCTTGCCACGTCACTGCGATAAACCCTGAAGAACTTTTCGAGACTGACGAGGGACGGTTCGGAAGAGTGCGCCGCCTGTCACGCCTGTGATGGGCGGTGTGCTTTTCGGTGCCAGGCACTTGGTTTCGGGCATCTTCTTCCCAAATGCAGTATGGCTATAGGCAACTTGGCAGCAACACAGGGGAGGCGACGTCATGAAGCGCGCATTGGTCACCGGGGCGAACCGAGGGATCGGCTATGAGATCGCCAAAGGTTTGTCGAAACAGGGCTTTGACGTCTTGCTTGGTGCACGCGACGCAGGCGCAGGCGAAGCGGCAGCAGCCGAGTTGGGCGTGACGGCTTTGCATCTTGATGTCGGTGATCTTCAGAGCATTGAACGTGCTCTGCAAACGGCTGGTGACATCGACGTCTTGGTCAACAATGCTGGCGTTCTGGGCACTGGCGGCGTGTTGGACGATCCAACGGATTTCGACAGGTGCATGTCAATCATGGTGGCAGGCCCTTACCACTTGATGCGGCTGTTGACGCCGGGCATGGCGCAGCGCGGATATGGACGGATCGTCAATCTGTCATCGGGGTGGGGCGCGTTTTCGGATGGATTGGAAGGCCCGGGTGCCTATGGTGTCGCCAAAGCAGCGCTCAACGCGCTGACCATGTCGGCGGCGCGCAGCTTGCCTGCAAACGTCAAGGTCAATGCCATGTGCCCCGGCTGGGTGCGCACACGCATGGGTGGCCCAAGTGCCACGCGGTCGGTAGAGCAGGGGGCCGACACGGCGCTGTGGCTTGCGTCGTTGCCAGATGACGGACCGACGGGTGGTTTTTTCAGGGATCGCAAACCCATCGCGTGGTGATGGCTGCACAGTTCGAAAGCTGTTGGGTCGCCCGTATGCCAAACTGCTTTCTCAGGCCTGATTAGCTCGCATATTTCTGTGTTCCCCTTTCGTGTGACGCGCTATGTTGGCCGACATGAGGGTGTTGTTCCTATCCATTGTTTTGATTTGTCTGGCGACCCTGTCTTGGGCGCAGACACGGGTGGCTTTGGTCCTTGGCAACGGTGCGTATGAACACGCGCCCGATCTGCCAAACCCGACCGCTGATGCAACCGAAATTGGCGCAGCCCTCGACAGGTTGGGATTTGAGGTTTTAACCCGCACGGACCTTACGGCTGCGGGCATGCGCGCGGCGGTGCGCGAATTTTCGATTGCGATGGAGGGTGCGGACCTCGCCCTGTTTTTCTATGCGGGTCACGGCATTCAAGTGGCCGGGCGCAACTACCTGCTGCCGATCGACGCGGATGTCGAACGTGAAGCGGATGTCGAACTGTCGACCATACCGCTGGATCTGATCCTCGCGCAGATGGACCGCGCGTCGGCGACACGGGTGGTGTTCCTTGATGCCTGCCGCAACAACCCGTTCGAAAGCCGTCTGGCCCGGTCGATGGGCCAAACGCGCGCTGTTGGCACACTTGGCAATGGTCTTGCCCCGATTGAGACGGATGGCGGCACGTTTGTTGGCTTTGCAACAGACCCCGGTGAGGTGGCATTCGACGGTGTGGGGCGGCATAGCCCTTTCACGGAGTCTTTGCTCAGACACATCGAAAAACCGGGGCTTGAGATCAACACATTGATGACCCGCGTGCGTGCAGACGTGTTCCAAAGCACGGATCGGTTGCAGCGCCCATGGTCGTCATCTTCCTTGCTGGATGAGGTGTTCCTTGCCCCAGTCGCCGTCGAAGTCGAACCTGCGCCTCAGCCCGAAGCTGTCACGGAGCGCCAGTTGGACCCGCGCTTGGTTGATCTTGCGGCTTGGGAACAGGTGCAAGCGCTCGACAGCGCGGCGGCCTATCAGGTCTATCTCGAGTCCTATCCAGACGGCCTGTTTCGTCAGTTAGCTGCTGCGCGATTGGCCGAACTTACGGGAGTCGCAGAGGCAGCGCCGGAGACTGACGTAGCTGCTCTTGCGCCAACGGAAGAACCGATCACGCGATCCGAACCACCCCGACCGCAAATCCCAGAAGTGCGCCCGACCGCCCGACCTTTTGTGCGGCAGACACCGGAGCCTGAGCCCGTCGCGGTACCATCTGCGGAGGAGGCACGCCCGACACTGACACTTGTCACGCCTTTGAACGAAGACTGCGCGGCTTGTCCACAGACCCTTTTGATCCCCAGCGGATCAACGATCCTAGGGTCCGATGCAAACGCTGCAGAACGTCCTCGCACACCTCAGACCATCGCGTCTTTCTACATTTCAGCGGCAGAGATTACAGTTGGCGAAATACGCCGTTTTGAAGAGGCGACGGGCACGCGCATCAGGCGTTCTTGCTTCATCTGGACACCATCCGGTCGTTTGCGGTCGCGCGACGGGGCCTATTGGGGCGCGCCTGGCTTTGACGTGACCGACGATCATCCTGCCGCCTGCATCAATTGGGATGACGCGCAGGCCTATGTCGATTGGTTGAACACCGAAGACCCGAACGGCGGCTGGCGGCTGCCGTCAGAGGCCGAGTACGAATACGCCACACGCGCTCGTACCGATACCTCTTACCCGTGGATAGGCGGGGTCGAGGCGTTGTGTGAACAGGCCAACGGCGCTGGTGCCGAAAGCATGTTCGGCCATCGCAACCGTGCGTGTGACGATGGCCATGCTACACCAGTGCCTGCCGGTGTCTTTCCGACCAACGCCTTTGGCTTGAAACACATGATCGGCAATCTCTGGGAATGGACCGGTGATTGCTGGAACGGATCGCACAGAGGAGCCTTTGCCGATGGCGCCGTGCGCACCACTGGAAGCTGCAACAGTCGCGTCCTTCGGGGCGGGTCATGGGACGATCCACCCGAAAACCTGCGCGCCGCGTATCGCGTGGGGATTCCCAAGACCCGGCGTCAGGCCAATGTCGGTTTTCGCGTCGCGCGCGATTTGGACTGATACGCGAATTTGTGCGCGTGTGTCACGAGGACCTTGCTTTGAGACCGACAGACGCTTACCTGCGAGTACAATGAAACGCCTGACGTCTGCATTTGTTTTAGGTCTTATCGCGGCACCCCTTGGTGCGCATCCTCATGTCTTTGTCGATACGGCCATGCGGTTTGAGGTGAACGACGCCTCGGAAATCACCGGCGTGACGATGACCTGGGTCTATGACGATTTCTTCAGCCTGCTGATTTTCGAAGATATGGGGCTCGACGCCGACGGCGATGCGGTGTTGACCGATGCAGAACTTGATGAGCTTTTTGGATTTGATCTTGTTCACTGGCCCGAAGGGTTTGAAGGCGATCTTTATGTCTATTCAAACGGTGACAAGATCGAAATGCCGCGACCACGGCCCATCGGGATTGCGGTTGAGGATGGTCTGATCGTTGCAACCCATTACCGAGAGATCCCGGCTGTGCCGATCGAAGGGATCGAAATTCATCAATACGATCCAACATATTACGTCGCTTATGACGTGTCCCAAGGCGTGACGTTCACCGACCCCCGGTGTTCGGCCACAGTATCTGACCCCGATATCGAAGCGGCTCAGGCTGTGATCGAGGAAGAAGTCAGCGGCAATATGGAAGACATTTTCAACGAGATGCGCGTGGGCATCCATTTCTCTGACAAGATTGAGATGACATGCGCACCGCCCTCCAACTAGCAGCGCTTGCTGTTCTTGGCCTGGCCGTTTGGCTTTGGGCCTTTGATGGCGTGTTCTGGCTAGAGCGCTGGGCCGCCGAAGGGCAACGTGCCGCCCAAAACGGTATGGCGCGCGGACTGCGTGCGCTGCGAGCCGAAGAGCCGGGCGCGATCATGGCGTTGATGACGGTGTGCTTCGGATACGGCTTTTTCCACGCGATCGGCCCGGGCCACGGCAAGCTGCTGATCGGCGGATACGGCGTTGCCAATCGTGTTGCCGTCACCCGGTTGTCGGTGCTGGCAATCGTCTCCAGCCTTGCACAGGCGGTCATGGCGATCCTTGTTGTGTATGGCGGTGTCTGGCTTTTGGGGCTTGGTCGCGAGGCGATGGTCGGTGCGGCAGAAGACTGGTTTGCCCCGGTCAGCTACGCGGCGATTTCCCTGATCGGCATGTGGCTGGCCTTTCGAGGCGGGTCAAAGCTTTGGCGGACCTGGGCGGGTCTCAACCATGGTCATGGGCACACCGGTCATCATGACCATACTCACGACCACGCTCAGGACGGTGCGGTATGCAGTGCGTGTGGTCACGCCCATGTTCCGACGCCGGAACAGGCAAACGAAGTGCGTTCCTTGCGTGATGCGGCGCTGCTCATTGGTGCGATTGCCATCCGGCCCTGCACCGGGGCGCTGTTCCTGCTGATCCTTGCAATCCGTATGGACATTCATCTGGCCGGTATTCTTGGCACGCTGGCTATGGGGCTTGGCACAGCCAGCCTGACGGTTGCGGCGGCCTTTGCCTCTGTGACGTTTCGCGAAGGGGCTATGGCGCGGTTTGCCGATGGTCCGCAGGCCATGCGCGTGATGGGTGTGATCGAAACCGGCGCAGGTCTGATCATTGCAGTCCTCGCGGCACAGCTGCTCATGCGCGCCCTCTGATCCAGATTGTGCTTGCCGGGGTCAAACCCCCACGATAACGCTGTCTCATGCTTTCCGCTCAGATGTCATATCCGGCCCATATCAGGGCCGTTCTTGTGCTTGGCCTGCCGCTTGTCGGCGGGCACATGGCGCAGATGGCGATTGGCCTGACGGACACGATCATGGTCGGCTGGTACGGGGCCGAGGCTTTGGCCACGGTCACGCTCGCAAACACGCTGTTCTTTACGCTGTTTCTGGTTGGCACCGGATTTGCTTATGCCGTGATGCCGATGGTGGCGAAGTATCTGGCTGAGGGCGATGATCAGAAGGTCCGCCGCGCCACGCGCATGGGGCTTTGGCTGTCGGCCATGTTCTGCGTGCTGGTGTTTCCGCTTTTGTGGTGGTCCGAGACGGTGTTGCTGTCATTGGGGCAACTGCCAGAGGTGGCGGCGAACGCCCAAGTCTACCTGCGGATCCTCGCGTTCGGATTGTTGCCTGCGCTGGTGGTGATGACACTGAAAAGCTACCTTGCCGCGTTGGAGAAAACGCAGGTCGTCTTCTGGGTGACCGTTGTTGCGGTGCCCTTCAACGCGGTTGCGAATTACGCCCTGATCTTTGGCAATTTCGGGATGCCGGAGCTTGGGTTGCAGGGGGCGGCGATTGCTTCGCTCAGCACGCATATGTTCTCAGCGGCGGTGGTGATTGGATATATTGCCCTGTTCGTTCCGCAGCATGTCTTGTTCCAACGGATCTGGAAGTCAGACCCTGACATGCTGTCGAACGTGTTCCGTCTGGGATGGCCGATTGGCTTGACCATGCTGTCCGAGACCGGGCTGTTCGCAGCCTCGGCCATCATGATGGGCTGGCTGGGGACGATTCCGCTCGCTGCCCATGGCATTGCGCTGCAGCTCGCGTCTATGACCTTCATGCTGCATCTTGGTCTGTCCAATGCGGCAACGGTTCGAGCGGGCAATGCATTCGGGCGCCGGGACTGGTCGCACATGGTGCGGGGTGGTCTGGTGGCATTGGGGATGTCAGTGTTGATCGCGCTGGTCACGATCTTGGTGTTTGTGAGCATCCCCGAAACGCTAATTTCGATCTTCCTTGATCCTGACGACCCGGCGCGGGCCGAGATCATTGTGACAGGTGTGGTCCTGTTGGTGCTGGCTGCGGTGTTCCAGCTTGTCGATGGGGCTCAGGTCATTGCGCTGGGTCTTCTGCGCGGTGTTCAGGATACGCAAGCGCCAATGTTTCTAGCTGCGATTTCCTATTTTGGCGCAGGGCTGCCAGCCGCTTATGTGTTCGGTTTCGTTTTGGGTTGGGGTGGGGCTGGCGTCTGGCTTGGTTTGGTTTTGGGACTTGCAGTTGCGGCGGTGCTCTTGAACCTGCGCTTTTGGTTCAACACGGTGCCGGGGCTCAGCGCAGAGCCTGCCCCGGCCTGATCTTTAACTTCCCGGCGTGTTGCGCACGTAGTCGCTGCCGCGTTCTGCGGTGGCGGTGAAGGCCATGCCATCCACGCGCCAGCCGTTTTCGGTGCGGGTGAAGTCGTGCACGTAGGTGCCCCAGACCTCCCACAGGTCATTGCCACCATTTGCGTTCAAGGCACCCGAGGGCATCCGGTTCCACGCGTAGCCGTGGCTCAGCATCGTGGCCTCATCCGAGCCTTCGAACGTGATGCGGTGGTTACCGCGCAGGTGGAAGCTTTCCTTTTCGCCCGACAGGTTCGCCAACCACCCCGCGATTAGACCATCTGCGGGGATCGTCGCAGGTTCGCCACCGACGAGGGAGGTGAAGTCGACCGTAACTTCATCGGTGAAGACGCTACGGGCAAGGGCCCAGTCCTTGGCATCTACTGCCGCGTCGAGGCTGTCAGCGATGCGGATCATTTCGGCCTGGTCGACAAGTGTGTCGAGGGTGATCGGGTCTCCGGCAAGATCGGCGATGGCCGGTGTTGCGGTGAGGGCGAGTGCGAAGAGGGCGGTTTTCATCTGTCGTTTCCTTGTTTTGGGTGTGTGGGGAGAGGCCGGGACGGGGTAGGCCGCCCCGGCTGCATTGCGGATTAGCTGTCCTGACCCGTACCGGCGCGGAAGTGATTGGCCATTGTGTCGGCAGCGCGGGTGACGTCTTCGGGGTTGTGGTAGAAGTCGAACTGCGTGACGTCTTCGAGCATCCGCAAGGTTGCATCGCCAAGAAACCCGTCGAGGAAGGTCTGAACACCCTGCGGGATCGCAGCCGCTTCGGAGTGGACAACAGCCAGTGGTTTATCGAGACGCTGTGGATTGTCCGCCGGGTGGTAGGTCAGCCAACCTTCCCAACCTGCATTGTTCCACTGATTGTCATACTCCGGGATCGCACCAAGCTCGGGCTCGTAATAGTAACCGCCAATCGGCATCAGCACGCCTTCGGCACCTTCAGGTCCGGCGGCTGGGATAATGCCGCCCGCGCGGCCCATCTCGATCAGACCGTTGACGCCCTCTGCACCGCCATACACCGCGTTCACGATTTCTTCGTTTTGCAGCCATGGCGCGACAAGGCCGATGCGTTGCACGAGGTCATTTCCTGCCACAGCGTCGACCATGTAGCCTGCCGAAGCACAGATGCCGAGGCCATTGATCTGTGTCGCGTCCACCTCTGGCAGGGTGGCGATATGGGCGATTGCGGCACGGATGTCGGAGGTTTTGGCAGCAGGGCTTTCGACAAAGCGCACGCCCTCGGGCAGGTCGCCGGATTTGCCCCAGCCGCGGAAGTCGAAGGTCACAGCCGCAAAGCCACGTTCGACCATTTGTTCTGCATAGACGCGGGGCATCTGTTCTTCGACAGTTGTCCAAGCACCGGTGACCACCACTGTGGGCAGTTCCGACCCGTCGTGTCCTTCTGGCAGGTAAAGTGTCCCTGCCAGCGGTGCGCCCACCGTTTAGATAGTGAAGCTGCGATATTCGAACAGTGCGATGGCAGAGGTCGACGCCATAAGGGCAGCGGCGGTTGTGAGTGTAAAGGTGTTCATGGTGTCTCTCCGTTGGATCGTGTTTCCGATGAACAAAGAGATACGGATATGGGCCCGTGCTTACTTGAAGCGGACTGCTTGGGTTTTGCAGGATCCTGCTTTTTGAAGGTTTGTGCTTTGATCGGTGTGGAGCCGCGCCATTTCCAGACCGCTGGATGGTGATCCACGGTCGTGTTTTGCGTTTTATGTCTGTCAAACCCGCGCACAGATTGATCGGTGCGCGTGTATCAACCAAATCACCAGCCCGGGGGGCGGTCTGGTGATGGTGCGGCGCCTTCGGCTTGATTCCGCACCTGGGCCGCCATTCAAGCCGCCAAGCCCGCCCGATAGCTGCGCGGCGTCTGCCCCGTCACCTGCTTGAAGCTGCGCGAGAAATGCGCCTGATCGGCAAAGCCGCAATCGAGGGCAATCTCACCCAGCGGCAGGGCAGGGTCTGCCATCATCTTGGTGGCCTGCTCAATCCTGTAGGCCAGCACGTATTGCATCGGCGTGGCCCCCATCGTTTCTTTGAACACGCGGGCAAAATGCGACGCGCTCATCCCGGCCTCACGGGCAAGGTCTTCGACCGTGATGGTCTTGTCCAACCGGTCCCGGATCACACCAAGCACGCGCTGGTAATGGGCCGAGGTGAAACGCGCGCTTAGAGCGGCGTCTTCTGGCCGCTGCTCGCCATAGCGCTGCAAGAGCTTGACCAGAAGCACCCGGCTCATCGCTTCGAACATGACGCCAGAGGTGATGTCGTCATTCTCTAACGCATCGCGCAGCATGACACCGGCTGCGCAAAGGTCCGGATCCGAAAACTGCGGCAGGTCTCTCAATTGCTGCGTCTCAAGCAGCATACCCAATTCGGTTTCGGCAAACCGCGCCACTTTGACGGGTTCGAGCGTGACAATGATCACGTCGGACTTGGCATGCCACCGCCAGCCTGATTTCATCCCCGCGGGGGTGATGATCACGTCATGCAGGTGCAAAGTGAAGTCGCGCAAAGCCCCATCGCGCCAGTTCTGAACCCGGTGCGGCGTGGCTTGCAGGTTCAAAAGAACATGGTGTTCGGCAAAGACATCCTCGGGCATCGCATCAGGGTCTGCCTGAAAGTACCGCACCTCCATCAGTGAGGCCGCAGACACATGCGTCAGCGCATCGCTGTTGAGCAGCGGCAGGGACGGGTAAATCTCGGCATAGCGGCGGGGCATGGGCGGGTCCTTCGATCCCCAACATAACGCCACGCGCGCGATGGTCGAGGTGCCTTGCAGCGCAGCAGCCAAGCGCATAGAAGCAGCCCGAATTTGCGCGCATCGAAAGGCAGGATCATGGGCTTTAAGGTTGGTATCGTGGGTTTGCCCAATGTGGGGAAATCGACGCTCTTTAACGCGCTGACCAAGACCGCGGCAGCGCAGGCGGCGAACTTCCCGTTCTGTACGATTGAGCCGAATGTCGGCGATGTGGCTGTTCCGGATGACCGGCTTGACAAGCTGGCCGCGATTGCCAAATCCGCCCAGATCATCCCGACGCGCATCACCTTTGTCGACATCGCTGGCCTTGTGAAAGGTGCATCCAAAGGCGAAGGCCTTGGCAACCAATTCCTCGCCAATATTCGCGAGGTAGACGCGATTGCCCATGTGCTACGCTGCTTTGAGGACGGCGACGTGGTGCACGTCGATGGCCGTGTTGATCCGGTGGCCGATGCCGAAACCATTGAGACCGAGCTGATGCTTGCCGATATCGAAAGCCTCGAAAAACGCCTGCAAAACATCGTTCGCAAGGTGCGCGGCGGTGATAAGGAAGCAGTGCAGCAGGAACGCCTGATGAAAGCCGCTTTGGCTGCGTTGGAAGACGGCCAGCCTGCCCGTATCGTCGCGGTAGACGACGAAGACCGCAAGGCGTGGGACATGCTTCAATTGCTGACCACCAAGCCCGTGCTCTACGTCTGTAACGTCTCCGAAGGCGACGCGGCAGACGGCAATGCGTTTTCGAACGCTGTTGGCGAGATGGCCGCGGCGCAGGGCAACAGCCACGTGGTGATCTCGGCTCAGATCGAGGAAGAGATCAGCCAACTTGATGACGACGAAGCAAAAGAGTTCCTGTCAGAAATGGGCCTTGATGAGCCCGGCCTCGACCGTGTGATCAAGGCGGGCTACGAACTACTGCAGTTGGAAACCTACTTCACCGTGGGGCCAAAAGAGGCCCGCGCCTGGACCATCACCAAAGGCACATCAGCGCCGAAAGCGGCGGGTGTGATCCACGGCGACTTTGAAAAAGGTTTCATCCGCGCGGAGACGATTGCCTACGACGACTACGTCACGCTGGGGGGGGAAAACCCGGCCAAAGACGCAGGTAAAATGCGGGCCGAAGGTAAAGGCTACACGGTCAAGGATGGCGATGTGTTGCATTTCCTGTTCAACACGTAAGAGGCCGTAGCGACCCCTCAGGCGATCGGTATATTCCATGGCGCGCCCGCTAATTGGTAAGGATCCCACAAAGTGAAAGTCGGAGCTTGGATCGCCATAACAATCGGTATCGCCGTGACCGTACTGGTGGCAAACGGTTACTTCTCAGGATGACCGTCGCGCATAGAAAAATGCAGCCACATCCATCAAACGGATTGCCAAGGTAAACCCACACCCGTTCCTGCTTCTGTGTGCGCATTTGTCTAGTTCTCCCAAGCTTGTGGGATTTTCACACAACGCCAATTTTACCCCTTGTTCCCCCAGGCTTTGCGCCTGTATAGCGGTCGATGGAGACGTGGCCGAGTGGTCGAAGGCGCTCCCCTGCTAAGGGAGTAGGCGGGAAACCGTCTCGAGGGTTCGAATCCCTTCGTCTCCGCCATCAACTTGAGCTACATATCTGCTTGCTGAAAAACCTGCCGGTCGGGTTGATGTGTCTCCACATTTGAGCGCTGGTTGTGCTGTTTCTCGTCAGACCTCTAAATGTCGCTGGCCGCTTCCTTGATGACTATAGTGCGGGCTTTTTTACGTTCGATTTGGTCGTAGCCCGTAAGAGTGGACCGTCGGGACTAAAGAGCGTTTGGTCATCGAGATGTACATCCTACGCTGCGATACTTCGTTTGCGTATGGAACGCCTATAGCAAAGAAGATCTCGGTTCGATTATTGAACATTTGTAGGCTTAAGCGGAATATGCATCAGCGATCTGTCGTCAGGGTTAAGTTCTTGAGACGCAGGCATTGTCGGATTAGAGTTGGCGATCTGAGTATTTGCTGCACCTGGTGAGGTGCCAACATACAATTTTGATGCACGCCAAAATAGGTCGACTTGTGCATTGAGCTAAGTGATGCCCGCGCGCTCCAGGCCGCTGATCAAACAACCTTCGAACGCAGCATTCGTCAATGGGAAGTCATGCCGAACCAAACGCAGGCAGAAGTCTCGATTGATCTGACGGATGCGCTTTATGGTTGCTTCTGTAGCGTCGCCTTGACCGAGATGAGACTGTGCACAAATCTCTCCGAGGTATGCAACGTAGGTTGCTTTCGGCTGCCTTTGAGCACGTCGGGACCATTTGATCGCATCTTGGTACTGTCCAAGAAGGAGTGCTGCCAATGAACGCCCTGCCTCGCTGAGCCACCGATATGTTGCTTTCGGCGCGACGGTCAGTGCTTGATCAAAGGCTTCGATGGCACGCTGGGGGTCATTAACCAAGAGGTGCGAAAGACCAAGCCAGTTGTAGGCCAGACCTAAGTTCGGATTGATTTCAATCGCCCGTTCGGCGGCTGAAATCGCATCCTCCAAATGCCCCAGGGCATAGTGTACCCGCGCTAACGCCACCCAAGCGAAATCCATGTTTGCGTCAAGAACTGTGGCTTTTTTGGCCTCCTCAAGTGACCTCAATCTCAGTGGTGTCTGGCGGTTTGCGGTTGGGTCATCTTCAAGGTTTTGGTTCATCACGCAAAGCGCGTAAGCCAAAGATGCATGCGGGTCGGCAAATGTAGGATCGAGCTCGATGGCACGTTCGAACAAAGCGATCGCTTCTGTCTGATGCTCAGGCAAGAATGTCTCAAGCCGTTCAGAGCCACGCAGGTAGCACTGCCAAGGGTCTAGCTGTTCAAGGCGTAGGGCTCTTGCGACGTGCAACTCGTGATCGTTGATGATCTTGGGCACCACCGAGACAACAGCATCCGCCGCTCTGGAGTCTCCAAGAACAAAGGCGCTTCGTTCGAAGTCTATGCTTTCTGCCCAAAGTTGAGATTCATCCGAAACTGCGATCAGATTCACGTTAATGCGGATCGTTGGACCAAGTTCGCGCAAGCTGCCTTCGAGAACATAGTCCGCTGCCAAATTCTGCGCGATTTCAGCGATGGTTTGGTCCTTCGCTTGGTGGACAAACGTCGATTTCCTGGCAAGCACGCGAAGGCTTCGAAATTTTGTCAGGCGAAAGATGACGTCATCGACTAATCCGTCAGCATGGTTCTTTAACGACACGTCATCGCACATCAGAACCAAAGGCATCACAGCCAATGCTCGCGGATATGAACGCTTCGCGGCGGTTGCAATCGGTGGGCTCGCGTCATCTGATATCTTGGCGGTAAACCCAAACCCGTAGCCGTAGTGCGTTTTGACAACCTCTTCTGCATAGCCAGCGTTTTCTAGAACACGCCGAATGTCACGAATGGCAGAGGAGAGAGCAGTGTCAGAGACAACCCGCCCACGCCAGACTTCTGCGATGACCTCGTCTTTTGAGAACACTTTTCCGGGCGAGGCCGCCAAACAACACAACAACTCAAGAGGGCGCGGCTTGATTTGAATGGGCACGCCGTCCTTCGTCAATGTCTTCGCTGACGTATCGATTTCAAAAGGACCAAACCGAATTGGCATGAGACGTCATCCACGGCTTAAAAGAAGAGAGGAGCCGCACTTTGGCCATATTTCAATCCTCTCAAACCAGCCTTGTCCAGAATTGATCGGCTGATCGGCCAAGATCACCTCCGACTGCACGTCTAAGAACGTGGTCGATGCAAAAAACGTATTGGCGCAACTGACTGCCTTTGACGTCGGTGCGCCAGCGATCTTGGGGTGATGCCCTTTAAGAAACGAGGAAACAATGCTGAACACATCTCGCACGGCCATCTATGCTGCCTTTTTGACACTGGCCTCAACGGCACACGCCGAAAACCTGACTTTCACAATCTTCAACGACAGCAGTGCTGATTTGGTTGAGTTTAATGTGAGCAAATCCACATCGGCCACGTGGGAAGCCAACCTGATGCGCGGTGGGTATCTAGCGCCCGGATATGAGATCGATGTGGTGATTGCAGACGGGCAGACGACATGCGTCTATGACTTGCGCGGCATCTTTGAAGATGGCTCCGAAGTCGAAGACTTTGACATCGATATGTGTGACTTGGGGTCTTACACATTTACCGACTGATCGATCACAGACCGTCCTGCTTCGCTTTGATACACAGAGTTTTGCGGGACGTGGCGACGCTGAAAGGACAGCGTTGGGGTTTTGATCATCCTGCGCCACCCGCCTACGAAAACAGTGAGATTATGAAATTTTGACGCGCTTGCAGATCATAAACTACGCGGCTTTTGCAGTTCTCATGGTGTCCACGTTTCTGGGTATCTCGACGATTTGGGGTCTGCTGTTTCTTTATTGGGTGATCCCGAATTTCTATTCGGGTCATGCATTTTTGATATCGGACATCGCACGAGATGATGATCCTGTGCTGTTCTGGCTCATACAGGTGACCTGGGTGGTATTCGGTATTGTCCTACTCGTTTCAGACTTTGTCCCGGCCCTGCAATGACACAAAACTCTTCAGCCGCAGTGTTCCACAATTTACCCGTTGACGCATACACGAGCCAAGATTGGTTTGATCGCGAGCAACGCGACATTTTCTCAAAGACTTGGACCTATGCCGGCTTCATGGAAGATGTGCCGGAGTCCGGGCACTACATCACTGTCCAAGCAGGATTAAACAGCATCTTCATCGTGATGGGGCGTGACAGGCGCCTGCGTGCTTTCCACAACATCTGCCGCCATCGTGGGACGCAACTGATCCGCGCTGTTGGGAAGACGCAAAAGGCGCTGACCTGTCCGTATCACGACTGGACTTATGATCTGGAAGGCAACCTTGTCTCGGTCCCCGAAGAAGACAAAGAGTTTGGCCAGGTGGATAAGTCTTGTCTGGGGCTAAAGCCCGCCGCGGTTGATATCTGGAAAGGTATGCTGTGGGTGCATCCAGACCCCGACGCTGGGTCCATCATGACATGGTTCGGCGATGTCGATGACAAGCTTGGTCCGCATGAGCCTGAGCGACTGATCGAGTATCCTGAGGCGCGCACCAGCTATGAGGTGAAGGCCAACTGGAAGATCGTCGTCGAGAATTACATCGACGTTTATCACCTGAGCCACCTGCATTCGAACACGCTTCAAATGTACGATCATGCCAAGGCAGAGTATCAATTTGTCGGGCCCCACTTTGTGTTCTGGGAACCGCCTGTCTCAGAGTTTGCTAAAGACCAAGACAAAAAACTGACGATGCCTCGTGTGATCCCTGAAGACCAATCCGGCGCTTGGGTCCCAATGCTCTTTCCAGGCATTGGGATCGGCGCGTCAGAAGACGCATGGTCCACGTTCGTCATAACGCCGCTCGCGCCAGATTTGACCCGGGTGGAAACACGGACCCGTGTTGCAGATGCGTCGCCCTGGGAATTCACCAAGCAAAGCATGCGCTCATCAGGGTTTTGGAGCAGCTTTGGTCTAAGGGGGAAATACGAGGCGCATGACGCCAGTGCAGAGGACGATCCAATGGCTTCTGGCGATTTTTCGAAAGAAGACATCTACGCCTGCGAACAGCAACAAAAGTCGTTGCAAAGCCCATATTTCGAGGTCGGACCAGCGTCTGCGGGGGAGCGTCCAGTTTTGGAGCACCAGCTGGTTGTTAAACGCTTCTTGGAAGGCGCGTCATGAGCGAGGGTTTTCATGAATTGACCGTTCTTGGCACCCGCGAAGAAATAGGTGGGGCGGCAAAGACGGTCATGTTTGACGTGCCGCAAGCCCTTTCTGACCGGTTCCAATGGCAAGCAGGTCAGCATTTGTCTTTGCGTTTCACGATTGATGGAAAAGAAGTTCGCCGCAGCTATTCGATTTCCAACTCGCCGCATATGCCGCAGCCGTTGCAAGTGACGGTCAAACGGGTATCGGGCGGCCTCGTCAGCAACCACATTAACGACACCGTGGGTACAGGCGACTCCGTCGAGGTCATGCCACCTTTTGGGCAGTTCTATTTGAAACCCAATCGCAACCTCCGACGTACACACTATTTCTTTGCCGCCGGAAGCGGGATCACGCCGCTGTTCGCTATGCTGCATTCGGTGCTTTTGGCTGAGCCTTGGTCGGACGTGCGTCTTCTTTACGGCAACCAAGAAGCAGACAGCATTCTGTTTCGGGACAAGCTTGCCGTTTTGACGAAAGACCATGCTGGGCGGCTCGCTTTACGCCATGTCTTGTCTCGCCCGTCGATGTGGTCTGGATTTGAGTACTGGCGGCGCGGACGGATAGATGCAGACGCTATCGCCGATTTTATCAATGAGCTTCCGCCCTACGCCCAGGATGCACAGTACTACATTTGCGGACCGGGTGGGATGAACAAGGCTGTTCGCGAAAGCCTTACGTCATTGGATGTGCCTGCCGAACGCATTCATGCTGAGAGCTATGGCGCGGCTGAAGACGCACTCTCAGAAGTTACAGGTATGGCCGCGACTGCTCAAATTCAGCTCTCAGGCCAAACGCATTCCGTGCAGATCGACGCGGGGCAGACTGTTTTGGAAGCCTCATTAAACTCAGGGATTTCTCCGCCCTATAGTTGTCAGTCTGGGGTCTGCGGCGCGTGCCGTGGTACGCTCGTTTCTGGTGAGGCAAAGATGCGCGCACGCATGGCTCTATCGAACGAGGACATGGCTGCCAGTCAGGTCTTGGCCTGTCAAGCGCTGCCGCAAACGCCCGAACTCACTTTGAAATTTGAATAATCCGTCATTTTCACGTCGACGATGTTGTGAAGAAAACATGGGTGACTGACATGTCCGCAAAATACACAAGGCGAAAAATCGCAGCCCTTTTGGGTGTGACCCCTGCGATGCTGGCGCTTGGCTCTCAAAACGTTGGAGCCCAAAGCAACACAGGGTCCGATGTGCTCGATGTAGCGGTCATTGGCGCTGGCGCAGCAGGACTGACCGCAGGCTTTTTGCTGAATGAAGCTGGCCTAAGCTTTCGCGTTTTCGAAGCCGCGAGCATCCACGGCGGTCGGGCAAAGAAAGACACGTCTTTCGCCGACTTCCCTCTCGATCTAGGTGGCGAATGGGTTCACACATGGGCCGATGTCCTCAACACGCTGTCGCAGACCAATTCCGCGTCCAAAACAGCACGCGAGTGGCGTCCCGTTTCATGCCAAGTATGGGATGGAGAAACCCTTTACCAAGCTGATCGATATGCGCTCGAATGGCGCGGTGAACAGCGTTTCATCGATACGACGTGGTTCGATTTCTTTGACCGCTACATGGCGCAAGGCATTCGCGACAGGATCAGACTGAATGCCCAGGTCGCAGAAGTGGACTACAGCGGGGACCTGGTGAACATACGCTTTGCTGATGGCGTAGCAGTACGCGCGCGCCATGTCATCATGACTGTGCCAGTTAACATTCTTAAACGCGGGGACATTGCCTTTACCCCTGATTTGCCAAGGAAAAAACGGCGTGTGCTTGACCAAGTCATCATGCCGGATGGGTTCAAGCTGTTCATGCGGATGCGCGAACGTTTCTATCCCGACATGGTGCTCTTTGATCATGGGTACGAGACACCTGAGGCTGAAATCATGTTCTACAATGTCTCGCTGGATAAGCCGACGAACCAAAATATCCTCGGCTGGTTTGCCCATGGCGCGGTCGCAACACCCTATGCTCGTCTCAGCGAACGCGACTTGGTTCAAGCTGCTTTGGATCAATTGGATCAGCTATACGATGGCGCGGCATCGCGGTCTTATCAGGGCCATGTCCTTCAGAACTGGAGCAAAAGTCCGTTTCATGGCGGTACCTATTCTTACTTTGCAAATGGGTCCCCAAAAACGCTTGGAGCATCCATTGATGGACGTGTTCACTTCGCAGGCGAGGCCTACAACCAGCGCTGGGATGGCGAATGGGGATACATGCACGTGGCAGCTCGCAGCGCGTATGACGCTGTCGAAAAGGTCTTGGGCTAGCCAGGCGGAAATGGTCTAGACTTAGGCGGCTTTGGCCAATCTGTTGCTATCGCTCAGGTTCCGGTACCTGCAACAGTAAAGTGGGTATGACAAAGCTTAGGGTCAGGACTCATAGCCAATAGATGATGGTTGCAGCGAGAGCGATTGCTGAGAGCAAGACCTTCGGGCAGCGGTCATATTGTGTTGCGACACGCCGCCAATCCTTGAGCCTTCCGTTCATGATCTCGATCCGATTGCGCCGTTTTTAGCGGCGCTTGTCGCATTTGACCGGCTTCTTGCGTTGGCTTCGACCGGGTGTGCAGGCGCGTATCCCTTTGTCTTTCAACGCTTCCCTGATCCAGTCGGCGTCATAGCCGCGATCACCGAGCAGCCAATCCATATCCGGCAGGCTACTCAGCAAAGCCTTTGCCCCGACATAATCGCTGACCTGTCCGGCTGTGGCGAACAGGTTCAGTGGCCGGCTTTCGCTGTCGTAAATGGCGTGCAGCTTGGTATTCATGCCACCCTTGGTGCGGCTGATTAGGCGTCCAAGCCCTCTTTCTTCAAGCCCAAACTGGTCGCTGTGCGGTGTGCCTTGAGATACGTCACGTTCACTGCCTAGCAGGGCATCACGCAGGTGATGTTCCGAGAGGGATCATCAAGGTCTTCTCTTCGCCATGCTCGGCAGCCAGACCGGCCATCATCCCGGCGAAAACACCCTTATCGCTCCATTCCTTCCAATGGTTGTGGAGCGTCTTATGCGGGCCATAGGCCGAAGGGGCGTCTCGCCACTTTAAGCCATTGCGATTGGTGAAGATAATCCCACTCAACATACGCCGGTCGTCGACGCGGGGCTTGCCGTTGGATTCCAGGAAGAAGGGCTCAAGATGCGCCATCTGCGCGACCGTCAGCCAGAAGAGATCAGACATATTCACCGCTCGTTTTCAAACCGTGAACCACGCAGCCGAACGGACATCAATGGGTCCTGACCCTAATGATTGGGCAAGATCGGCTTCTCGAATGTCGGAGGCTCAACCGCTTGACAATGATAAGTGGCTGCATCGTTTATCGCTCTTTTGATGAAAGCCAATCCCGGATGATGGAGCGGTGTCGTTCGGCGTCGTAGCTTCCGAAGTGGCCTCCGTGAACGACGCGTACGGGAAGATCGTAGAGCCGGACCATTGATGCGTGGTAGTCATGCGGGTCGGAATGGTATGTGTCTTCGATCAGCGGGCCATCATAGACGATGTCGCCAGAGAACAGAATTCCGCTTGCGGATTCCCAAAGTGCGATGCCTCCGGGAGAGTGACCAGGTGTGTGGATGACCTCGAAGTGACGGTCTCCAAGGTCAATGATGTCGCCGTCCTCCAACAACCGCGCGGCCCTTGCGCCTTTCACAGCATAGTCGGCAGATACGTACGGGGTGGGGGGCAGTGTGTCGAAGATTTCATCGGTCACATAAGGCTCTGCCAGTGTCGAAGCGCGCGTAGGCTTTGCAAGTATGTCGGCTTCGGCGTGATGGATTGCGCGATCTTCGAACTCGTGATGGCAGCCAATGTGATCGAAATGTGTATGGCTGGCGACAGCGGTCAGCGCCCGCTCCGTGACCAAAGGCACCCATTCGCGTAATGATACGACGCCCATCCCGCTATCGACGAGCATGTCTTGATCGCGCCCTCGCACATGCCAAATGTTGCAGCGGTAGAAGGGCTGGATATGCGGCTCGTCAATCAGAGTGACGTCATCGCCTTTCCTTTGAACGCGATACCAGTCCTGGGGTGCGGCGCGTTTCATGCGATCTCCTTCATGAAAACCCGGATGTCTTCCGGCAGGACGGAAAGGTGCAGGACCGCCCCTGGTTTGGGAAGGTCGGTCGGAACCAAATGTGCGACAAGCACTATCTCCGGCGCGGTGACCGGTGTAACATGCGCGCGTGTGTACGTGCCGAAGAACGTGGCCTCCTTGACGGTTGCTTGGCCCAACGCAAGGCCTTCGCCATCTTGACGTATAGCTTCGGGACGGATGCAAACCGTTGCCGCACCTTGCGGTAGGTTTGCGACGGGCACGGATGCCAGCGAGGTGTGTGCGACGCTTGCCTCAACTTTCGCCGGAATGTGGTTCATCTCTCCCATGAAGTCGGCTGCAAAGAGTGACGCCGGCTCCCTGTAGATGCGCGACGGCGGTCCCTCATCCTCGATCCGGCCAGCGTTCATCACGACAATCCGGTCCGAGATTGCCATTGCTTCCTCCTGGTCATGGGTCACGTGCACGAAGGTCGTGCCGACCTGACGTTGGATGTCTTTCAATTCGTCCTGCATGGCGCGGCGCAGCTTGAGGTCCAAAGCCCCAAGCGGCTCATCGAGCAACAGCACCTCCGGTTCAACTGCCAAAGCACGCGCCAATGCCACGCGCTGCCGTTGGCCGCCCGACAGTTCATGTGGGCGCTTGGCGCCATCGGCTTTCAGGCCGACGAGGTCCAGCTTTTCATCCGCTTTGCGATATCGTTCGACCTTGGCAACGCCCGCCATACGCAGCCCGAACGCCACATTGTCTCGCAGATTCATATGCGGAAACAGCGCATAATCCTGAAACATGGTTGTGGTCGGCCGTTTGGCCGGCGGAACGCGGGTCATGTCGGCGTCCCCTATGAAAACGGTGCCTTGGCTTGGGTCGATGAAACCACCGAGCACAGACAGAAGAGTCGTTTTTCCGCAACCCGATGGGCCAAGCAGCGTGACATACTCTCCTGCGTTGATTTCCAGAGAAATGTCTTGCAGCGCATGGAATGTCCCAAACCAGTGATTTAAGGCTTCAAGCCGTACGGAGGCTGTCATGACCGCCGCCTCCGCAACACTGTGAATTCCAGTAGAAGCACAGCTGTGACGGAAATCAGGAACACCACACTGCCGATGGCGTTCAACCTTGGGGATAGGCCAGAGCGCAGCATCGACCAGATCTCGACCGGTAAGGTGATATCGAACCGTGTCAGCAGGAACGCGATTATGAACTCGTCCCACGACAGTGTGACAGATAGAAAGAATGCCGCGGCAAGGGCCGGGGCGAGCATCGGCGCTGTGACCAGAAGTACGACTTTGGCTTCGCTCGCGCCCAGATCACGGGCGGCGCGTTCTGCGTTTTCGTGCTGCGCCCCCATGGATGCGTAGATGATGGCGAAAGCAAGTGGCAGGTTGATCACCACGTGGCCGATCCCGGCTGTGATCAAGGACAGGCCGACACCCGTTCGGTTGAGCACGATCAGTAGTCCGAGCCCGACGATCAAATAGCTTACGGTCAAAGGCGCTATTAAAAGTACGCGCATCAAAGCAGACCCGGGCAACACGTGACGCGCCAGTCCATAAGCCGCCAGAAACCCGAAAAGCACAGCTGTGGCAGAGGACCCGATCGCGACCAGCAAAGAGTGCAACAGTGCATCCGTGACATCGTCGTCGGCCAAAACGTCGGCATACCAGCCCAGCGACGGTCCGTTGAATGGCGGGACGGGTATGGTGCCATCTTGAAATGAAAACAGAACCAGGGTTACCACGGGCAAGTAGATGAACCCGAAAGCCACAAAGAGATAGAGCCAAGCCGCCATGCGCATCGTTACACCCGATCCAGTCGCAGCCAACGGGCGCTAGCCAAATAGGCAAGCGTGACGATCAACATCATGACAATCGCCAATGCTGATGCCAGAGGGAAATCCGCCCTGCGCCCTAGCTGCACCATGATAACTTGTGGAATGGTAAGCTCGTTGTTGCCTCCAAGAACCTGGGGGGTGACATAGTCGCCGATACACAACACGAAGGTCAGGAACGCCCCAGTGGCAATCCCAGGCAAGGTCAGTGGCAGTATCACATGCCGGAATGTTTGAAACGCGTTCGCCCCTAGGTCCATTGCAGCGCGTCGGTAGTTCGGCGACAGCTGTACGAGGTTGGCGTAGATCGTCAGTGTCAGCAGCATGACGAAGAAATGTACAAAGCCGGTCACTGTTGCAAAGCGCGTGTTGGCGAGCGTTATGGGCTCGGCAATCAGACCGAGGTTTATCAAGGTTTGATTGACCAGCCCTTCACGCGCCAGAACCAGCAGCCACGCATAAGATCGCACAACATAAGACGTCCAAAACGGTAAGATCGCCAGAAGAAGCGCCAAACGCTGCCATTCACGTGGCACGCGAAACGCGATGATCGCTGCGAGTGGATAGGCAAGGACAACTGAGACCACCGTCACCGTCAGGGTGATCTCTAGTGACACCAGAATGGCCCGCCAAAGATACGCACGCGTGGCCAGTTCGATGTAATTGTCGAGGTGAAATCCCCAGATCAGGCTGCGTCCTTCGAGGGTCGCGAAGCTCATTGCGCCCATCACGAGTAAGGGCAGGACGAAAAACACAAGCGTCCAGAGCAAAGCTGGGGCCACGAAGCCCCAACCAAGTTTTGTGCCTTTGGCGACGTTCACTGTGAGAGTGTGTCTAGCCAGAGATCTTGCATCTCTACATCAAGGTCTGCATCTGGCGCCGGGTAAAGCTGGGTGCGGGCAAGGTAATCCGTCTGCTCATCCCAACGCAGAACGGATTTTTGTTCTTCGCTCAGAATGTCGCCCGCCGCTGCATTGGCGGGCATCCCCCAAAAACAGGCTGATGTTGCAAGGCGCGCCTGGCCCTCTGGGCTGACGATGTATTTCACAAACTCAAGTGCCAGGTCCGGCTGTTCGCTGTCTGCGAGCACACCGATAGACTGCGTCCATCGCACTGCGCCTTGATCCGGAATGGTCCAGGTCAGCTCGGGCTGTTCCTCTGCCAGCACGGCGGTTAGCCATTCACCGCCACCGACGACGATGTCGACCTCGCCGGTCGCCAGTGCGGTCTGCGCCGCAACAACGCCGGCAACCGATGCAGCGCTCGATCGCATCTGCGAAAGCACGGGTCCAATTGTGTCAAGCGATCCTGCATCAATATCTGCAGTCGACAAACCTTCGGCAATCGCGGCAAGACCCATCACTGGAAGGTAATAGTCATAGATCGAGATGCGGCCCGCATATTTGTCGGACCAGACCGTAGACAGGTCTTGCATATCCGCCGGATCAACCTTTTCGGAGTTGTACGAGATCGTGTTGTAGCCAAACTTCTCGGTCACTGCATATGTGACACCGTCCAGAGTGTTGTTTTCCGCCATTACGATCTCTGGGAAGAAGTCTGCAGTCGGCAGTTCATCCTCGGGCAATGCCGCGAGCAAGCCCGACTCCACTGCACGGAAGACGTCGATCCCATCGATAACAAGTACGTCCCAATCGCCAGGGCGCGACTGTTCAAGAAGCGCAAGCGCAGCACCGGTACCTTCATATTCGCGCACATTGACAGTGACGCCGAACTCTTCTTCGAACGGTTTGATCAATGCGTCATCCGTGTGATCGCACCAAACCAATGCGTTCAGTTCCTGTGCATTTGCAGCGGTCCCCGCAAGCCACATTGCGGTTCCACCCAAAAGGGCAACAGTCCGTTTTGTCATCTTTCATGCTCCCATATTGTGTCGCCACGCAGTTGCATTAACGCGCATGACGGAAAAAGGTTGAATACCTTCATTTTTGTAGTCAACTACAAATTTATATTTCACTCAAACTTCAGATAGGCTGATATGGGCAAGCTGCGCGAGAGACAGAAGGCTGACCGCGAAAAACGCATTCTCTCTGCGGCGGTGCACAAATTTCGGGCGAACGGGTACAAAGCAGTGCGCATCGAAGACCTTGCTGAGGCGGCCGAGGTCTCTGTTGGCACCGTGTATAATTACTACGGAACGAAGGGCGACATCCTGATCGCGATTGTCACGATGGAAGTCGAGGAGGTTTTGGCAGAAGGTCAGGCCCTTGTTGACAACCCGCCCGAAGACCCAGGTGACGCGCTATTGGCACTGACCTTCTGCTACTATGACCATTCGCTGAACTACCTCACCAAAGAGATGTGGCGGCGCGCGATGGCGCTTTCAATTGAGACACCAGACACGCCCAACGGGCAGCGTTACGCAGCGCTTGATGCGAAACTGGCCCAGCAAGTGGGCGATCTGTTGCGGCGCTTTCAGGCGCAGGGGAAACTGTCCCCCGATCTGGATGCAACCGCTTTGGGTCGTGTTCTCTTCAACAATCTCAATCAGTCGTTCATTGCCTTCGTGACAGACGACAGCATGAGCCTGGATGACCTTCGCTCAGACATGACGGCTTTGACCAAGCCGATTGCGCACCTGCTGCCAAAGCTCAAATCGTGATGGCCTTGGTCTCCAGATACTCGTGAAAGCCCATCGGCCCGGCTTCGCGCCCATTGCCGGATTCCTTGTAGCCGCCAAATGGAACGTCGTAATCGCCGACGTTGCCGTTCACGCTGATCACGCCAGCTCTTAGCTTGCGGCTCACGCGTTGAATGCGCTCCTGATCCGTGGATTGGATGTAGGCTGCCAAACCGTAAGGCGTGTCATTGGCGATCTCGATGGCTTCATCTTCGGTATCAAACGGCAGAATCGCGAGCACCGGTCCAAAGACCTCTTGCTGCGCGATGTTCATGTCGTTGGTCACATCGGTGAACAAGGTGGGGCGGATGTAGTACCCTTTGTTGAATCCGGCCGGACGTCCGAGGCCCCCAGCCGCAAGCCGCGCGCCATCGTCGATTCCAACCTGAATGAGCCGTTGTACGTGTTCAAATTGCTTCTTGTTCACCAAGGGGCCAATATGGTCGCCCTCTTTCATAGGGTCATCGACTTTCGTGGTCTCGACGATCTTTGTGACCCGTTCGACCACATCGTCATAGACCGTGCGTTCGACCAAAAGCCGTGATGCGGCATCGCAGGATTGTCCGTTGTTGATAAAGCAGGCATCAACCGAGACCTGCGCTGCGGCATCCAGATCCGCATCCGCAAAAAAGAGGTTTGGTGACTTGCCACCCAGTTCGAGTGTCACCCGTTTGATGGTGTCAGCGGCCGTCTTTGTGACCAGTTTCCCGGCACGAGTGGACCCGGTGAACGACACCATGTGAATGCCGGGATGCGCAGAGATTGCTTCCCCAACGCCTGCTCCGTCACCATTGATCATATTGAACAAGCCGGGCGGACATCCCGCCTCGTCGATCACTTCGGCAAGCATAAGTGCCGAAAGCGGTGAGTATTCGCTTGGCTTGAGAACGATGGAGCACCCTGCGGCCAACGCAGGTGCGACCTTGATCATGATCTGGTTCACAGGCCAGTTCCACGGCGTGATCATACCAACAACGCCGACTGGCTCATCGACCAATGTCGACCCACCGCGAAGGGATGGCCGTTCGAATTGATGCGCCTTCAGGGCTTCAATGGCCGCCTCTAAATGCCCAATTCCCACTGGCATTTGGACCTCACGCGAGAATGAAATGGTTGTGCCCATCTCCTCTGACATAATCTTAATGAATGCCTCTGCGCGCTTTTCGTAGGCCGTGATCATCCGTTCAAGCAGTGCCATACGCTCATCCACGGTGCTGAACTGCCACGTCTTGAAGGCATTGGTCGCCGCGGTAACTGCACGGTCAACGTCATCGGGCGATCCGAGTGCAATCGTTCCGATCACCTCCTCGTTGCCGGGATGAATAACTTCAAAATCCGTATGGGCGATGGGATCGACCCATTCCCCATTGATGTAGAACTTCTTCGATTTATCCATCTGGCGCCTCCTGTGTACCTTGACCGTTGGCCAAATCTCATGGAATGCCAACAACTTTGTTGATAAACCAAAAATGTTGCAGGGAGACCCGCACCGCCAAAATGCGTTCTCTAAGTTCGCGCCAACGCCAAAGGCAAATGATCTTCCTCATTCACTGCTACCGTTGATTTCTGCTCGTTCGACCCGTGCCAGCTTTGGCCAGGTTTTGCGGGGTCGCCGACATGAAACGTCGGAAATTTGCGTTAAGCGAAAGCTTGGCATCGGCCCGGCCTTGCCCGGCATAGCCGCGTGATTTGTTGTTTTAGTTTAAAGGCTGGAAGGGGCTGCAGCTGGATAAACCAAGTAAATGTCGATCTTTCGCAGGTCGCTGGGACTACCGATTAGCATTGAAAGAAAGCTCAGCCGTTTCGCACAAGACGTCCCCGGATTGCTTGGTCTGCTCTGGCCGGTTCACGTATCTTGCTGCGGTCGCGAGGTCACGTTTCAGATGCACGATCGCAGCCGCTTTTTGCGACGCGTCTTGAGCGCGCAATGCGAAGGACGGGTGGATCGTGATTAGAATGGGCGGGCGATTAGGAACCGTTTCGAACTGACCGCAGCGCTTGAGCAGGTTTGATCCTGACCCAGTGAGTGCTTCTGCGGCCACAGCGCCCATCACAACAATGACATCCGGCGCACCCTTGGTGATTTCGGCGTCTAACCACCACCGGCAACGTGAAATCTCACTCGAATTCGGGCGCTGGTGAATTCGGCGTTTGCCGCGTGGCGTGTATTTGAAGTGTTTTACAGCGTTGGTGACAAAGCATTGCGTGCGGTCCAAACCGACGTCCTGTGCGATCTGATCAAACAGCTGACCAGCGGGGCCAACAAACGGGCGTCCCGCCAAGTCTTCCTGGTCACCTGGCTGCTCGCCAACAATCATCACACGCGCATCTAATGGCCTTTCGCCGGGGACCGCCTGTGTTGCCGCTTGATGTAGTTGGCACCTTGTGCAGGCGTTCAAATAGCTCACAAGATCGCCGCCATCTGACTGCCACGGTGACGCCAGTCTGCCAAGCTGTGCGCGTACATTTTCGACGTGTGCCGGCGCGACGGTGGGGGCGGCCAACGCCATCTCTTTCGCGCGCCTTTCTGCCGATGCAATCAGGTCTGGGATTGCGGCGGCTTCGGGCAGGTTTTTCCAATACTTTTTGGGCATCTCAGATGTCATCGCATTCACCTTGAGACGGGCGGGGTTGAAGATGTTGCGGTAGTACGTGGTCCAAAGCGCCTCGTTCGCGTCTGGCGGCAAATCGGGCCGTCTTTCGTCCAGCGTGAAGGACAGTTTCCCGTTCACACAACGTGCGGTCACATCAGGTGACACGATGCACCAATCCATGTCGGCAAAGCGCCGACGGAAGAATTCGGTGGTGGGCTCAACGGTATGGTGTGTCGGTTCGAACCAGGCTGCGAAGGATCGGCGGGATGTGGTCGACGGGATCTCGCGAAACCGGACGAAGGCTTTCATCTTATGCTGGCAGCGATGCACGGCCTTTTCCATCTGTCGCAAACGGGCCAGTGCGGGATCGGCCCTGTCCGAGATCAGACGGGGCGATGTCTGTAACCGCCAAAGCAGGGCGTAGAGCAGGCCAAAGCGTTCCGGGTCAGTGTGCCAAACCACCGAGTTAGCAAGAGAGACAAACCCGCGTGCGGTTGTGAATGATTTGGGCGTTGGCAAAGCTGCACTTGCGTCAAACAACCCACGAGGCGCGCCTTCGATGTTCCACGTCACACCTTCCGGCGGCACGTCATTCGAAGCCAAGGCGCGTGCGGCATTGCGCCAAGCGTTTGCAGTCCCGATGCGCGGCAGTTCAATGCAATACGTCAAAACAGAGACAACTGCTCGGGCGGTGGTGCAAATTGCGCGCGCAGACCCGCACTGTCGGTCAGTGCACCGGGTGTCCAGCCCTCTGCCTGAATGAACGCGCGCGCTTTTTTGAGCGACGCGCCCAAACGTTGCACATCTTCGTATCGCAGCGTTCGGTGACGTCGCGCTTTGATAATGCGGCTCACCGTTTTCAAGCCAAAGCCAAGCACGCGCAAAAGCAGTTCGCGGCTGGCGTGGTTCACATCCAAGGGGAACAATCCACGGTGTTGCAAGGCCCAAGCAAGCTTTGGGTCAATTTCCAGGTCGAGATTTCCGTCTTTGGCCACGCCTGTGATTTCAGCCAAATCGAACCCGTAAAACCGCAGCAGCCAGTCCGCCTGATACAGCCGATGTTCGCGTTGTAAGGGAGGTCGGATCAATGGCAGTTTTGCTGTGCTGTCTGGAATTGGCGAAAAAGCGGAATAGTAGACGCGCTTGAGTTTGTAGCTGGAATAGAGCCGCGTGGATTGCCCAAGCACTGTGGCATCGTTCGACCCATCTGCACCAATTATCATCTGTGTTGATTGACCGGCTGGCGCAAAGCGGGGAGGGCGCTTGCCCTTGTAGGACGTGTCTTTCGCGCCTTCTTTTCGCGTCCGAATGTCTGCCATAGCTTTGCGGATCTGCTCTGGCTTTTTTTCGGGGGCGTAGGCTTTGACCGCTTTATCGGTTGGCAATTCGACATTGATCGACAACCGGTCCGCCAGCCGTCCGGCTTCTTCGATCAGTTCGGGCGCTGCATCAGGTATGGTCTTGAGGTGGATATAGCCTCGAAAGTTTTGCTCGTATCGCAGTGCACGCACGATACGCACCATATCGAGCATCGTGGCATCCGGGGATTGGATGATGCCAGAGGACAAGAACAAACCTTCGATGTAGTTTCGGCGGTAAAACTCAATGGTCAGGCGCACAACCTCTTCGACTGAAAATCGTGCGCGTGGAACGTTTGAAGACGCCCGGTTCACGCAATAGCTGCAATCGTAAATGCAGAAGTTGGTCATCAGGATCTTCAGCAAACTGATGCACCGCCCATCGGGCGCATAGGCGTGGCAGATGCCGGACCCTTCGTTCGAGCCAAGCCCTTTACCGTCCAATGAATTGCGCCGCACGGACCCCGAAGATGCGCAAGACGCATCGTATTTTGCAGCATCGCTCAGAATTGCGAGCTTTTCCTGAAGAGTTCGCTTGGCCATTTGTTCATGTTACGTTCTCATGCCCGTTGGCGCAATAAGGTTCGACGCTGTGCAACATCCGGCATCGTGCATTTTGAGTGCCGGTTCACCGCATGGCGGAGACCTCCGTATGCATGGCCAAGATTTACCCGTTTGCTCAGCAGACGTGCGATTTCGCTGCGAGCCGTTACCCGGGTTGCTGTTTTTGAGACCTTTCAGGTCCATTGCTGTGTCAGAGAGTTTCGGGTTGGCTTGCCCGACCCGACGAACCGGCTAGCTTACAATAATGTGATCAAAACGGAGTGGTTTCATGGAGCGTCATGTTTACGGGTGCGCATGTTGCAGCGGTTATTTTGGTGAATTTCTCAAAGAGAATAAGGGCGTACAGGAGCTGCAAGCGAAGGCCGCGAACGGGTGGTCGTGCAACTGGGGCGTGGACTGGTCAAGTCTGGGTCGCCGCGACTTTTTAAAAGGCGGTGTTTTGGCGGCAGGGCTTAGCGCGATCCCCGCGGGCAAAGCGGCGGCGCAAAGCACCGGAACCACAATCTTCGTAAACGGCACCATATTGACAGTCGACGCAGAGTTTTCTGAAGCAGACGCCATCGCCATTCGCGGCGAACGCATCCTCGCCGTTGGAACCGAAGACGATGTGCGTGCGGCGGCTGGTGCCGATGCCACAGTGATTGACCTTGACGGCAAAACGCTCCTGCCTGGCTTTGTCGACGCGCATACACATGTGGTGGCCGGGTCTATCGTGGATTCACTTATGGATTACGTCGGCATGGCCCGCTACCAGACCGCCGAACAGGTGTTGGATCATATTGCCGAGCAGGCCAAAACCGCCCAACCCGGCGAATGGTTGGCGTTTCGTAACTTCGATCCGGCTGTGCAGGAGGGCCCGCAAGAATTGACCTTTGCGGAACTCGATGCGGTAACCACCGAAAACCCGATCTTCATCATGAATGCCTCGGGTCACTTGGCATATGCCAATAGCACCGCTTTTGAGATCGCGGGCATCGATGATCGTGTCGAAAATCCGCCAGGTGGTGAATACGGGCGGGATGCCGATGGTCGTATCAATGGCGTCATGCGCAACAACGTGGCCTTTACACCTGTCGCGAACAACAACCCGAACATGGCGACGGTAGACCCGATCAATGGCCTGATCGCATTGCTGCAAAAGTGGAGCCAGTTTGGCCTGACAACCGTCTCCGAGCTGAGCCTTGGTGGCTTGACGCAATCGCCCGCAGACACGGAAGTCATGCTTGCTGCGGCCTCTACCGGGCAATTGAACGCCCGGGTGCGGGCTTATGCGTTTTACACCATCGGGACAGACGCATGGGATGCCGCTGGTGTTGTCCCAGGATCGGGCAGTGAGATTGCCCGCGTGTCGGGCTACAAGCTGGTCGCGGATGGGTCGAACCAGGGGTTCACAGGGTTGCAACGCGATCCATACCTTAACTCCGATGATCGCGGGCTGGCCTATATGTCGCGCGATGAGCTTACCGCGACCGCCATCGATCGTGCCTCTAAAGGATGGCAACTGGCCATCCATGGCAATGGCGACGCTGCTATCGACAACATTCTCGACGCTTGCGAAGCGATGCGCGAGGCTGGCATCGACATGCAAAGCGTGCGCGTGCGGATCGAGCATTGCTCCATCCTGCATGACGAACAGATTGCGCGCATGAAAGACCTGAACGTGTCTGCCAGTTTCCTGATCGGGCACGTCCATTACTGGGGGGTCGCCATGCGCGACGATGTGTTTGGCGAGGAGAAAGCACAGCTTTTGGATCGCTGCCGCAGTGCTGAAGAGGCAGGTGTTGGCTTCACGTTGCACTCGGACTTTATGGTCACCGACCCGGTGCCGCTCCACATGATTGAAATGGCCGTGACACGACAGACCTGGAAAGAGCCTGATTACGTGCTCGGCCCGCAAGAACGAATTTCGGTCGAAAGCGCCATTCGCGCTGTGACATCCGAGGCAGCTTGGCAGTTGTTCTCGGAAGACGAGATCGGCAGTTTGGAAGCGGGCAAGTTTGCTGACATGGTTGTTCTCGATGCAGACCCGCGCAGCGTTGCGCCGGATCAAATCAAATCCATCAAGGTTTTGGAAACGTGGATGAACGGAAACCGCGTCTACGCAGCCTAACGACAAGAACATCAGAAGGACGACTGGGATGGCGATGATGCAGCGCGCGCTGGCAGGCGCATTGGTCTGTACTGTGGGTTTGGCGCAGGCCCCCATGGTGCAGGCGCAGGGAACTGATCAGACGACCTTCTACAACGAAAACGGTCTGAAACTGCGCTGGCACCTGCAAGGTGGGTTTTATCTTGCCACAGAAGGCAACGTATTTTGGGACCTTGCGAATGCGACCGGGCAGGGTGACGGGTTCGAGACCGACAAGACGTGGCAAGAGGTTTTTATCAAGCCCGGTATCAGCTTTGACTACACGCTGAATAATGGCGCAACGCTTTATGGCAAGCTGTCAGCCGTGTCATCCTACACCAGAGGCACTGATCCCTTCGACGAAGGCGACAACGGAGAAACCACGCTTGAAGAGGCCTACCTCGCGCTACGCGGCACCACCGAAACGCTTAGTTATGACATATCTCTGGGCGCGCGCGAATTCCGGCTTGGGACCGGTATGCTGATCTCTAACGGTGCTACAAGCGGTTTTGAACGCGGCGCTTTGAAGTTTGGGCCGCGCAAGGCATGGGAGCGGTCGGCGACCGTCAAGCTGTCTGCGAATGGCATCACCGGAACGGCATTCTATCTCGATCCGAACGAGTTGCCTTCGACAGATGGCAAAAACGAACTGGCAGGTTTTGACCTGCGATACGATGGTGAGGCCGGCCAATACCTAGGCGCCACGTATGTCAACGTCTTGAACTCCGAAACGCCATATCCGCAAGCCGCACAAGGTGGGTCGGGCGCCCCTGTGATCACACCGGGCGCGCGGGAAGGCACGCAAACGCTGGCACTTTACGGTGGAACCGGGAACGTGGAAAATTGGTCTTTCACATCTGATCTGGCCCTTCAGCGCAATGACGACATTGACCTTGAAGCCTGGGCGGGTCGGGTGCAGGCCAGCTATACCTTTGCCGACGTGCCGTGGACCCCTCGGGTGACCCTCGGCTATCAGACGTTTTCAGGTGATGATCCAGATACATCAACGCTCGAACGGTTCGACCCGCTCTATTACGAAGGCAGCCCCACCGCTTGGGCCACAGGCACCAAATCTGCGTCGACCTTCATCAACTCCAACGTTAATGCCTGGTCGCTGGCGGTTCAAATGCGCCCCAGCCCGCGCGACACCATCACGGCGCGCTATACCCATATTCGCGCTAACGAGTTGCGCAGCCCGATCCAATTCGGACAGGCCACACGCGTTGATACCAGCGGATCAAGCGCCAACGTGGTGAGCGGTGTTACCGATGCGCATCTCGCCGATGACATATTCCTCGAATACAGCCGCGTCGTGAACCGAAACACCTTTCTGACGGGCGGCTTAGCGGTGTCGTTTCCCGGCGATGGGATCAAAAACATTGTTGGCAACGATGCAGACCCATGGACGGGTGCATTCGTCAACCTCGTGGTCAACTTCTAATCCTGCGATTGAGCGTATCGATTGCGGTTCAATAGTCGGACGCGCGTTACGTTTTGATTATGAGTTAAGTTGTTTGCTGGCGCGTAATCCAACGCCCATTGGTTTTGACACAGAGGCTGTACGCGCCCGACCAAATCTGTTGCTGGGTAATCAACCGGTTGACTGAAAGTCGCGCAGAACAACGCCGTTATTAGCAGGTGTTCGTTGCCCATTGCGCATCGACAGGGCGCCGTTGACCAGAACATGCGCGATGCCCGACGCATATCGTCGGGGATGACGGGCGGTGGCGTTGCTAGAGATAGCGGCGGAGTCAAAGACGCATATGTCAGCGTGATAGCCCGGCCTAAGCTTGCCCCTGTTCTTCAACCCCAACCGTTCTGCCGGGATCGAGGTGATCTTGGCCAGCGCTTGCGATAGGCTTAGGACGCCTCGGTCGCGCACGTAGTGTTGCAAAAATCGTGCTGCCCAGCCGTAACCACTGAGCGATCCGATATGGTCGCTCAGGATGCCATCATTGGCGATAGCCACCGTGTCCGAGATCACCGCGCATTCAGCTTGTTCGAGGCAGAGATCAATATCGGAGTTCAGAAAGCTTTTAGACGACCACATCGCGGCCATCATGTTATCGCCTTCCTCCAAAAGGATATCGAGCACGGCGTCGTACGGGTCTACGCCGCGCATACGCCCGATTTCTTCAAAGTTGGCGCCGACCAAGTCTTTGTTCTCGGTCGCGTTCAAAAGGATGATGTCTTTCCACTGCCGCGCCTTCACGATGAGCCACATCGGCTTGGGATTGGCTTTGATCTGTTCGCGCATCTCGGGGTTGGCAAGACGTTTGAGCACGTCGTCAATACTGCCGGCTTGCGCCCATTTTGGCAGGATCGCCGCCATAAGCGTGTGGTTCCAATCATGCGGGATCACGTCAAACGCGATATCGCCATCATGGGTGCGGGCGATATCGATCATTTCAAGCGTGTGCTCCATCGCGTGGCCCGGCGCGCCGAATTTGGGCTGGATGTGGCTGATCTGGAGCTTGGCTCCCGCCTGCCGCGCTGTGCTCATCGCCTCGGTAAAACCAAGATCATATTCGGTATCCCGGTTGCGCACATGGGTTGCATAGAGCCGCCCGTATTTCGCGGCGATCTCGACCATCGGCACCAGATGATCGGGGGCGGCCAAGCTGCCCGGGAAGTATTCGAGGCCCGAAGAAAACCCACCTGCGCCTTCTTCCATGCACTGATCGACCAGCTTGGCCATTTTGGCGACGTCGTCCGGTTCGCCCGCATGCATCTCACCCCCGAGGATCGCGCGGTGGATGGTGCCGTGGCCCACAAATGCGACAACATTCACGCCCAGTTCAGTATCATCGAGCACATCCAGGTATTCACCGAACCCAAGCCATTTGCGGTGTTTGGCTTTCTCGGTGAACCAAGGGGAGACTTGCCGAATGGCTGCGTGCGAACACACAGGCGCACAGGAAATACCGCATTGGCCAATGACTTCGGTGGTCACCCCCTGATGCACCTGGCTTTCGGCACGGCCATCCGCGATGAGCGTGAAATCAGAATGGGTGTGCATGTCTATGAACCCGGGGGCGACTGTCAGGCCCGAGACGTCGATCACTTCGGCGGCAGTGTCGACATTGATCTCTCCAACTTCGACGATCATGCCATCACGGATGCCGACATCGGCAATCTTGCCGTCCGTTCCGGTGCCATCAAACACCGTGCCGCCTTTGAGAATGAGATCGAACATCAGACTACCTCACAGATGCGGGCCCGTAGACCCAGTTGGGCAGGAAAAGCGTCAGGTCGGGGAACAGGATCAGGATGATCATTCCCACGATATACGCGCCGATGAAGGGCAGCACCGCGACTGAGATCCGCTCTAATGATATCTTGGATATCCGCGAGGCGATGGTCAGGTTTGCACCCAATGGCGGTGTCAGGAAGCCGATCTCGCAGGTGATGACGGTGAAAATGCCAAACAACACCGGATCAATGCCTAGCGATGTGACCAGCGGCAGGAAGACCGCTGTGAACAGCACGATCTGCGCAAGGCTTTCCATGAACGTGCCGATGAAGATGTAGAATATGCCGATCAGCAGCAGCACCAAGAAGGGGCTCGTGGTGATCGACGTGATGCCGGACTGAACAGCGGCAGGTACATCGTAAAACGCAGTCAACTGACCGAACGCCAGCGTTGGTGTCAGCAAGATCAGGATACCGGTCAGCAGCGCGGTAAAGCGCAACGCTTCAAGCACTTTGCGCACTGTCAGCTCGCGGTAGATGAAAAGGCCTACGAAGAGCGCATAAAACACGGCCACACCCGCAGCTTCGGTCGGGGTGAAAATGCCACCATAGATACCGCCCAGGATCAGCACCGGCGCACCGATAGACCACTTGCCCTCCCAAGCCGCATGCAGGAAAGGCCCCCAGGTGAATGGGTCGCCACCCCCGCCATACCCGCGACGGCGGGCAATGATGTAGGTGGTCATCATCAAGAGCGTCGTGACGATAAACCCAGGGATAATCCCCGCCAAAAATAGGCGCGGGATCGAGGTTTCGGACACCAGACCATAGATGATCATCAGGTTGGATGGCGGGATCAGGCTGCCCAAGGCGCCCGCGCTTGCGGTGCTCGCCGCAGCGAAAGGCACGTCATACCCTTCCTTTATCATCGCCGGAACCGTGGCCGACCCGATCGCGGCAGTGGTCGCGGGGCCAGAGCCTGACAGTGCGCCAAAGAGCATACAGGCAAAGACGGTGACCAAACCCATCGACCCGCGATAGGCGCCGACCAGCTTGGTCGCGATACCGATCATGCGGTTTGCCATGCCGCCTGTTTCCATCAACCGCCCGGCCAGAACGAACAAAGGGATGGTCAACAGTGGAAAGGGCGTCAGGCTGTTGTAGCCGGTCTGCGCAAGCAGGGTGTACGGGATGTCGATTAGGAAAAGTGCCAGTGCAGTGGTCAGCCCCACAGCGGCAAACAAAGGCACGCCAATCAGCGTCAGGACAACAAACGCGATCGACAGGATTAGAAGCTCGTTCAAAACAGATGCTCCTCATCCGGCGCAGTGTCGCCATCTTCCACGAGCATCCCGGGCAACCCATGCGCCCCGTCGCGATACCACAGTACATATGTCTGGATCAGCCGCGCGAGCATCAGACCGTAGCCGATTACAAGAATGGTCTGCGGATAGAACTCGTTGATCCCAAGGCTCGGGCTGCGGGAAGGGAACTTCCACAGCACCGCTAAGTAGTCCCAACTCACGCGGATCATGATCACGCTGAACGCCGCCCAGGCGAGGTCGGCCATAAAGATGGTGTAGCGTCCGAACCGTGTCGGCAGGGCTTGTACCGCAACCAGGATGCGGATGTGAAATCGTTCGCGCACGCAGAGGGACGCGCCCATGTAAACCGCCCAGACCATGCAGATCGCGGCGGTTTCTTCGGTCCAGTGCAGGGCAATTTCAAATACGTACCGGGCAAGGACCTGTGAAATCACAGCCACCGCGATTACGGACAGGAAGATGCAACACAGCGCTTCTTCGAAATGTCTTTCCAGCCAACGTAATAGCGCCACTGCACTGCCCCCAGTCATTTGGAAAGGGCTGCATCAGCCCCTTCCGTTTGTATTGCGCAGATTATTCAGCGGCTGCGTTGATCATGTTAACCAAGTCGACAAACTCTTGCCCGCGCTCTGCCGCAACCGATTGCTGGACGGTCTGCGCCGCCGCGATGAAGTCTGCGCGGTCCGGGTCTGTGCGGGTCATGCCGCCTTCGGACACGAGCCATTCGCGGACTTCTTCCGTTTCCGTGCGCACCTCATCGCTGAACTGATTGCCTGCATCGACAGCAGCGCGCATGATCTGCTCGCGCGTTTCGTCATCTAAGCGGTCCATAAAGCTCGACGACGCAAACAGCGGCGCCATGGACACAAAGTGTTCGAGGATCACGAGGTTCGGCATGAACTCGTAAAAGCTCATGTCGCGAATGAAGGATGTGCCGTTATCGCCACCATCAACCGTACCCGTCTGCAAAGCAGTGGGCGTCTCGGACCAGGCGAGCGGAACTGGGTTTGCCCCGAACGCTTCAAATGTTGCCAGCATCACCGCGTTGTTCGGCGTGCGAATCTTGAGGCCATCCATGTCAGCCATCGTCTCGACCGGACGCACCGAATTGTAGAAGTCGCGGTAGAGCGCTGGGCCAAAACTGAGCAGATGTACGCCCGTATCTTCGAGCAATTGCGACCGGATAAAGTCACCCACTTCGCCGTCAACGACGCGGGCCAGGTGATCTGTGTTCTGGAAGATATACGGCAGGACGGTCACATCCATGAGCGGCCAATGCGGGGACACATTATTAGCGGTGATGAAGAAGCCGTCGACGGTGCCCAGTTGCATCGCGCGGAAGCCTTCGTCTTCGGTCGCGATTTGGTTGCAGCAGCGCAGACGCACGTCGACTGACCCGCCGGTGTACTCCTCGGCCAGGGTTTCAAAGATTGCGCCGAAGCGACCGTAGAGCGAATCCTCTGGCGCGCCGAAGCCCACGTTCATTGTGATGTCTTGCGCAGAAACCGCAGCCGTCGAGAGTGTCAGCGCGACCACTGCGCTAAGTGTTTTGGTGTGAAAGCCCATGATCTTTCTCCTTGTTGTCAAACCGATTTTTCTTCCAGCTTTGCATGGGAATGCGTGTGTGCATAATATCAATTATGACAATTTTGATACCTAAACGGCATCATGCGGACTGATCTGCGATTGCTGCGCTACTTTGTGGCCACCGCGGAAGACCTTCATTTCCGTCGTGCGGCTGACCGTCTTGGTATGGCGCAGCCCGCGCTGAGCCGTGCCATTCAGGCGCTAGAGGCCGAACTTGGCGTGGCGCTGTTTAATCGTTCAAACCGGCAGGTACAGCTTACGCCCGCGGGGCACGTTTTTCTGGATCGAGGGCGCGAAATCCTGAACCTGATGGAACGCGCCGTCGAGGATGCAAAAATCGCTCACGAGGGCAGGGCGGGGTCATTGCGCATCGGGTACACGGACATCGCGATTGCCGGATCGCTGCCGACCCTCTTGACTGATTTTCAGGACAGGCAACCGCAAATCACGCTCAAACCGCAGCACGGCGTGACGCTGACGCAGATGCTTCGATTGGCGCAGGGCAAGCTGGATGTGGGGTTTGTCACCGGTCCTGTGAACAAAGACGGGTACGATCAGCTTCAAGTGCAGTCCGAAGCGTTTGTCTGTGTTTGTAGCGAAAACCATCGCTTTGCAGAGCGCAACGCCATTCAACTGGCCGAGCTTGCGACGGAAGACTTTGTTCATGGCGGGTCTACCGACTGGCAGCACTTTTACGACTATCTCATCCCGCTGTGCCGCCGTACCGGGTTTACCCCAAGGATTGTACAAGAGGCGTTCAATACGGCAGGCATTCTGGGACTTGTGTCCTGCGGTATGGGGCTAACTGTGCTAACGGAAAACGTGAGCGGCACACTCGCGCCTGGGGTTGTTGTCGTCCCGATTGAAGACGTGACAGAGCGCTTGATCACAACCGCAACCTGGCGGCGAGATCATGTCGACGGACCGACCCGGCATTTTGTCGAATATCTGCGTGATACATCGACAGACGCGATATCAACCTAGGCTCTTGCAAAGGGGCATCGCGTTCAAAACTGATTGTCTTTGGCCAATTCTTCTGTAGGGCTTAAAGCAAGCCACGTGAGAAACGCGCATGTCAGACATCACAGTTTTTGAAGCAAAATCAATCGTTACGATGGATCTGACGGTTCCCGAGGCCACCCATGTTGCTGTCCGTGACGGGCGCATTTTGGCGGTTGGCGGGGCAGGCTGCGGGGACGCGTGGGGGCATGTGACCCATGACGCATCGCTGTCTGGCACGGTGCTGATGCCGGGGCTTGTTGAAGGCCATGCGCATATGATGGCGGGCGCGATTTGGGACTATGCCTATACGGGCTACCACGACAGGATCGATCCTGAGGGTCGCATGTGGGGTGGTCTGTCTTCACTTGACGCAGTGGTCGCACGCCTGGCCGAGATTGAAGCAACGTTACCACCTGATGCGCCGTTGATCGGATGGGGGTTTGACCCGATCTTTTTGCCCGGCGATCGCCTGAGCCGCGCACATCTCGATCAGGTATCGACAACCCGGCCCATCGCCATTCTGTTTTCCAACTTCCATTTGATGTGTGTGAATTCCGCCGCCTTGGAATTGGCCCAGTATAGCGCGGCCACAAATGTCGAAGGCGTTGTCAAAGGTGCGGATGGCGCACCCACAGGTGAGCTTCAGGAAATGGCGGCTATGTTCCCGATCATGCGGCGTTTGGGCATCGATTTTCGGGCGTTGTCGCAACGCGAAAGCGCTATCCGGTCTTATGCGCACGTCGCGACGCGTGCTGGGGTGACGACAGTCACTGATCTGTTTTCTCAGTTGGAGGATGAAGACCTCGACGTGATGCTGGCGGTCACCGGTGAAGAGGATTTTCCATTGCGGATCGTGCCTGCTCTTGCAGCAAGCGGAGACCCTGTCGCCTTGGCCGACAGAGCATTGAAGCTGAAAGCACGGTCCACCGACAAGGTGCGTTTGGGCGCCGTCAAGCTGATGACAGACGGGTCCATCCAAGGCTGGACCGCGCGGGTGAAATGGCCGGGATATGTCGGCGGGCAGCCAAACGGCATTTGGAACATGGCACCTGACCAGATCCGCAGCACCTGCGCTGGGCTGCACGCAGCCGGCGTTCAGATGCACATCCATGTGAACGGGGACGAGGCGTCCGAGATCGTGATCGATGCGTTGTCGGAGGCGATGCAAGTGGCGTCCTGGCCCGACCATGGGCATGTTCTGCAACACGGTCAGATGATGGATGATGCGCAATTCCGGCGATGTGCCGATATTGGGATCAGCGTGAACCTGTTCGCCAATCACCTGTGGTATTTTGGCGACCAGCATGTGGCGCTAACCATCGGTGAGGACCGTGCAAACCGGATGGATGCGGTGCGGTCTGCGCTGGATGCGGGATTGACGGTTGGTATCCATTCGGATGCTCCGGTGACGCCGATGGGGCCGCTTTTTACCGCGTGGTGTGCGGTCAATCGCCAAACGATGTCGGGCAAAGTGCTGGGGGAGGCGCAGCGCATTTCCGTGCCCGAGGCGCTTTACGCCATCACGCTTGGGGCTGCGCGAACGCTTAAGCTGGACGATGAGATTGGATCGATTTCCGTCGGCAAGCGCGCAGATTTTGCGGTTCTCGGGGCCAACCCATTGCACGTTGCGCCTGAAGCTTTGAAAGACATATCGATCCTTGGCACCGTCTTAGGCGGCAAGGTTTGTTTGCTATGACCGGGCTGCCCATGACGGTGATTTCCGGGTATCTTGGCGCCGGAAAAACGACGCTTATCAATAGGTTGTTGGCCGCTGATCATGGGTTGAAGCTGATGATCCTCGTCAATGATTTTGGAGCCATCAACATCGATGAAGGCCTGCTTGCATCAAAAGACGAAGACACCATCGCGCTGACCAACGGATGTGTGTGCTGCACCATGGGGGCTGATCTTTTTCTGGCCCTCGCGGACGCGTTGGACCGGTCACCACGGCCTGACCATCTTATCGTCGAAGCCAGCGGTGTGTCTGATCCGGCACGCATTGCGAACGCTGCCTTGGCCGAACCTGATCTGCGTTATGCCGGAATTGTGACTGTGGTGGATGGCCCACAATACGAGGGCCTTGGGGCTGATCCATTGATCGGGCCTCAGGTCCGCGATCAGGTAAAAAAGGCGGACCTGATCGTCGTGACCAAGATGACAGGTGATGCGCAGGTGCCGGGATTGGCCGAGGATGCGCGCGTCGAGGTTTTGGATGCTGATGACACGCGAGCCCTCGTGGACCTTGTGTTTGCAGACCCGTCAGCCGCTCCTCTTCCAAGTTCTGACATGCCCCATCCAAGCTATATTGGGTGGTCTTGCCAGGTATCCACGGGCATCGATCTTGAGGCTTTGCGAGAGGGTTTGACCCATCGTCCGGCAGGTCTTTTCCGGGTCAAAGGCAGCGTTGCTGACCCAAGCGGTGCGATCTGGGATGTGCAAGTGGTGGGGCACCAGATCGAGATTACGCCAGCAACGGATGCGCGTGACACCACGCTTGTTGGCATTGGCCTGTCCGAGCGTGTCTCAACAGACGAGATTGACCACTGGTGGTCGCGGATGTCTTTGCCCGCCTAACTTGATTTGCGGCCCTGCTGGTCGCGCCACTCAAGTGCTGCTTTTAAACCTTGTTCGGCTCGGATGCGATTGAACTCCAGTCGTTCCGGCGACATGTCAGCCTCGATCCGGACATCGATGTCGAGCGCTTCAGCCAAGCCTTCGCGCATCTGCGCCAGCTCGTACGTGCGGTTGATCGCGCGCTTGGTTTGTTGAACGGATGGGGCAGACGCGCTTGTAATCTGGTGCGCCAATGCGAGTGCGACCTTTAGCGCCTCACCTTCCGGGACAACGCGGTTGATCAGCCCCATGTCATAGCAGCGCCGCGCCGGGATGCGATCATTTCCCGTAAGCAAAAGCTCTTTGGCGTGTTTTGGGCCCGTCACATACGGCGCCAGCATCGCGACGATGCCAGAGCCAAAGCGCACCTCGGGCTCCCCCATAAGCGCGTCTTCGCTCGCCACGGCAAGGTCACACGCCATCATGACCTCCATCGCGCCTGCGATGCAAAAACCGTGCACAGCGGCGATCGTCGGCTTTGGGCTGTTCCAGAATTGCATGATAAAGTCGAAATCGGCGGTCAGGACTTTCCGCCATTGCTCTTCGCCGGTGATGCCTTTGGCGGCGCTTTCTTTCATGTCGAATCCGGCTGAAAAGCACCGACCCGCGCCTTGCACAATGATGGCGTGCACGGCGTCATCTGACAGGAAGTCTGACATGGCCTGATGGGTTGCAGCGATCAGCGCACTGTCAAAGGCGTTCATGACGCGCGGTCGGTTGAACGTCAGAATTCCGGTCCGATTTTCGACCCGTGTCAAAACAGGCGCGTCATTCATGAAGGGGCCTTTCCGTGGCGGTCCTCGCAGCATAACAGCGGATTTGCCAAAGGCTCGCGCATTTGTCCCTTGGCTTGTGATTTCTGCATTTACGCGCCCGTCGAATTGGCGCTTGATAGGCCAAGCAACGATGATTGTTCGACATGGCCGCGCACTTCCTTGACCCGCTTTTGAAACCTCGATCCGTGGCCATTGTTGGTGCGTCCGACAAGCCAAACAGCAATGGGTTTGCGATGCAGGCCATGGCCGCGGTGGATGGCTATGCTGGTGCTGTTTACCCAGTGAACCCGCGCCTCGAAAAGCTGGGAGGGCGGGACTGTTACGCCAGTTTGCACGATCTGCCCGAAGTGCCGGATCACGTGATTATCGGTGTCGCCAGTGCGCGTGTGGAAGCGGTGCTCGATCAGGCGATTGCGCTTGGTGTGCCATCGGCCTCGATCTTTGCGTCCTGCTATCTGGACCGTGACGCGGTGCCGCGTTTGCCGCAGCGCATTGCTGAAAAGGCCAAGTCGGCTGGACTGTCGCTCTGCGGGGCAAATTGCATGGGGCATTACGTGCCTCAGATCGGCTTGCGGGTGGCCAGCATGCCGTCACCCCCCGGCCTTCGCCCTGGTGGTATTGCCTGGATTGCCCAATCGGGATCGACCTTTGGAGCGCTGGCACATAACGACCGGCGGCTTGGGTTTAGCCTGTGTGTCTCGACCGGCATGGAACTGGTGACCACTGTCGCGGATTACATGGACTGGGCTTTGGCGCAGCCAGAAACGCGGGTCATTGGCCTGTTCCTCGAAACCGTGCGCGCACCGGAGCGGTTTATAGCGGTCCTTCAAAAAGCGCGGGAGGCGGGCGTTCCCGTGGTGGTGCTTAAAGTCGGGCGTACCGAGGTCAGTGCCAAAATGGCGGTGTCGCACACAGGTGCGATTGCGGGCAACGATGCTGCGTATCAGGCCGTGTTTCGCAAATACGGCGTGAGCGTGGTTGAGGACATGGACGAGATGGCTGCGACCCTTGCATTGTTCGATAGCGACCGAAAAGTGCCGGCCGGTGGTTTGGGGGTGGTCAGCGATTCAGGTGGCGAACGTGAGATGATCGTCGATCTTGCCGATGACCTTGGCATCACATTCCCAGCTTTGCAGGCCAAAACCTGCGCCAAGATCGCGGCACAGCTTGAGCCAGGATTGCACCCTGAAAACCCGCTGGATGCGTACGGGACCAACACCGACCTTGTGCGCCGGTATTCGGCCATGACAGCTGACCTGATCAATGACCCGGCCGTGGCGATGGGGTTTTTCATGTCTGACCCGCGTGATGGGTATCGGTACGCCGAAGAGTATTCCGACGCCGTGTTGATGGCTGCGGGGATGACAGACAAACCGCTCGCGCTGGTGTCGAATTACGCCATGGTGGATGATCGCGAGATTGCTCAAAAGCTTTTGACGGCGGCCGTTCCTTTGCTGCGTGGTACAAGAAATGCCTTGAAAGCAGCGCGTCATCTGATGACGTATCGGGACTTTCTTGCTGTGCCATTTTCAGAGGACGGTGCCTGCGACGACGATTTCGGCTGGCGCGATGTGCTTTCGGCAAAGGGTCATTTGTCTGAGACGGAAGGGCTGAGAATGCTTGGCGACTTTGGCATTGCGTCTCCGACACATGTTCAAATCGAAAGTGTCTCGGAAATCACTGGGGCCGCTGCCGGGTTGCGTTTCCCCGTGGTGCTTAAAACGGCGGAAGACCATGCGCACAAATCCGATGTGGGGGGTGTCGTTCTGAATTTGCCTGACACTGACGCCGTGGAGGCGGCCTATCTGGCGATGTCCGTAAAACTTGGCCCAAAAGCGCTGGTGGCAGAGATGGCACCAAAAGGGATCGAATTGGCGTTGGGGTCGGTTTGGGATGACAGCTTTGGACCGGTGATTGTGCTGTCTGCTGGTGGTGTGCTTGTCGAATACTTGGACGATAGCATCGCGGCGTTGGCCCCGGTGTCCGAACCCGAGGCATTGCAACTATTGAAGGCATTGAAGTGTCACCGGCTCTTGCAAGGCGTGCGAGGTGCCAAACCGGCAGATGTGGCGGATGCTGCCCGACAGATCGCTGCTTTTTCGCGTATGATCGCAGCGCTTGGCCCGGCCTGTGCGGAAAGCGATATCAACCCGTTGATCTGCACGGATATCGGCGCGTCGGCGTTGGACTGTCTGTTTGTTGGCGGGAATGGCTAGGGCGCTTCACTGACCGCGTATTCGGACTTGGACAACCAGTCTGGCGAAACCTCCACACCCCAACCCGGCGCGTCAGTGACGCAGGCTTTGCCATCCTCGATCACATACGGGTCTTCAACGAACAAGCCGTCTTGCCATGGATAGTAGTCCTGCCCTTCGATGGCGAATTCTAGGTATTTGCCTGCACCCGGAATGGCGCGCAGCAGGTGCATGGTGAACAAGGTCACCAATGACAGGTTGGCGCAATGTGGCGTGACCGGCAAACCTGCCTCTTGTGCCATACGGGCGACGCGCAAGGTGCGGCAGATACCGCCAAGATAAAGGATGTCGGGCTGGACGATATCCACCGCCCGCATGTCGATCATCCGACGCCAGGTTGGCAGGTCACAATCTTGCTCGCCACCTGTGACATCAATCTCAAGCGCGTCGGTCACTTTTTTGGTTTGCTCAAGCTCCCAATAGGGGCAGGGCTCTTCGTAATGTGAGAAGCCATGATCCTGAAGCAAATGCCCCACTTCGATCGCGCGGTCGGGTGAGTAACAACTGTTGGCATCGATCAGCAGCGTCGCATCCGGCCCAAGCTCGCGGCGGATGGTCGGAATGATCTCTTCGGTGCGGCCCGGCCATTCGTCTTGATTGCGGCCAACTTCAGCCCCGGCGCGGACTTTGAAAGCGTCAAAACCGAACGCATCGCGCAGGCGCTTGAGGCGGTCTGCTTCGTCCGCTGGTGTGATGTCGCGCTTCATCGAACTGGCATACGCGCGAAGCGGTCCGGCGGAACCGCCCAAAAGTGCCGCCACTGGTTGGCCTGCTTGTTTGCCGCGCATGTCCCAAATGGCTGTATCCACACCACCTATGGCCCGGCGCAGGTAAGAGCCCGGGAATTTGTGCTCGCGTTCGGTGACCAGATCCAGCAGGTCGTCCAAATCGGTCGTGTCCTGCCCCAGCATCCAGGGAGCGACCTGACGGTGCAGGACCTGACAGGTAATGTCGGAATGGTAGGTCGACACCTGACCCCAACCTTGGCTGCCATCCTCCATCGTGACGCGCACGAAGCCGACGAATGCGTTGGTGAAGGTTTCAATCTTTTGCAGCTTCATCTGGCGTCCTCCAAGATGATGTCCGAGGCTTTTTCACCCACCATGATGGCGGGCGCATTGGTGTTTCCCGATGGGATCGATGGAAAGATCGAGGCATCCGCAACGCGCAAACCCGTAATGCCATGAACACGCAGGCGCTCATCAACCACGGCGGTTTTTGGGTCTTGTCCCATCCGGGCGGTGCCGCATTGATGGAACACTGACCAGCATTCGCGCTTTACGAAATCCGTAATTTCGTCGTCACTCTCGATGTTTGGCCCCGGGTCCATTTCGTGGTCCGACATGCTGCCAAAGGCTGGTGTCTGGGCAATCCGGCGGATCAGACGGAACCCGTCGATCATCGTTTGCCAGTCTTCTTGCGTATCAAGGTAATTGGCATGCAGCAGTGGCGCATCCATTGGGTCTGGGGACCGCAACTCAAGATATCCTGTGCTGGACGGCTTGCAGGGGTTGAATCCAAGTCGGAAGGCCGGGAAGGGATCGGGGCTCATCAGCGGACGCACACCTACTGGCGCGCGGCTGTAGGTCAGCGGAGAGAAATAGAGCTGTAGGTCCGGTGCACCGCTCCCGTTGGCCAGCCGCACAAAACCGCCGCCTTGGTTCAGGCTCATCGACAACGGGCCTTTTCGGACGGCGATGTACCTTATCCCTTCGCGCAGCTTGCCCCACCATGGGCGCAAGACCTGGTTGAGACTGTTCTGTTTGGCGGAAAACATCAGATCAATGCCGACGTGATCGCGCAGGTTGCGGCCCACCTCAGGGGCATTACGGACCACGTCCAGCCCCAGTTTTTGCAGCTGCTGACCAGGGCCTATACCGGACAAGTGCAACAGCTGCGGTGTGTTGATCGCGCCGCCGCATAGGATCACCTCAGCTTTCGCGCGCGCTTGGTGGGTTTGACCGTGATGGCGGTATTCGACGCCGACGGCGCGCTTGCCGTCGAAGATCACCCGTGTGGCCATCGCGCCCGTAACGATGTTCAACGTGTCACGCCTTGCAGCAGAGTTCAGATAAGCTTGCGCCGTCGATGCGCGCAGCCCGTTGCGGGTGGTGATCTGGTAAATTCCCGCGCCACACATCTCTTCCGCGTTATAGTCGCGATTGGTTGGAATGCCGGCTTCCGCCGCCGCCTTGAGATAGGCGTTGGTTAAAGGATGGACCATGTCCGCCATGTCGGTGACGCTCAGCGGACCATTTGCGCCGCGCGCGGCACTCAAAGGTCCCTGCCAATCCTCCATCCGGCGAAAGACAGGTTCCACATCCGACCATCCCCAACCCGGAGCAACAGACGCCCATTCGTCATAGTCCGCCGCGTGGCCGCGCACGTAGACCATGGCATTAATCGATGACGACCCGCCCAGCACTTTGCCCCTTGGCCAATACACGGCGCGACCGATATTGGGGTCGATTTCGGTGTTGTACGCCCAGTTGAACCTTTGGTCATAAAATACTTTGCCATAGCCAAGCGGAATTCTGATCCAAGGATGTTTTCCCGCACCGCCTGCTTCAATTAGCTTGACGGTGTATCGCTCGCTCAGCCGGTTCGCCAGAACGGCCCCCGCCGACCCGCCGCCGACGATCACGTAGTCAAAGTTCATAAGCCTCAGGCGCTGTTCTTGTTGCGGCCAAAGATGACAGCGAGTGCCATCATGAGCGTGGTCAAACCGATCATCAATGTCGAGATGGATGCAATAGTCGGGTCAATCTGATCGCGCAACGCATTGAACATGTTTCGGGTGAGCGTTGGGTTGTCCCCACCCGAGATGAACATGGCGATCACCACCTCATCAAACGAGGTCAGAAATGACAAAAGCGCGCTGGTTACCACGGCAAATCGGATTTGCGGCAGTGTGATCGTCAGAAACGCTTTCCACCTTGGCGCGCCCAGCGACCGTGCGGCGTTTTCCTGGTTCATGTCGTAACTTTTGAGCGCTGAGCCGGTGACGATCACCACCAAAGGAATAGCGAGGAGGCTATGGGCAAGGACCAGTCCCGTCATGGTGTAGAGCAGCTGCAGCCGCACATAGGCATAAAACGCACCGATGGCGATCAGCACGACGGGCACCATCATAGGTGTGATCAGCAAAACAAAGGCGACCCGGATGTAGGGCAGCTTGGTGGCATGCAGACCGTAAGCGGCCAAGACACCAATCGGGGTGGCCACCAGCATTGTGAGGATCGCGGCCTTGATCGACGTGTAGGTTGCCTGCATCCATTCGGGCGAGCCGAAGTAGTGCCTGTACCAACGCAGCGACCATGTCTCGGGCGGAAACTCCAGATACTGGCTGTCCGAGAATGACATCGGGATCACGATGAACGTGGGCAGAACCAGCAGCATCATGGTAATGACGGATGTCACATAGAGCCACATCCGTTGGCCGTGGGTGATCTGCGTCTCGGACGCTGGGGATTTGAGCCATTTGAACATCAGTGCCCGCCTCCGGTCATTTGCTCTAAACGCACAAAGCGCGATGCTACCCAGAGGACGGCCATCGTCAGCACAAGCAGCACCACGCCAAGGGCACTGGCGGCGCCCCAGTTCACGAATAGCTCGATGTTCGACACGATTTTCATCGACACGAGGATCACCGTGCCGCCGCCCAGGACTGCGGGCGTGACAAAGAACCCAAGACACAGGATGAAGACCATCAGTGATCCGGCGAACAGACCCGGCGTGCTAAGCGGGAAGAACACCGTCCAGAACGCGCGGGCAGGGCTCGCGCCAAGGTTGGACGCCGCTTTGAGGTAGTCGCGGTCAATCGCACGCATCGCGCCGTAGACAGGTAATATGAGGAACGGCAGCATGATGTGGACCATGCCAATCAAAGTGCCATTCAGGTTATGCACCATCTTGATCGGCTCTTCCCAAAGGCCAAGGCCCATGCCCCATTCGTTGATCAGGCCCTGACGTTGTAGCAGAACCAACCACGCATAGGTGCGAACCAGAAGCGATGTCCAGAAGGGCAGCAGTACGGCAATCAAGCATAGGTTGGCCCATTTCATCGGCAGCTGAGACATGAAGTACGCCAGCGGATACCCGATGAGGATGCACAGACCAGTGGTCAGAAGGCTGACTTCAAACGTGGTCTGGAAGATACGCGCATAGGACTTGCGCTTGACCATCCGTTCGTAGTTTTCCATCGAAAACGTGCCATCCGCCCCGATGAAGCTGACATAGAACAGCCAGCCAACGGGGATCACGAGGATGACCATCACAAGCACAAGGGCAGGGGAGCTGAGGCCAAACAGTCGCCACCGCTCCATCCGTTCGTCCTGGCGCAGACCGCCTGCGTTGATGTCTGTGACCGCCATCAGGCCTCTCCACCAGCGATGATGACAGTGTCGGACGCATCAAGGGCAAGCTGCACTGTATCACCGGGTTTTGGTAGATTGGTGAAAGTATCCGCACGAATTGCCCCGCGCACTGCCATTTCAGTACCACTGGGAAGCCTTGCATAAAGCAGGAAGCTTTCCCCTTGGTAGACCAGTTCGCTCACCTTTGCGTCGAAGATGTTGGTGTCGGGTGTAGGCTCGCCCTCCAAAAGATGAACACGCTCTGGGCGGATCATCAGCGACAAATCTGCGTCGTCCGGTATGGCTCGGGTGGTTGCCAGCGCAACGCCCTCGGCCATCAGTTGTGTCCCGTTGCGGGCCACATCCAGAAACGTGCTGTCGCCGATAAAATCGGCCACAAACTTGTTTTCTGGTTGATTGTAAAGCTCTTGCGGCGTGGCCAGTTGCATGATGCGCCCATGATTGACCACTGCAATGCGATCCGACATCGTGAGCGCTTCGCGCTGGTCGTGGGTGACATAAACCGTTGTCATGCCGAGCTTTTCATGAAGGTGGCGCAGTTCGATCTGCATCCGGTCGCGCAGTTTCTTGTCAAGCGCGGAGAGCGGTTCGTCCATCAGCAGAATCCGCGGCTCAAAGACAATGGAGCGGGCCAATGCAACGCGCTGTTTCTGGCCGCCAGACAGTTGATCAATGCGTCGGTCGCCGTACCCGCCAAGTTGCACGGTTTCGAGCGCGCTTTCGATCCGGGTCGCCATCTCGTCTTTTGGCACATTCCGCAATTTGAGCGGATACCCCACATTCCCAGCGACAGTCATATGTGGGAACAGCGCGTAGTTCTGGAACACCATGCCCACATCGCGCAGATGCGGCGGCGTGCGGATCATTTCCTGATCGCCAAACTTGAGGCTTCCCTGATCGTGTCGTGTGAACCCTGCAAGCACCATC
>ERZ1740070.83-NODE-83-length-68608-cov-16.379662_pt1 | contig 68608 bp, 60 predicted proteins | sample MGYA00581734_ERZ1740070 | MGnify/ENA primary metagenome ERZ1740070 (study PRJEB43018, sample SAMN04849744) | marine metagenome | isolation source: floating plastic debris | place: Pacific Ocean | collected 2008-09-01 | study: EMG produced TPA metagenomics assembly... | reverse complement strand
AATACAGCCTGAACAGGTCTCTTCCAAGAAAATAATGTTTCTCAGCAAAGCCTATGTAGCCTCTTCTATTGATGGTTTTATTTCAGGACCAAACAATGACACTAGCGCCTTTCAGGGTGAAGGTCCGGCTGTAGAAAAATACCTGAGCGATCTTCAGCGCTTTCAAACAGTGATCATGGGTAGAAACACCTATGAGTTTGGATATGCGTACGGCTTAAAGGCAGGGCAACGAGCTTACCCTCATATGGAACACTATATTGTTTCAGACACTTTAAACTTTGATAAGTCGAGCCGAGAGGTGAATTGTATAGGCCTTAGCGCTGATAATGTGGAACGGGTCAGACAAGAATCTCAAACAGATGTATACCTCTGTGGTGGTGGGCAATTGGCCGGTTGGATGTTAGAAAGAGGTCTCATTGACATTATCAAATTAAAATTGAACCCAATAGCGCCGGGCGATGGTGTACGAATCTTTGGAAACTCTAAGGCATCTGCAAAAATGGAACTGACCCAACGAGAAACTTTCGACAAAGCTTTTGAAATTCTTATCTATGAAGTTATAAACTGATCAGCCCTCTATCCAGTTGCGGAAATTCGGGGCATTTTCCTTACTCACGGTCACTTTTTCTTTTGTAATGGGCTTCAGATGGAGTTCAATTTTACCATTGTCCGACTTAAAACGTTCAATAGCATTAATATGAACCAGGTACTTTCTATTTACCCGAAAGAATTTTTTCGTATCCACTTGAGTCAGGAGATCGGTAATATTGGAATCAATCATATACGTGGCGCCTGAAGTATCTCGTAAGAAAGAAAGTTTATGTTCGGTAAAGAAGTAAGCCACGTTTTCGGCTTCTACAGACACATAATCAATCCCTTTTTTTACCAAAAATCGACTCTTAGGTTCTTTAGTACGTAGGTTGGTTTTAAGATTTTGAAAAACAAAATGTGATTCCAACTTTTTGACCTTACTCAAGGCTTTGGATAATCGCTCCGCCGTAATCGGTTTTAACATATAATCTACCGAATTATGCTCCAGGGCTTCTAATACGTATTTATCATAGGCCGTAGTAAAAATAACCGGGAAGTTCACCTCAACAATTTCAAAAATTTGAAATGAGAAATCATCCGCCAATTGAATATCAAAGAAGGCCAAATCAGGCGGGGGACTATTTGCGATCCACTTTACTGCTTCCACCACACTTTCTGCCTCACCTACTAACTCTATTTCAGGGTTAGTTTTAACCAACATGCCAAACAATCTCTGTCTGGCGGCAGGTTCATCCTCAACTATGAATACTTTCATACTATCCGGCCAATGGCAACATTGGTAGCTGTAATTTAAATTGATTATTCTCCATTTCGGTTTGAATACCTGTACCTACAATGATCTTGAAGCGCTCATCTAGGTTAACCAGGCCAACCTTCGTAGAGTGGTGTTTCTTTTTTTTCTCTTTAACGGGATTTGTGATATATAGTACGTGATCCTTTTTCCCGATCTCAACGGCCATAGGAAAGCGATTTGAGATCTCATTGTGTTTTACTACATTCTCCAGGGCAAAAAATATAGAAATTGGCGGAATAAGAAACGCCGCCTTGTCCTGATCTTCTAAGTTAAAATCAATCTTTAAACTATCTTCAAACCTTAAGTGGAGTAAAGCGATGTACTTATTCAGAAAGAGCAATTCGTCTTCAAGTATCACGAGTTTACTCTCCTTATTGGACAATATATAGCGGTATACTTCAGCGAGATTTTCGGTAAATTCCCTGGCTTTTTCAGGGTTGTTATCAATAAGATGCGCAAGATTGTTCAGCGAGTTGAACATAAAATGTGGATCGATCTGGTTTTTAAGAGCCTCCAGCTCCGCCTGTACCTTCGCCCGTTCTAGTTTTTCGCCCATCACTTTATCAGACTCACGTTGCTTTATGAGGATCACCGTTTCGTACGCATGTGTTATGAAAATTACACAGATTACACAAACCACCGCTGTTATCTGGATTACTGTCCAATCCGCCGGATTACCGGAAACCCAATACCAGCCTAATAACATAACTACAACGAGAGGAGCTGTATAAAACACATTACCCCCTAAAATCATAATTACCTTTTGTGCCGGATTAATGAACCAGTTGTACCTCTCTTCCAGTTTAAAGAGTATCATCCGGTTACCCTGCCAAATCAAAAAAGCTATTAAAGTGAAATAAGCATAAGCCCCTATCAGGTAATAAACTGAACGATCACTATTACTGATAAGCCCGGTTGCATTAGGAATGACGATGCCAAAAAACTGTATCCCTATAATTCTTACCAGTCGATCGTTGATGTCTATTTTATCACTTACTTGCATTATTCGCTCTTGGCTTTAACCAAGAATACTTCCTTTTAAGGCCCGGATCTTTCCGATTCGGTATTTCAGATCCGGCGCTATCTTTCTAAAAATAGTAAATTCCCATATGAATCTTGAAACCAACCTCCATGGGATACTCAATTAAAGGCATAACACTAGCTGTCCATGAAATGGATAATATGCTATCATTCGACAATAATGTATTTGGGGTGAATTTAATAAGTGCAGCAAATAAATAGTGCCAAGTTATATGCAGGTATCTGGACAGGAATGCATTTGTTACTTTGTCCTGCCAAGTTGGTTGGAAACACTGGGCTACAAAATCGTCATCAATTCGATCTATTGGTAAAAGACTTTGAGGCTTTTATTTCCTTATCCACACGCTATGGATGAAGGCTTATGGGAGATATTCAGGAAGAAGGTGGCATTAAGAAAGTGGGGCTATATATAGGATCCGAATCATAATTAAATGGTATCATACAATCAGCAATAAAATGAAAAACATTTGTCTAATAACAACACTCTTTTTTGTTCCTTTTATTTCCAAGGGTCAAGATGCTCAAGGCAACCCACCTACTGAAATAGTCAAGTATTACTTTGTCGAATTAATATCTAACCCAGACCGTCCTGAGCTATCAAAGGCTGTGGTGGACAGTATCCAACGGGCGCATATGGCTAACATTAGCCATATGATAGAAGACGGAAAGCTTCTGCTGGCGGGACCCTTTGAAAATGGTGGCGGCATATTCATTCTTGACGTAGCTAGTCTTGAAGAAGCAAAGGAATTAGCGGCAAATGATCCTGCGGTAAAAGCAGGTAGATTACTTACGGAAATCAGGCCGTGGTATACGAGTAAGGGCGCTTTTACTTTAGAATCAAAACTATCAGAAAATGAATAAACTTAGAATCAATCATGCCGCCGTATGGGTGTCCGCTTTTGTTGTTCAATTTGTGCCACCCGTATGGTATGACGCCGTTTTTTTTGGGATCCGTTGGTCTGAGCTTAACAACCTCACCGAGTCTGATTTTGCGGATTACAACCTTGCTTTTGGACTTGGCATAAATTTCATTGCATGCGTAGCTGCAGCCTATACAATGGCCTTCTTATTTACAAAACTTAATGTTAACAGCGGATTGAAAGGGTTACAATATGCCCTCCTCTTTTGGGTAGGCTTTATATTCCTGGAAATTACCACACAAAACATGTTTAGTCTGAGGTCTTTCGAGCTCACTCTTATCGACGAATCTGTAGTACTGATCAAGTACGAAATAACAGGCGTCATACTGGGGCTCTGGAGGAAGTATCAAGTATAAAATTTCATCAACCAAAACTCACTAATATGGATTTCTCAACTTTAAACTGGCTGGCAATCGTTGTTGCCACAATTTCAACCTTTGTGATCGGAGCCATTTGGTATGGTCCTGTATTTGGAAAGGTATGGATGCAAGAAAATGGCTTTACCGAAGAAGACCTTAAAGAAGCCAACATGGCCAAAATTTATGGGACTGCCTTTATTCTAGAGTTAATAATGGCCATTAACCTTGCACTGTTTCTTAAAGGATTAAGTGTACAAGAAGGACTGATTTACGGGTTTTTTACAGGATTTGGTTGGATAGCTATGGCAATGGGAGTGAATTATTTGTTTTCTAGGAACACCATCCGTCTATGGTTTATCGATTCATTTTATTTTGTGATTAGTTTTACGCTGATGGGAGCCATTTTGACTGCCTGGGTTTAGTTTGACCCGTAAGATCACAAAAGCCTAAATGTACTTTGCAGTCGCTCAAAAAAATATGAGTGTACCCTCAGAGCCGGTTTTGAAATTCCTTCTACATGTAGTACTTTGTTTTTCGCGTCCCTAGTTGTGTGAACCTGCCGAAGAAAGTGGAAATCCGAATTCCTCCATTAGCTAGTATTTAGGCGAGGTTAAAGTTCAAATATTTTGATAAGCGCTTAATTGCTTGCATATGCCCGCCGAACCATGACGGACATAATTTCTTTAAAAAATATTTTCTTTGTTTGATTTAAATTAATGTGCTGATAATCAATCTATTTACATTTATATTTGGCATATTAATATTTTAACTGCGTTAAATAAAAATATTTTCTGTTGTATTGTCATAAATATATTGTATATATTACAAATTATATAGTACAAAACTTATATCATTTATGAAAATCAACAAATGTTTGTGTGTCTTGGTTGTCCTAGCTTTATTTGTATTTTCGTGTAGTGAAGAGGAATCTTACATTGCCGAAGAATTATCCACTGATGAATCATTGATTCCCGATCAGTATATTGTTGTGCTTAAAGAAAAGTCCTTCCCCTCAGGCAGAACTAATGAGCCAACGTTCACTGATAGAGCTGAAAAGCTAAAATACTCTGAGGAAGTAGCCTCGCGAGTAAGTAAGCAGCTCAGTTCTTTTTATGATGAAAACAGAATTAACCGAAGCCAGATAAAAGCAGAATTTACTTCTCTGTATAGTGGGTTCGTAGCTAAACTGAGTGACGAGGAGCTTAGTATTCTGCAAAATGACCCTCGGGTAGATTTTATTGAACAAGACAGAATGGTGAAGCTTGACGTTGAAGTGGAAGCTGTTTATACAGAAGACGAATTGAAAGCTGCTACCAGTGGTTCAAGAACTCAAGCACAAACCACTACCTGTGCTATTAACAATGCATCGGGGTTTGGTATTGGTTCAAACAAACAGACCTTTATTTGGATCGTTGATACAGGTATAGACTTAGATCACCCTGATTTAAACGTGGAGCTCAACTTCTCAAGGTCCTTCGCCGATAGTAGTCCTGATGATTCAAACGGTCACGGTACGCATGTGGCAGGTATAGCGGCAGCTATTAACAATAGTATAGGAGTGGTTGGGGTTTCCGCAGGCGCTCCTGTTGTTGCTGTAGACGTGCTTGGGTCAGGCTCTGCTCCAACTTCCCAGATTATTTCCGGAATGAATTATATCGCATCCAACGATATCCCTGGGGATGTAGTTAATATGAGCCTTGGGCCCAATAGTAGAACGGGCTGCTCCGGCGCTAGCGCTTATCGCACTGCACTGGCCAGCTTGAACGATCAATCATTCATTGCCTTGGCTGCAGGTAATTCATCAGATGATGCCAGTTTTTATGATCCCGCATGTCAAAATTTAACTCGTGTGTACACGGTAGCCTCCATGACTTGCAGTGGCCAGTTTTCCTCGTTTTCCAATTTTGGTTCACCGGTGGACTGGATCGCTACGGGGAGTAGTGTTACCTCCACTTATCTAAACGGTGGTTACGCCACTCTGAGTGGAACGTCCATGGCCTCTCCGGTTGTTGCTGGTATCATGCACGATAGAAATGCAGCTCCCACTTCATGCGGCTCTGTTAGTTTTAGTGGAACGTCCTACAGTATCGCTTGTAGGTAATTTTAACTAAAAATATAAAGGGACTGCCATAGCAAACGAAAGGCAGTCTCTTTATTACATTATTTCTATTTCCAAGTCTATTCAAAATATTACTTTTTACCTTAAGTACCACCTACGATCTAACATGTGGTTTTTTACCGGCTTTGACTGGGTTGTCACGGACATGATAATGATTATTTGTTCTTAAAAAAACGATCGGCTGTAGCTTTTAACTCTTTCTATTTTATAACGAGTTTCTCATTAATGGGAGCCGTATTAACGGCTTGACCCTAATATTTTACAAGGAGAAGACTACAAAAGCCTTAAAGACTTTTGTAGTCTGATACTCAGGTTTTGGTTATCCCTTTACTACCAGAGTTCCTGGTATAATGTCGTGTAAAGCTTGCTTCTTGTCCGTAAAGCCAGCCATTAGGTAGCCAATTAGAAAAATCGCGCTACTGAGAATTTTACAAAGCTCTCTTAGCAACGCCTTCCCAAAGTCAATCCGACCGCCTTCCATATCTGTGACTTTAAGGCTTAAGGCTAATTTTCCAACCGTCGCTTGTCTGCTGCTGGATTGCATAAAGGCGTAATATAGCGCCTGAAGAGCTAGTGTCAAAAGAGCAATAGAGCTAATGGCCGAAATAAAGGCAACAAAAACTGCTATGGATTCCTCCTCACTCATCATATCCGGATTAAAACCATCAAATGATGTAAATATGCCAAGACCGAGTAAACCAAGAACGGGTATGACAACGACAAAATTTAAGATCTGTAATATCGCATAATCAATTATGTAGGCCACAAAACGAAGCCAGAAGCCCGCATATTCCACTCCTCTCGTTTCAATTCGTTCCATCAGTATCCGCCTCCCATTCCGGCCATAAACAACCCCATGAAAGCTGCACCAAAAATGAAATAAAGAACAATCATTATCAGAAACATAACGAGAGCTGCTTTCGCCCAATTAGCTTTGTTTGGATTTGTGCCACTTCCAAAGCCCCAAACAAAAAGCATTACAAAACCAACGAATGGTATTATCGATATTAAGAGAGTAATGACCCAGTCCTTAACGGACATAACAGAACTTTGCTGTTCTTCCATAGTTTGTTTAAAGTTTGTTGATAACGTAAGGTATTAATTTATACGAAACGATCAAAACACTACCTTTTCTTCAGCACTAATACGCCCATGGACCTCTGACCATTAACCACAACTGACTTTGGTAATTCTAAGAACTCGAGTGGATAAAGCCGGTTAAAGTTATACAACTGCTCTGGTTCAAGAAGATAGGTAAAGCCGGATTCAATATCCCGTTCTGACAACCCTACTCTGGTAGCCGTTCTGATGAAAATAATTCCACCGGGAGTTAGCACTCTGACCAGTTCCTGCATCATTTTGTCAAAGTCCTTATAATCCTCAGCAAAGTGTAAAACCGCACTGCAAATGATCCCGTCAAAGAATTCATTGGGGTGGGGGATGTCCTTCAAATCCCCTGCAACCCAGTTTTCTTTAGGTATGTTCTTATAGGTCATCAAAGCCATAAGTAAAGCCTTTGGATTTTGGTCCATACCGTAAACTTCAAAACCGTTATTCGTAAAGTAGACGAGGTTTCTTCCCTCTCCACAGCCTGCATCAAATATCTTATTTCGACCCTCGAAAGAACCTTTTAGTATTTGATCTAAGAGATAGAGGTCTAAGTTACCTACTTCACTATTGATCAGCTTGTAGTGCATTATTTAAGGCTTTTTGTGTCTCCTTGTAACCGTGCTGTATAAGCTCTGTACTCCTGTAAAACTCAAAGGTTGAACAAATATCTCTGGATATTTTAATGACTAAATCTGGTTTATGTGATTCGATAATATAATCCGAGATTCGGTCTTGCATCAAATCAATGGACCGTGCAAATAATTCGAAAATGCTAAGGCGCTTGTTCTTAGACTGGCTCTGCGTACCGGGAAAAAAGTTATTCCATTTCTCCAGCATTTGTAACATTCGTGTCTGTTCCTCCTTTTTTTGCATAGGCATAGTATTCGGAACATCTGCATTCACATCAGAAACAATAAGCATATTTGTTAAAGTCTTATCTACATGTTTGACCGGAATAGGGTTAACTACACCTCCGTCTACCAACTCTACATTATCGATGATAGATGGCTTCAATACCGATGGTATAGCTGCCGAGGCCCGTAGAGCTGTATAAAGACTTCCCTTTTCAAATACCACCTCTTCTTTATTTACAATGTCTGTGGCTATCGCCTTAAATGGGATATTTAGGTCTTCAATATCACAGTCGTCAATAAATTTCTTCATCTCATTAAACACACGCTCACCTCTAACAAAGCCTTGGGCGCTTAGCGTGAAGTCCAATAGTTTAAAAACATCCAATTTATCCAGCTCACACATCCATTTTTTATAATCAGGCAATCTACCGGCAGCATAAACGCCGCCCACTACTGCACCCATCGAACTGCCGGCTATGGCAGAAATGGTATAACCTGCTTCTTCTAAAGCCTCTATTACCCCAATATGCGCCACACCTCTGGCGCCTCCACTAGACAAAACAAGAGCTACTGATTTAGGCATAATCAAAAATACGAGTTTGAGGACAAGGTAATCATGTAAATGATATCATTTACAACCATATACCTGGTCTGTCCACCTTTTGAACAAAAATTAGGCGTTAATTTTAGGCGGCTATTGACGCCATCATTAGAATATTTAAATTCGAGTTTTTTAATAAGATTTGATTAACAATGAGAAAGGCTGTTTTTCTTGCACTTACACTGACATCGACAGGTCTCTTTGCCCAACTAAAATCTCCCGAGCAATTTCTTGGTTATAAACTAGGTGAACGATTTACACGCCATTATAAAGTAGTAGAGTATGTTAATCATGTAGCTCAAACGTCACCTAACGTGAAAATCCATCAATATGGAGAAACATACGAGCACAGAGCCCTGGTCAGTATACTCATTTCCTCCCCGGAGAATATCGATAATTGGGACAATATCAGGCAAAATAATCTCATTAGAGCTAAAATGATCGAAGGGAGCGTCAGCAACGATAATATTGCCATTGTATGGTTAAGCTATAATATTCATGGTAACGAAGCTTCTTCCACAGAAGCCTCAATGAAAACCATTTATGAATTAGCAACAGCCGATCGCGCCAAAGAATGGATGAAAAATACTGTTGTGATCATGGATCCAGGCATTAACCCTGACGGGAGAGACCGGTATGTCAATTTCTATAACCAATATGGCAACAAGCATTTCAACCCCAACGGTGATGCCATGGAACACCGAGAACCCTGGCCCGGAGGAAGGCCAAACCACTACCTTTTCGATTTAAATAGGGACTGGGCATGGCAAACACAGCAGGAATCGGTAAGCCGTATGCAACTGTATAATGAAGTAATGCCCCATATTCATGTAGACTTTCATGAACAGGGTTACAACAGCCCTTATTATTTTGCTCCTGCGGCCGAGCCATACCATGAAGTAATTACCCCATGGCAACGTGAATTTCAGATCACAATTGGTAAGAACCATGCCAAGTACTTTGATGAAAAAAACTGGCTCTACTTTACTAAGGAGCGTTTTGATCTGCTTTATCCCAGCTATGGAGATACCTACCCTACCTACAACGGAGCAATAGGTATGACCTATGAGCAGGCCGGTCACGGTTTTGCCGGTTTAGGGATCATTACCGAATATGGCGACACATTAACACTAAAAAACCGTATCGATCATCATTATACTACTGGTATTTCTACGGTTGAAATTTCATCTCAGAACGCTTCTAAACTAACATCAGAATTTGAAGCCTACTTCGAAAAGAATGTCAATAACCCTGATGGCAAATACAAAAGTTATATAGTTAAAGGTTCTAACAATCCCGATAAAATGGCTGCACTTACCCGTTTCTTGGATAAGCAAAAAATTAAATATGGCACAGGTAAAACCCGTAAGGCGATTAATGGATTTAGCTACTTAAAAAATGGCAATACCTCTGTTTCTGTTGGTGGCGGTGATTTAGTGATAAATACTTACCAACCAAAGTCCAAATTGGTAACCGCATTGTTCGAACCCATGGCAAAACTTTCTGACACACTCACCTACGACATTACAGCTTGGTCGCTGCCCTATGCCTATGGGTTGGATGCGTATGCGTTGACGGAAAAGGTTACTCTATCCGGGGAATATAAGCTGCCAATTGCCAAGAAGATTGAGGAGGGCGAAAAGCCTTATGCCTACATATCTAAATATAATAGTCTTGAGGATGTTAAATGGCTCACTGAACTAATAAAGGCGGGATTGAACCTGAGAATAGCACACAAACCGGTAACGTTAAACGGTAAAACCTATCAGCGAGGAAGTATTGTGGCGACTCGCAGAACAAACGAAAAATTCGGACCTCAATTTGATAAGATTATTCAAGATGCAGCAAAAACCTATGCCCGTTCCATTGATGCCGTTTATACCGGATTTGCGGATTCAGGAGTAGACTTGGGGTCAGGTGAAATTGCCAAGCTTGAAACCCCAAAGATAGCCGTACTTTCCGGTGAGCAGACTTCTTCTCTGGGTTTTGGAGAGGTCTGGCATTTCTTTGAGCAACAGATTAACTACCCCATAACGGTCATTAGCACCTCCTATTTTAGCAGTATAAATTTGGACGATTATAATGTACTGATCGTGCCTAACGGACGCTATCGATTATTTGATGAGGCTGCTCTATCAAAACTTAGTGGCTGGATAAGCGATGGTGGTAAGCTACTATTAATAGGTAATGCACTACGATCTTTTGCAGGAAAAAATGGATTTATATTAAAAGACCCTTCGGACGAAGAGAAGAAAAATAATAAAGAAAATGAAAATGGGCTACTTAAACCGTTTGACTCTTATGAGCGCGATGGATTATCAAGCTCGATATTCGGAGCCATATTTAAAGTTTCGTTGGACAATTCGAATCCATTAGCCTATGGGTACGGAAAGGAGTATTATTCCCTAAAAACCAGCAGCCAACGATTTGCCTATTTGGATGGCGGCCAAAATATTGGTGTTCTAAAAGGTAATTCTAAACCGATAAGTGGTTTTGCCGGATTCAAGGCATTGAATAAACTTGAAAACAGTTTGGTATTCGGTGTGCAGCAAAAGGGTAGAGGCCAAGTAGTTTATTTTGTGGATAACCCGCTTTTTAGAGCATTTTGGGAAAATGGCAAACTGCTCTTTAGTAATGCCGTCTTTATCGTTGGAAACTTGTAGAAACTTATCCATCCAATGAATCAAGGCCATCGGATGGATATGATATTTTATAGTTCCGTTATGACTGCATCATAATTCGGCTCTTCCCCAACTTCCGGTACGAGTTCAGTGTAGACTACTTTTCCGTCTTCATCTAGAAGTATAATGGAACGAGCATGCAAGCCTTCAAAACCACCATCTATAAATCGGGTTCCCGTCGTTTCTGAAAATTCCGGATGCCTGAAGTCTGAAAGGGTCTCTACATTTTCGATACCTTCTGCACCACAAAAGCGGGCCTGAGCAAAAGGAAGGTCCTTTGAAATGCACAACACCGCAGTATTTTCTAAGGAACTTGCTTTAGCATTAAAAGTTCGAATAGATGTTGCACAAACTCCCGTGTCGACACTGGGAAAGATATTAAGAATTACTTTCTTGCCTCTATATGTATCGGAACTGATTTCCGATAGGTCATTTTTAGTAAGCGTAAAATCTATTTGTGTGCCTTTTGCTGGTAGCTCTCCCACCGTATTTACCGGAGTTCCTCCTAAAGTAACTTGTGCCATGTTTTTAATAATTAGTTTGATTGAAAGCCTAACATTTCATCAAGTGTATTTGTTGCTACAAAATGGTAATTAGGCCGTGCTTTTTTGTAAATATTCAAGGCCATCTCTTTGCCAGATTCAGACTTAATTAATTCGCCATATATCGGGCTTAAAAATTTTCTTCTCCCCGTATTTATCAGGAATTTCTCAAGCCTTTCATAGGCTGGAGTATACTGATGACTCACTGCCTGGATGAGCCAGCCGGTAAGCACTTCCGAGTTTCCAGAAACTGTGAAGCTAAATGCGTTATCAAGATCTTCCATTTGCTTAAAGGACGTATTTGCTGGTATTGCCCTAACAAAATGTAGCCATTCGTGAGAAGTCCAGTCTTTGACTTCCAATGTACCAGCCTTCGCGCCATTCATAAAAGCCTGGAGTGCGTTATCAATTTGTAGAAATCGATCTGAAATTGGTAGGCTTGCACCCTTGGGAATACCGGGATCATATATCCATTGATTCAAATCGAATGAAAAATCTTCTTCGTGTGCGTACTGCTCGAATTGTACGATAAACTGTTCGGTAGTCATTACACGAAAGGCGTTCTTTTCGAAATAGCCTTTTAGAAAGGCATCAAATTTTTCCCTCCCTAGTTTCTCTTCAATATTCCTTAGCAGCAGATAGCCTTTATCATAAGCGATGGATGTCACGCCATCGTCCGGGTTTCTGTTTTCAAGGTCGAGCTTCAGCTTTGTGTCATTTGAATTTCCCGCCTTGATCATAGTCTCAATATCTTCTTTTAAGCCCTGCACACTAAGTGCGGCGAGCATCTCGGAGTAATCCCTTCCATACAGCGTTTCCATAATTCTCTGCTCAAAATAAACAGTAAAGCCTTCATTTAGCCAGAAGTCGTTCCAGTTGGCATTAGTAACGAGGTTTCCCGACCATGAGTGCGCCAATTCATGAGCAACTAAAGAAACAAGCGATCTGTCACCCGCAAGAATGGTTGGTGTAGCAAAAGTCAGTCTAGGGTTTTCCATTCCTCCGAAGGGAAAACTAGGTGGTAAAACAAGTAAGTCATAACGATCCCAGCGATAAGGGCCATACAAATTCTCCGCTGCTTTAATCATGACTTCGAGATCTTCAAATTCATAAGCTGCGGCATTAATTACCGTAGGTTCTGCGTACACTCCGCTTCGCACTCCCAATGACTTGAATTCTAATTGACCAACGGATAATGCAAGCAAATAAGCCGGAATAGGTTGTTTCATCTCAAAGTTATAAACACCACTTTCATTGACAGTAGCCGGGTTTTCTGCACTCATCAACGCAAGCAATCCTTGTGGAACGGTAACTTCAGCATTGTAAGTAAATCGAATGCCGGGAGAATCTTGAATTGGCACCCAGCTTCTCGCAAGAATTGCCTGAGATTGAGTGAATAAAAATGGACTTTCCTTATCTGCCGTTTGTGAGGGAGCTAGCCATTGCAGCGCTTCGGCGTCTTTTGATGTTTTGTAATGAACAGAAACGTTTTTAGTTTGGGGGGTGATCTTAATTGACAAAGATTGGCCTAGATATTCGTCTATTTCACCAAGATTATACTCCACAGGCTCTCCTCCTATGATAACACTCTCAATGGACAGTAATTTGGTATCCAATATCAACTGTGAGGCATCTTTAGAGTTTTGCAATGAGAGTATAGCTGTACCGGAAATGATTTTAGTCTCAAAGTCCACTGTTGCACGCCAGTCCAAATGAGTTACTAAAGATTCCGATGGCTTGGCAAAAGAGTGTGGGTCGTCTAATATCATAGGTTCAATATTTCCGGTTTGCACTTCTTTATTGCTCTCATTGGCTTGACAGCTGCAGAGAAGCAACCCAATAAAAAAGTAGCGTGTCCTGTTCATAATATTGCTATTAAATCGTTTGCAAACTATTGAATCTAAATGGCTTACACGATAATTAGTAATTATAAATATTGACTCTGATTAAAAAATACTATTTTCGATAGTGGTTCCAACAAAAGTTAATATAGCATGCACTTGTGTTCTCCTGGTTCTTAATACATTCGGTTTTGCTCAGGTACCAGAGTTTATTGATGAGCTAAAAAATAAAGCGGTAACAGGAGAGGTACAAGAAAAAATTGCAGCCTTTAATCAGCTTGGCTGGCACTATCGAAAAGTATACCCCGATAGTTCCATTTACTTTTTGAAAGAGTCATTGGCGTTAATACGTAGCGCAGATAATAAAACGCTAAAACCTGAATGCCTTAATTTCTTTGGTGTAGCTTATCTATATAAGGGTGATTATATCAATTCTTACGATTACCATCAAAAAGCCAAAGATCTTGCCCTTGCCAACCAGGATACCCTGCAGTATGCACATGCACTTAACAGTCTGGGACGATTATATGAAGGCACCGCTGGATACGATAAGGCCATTGAATACTATAATGAGGCCTTATCCGTATTTAAACGCCTCAATGATAAAATTGGCCTGGCCTATATATATTCCAGCTTAGCTACCTTTTACCAAAGTCAAAAATCGTACGATAAAGCTGAAGAAATGTCAAAGCGCGCATTAGCGCTGAGAAAGGAGGAAGAGATATGGGTTGGGGTGGCATTTAGCTATTTGGAGCTTGCAAAAATTTATGAAGATGCTGATAAACATGACTTAGCCCTCAATACGTTGAAAATGGCCCAGTCGTTTAGCGACAGCGTTCAGGCTAATTTAGTATTAAAGGCAGAAGTTAATACCGAAATAGCCAATCAGTATAGAAACAGAGGAAAGTTTGAGGAAGCTGTTGCTTTAATGGAAGTAGCGGAAAAAACAGCAAAAGGTATTTCAAATCAAAACCTCTTTATGAAAGTATACAACGAATATGGTAAACTGAATAATGATCTAAAAAGGTATGAACGAGCTATCGAATACCACGAAAAAGTGGTGGAAGCAGCCGAAAATTCAGCATTTTGGTCAGAACTAAAAAATGCCTATCTGGAGTTGTCACGGAATTATGATGAACTGGGTAATACAAAACAGGCCTATGAAAATTTCAAGAAGTATAATGAAATAGAAATTAAATTTTTAGACACTGAAAAGGCACGGCTGGTTCAGCAGCACGACACAAGAATAGCGCTTGAAACCCGAGCGAAAGAAAATGAACTGCTTAAAATAGAAAAACAAAAGAACCAAGCACTCATTGCAAAGCAAGAACTCAGGAACCTTGCTTTAATAGGATTGGTAATGTTAATGTTTTTACTAGCGGTTTTATTTATGTTCTTTTCAATCAAAAGAAAGAAGGATAATGCTAAACTGACCCAGAAAAAAAATGAATTAGCTGAACTTAACTTACAAAAGGATACGCTTCTCAATATTATGGCTCATGACTTGAAAGCCCCATTCAATAGAATTGTTAGTTTGCTGGGTCTGATGAAAGTTGATAAGGATAATGCTACTCAATATGTAGAAATGGTCGAAGACATGAGTAAGTCCGGAGTAGATCTTATTAAGAATATATTAGAGGTTAATAAATTAGAATCAGGAGAATTGGCGGAGGTAATTAGCACCGTCAATGTAGAAGAATTTCTAAGAGAAAAAATAAAAAACCATCAAGCTGATGCTACAGCCAAACAGATTGCTATTAAGAGTGAAATAAACATTAGGAAGAGTTTTTCTACAAATGAATTATACTTGGAAAGGATTGTAGACAACCTAATTTCCAATGCTATAAAATATTCCGATAGAGACTCGGAAGTAAAGATTAAGGCGTCTAAGGAAGATAATCAATTAGCGATTTTAGTGGAGGATAATGGGCCAGGCTTTACAGCAGAAGACAAAAAGAATTTGTTTCAGAAATTTAAAACATTATCCGCGAGACCCACAGCTGGGGAAGCCTCCAACGGTCTTGGCCTTTCCCTGGTCAAAACTTTGGTTGACAAACTTGGCGGGAAAATAACCTTGAGGAGTGAAGTTGGTTTTGGAAGCACTTTCGAAGTTTTATTACCTGAATTAGCTTTGAAATAGAAGATCCATTAAAGCCTGTACCCGACGATAAAACGAGAAATATACTTCTGGTTGTGAGGAGTTCCAACTAAAATATTAGTGATAAACAAACTCCCCTTGTTCACTGATAACCGTCACCTTTTTTTGATCTGACTTTTCTACTCGTCCTATCACTTTAGCTCTCACATTGAAACTTTCGGCTATTGAAATAATATCGGCAGCAGCATTTTCAGGTATATATAACTCAAGACGATGCCCCATATTAAATACCTTATACATCTCCTTCCAATCCGTGCAGCTTTGTAATTGAATAGCTTTGAACAAGGGGGGTATTTCAAATAAGGAGTTTTTAATTACGTGCAAGCTATCAATAAAATGTAACACTTTCGTTTGTGCGCCTCCACTACAATGAACCATACCGTGGATCTTAGGTTTAAGATTCTTAAGTAACTCCACAACCACAGGGGCATAAGTTCTTGTCGGTGATAACACCAATTTTCCCATATCAAGCGACACGTCTTCTATTCGATCTGTGAGTTTATAGTTACCTGAATAAACCAGGTCTACAGGTACCAATGGATCAAACGATTCGGGGTACTTAGAGCGATATTCTTTGTCAAAAACATCATGTCTTGCCGAGGTAAGGCCATTACTCCCCATTCCCCCATTGTACTCTTCTTCATATGTTGCCTGTCCATAAGACGCTAATCCTACAATGACGTCACCTGCCTGAATGTTGGCATTATCAATGACCTGATCACGTTTCATACGACATGTAACCGTGCTATCAACAACAACGGTTCGAACCAAATCACCTAAATCAGCTGTTTCTCCGCCTGTACTGATGATATTCAGGCCATTGTCTCGAAGCATTTGAAGTACTTCTTCCATACCATTGATTAAGGCTGCAATTACCTCTCCCGGAATAAGGGCTTTATTTCTACCTATTGTGGAAGAGATCAGAATATTGTCTATTGCCCCAACGCATAGCAGATCATCAATATTCATAATAACAGCATCCTGGGCGATGCCTTTCCAAACGGATATATCACCGGTTTCTTTCCAATACATATAAGCCAGGGAAGATTTTGTACCCGCTCCATCTGCATGCATTATATTACAGTAGGCTGGATTACCACCGATGTAATCTTCTACTATTTTGCAGAATGCCTTTGGATATAAACCCTTGTCTATATTCTTAATTGCATTGTGAACATCTTCTTTGGAAGCGGAAACTCCTCGGGCGGCGTACCTTTCGTTTTCAGAAGTAGCGGTTGAAAACTCGTTAAAAAGCATTAGCCCCATTTCCAGGTACTTATCTTCGGTACAACGTTCAAAAATTTGCTTAAAGTTTTGTAATCCCGTCCTTTGCTTAAATTTCTCAATGTCTACACTACTGTATTTCATGTCCCAGTTTTGGAACGTTCTCGATCCAACGGGGCCATAATAGAGTAAATTAGCAGCGCCATGCCTTTCATCAGCGTCGATCCTTTGATACGTCTTCATTAATACCTTCTCCTCACCTTCCAGCACCTGTAAAAACTCCCCTTCCATATACAGTAACGCACCAGAAATGTGGTCTCTGGCATTGTTGACGGACGAAATCTCACTGATTTCAGCTATCGTTTGATTGGATAAATTTTCAGTCTCCTTGCTGACGTACAGGATTGCATAAATCATCAGCAAATTTACATTAAAAAGGCTATCTCTAGAAGGTTTTGATTGCCCTACTTTTGACCACTGTCGTCCAGCTCGTCATCAAAATACTTGTCTTCATCAAATTCATCGGCATTAAGTATTTTCTTTTCTCCTAAGGCTAATATTTTAAATTCTGTTCTCCTGTTCACCTGATGTTGTTCCTCAGTCTGAGCATTTGGGATCAAAAGTTTCGACTCGCCGTAGCCTTTGGCAACTAGTCTGTCTCCGCTAACCCCCTGACTTATGATGTAATCCACCGCTGAACGGGCGCGTCTGTCAGAGAGCCTTAAGTTATAAGCATCCGTTTGACGGTCATCCGTATGCGAGCTAAGTTCTATCTTGATCTCAGGATTGTCTTGAAGGATAATAACTAGCTTGTCAAGCTCCAGTGCAGCATCTTCTCTAATATCCCACTTGTCAAGATCATAATAAATGTTATCCAGCACGAAAATTTTATCTTTCTCTATTTTCTCAAGCACAAGTAAAGTATCAAATCGAACTTCGGTCACCAGTTGTGTTAGCGTATCCCTATCCGCGGCTTTACCTACAGTGGTAAATTGCTCCCTTGTGATCAAGTATTGTTCTTGCCCACCAAGATGCTCGCCAACTAGGTTGTAATGTTCATGCTCATACACTCGAAATAAGAATTTCCCATCATCTGTTGTTGTAGCTTCATCAATTACCTCTCCCTCAAAGTCAAGTAATTTTACGTCGACATTGGGCAGAATTTTTAACTTATCGTTCTCATCAGGCGTCATAGTAACTCCCTGAAGGAAGTAGTTCACAACTTTTAAATCGGGATCTTCATTTACGAAAGTGTAGATATCATCATCTCCTTTACCTCCCACGCGGTTTGAAGTGAAGAAGCCCCGGTCTGCTTTGAAAAGATGTATACCAAAGTCATCCGATTCGGAATTTACCGGTTGTCCCAGGTTTTCTACTTCGGTTTTTCCATTTACTCTTCTTGCAACAAAAAGATCCAACCCTCCGAACCCCGGTCGCCCATCGCTCGAAAAATACAGATGCCCATCGTCAGAGATGTATGGAAACGCATCATTGCCAGGAGTATTAATCTCGGGACCGAGGTTTTGGACTTTGTAAAATCGGCCTCTAGCATTTCGTCTTGCCTGATAAATATCTACCTCTCCCTCACCTCCGGGTCGGTTCGATGCAAAATATAGCCGCTTGCCGTCACGGCTAAAGGCTGGAGATGAGTCCCAATACCCGGGATTGTTAATATTTAACATTCGAGGTTGTGTCCAAACACCATTTCGGTTACGGCTTATGTATAGATTAACTTGTGCAGTTCCTTTTTTCTTACCAGAATTACCCTTGGCAAAAACCATAGTTTTGCCATCAGGACTAAAAGTTACGGAGCCTTCGTTTGTAATTGGTCCATTTATGATGTCATTAAGAGGAGCGATGGTTTCTGCGTCCACACGGGCTGCTTTGGTTTTGGCTTTGTAAATATCTGTAAAAGGAGTGCCTGTACCCAAGTAGATTTTAGCATCGCCGCGTGAAGAAGCAAAATAAAGCTCTCCATCATTATAAACCGGAGAGTATTCTGCGGCATCAGAATTTACCGCTTCCAGGTTCTTTACACGATAGTAGTTTTTCTTTTTTTTGATCTTATCTACCTCATCCAGATTGGCATATTCATACTCAGCTCTTTTGAGGTATTCTTCATCTTCAACCGTCATCGCTTTTTCAAGTTGTACTCTGGCTAAATCGTACTTTCCATTCGCCATTAGTGATAGGGCGTAATGCAGCGCCAATGTGTCATTCTTAATCCCATTAATCAAAGCCTTTTCGTAATAGGGCAGCGATTGACGAATTCGGTTTGACTGCCGGTATGACTCGGCTACAAAAAAGTTGGCCTCTCCATTATTTGGGTCTTTGGCCAAAATGGTATTATATGAATCAATAGCTGTCTGGAATTGCGCTAATTCAAAAGACTTTGAAGCCTTTTTTTCAATACCACAAGAGGCTACAATAAAAATAACTCCGGTAAGACATACTCTGGAAATAATGGTCATTTTACTTCTTTATTAAAATTAGAAGAATTCTAAGACACTAAGAACGACGGGCTGCAAGTTAATGTTGTTCAACGGCTTGAAAGTAACGTTTAAGCCAGCTCCTGGCAGCCGGAACCATCCATTCGGTCTGCAGTTCTCCTTTGTTCTTTACAAGATTGTTAAAGGTTATCGTCTTTTCAGTAACAGCGCCCTCAGCAACCTTTGTCTTTATGTCCTTGATTGATTCTAGGATTACCTCCTCACCTTTTAAAAATGCCACCTTAGTTCTATCAAAAAAGTCTATGTCAAACTGTTGCTCCAACGCCTTTACTAAATGTACAGAGGCATCTATTGAACATCCGCTTGCCTGATTATAACTTTCATCCACTGAAACCACTAAAAAGTAATTGTAAATAAATATATAGGAGGCTTTCAATGGTTGATTATGAGCTGCCCATTGTTGAATAAAGCTTTCCGCCACCTTACCTATCTGCAACTGCTCTATATCAGTGATTGGTCGGCTTGACTGGTAAATCCAGATTTTTGCTCCAGCTGGCATATCGTTAAAAGAAATATACATGTATCAAATTTACGAAATAACCCCAAATTCGACGCATAAGTTCTTACTGCTATAAAAGTCTTACGAACGACTTTTGACTATCTACCGGGAAGTACGTGATACTTTCGTGATACTTACCCAATACATTTGTAAAGATGAAAAAGGTCTTGCTGATAGAGGATGACATTCATATTAAAGAACTTTTAGAAATCCATTTAGAAGATTTAGGGTGTCAACTTATGTCATTTACAAATGGAAAGGTTGGGTATAACGCCGGGATATCTGAAAAATTTGACATGATTATTCTTGACATCATGTTACCCGAAAAAGATGGTCTTGAAATATGCCGAGACATTAGGGCAAATAAGATCACCACTCCCATTTTAATGCTCACCGCACGTAGCGAGGAAATAGATAAGATTATTGGTCTTGAAACAGGAGCTGATGATTACCTGACCAAACCGTTCAGTGTCCGTGAGTTCATCGCCAGGGTGAAAGCTATCTTCAGAAGAGTAGATATGCTGAAAGAAGGCAATAAGGAAACACTGATTATAAAGCACAATGGATTAATTGTAGATCAAAGTAAGCGTAAGGTCACAATTAATGATGAACGTATTGAACTTACTCCTAAAGAATTTGATTTATTGTATTTGCTGGCTTCAAACCCCGGTAAAAGCTACTCACGCGATCAACTGTTATCAAAAGTTTGGGGGTATGAATTTGAAGGTTATGAACATACGGTGAACTCGCATATAAATCGACTTCGGGCTAAAGTTGAGCTTGACATATCGAACCCCACTTTTATTTTAACTACATGGGGAGTAGGTTACAGATTTAACGATGACTTGCCTGTTAATCACTAGAAATTATGAAAAACGACTTTACCTCAAACGGTCTTTTCTGGAAGATCGTAATCACACTGACCGGTCTTTTGGTAGTAGTAGGGTTCGCCTATGTATTTATTACTGTGAATCTTTCTGAAAAGTACGCACAGGAGAGAAATCAGCGATTGAATGCTTCCATAGCCGAACACATCATTAGTGAAGTCAAACCTTATGTGGAAGGTGAATTGGATACTACAGCTACAGATGAGATAATGCATCACATGATGGCTATAAATCCAAGCGTAGAAGTATACATTTTAGATGAAGCAGGAAACATTCTAAACTATGTAGCTCCATATAAAAAAGTAAAGCTTAAAAAAGTGAAGCTTGGACCCGTAAGGGAGTTTATATCAACGAAAGGACAAGAATACGTAGTGGGTGATGATCCTAGAAATCCTGGTAAGCAAAAGGTATTTTCAGCTGCACCTATCATCGATAGAGACAAAACCATTGCGTATATCTATGTCGTACTGGCAAGCGAGGAATATGAGTCTGCGTCTGAATATGTGCTAAATAGTTATTTTCTCAAGCTGGGTGGGCGAGCTATGTTGATTACGCTGATCTCCTCTTTGATTATTGGGTCATTAGCTATATGGCTGATAATGAAAAACCTTAATCGGATTATCGCCACTGTAAAAAGCTTTCAGAATGGTGAAATGAGCGCCCGCATTGAGGTGAGTGAAGGTGGAGGTATTAACGATCTCGCCATAGCCTTCAATGAAATGGCTGATACCATTGTAGGTAACATTGAAAATCTCAAATCAATGGAGAACTTAAGAAGAGAGCTGGTTGGAAACGTTTCTCATGATCTCAGAACACCCCTTGCTGTCATTCATGGATACATTGAGACTTTAATGATCAAACGCACCTCCTTGTCTGAGGAAGATCGCGAAAAATACTTGAAGATTATTCTTGAAAGTACCGAAAAGCTTAAAAAACTAGTTGAAGAACTTTTTGAGCTTTCCAAACTTGAAGCAAAACAGGTGACCCCAAAAAAGGAGCCATTCTTTATTCAAGAGCTTATCAATGACCTAATACAAAAGTTCGAAATTTTGGCGAGTGAAAAAAATATCAAGCTTAAAACCTCCACATTACCAAACAAGGCTCTTGTAAATGCAGATGTATCCTTGATTGAGCGTGTACTCCAAAATCTTATTGACAACGCATTAAAATTTACCCCACATTATGGTGAAATTTCAATAGATATTGATAACACGGATCAATTCGTTGAGATCAAAGTTTCGGACAATGGGCCGGGTATCCCAAAAGAGCAAATCCCGTTTATTTTCGACCGCTATCATATAGGCGACAAACGGATAAGCCTGGATAACAATAATACAGGCCTCGGTCTGGCCATAGTTAAGAAAATATTAGAAATTCATAATGTGACCATTAAACTGTCCAGTAAACTAAATAATGGCACTACCTTTTCTTTTCAATTACCGCAGTATGAAAATGCTTAGAACTCTAACTGCTTTTGCTGTGCTCATTCTTTCATCATGTATTGGTACAGACATGGTTGAGGATCAAATAGCACAAATTTCTATTACTGTACCCCCTGATGTTCCCTTTGTAAATAATGTGGTTTCTAAGGTTGAGGGGCAGGAGCTTAATTTAACTATTACAGCTTTAAATGATAGGGGGCATTCCTTCGCGACCGAAGGAATATGGTTTTCGGCGGATGAAAGAATAGTTAGAGTAGATGATACCGGTAAAGCTATAGCTGTTGGGTCCGGAAGTACCACACTTACCGCATCCGCATTGGGAGTTCAGAGTGATCCCATTCGTTTTACTGTAGTTTCCGATGACGTATCAATAGCGTTGATCGAGATTACCGCAGATACCAGCGTTGTAGCTATTAATGGGCAATTACAGTTGATGGCTACAGTGCTTACTGCTACCGGCAGTGAAATAACGGAAGCCGAAATTGGATGGAGAAGCTTAAATGAGGGGCTGGCAACAGTGAATACTGAGGGGTTGGTTACGGGTATAAGTCAAGGAGTAGTAGATATTGAAGCTAGTTCGGATAATATTATTGCCACTTTCCAAATTACAGTTGGAGGTGCACAATCGCGTGGAGGACAGTTTGAACCATTAAACGGATATAACACCTCTGGCGGCGTTTCGGTAGTTATGGGTGCGGAAGTTCTGCGAGTAGATCTTGCCGATAACTTCAGAAGTTCCAATGGGCCGGGCCTATACGTTTACCTATCAAACAGTCGGACAGCAGTCAGCGGAGGTATTGAGTTAGGAAAGTTAACCTCTACCTCCGGAGCCAGCTCTTACGCTACACCCAGCGGAATAGGGATTGATGATTTCAATTATGTAATCATTTACTGTAAGCCGTTCGGCGCCGGATTTGGAACGGCCTTATTGGACTGAGTAAAATTTCTAAGAATGAAAAAACTATTGCTTCTTTTACTCTTGTGCCTAAGTTTTAATTCTGTACGGTCTCAAAACCCATGGAATAAGAAGAAAAATGAAGGTTTTTTTAAATTAGATCAGACGGTTATAATTTCTGATGACTTTTACACACCGGAAAAAAACATCAGTGATATTACTACTACCGGCGTTTATATTACCAGTATTTACGGAGAATACGGTATCAGCGACAAATTTACCGGCGTCCTCTACTTTCCGTTCTTTTTCAGAAGTACGCTCAATGAGCAAGAGTTTTCCCAATCTGGTGTGGTAGAAGATGGCGATGAATTGAACAGCATTGGAGATATTTCAATGGGGTTGCAGTATCAAATTTTCAAGAAAGGAAATTTTTCGTTGAGCTCCAGTTTAATCTTAGGAATCCCCTTGGGCGAGGACATGGGTGGCGATACCGAGCTTTTACAAAGCGGAGATGGAGAGTTCAATCAGTTGGTGAGATTGCACGGAGGTTACTCCTTTTATCCAAAACCCCTTTATATAGCCCTTGGCGTTGGTTTTAATAATAGAACTCAAGGATTTTCTGATGAATTTCATCTGAGCTTTGAGGCGGGTTACACTGTTAATGAAAAGCTTAACATGGCACTCAAATTATATAACCTAAGTTCTTTTCAAAATGGCGATGCCTCTGAAAGTCAGACCGGAATATTCTCCAACAATTTGGAATACTTATCTATTGGCCCTGAAATAAGTTATGGTTTCAGTGATAAGTTTGGTGTAACCGGCGCGATATTTGGCGCTTTCAGTGGCAGAAATATTCTAGCCAGCCCGTCAATTTCAGGAGGACTCTTTTATAAACTATAACCCCTCTGCCTCAGCAATCAATTCTGCCAGGTCTTTAACCTGGATGGAAGTTTCCTTCTCTTTATTCTTAATGCCGTCACTCATCATGGTAAGGCAAAAAGGGCAGCCGACAGCTACGGTATCCGCGCCGGTTTCCAAAGCCTCTTCCGTACGCTCGATGTTTACTTCTTTATTGCCTTTTTCAGCATCTTTAAACATTTGAGCTCCCCCGGCTCCGCAACAAAACCCTTTGGTTTTGCAACGCTTCATTTCAACGAGTTCGGCGTCTAAAGCTTCAAGAACTTCTCTCGGGGCTTCGTAAATATTATTTGCCCTACCCAAATAGCAGGAGTCGTGGTAGGTAATTTTACGACCCTTAAATTCCCCTCCTCCTTTAAGGCTTACTTTTCCGTTATTTATTAGCTGCTGCAGAAAGGTGCTGTGATGGATCACCTCGTAGTTTCCGCCTAAAGCGGGGTACTCATTCTTTATAGTGTTAAAGCAATGAGGGCAGGCAGTAACTACTTTTTTTATATTATACCCATTCATAGTTTGAATGTTTGCAACCGCCTGCATCTGAAATAAGAACTCGTTACCAGCTCTCCTGGCAGGGTCTCCCGTACAGGCCTCTTCCGGGCCAAGAACAGCAAAGGAAACACCTACTTTGCTCAAGATTTTTACAAACGCTTTGGTAACATTTTTATATCGGTCGTCATAGGAGCCTGCACACCCCACCCAGAATAGTATTTCCGGAGATTCACCGGCTGCCGACATATCGGCCATCGTAGGTATTTTCAATTCACTCATTATTCTGCCTTTGATTTTTCTTTTAATTCCTGCGCCCAGTTAAACCGATCTGTTGGGGCAAATTTCCACGGAGAAAAACTTGTTTCCATATTTTGAAACATACTATTCCATGAGGCTGGAGACCCCGATTCTTCCATAGCCACATACCTTCTCATTTCCAAGATTATTTCCAGTGGATTAATATTTACCGGACATGCCTCTACACATGCATTACAACTGGTGCATGCATTGATTTCTTCTTTTGAAATATAATCTCCTAATAGCGATCTACCATCTTCCAGGCCTTTTCCTCCACTAGCTAAGCTTTTACTAACTTCTTCTGCTCTGTCGCGGGTATCCATCATAATCTTGCGCGGCGATAGCTTTTTTCCTGTTTGATTGGCCGGACATTCAGCGGTACACCTTCCACATTCAGTACATGAATAGGCATTCATAATGTTTAGCCAGCTCAGGTCTTTCACGTCTTTGGCTCCGAAACTACCAATTTCAGCCGGGGGCTCGCTATTTTCAACGGGTATACCTAACATCATATTCACCTCGTTAGTAACAGAATCCATATTGTTCATTTCACCCTTGGGCTTTAGACTGGCATAATACGTATTGGGAAACGCCAAGAAAATGTGGAGATGTTTTGAGTAAGTGACGTAAACCGCAAATGCCAAAATACCAATGATATGGAACCACCATGCCGCCCGCTCTACTACGACCAAAGAAGCGGTACCCATACCCTCAAACAGCGGAATAAATAAAGAGCTAAAGAATAACTCTCCGGTAGCCATATAGTGGCTATCTCTCCCTTGTAAAATCTGATCGTTGGCGTTCATGGTCAAAATGGCCAACATTAAAATAATCTCTATAACCAATATGAGATTGGCGTCTAAGGTCGGCCATTTGGTCATCTCCGCCGATTTAAACCTTTTTATATTCAATACGTTCCTCCTAAACAGAAATGCTACGCACGAGAATAGTACGGCAACCGCCAAAAACTCGAATATGTTCATGAGTACATTGTAAAAGCCTCCCAGATAAGGAGCAAAAAGACGATGTGTACCCAGCAGACCATCCAAAATAAATTCCAGTACCTCCAGGTTAATTACTAAAAAGCCAACGTAAATCAAAAGATGGAGAAAGGCTGGAACAGGCTTTTTAAACATTTTCTTTTGACCGAATGCCACAAGGGCCATATTTCTTATTCGTTCGGTAGTATTACCGGCGATATTAAGTGATTGGCCAAGTTGGATGCTCGACTTAATTTGTTTTACTCGTTTTAAGAGAAAGTAGCCTGCGGCTACGAGAGTAATCAGAAATATTATTTGTTGTATATAGTCCATAAGCGCCAATTAATGGCTATTTATTATTTTAAACATTTCTTTTGCAGCATTTCTAAATTTATCTAGATTTGCCGACCGTTTAGGTGCTGTAGCTCAGTTGGTAGAGCATCGGACTGAAAATCCGTGAGTCGGTGGTTCGAGTCCACTCAGCACCACATCAAAAGTCTCAGAAGATCTGAGGCTTTTTTTATTTATGCCACTGCAATCGTTAGCATAGTCAAAAATAGAAGTTCTGCTGAAAAAATAGTATGCGTGCATACTATTTTCTTTTATTTAGAAAGTTTCTTCCCTTGTTCGTTAGTAATAGTGTCTACAGACTATATGAACAAATAATCTAAATTTTTTATAGTATTTTACAGTAATGAATTATCAGGGGGAATTATCCTTACGGTTATTATCACTTTATGGCGCTCAAATTGGCCTTGCCGCCATCTTTGCATTTAATTTTTTTTATTTCAGTAGGGTCTACTCCAGAAGTTTTCTTTCAAAATGGTCCATTAGTTGGATAGGGCTTTTCCTTTTTGGCATAGGTATGATGTATGTAACCTGGCCCGGTTTTTTAGAGCTTCCTACCGAGTTAAAATTGATAGGCACCATCACCCACATGATTGGTGGATTAATTCAAGCTTCGTTTTTAGCTTTAGGCACATATGAGTTAGTAAAGCATGTGCATGTAGAAAAGCAAACTTCGCTTTTAATTGGAGTGATAACGTTAATAACTGCTGTTACACTGGCTTTAATTTATGCTTTTGATGATGCGAGATATACCGAGCGCTACATTTTAAGAATAGGTGTGCGAAGTTTAATATTAGGCGTCGTGTATATCACTTGTGGTTTTTTCGCCATTTACTCAAGGAGATTCGGACTTGAAAGTTATGGCAAGCGATTGTTGGGTATCGCTTTTATCAGCTACGGTCTGGCACAAACCGGTTACTTCATAACTGTTATTTTAGTTGTTAATGGCATTGATGCTTCAATTATACTGTCTGTTTACGGTGTAATCGACTTATTTCTGATGACAGTAATGGGTCTCGGAATGGTAATGTGGCTGTTAGAAGACGAGCGGTTGAAACTGAAAAGTACAAACGCTGACCTGGACAAATTTCTATATAGTACATCTCATGACTTAAGGGCGCCCATAGCCTCAGTGCTTGGATTGGCCCATGTAGCCAAGCTTGAAACAAATGACGATAAGATGATTAGCTACTTTGACATGGTAGAGGCTCGTGTAAAAAAACTTGATGAGGTGATCGGCGACATTCTATACTATTCAAAAAACAATAAGCAGGAAGTTAAGAAAGATAAAGTGGATTTTAATGCTCTGCTTAACGAGGTGGTTACCGATCTAAAATTCAATAAGGGAGCGTCTAAAATTCGGCTGATATTTGATAAGGAAACTGAGCATTTTACTATTTGCGATACCGCCCAGCTTAAAATTATACTTAATAACTTACTGGCGAATGCCGTTAAATATCACGATCTAAAAAAAAAGGACCCTTTTATAGAGGTCGTCTTTGAAAAAAGGAAGGGTAAAGTTAATATCACGGTAAACGACAATGGCGCTGGTATAGCTTCTGATCACTTGGAAAAGATTTTCGAGATGTTTTACCGTGCGAGCGCTGATTCTGATGGATCAGGACTGGGCTTATTTATTGTAAAAGAAGCCGCTAAAAAAATTGGTGGGGAGATTAAGGTGTCGTCAATCTTTCGAGAAGGCAGCTCTTTCAAGTTAACCTACGAGGAGTTAGCGTAGACCCTTTAACCGATTTACTTCCTTATCAGTAAGATACCTCCACTTACCACGTGGCAGGTTTTGCTTATCAAGACCCGCATATAAAACTCGGTCCAGCTTGATTACCTCATAACCAAAATGCTCAAAAATTCGCCTTACTATGCGGTTTCTTCCAATATGTAATTCAAGCCCAAATTGCTTATAGTCGCTTGATAATATTGCGAGCTGATCTATCCTTGCCTTGCCGTCTTCCAATTCCACTCCTTCCTGAATGTGCGCTACATCTTCTTTAGAAACTCGCTTATCCACTTGTACACTATAGATCTTCTTTACATTATTTGACGGATGAGCTAATCGCTCTGAAAGTTCTCCATCATTGGTTAATAGTAATAGACCAGTCGTATTTCGATCTAATCTGCCCACAGGATATATTCTCTGGTCGCCAGCTTTTTTTACTAAATCCATTACTGTCCTGCGACCTTGCGGATCATCCATTGTGGTAATAAAATCTTTGGGCTTGTTAAGCAGGACATAAATAAGTTTTTCTGGAATCAGTATTTTTCCTCTGTAGGAAACTTTATCATTCCGCGATACTTTGATTCCTAGCTCTGTAACTACAACTCCGTTAATAGTAATCTCACCTTTTTTGATGAGTTCATCGGCATCTCTCCTCGAACAGATTCCAGCGTTAGCTATGAATTTATTAAGACGAATAAGAGACTCTATTCCTTTGGGGCTTTTTTTCAGGATATTCCGCTTAGTCATGAGAAACTCTAGGCTTCACTCTCTTCACCAATAGAACTTTCCTCCGCTGGGCTAACGAAATCCTGCGGTGTTGGGAGTTCACCTAGCCCATTAATACCAAAGTATTCCATAAATTGCTCACTTGTTCCATAAAGGAGAGGCCGACCAATACTTTCTGATTTACCTTTTATTTCTATGAGGCCTTTTTCCAATAACTTTTGTACGGCGTAATCGCAGTTCACGCCACGAATACTCTCCATGTCACCTTTTGTAACCGGTTGTTTGTAAGCAATAATTGATAAGGTTTCCAATGCCGAGGTGGAGAGCCTTCTCTTGCTTTGCTGTTTAAGGAGTATACCAATGCTTGCCTGATATGCCGGTTTGGTCAAAAACTGATACCCTCCCGCAGTGTTAACCACCTCTAATGAAAATTCATCAGACATGTATTTATCAATTACACTCTGAACGCCAATCTCGACATCTGCAAAAGGTACCTGCACTTCAAACATTTCACTTAAACACGTTTGAATGTCCTCTGTCTTAATCGGTGTTTGAGAACAAAATATCAGCGCTTCAATATGATTCGTAAGGAAATCCAAAGCTAGCTTTGCTGACTCAGTTTAGCAGCTATGGATTGTGTAGTATGGGGAACTGCCCTTAATCGCTCTTTAGAAATTAGGTTACCCGTTACAGAACATACACCGTAGGTCCCATTTTTGATTCTTACCAAAGCATTTTCCAGATTCACAATAAATTTTTGTTGACGAGCAGCCAGTTGGCTTAGGTTTTCTTTTTCCGCTGTGTCGGCACCATCCTCCAGTACCTTTGTATTACCCGCAGTACTATCAGTTCCTTCATCATTACTTTTATTCAAGCTACCCTTAAGAATCTTAAGTTCTTCCTTTGCCTTTTCAAGTTTATCATTAATTAAACTTTCAAACTCTTTTAGCTCTTCGTCCGAATACCTGGTTTTATTTTCGTTGTTGCTCATGCGAAATCAGTTATTAAATAAAACAAAGATTTAAATAAACCTTAGAATGAATTGGCGCAAAAGTGGCCAAAAAACTTTAATAACTAAAAGATAGTATGTATTTCCTATTAAAAGAACTGAAAGACCTTTACAAAAGTTTGGGAAACTTATTTACTAGAAATCCGCTGCATAAGGTAGGATCTAAGCCAATTCAAGATTAGATGAACTCAAAATTTTAATTCGCTCTTTGACTGTGGCTAAATCCATATTAATCCGATATTTCATTTTAATATATCGCCTAATGACCTCTGCCCGCTTACCTTTTCTAAGCGAATAGGTAAGCGAACTATCTATTAAACAATTCATGGTTTTTATCGAGTGGTTATAATAGAATAAAACAAATTTCGATGAGATTAGTTTCTCTTACTATTGTTAAATGATTGTATAAACGAAAGATTAATTTTTTTCTGGTGTAGATCTTAAAATAAGGAGCCCACTACCACCTTTTCTTTAAAACTTGTTACAGACCCTGAAGTATCAAAAACCTCGAAATACACGACGTAATATCCCGTGCGGACCTTTGTTCCTTTACCATCTAATCCATCCCAAATGAAGAAACCTTCGGAGCTCAATGTCTCGTTGTCGGCAAGAGTAATAACCTCTCTTCCTTTTGTATCATAAATTCTCACATTCGCCACTTTACCTGGTCGATCGAACTGATAGTTAATTGTAGCAAAATCATTTTGGCCCGACCCATCAGGTATAATTACCTGAGGCTCAATAGAAATAGAACTTGATAAAGCCGTTCTATTAACACTTTGCGAATTTCTGCGCCCAGGTGTGGCAAAACCTGCCGTTGAGGCCGATGACCTCCAATTGGATGATTCGTTTGTAGGTTTAACCGGTGAAATCCGCTCCAGGGAAACACCTTCCCTGTCAGCCAGCAGGTCGAAGTGAAAATCATCTTGATAGTTATAAGCTCCCATTAAGATTGAGTCAGGATGAATAAGACTTATAGAGCCTTCATCATTAGGCATTGACGGCATTGATTCCACGAGAAATACCCTTTTTTCATCAATTGAGAAATAGAAGTCTCTAAGGTTATCCTGAATAGTAAAAGCCAAATAGTCCTGCGGCGGTAATATCAGATTTTCGGATGTAATTTTTTTTAAGTTAGTGAGAAAGAGACTGTCTCCATTAGCCTCTCTGTTACCCAAAAACCATCCTCTAAGATTGATGTATTTTTTAGAAGTGTTATACACTTCCACAAAATCGGCACCATTGGGATAAGGGTCAAAAAGTATTTCATTTAAGATCACATCTCCAATATCGGCCTCCTCAATAAGTGCAAAAGAGATTTCTTGCGGAGTAACTTGGTTGCCAGGACAATCCCGAATTCCCGAAAGACTAACATTGTAGGAGATCCCCGGCTGCAATGGCTCCGAAAGAACTATCTTTAGCTCTTTCAAATCTTCGGTTATAATGATCGAATCAACGCGCACTTCCGGGGTTATTGAATAGCTTGCCTGAGCTATAGAGCTCTCATCAAGGATCTCATCGAAGAAAGCGCTAATTGTATCCGGGTTAAGCGCCAATACACTCAAAACCATGGGCTCTGTTAAGTCAGGTTTTTCGGCAAATACTGAATTCTGTTCCCCAGGCGTACCTCCACGAAAATCTTCAGAGGCCACCCAATTTGCTTGCTGAACACAATCGTTAGTAAGGTCTATAATTTCAAGCGACCAACCACCATCTTGTTTGTCAGAGCTCCGATACCAGGAAAGATCGTATCGAAGAGAATCAGAGGTTTGATTCAACTCATTGATAAGAGCGATCACATCTCCACCATTATTTAGAGTAGGTAGATCCTTTAGTCCCATGGTTTTGCCAAAGGTTATATACTTATCTATATTCTCCTCAGAACAGATTATCCAATACTCATTAGGAAAGATATACACTTCACCCAGTACGGAGCTACTCGATAAATCGGACAAGCGCCAACCATTAAGATTAAAAACCTTATTACTACGGTTAAAGATCTCTACGAACTCACCTGTAGGTAGGTCATTTGGTGGATCAGGATCGGCTAAGATCTCAGAAATGATAATGTCTCTTGGTTCAAGTTCAGGTTGTTGAAAATAAAACAAACTAGTCTTGGTACTAGCCAATACATTACCATTGATGTCCTCAAGATTGGTAATGGAAAGTTCATAGTTTGTTGCATTGACAAAAGAGTCCGAGAAGCTCAACATCACTGTATTCAAATTGAGTCCGACGGACGTTGGGTTGCCAATTGAAGCCAAAAAATAATTCACTGGGTTTTCTGCGGAAATGCGTTCCAGTTCTTCGGAAAACTCCAGAACTATAATTTGCTGATCCGAGGTTGTTACATCTAAAAGTGATGGTGGAATATCATCAGGAAATGGTAGCATAACATTATCAAAAAAGAAACTATCATTTCTTGATGAAGTGTGATTTACAAGAAAGCCGAAATGGTCACTTATTCCAATTTCCGTGTCTGTTATTGTCCCCACTACAAGAAAGTCATTGCTGCCTCGCTCCCCTTTATACAGCGTCCATTGTCCCATCTCACTTCTTGTCAAACGAATTGTGAGATCAACAGATTCAGATACCGACGGCTCCGGGTCTGAAATCAATGGATGAGTCGATGTAGTCTTATAAAAATCAATACCATCATCCGAGCCGGATTCTCCCAATTGAATATAGTAACCAGTGGGCGTGTCAGATAAATCCTCATTGTCTGAGCCAAAATAGATGCGGATGTTATTGGATCCACTTGGCGCCTGGTCGTATTCAACATCAAATTGCCAGGTTAAGTTACCATTAATGAATGTTGGCGATCCCGAAGTTGATACCCAAATACTGTTAGTAGCACTAGGGCCATCACTTCGTAAGCGACCCTCAACTATAGTATAATCAGCTTTGCCTGAGAGTTGCGAACTTGTCCATGTTGGTAGTTGGTCAAAATTACCATCGGAAAAATCATCGATTACTTGGCCATTTATAGCCCCGGGAAGACAAAAGACACTTAGGAGTGTAATAAATGAACTAAAACCAACTCTGGCCATCATTAAATTATACTAATTTTACAGTTAGACATTGAGTCGTTAAAATACTCTATTTAAAAAAAGAAAAGTAATGAAGTTAGCAATTGTTGGGGCAACCGGGCTTGTAGGTCAAGAGGTGTTGCAAGTGTTAGCAGAACGGAATGTAGAATTTGATGAGTTATTACCTGTGGCATCTGCAAGATCAGTAGGTAAAAGTGTGGAATTTAAGGGCACGTCTTATACCATCATTGGTATGGAAGAAGCAGTAGCATTGAAACCTGATATTGCCATTTTTTCTGCCGGTGGCTCAACCTCACTAGAATGGGCGCCAAAGTTTGCTGACGTAGGTTGTGTGGTGGTAGATAATTCTTCGGCGTGGAGGATGAGCCCTGAACATAAGCTAATTGTACCGGAAATCAATGGTGAAAGCTTACGCATTGATGACCGGATCATTGCTAACCCAAATTGCTCTACCATTCAAATGGTAATGGCATTAGCCCCACTTCATAAAAATTACAAGATCAAACGGTTGGTCGTTTCTACCTATCAGTCAGTAACAGGAACTGGAAAAGCCGCTGTTGATCAGTTGATGGGAGAACGAAACGGGACTCCGACTGATCCTGTATATCCGCATAAAATCGATATGAATGTGCTACCACATATAGATGTATTCATGGATAACGGGTATACCAAGGAAGAAATGAAGATGGTAAATGAAACCCGTAAGATCCTCGGTGATGATAGCATTCAAATTACGGCTACCGCAGTAAGGCTCCCTGTTATGGGAGGCCATAGTGAGTCGATCAATGTAGAGTTTCATCAAGATTATGATCTTGATGAAGTCCGAACACTCCTGGAAAATACCGATGGAGTAGTCATAGAAGACGATGTTGCCAATAATGTTTACCCTATGCCGGTTAATGCACATCAAAAAGATGATGTGTTTGTTGGTAGATTACGTAGAGACGACTCCAGCCCCAATACACTGAATATGTGGGTAGTGGCAGATAATCTTCGAAAAGGGGCGGCCACAAATGCCGTTCAAATTGCAGAGTATTTAGCCGCCAGTAATCTGGTGTATTGATAGATAAACTTCTTTCGAAGAAAATACAGTCTTTCATTCTCGAGCATGAAAGTGAAGATCCTTTTCAGCTTTCTCTGAAATACGACCAGGTGGACGGCGCGCCCATTCGCTTGATCGCAGAACAGATAGCAGGAAGACAAAAAGCGAAAATAAAACTGCCGGAATGGTACATGACAGAGGGTATCATATATCCTCCAAAGCTATCTATGGAGCAATGCTCTTCGCAATCTACGGCTGAGTATAAAGCCTCTTTAGTCGGTGGTGGCGTCTTTACCGATCTTACTGGAGGTACTGGCGTCGATACCTGGGAGTTATCAAAGTTGTTCGAAAAAGGAAATTACGTGGAGCAGGATGGGGGCCTGGCTTTACTGGCCAGGTCCAACCTTTCTGCCTTAAAAAGAAAGAATGTCGAAGTTCACAGCGCTACAGCCGAGCGGTATCTCGCTTCAATTTCGGAAACGGTAGACTGCATTTATATAGACCCTGCCCGAAGGGATGATAATAAAAATCGTGTGTTTCTTTTAGAAGATTGTACACCTGATATCGTTCAACTGCTTCCTCAACTTAGAGCGAAGGCTAACCAGGTTTTGATAAAAACTTCTCCTATGATGGACATAGACCTGGCCATTAAATCACTAGGCCCTATTAATGAAGTTCATATAGTAGCTGTGGAAAACGATTGTAAAGAAGTGCTATACCTCATTTCTGAAACGCAGCCAGACGATCCAAGACTCTTTATGGTCAATTTTAAAAAAAGCAAAATGGAGCGGTTACAATCTACTATAACTGGGGTAAACACTGCTCATGCTAGTTTCTCTGTACCAATGAAGTACTTGTATGAGCCTAATGCGGCAATTATGAAGGCAGGGGCGTTCGCTTATGTATCTGAAAAGTTCTCCATTCCTAAGCTGCATAAACACACGCACTTGTACACCAGCGAGAAATTATTGACTGAATTTCCCGGGCGAACCTTTAAGATTGAACAACTATTGCCCTACTCCAAAAAGGAAATTAAGCGTGCCATCCCTAAAGGTAAGGCCAACATCACTGTACGAAATTTTAAAGATGATGTGGCTGCCATAAGGAAAAAAACCGGCCTTAAAGATGGAGGTGAATTATATCTTTTCGGATTTACTGATGTTGATCAGGTACAGCGGATAGGACTATGCACGAAAGCTTAAAGCAGCATTTCTATTCGACTAAAGATCAGGTGTAGCACGTAAAAGAATACCGCGGCAAAGCCATAGACCTTTACTATTTTTCTTCTATTCTGAGTGTCCTCCCACCATAACATGATCCATGGCTTATATAAGCCAACAGCCAGGAATATTAGGCTCAAGAGCGCTACAGCAGCAGACAAGTCGGATAGAAGTTGCATAGGACTATTATAATCATTTTTTCAGCCTTATATTCAAGTAATCGTTCTAGTTTTCTTATGGAAAGCATATTTGAAGGTTTAAGGGATCAAATTGAAACACTTTCAAAGCTTAAGGAAAGTGAATGGCTTGACTTTAAATCCTATTGGAGACCATTGTTAATTGAAAAGGGCAAGCAACTCACTAAGATTGGGCGAGTGGAAAATTACTTTTACTATGTGCATGAAGGAGTGGTACGTGGATATGCGTTTAAGGACGGTGAGGATATCAGCATCGGTTTTTCGTACAAGGGTGATTACTCCGGTGCTTATGATTCATTCCTGACACGCAATGCATCGGATTGGTGCATGGAAACAACCACGGACGTGAAGTTGGCGCGAATTCGCTATGAAGATCTGATGGACATGTTTGATAAATACAAGTCTATTGAGCGCTGGGGCAGGTTATTCAATGCTAAAATGCTCATTGGCATGTCAAGAAGGCAAGTAGAGTCTCGCTCTTACACCGCGGAAGAACGATTTGAACGACTGATGGATCAAAGTCCCCATCTTTTTCAATTGGTTTCTCAACGGCACATTGCTTCTTACCTCGGAATGACACCTGAAACCTTAAGCCGGCTCAGAAAAAAAGTTCGTTAGTCTTTTCTTGATCTATATCAACCCACCTGAATAGGTGACTGTCCTAGTTTTGAAGTAAACAACAAGGACATGAAAAACTCAGAATTACTTCAGAAGCTGGCAAGGCATAACCAGGAATTGTTAGACTTCACCAATGAAATGACCGCATTACCCGAAGAACTGCTTTTAGCAAGACCCACAGAAAAGGCGTGGTCTGCCACGGAGTGCTTTGATCATATGAACAAGGCAACGGAGCTATACCTGGATCAAGTTGACCAGAAGTTAGAACTACTCAAGCCCGAAAAGGGTGATTACAAAAAAACAATATTTGCGGGTATGTTCACCAAAAAACTGGCCCCCACCGAGGAGGGAGCGATCAAAAGCAAAATGAAGACTTTGAAAGTTTTCTATCCAAAGAAGGGAGTAGGAACAGAGGCCATTGATAAGTTCAGGTCTAACCTGGACCGATTTAAGGCTGTATTGACTCAAGCTGAGAACAAAGATCTACGTTCATTTAAAGTAACTACCGCATTAGGCCCTATTCTCAAGTTTTATTTCGGTGACGCTCTGGATTTTATTCATGCACACAACAGAAGGCATATGCAACAAATCAAGAATATCATTATGACGGTGGAAAGCAAGCAACAAAATGCCGCTTAACTCACCTGTATATTATCTGAGAAATATTAAAAAATACCTGCAAGCCAATAAGTAGTTAGAGACTATTTCTCAAATAGCTTTAGCCCATTGACCCTGGTAAAGTGTTTTATGTTAGTTGTTAAAACGGGGAGATCATGTATTAAAGCTGTGGCAGCAATGAAAATATCTCTGAACTCAATTATTTTGTTTTCCTTCTTCAATTCCTGGTATATTATCGCTGCTTTTTCTGCAATGTTTTTGGAGAATACTAATTCAGGAATGTCATCGGTTAATATCTTCACATCTAACCATTTTTGGGGACTGGTCGCACCCATGTAAAGTTCGTATAATGTGATTGAGCTGATATAAAGCTCTGCTTCGTCCGATAGCTTTTGAAGAATGGTTGTTGATTTATCTTTGGTCCTTAGGTAGTTAATAAAAACTCCTGTATCTACTACCATTTCTCTGATTTCCACTGATTGAATTGCTGCCTATTTTCTTCAAAGGTCTTCACATCTTCTTCTGACCAAGTAGAGATATTCTTGATTTTAGCTTTCCAACGCTTCATGTCAAAAGTTCCCGTGCCTTTATACTTTGACAACATGAAATCAAGGAAGTCATCCACTTCTTTTTGAACATCCGGCGATAATGAATTGTATTTGACAAGAAGATCGTTCATGAGTATAAAAGTAACAATTTATCTAATTGATTTAGTTCTGTAGCTTCCATCACTTCTTAACAATGTCATACTCATCAAAAAAGATATCTCCATTTGGCACGTTCATTTTGAAACCGGTAACCTCCCGGTTTTCATTTAGCTCAAAGGTTATCAGGCCAAAGTCGAACCATGCGTGGGCCTGATCCCATTCAATTTTCCAGGTATCATAGTGCCAATGACTCAGTGAAGCGGATAGATCCGGAGAATGGGAAAAATGAAGTTTTAAATCTCCTCCTTCTTTTTTTATGAGTATATCACCATACATATCCGCAAAGTATGCACCTGCATAGGTGGATTGATCTACACTGGGTTTGGTTCCAGTTTCTCTGTTTACTTTCAGTTTAATGATTCGTTCTTCTTCTTTTTGAGGACGGTAGAAGTCTGCCACCCAGTCCCGTTGATCTTCCTTGATGAACAAATTGAAAATGGCATAGGTGAGGGGTGTGGAAATGCCGGACATGCTATTGGTTAAAACCATTACGCCCAACTTTTCATCCGGGATCATGGCTAACCTGGAATACATACCGTCATAGCCTCCTCCATGACTCACGATCATGCGGCCAAAATAGTCCCGTAAGCTATAGCCCAGGCCGTAGCCAGCAAAATGTCGACCAGGGATACGTTCTTTGGAAGCCGTACTTAGAGTGTAGTTGTTATGAATGGTCCATAATGTATTTTGCTGAACCGGAGCGAGTAATGTATCGCCATTAACAATGCCGTTGTTCAAATGCATGATCATCCACTTGGCCATATCATCAGAAGACGAAATAATACCTCCGGCTGCGCCCATGTTGTCCCAACTTACCCACTCAAGTAGCTGGTTTTTACCGAGCTGCGTTTTATGAGGTGCGGCGGCGTTGCCTTTTGCTTCCAGCAATGTAGTAGAGGTGATCGTACGGCTCATGCCCAAAGGTTGAAAGAACGTTTCCGCCACATATTGGTCCCAAGATTTATTAGTTACCACTTTGATCACTTCTCCGGCAGTAATAAACATTAAATTAGAGTAGCCATAACCTCCGCGAAAAGGATAGGTCTGTGGCACGTACTTTATTAATTTCACTATATTTTCAGCTGGTAATTCCGATTTGTACCAAATGGCGTCTCCGCTAAAGGTGCCCAGCCCAGCCCGGTGACAAAGCAAATCACGAATGGTAATGTCATGCGTCACATAAGGATCATACATTTCAAAATAGGGCAGGTGTTTCTTTACCTTGTCATCCCAATTGAGCTGGCCTTCTGCTACCAGCGTGGCAATCGCAGATGACAAAAAACCCTTGGTATTGGAGGCAATAGCAAAGAGGGTTTCTCCATTCACTTTTTCTTTTTTACCTTCTTCTAACGTGCCATAACCTTTGCTCAACAGTACTTCACCGTCTTTCACTACGGCCACGGCCAAACCCGGAACATTCCATTGTTTTTGGGCTTTTTCGATAAGTGCGTCAAGGTCTTTGGGGTTGACTTGGGCGTGAACGTAGGCAGATAATAGGAAGAAGGTGAATAAGAAGGTTGAGAGTCGTTTCATGACAAATAAAAGCTTACTAATAGTCTTTGATAAATACCTTTGTATATAAGATCCTGTTTTCTCGAACAACTGTTCATGGCGAAGGAAACTGAAGTGTTACATTTCTATTTGTTGAGTTCCCAAATTCATTAAAATCTCGTGATATTATATTAGATATTTCTCGGTCGATTAGACCTTTATGATGAATCATAAACTTCCGGTCCACAAGTTTAATCAACTTACCCTTTTCAGTGTCATTTATGCAAAATAGGGGCATATTAAGAATGGAATCTATCGGTTTTTCATATTTCTCAAAGTCTGATTTAATACCAGGGTTTGAGTTCAAAACTCTGTCAATACCAATTGATCTTTGTACTTTAATGGTGAAACAAAAGTCATATCACACATTTCAGAACCAAAAGCCTTCTTACCTTTACTATTTGATAATCGCTTATAAAAAACCAATGTCTTTGTCGAATGAGTAGGTATTTCAGTTATTACTTGCTCAATTCTAAAAATTTCTCCAAACACCTGAAGAAAACGAATTAACCCAATTCCCCTCTTTCATTCTTCCTTAGGGAGAATATCCCCCAATATCTCCTCCAACGGCCTCACACTATGCACGTGTTCGATCGCTGGCCCCGCACACCACATGCTTTTATAGCTTGCCTTGCTCATGGAGTTTTCGATCTTTTTCATGCCCTTAAAAGCAACAAACATCTTCACATACTTCTTGAGTGTTTTGTTCTTAAGTAGCAGACTCTCAAAGAAGCTCGCTTCGGTTCCTATTTCCTGAACATAAGGCGTATTGATCACAGTCAAATGAGAACCTGAAAGTTTAGTGGTCAATACCACGTCTTCTGCTCCGTAATCAATAAGCGCATCCTGATACTCCTTCGAAAGATCAGCTTCCTCGCTTGCCAAAAAGACCGTACCAACGGAAACCCCCGAAGCTCCCATTGCCAGGGCCTCCTGATAGTGCTCTGCCTTGGCAACACCTCCGGCAGAAATAACCGGCAAGCTGCAATTTTCCAACAATCGTTTGATCAAATCGGCCTTTTCTAACGGACCACAGTGTCCGCCCGCACTATTATCTACGGCAATAACCGCATCGGCCCCAAGGTCCTCGACCTTTTTAGCATAAGCCTCATCCACCACATCGCAAAATACCTTGATGCCTTTGGGTTTACATCTTCGAATCGTCTCTTCCGGGCTGCCTAATGATGTAATAATATAGTCTACGCCGACTTCTACCAACGTATCCAACTGCTTTTTGTATTTGGGATTTGACTTGTTAACGATCAGATTGATCCCAAATGGCTTATCTGTTCTTGATTTAATCTCGGCAATAGCGGCGCGTAGTTCCTTATCTGTACGGTAATTCAATGCAGGAATAGCTCCTGTAGCTCCACCCTCGGCAGCCGCCACTGTCATCTCCACATTGGACACCAAAAACATGGGCGCCACAATAACGGAGTGGTCTATTCCCAGCATTTCGCTTAGGTTTGTTCTCATAAGTTAGTTTTAGGACTAGACCTTTAAGTTAGTCAATAGAACTAAATCAACCTGTATTTCGCATGGCGCCTGCTATGGCATTGATAGTGGTCAATAGCGCTATCAGCGTAGGACCTTCTCCATTTCCATCCTCTTTCTCGGTTCGCCACTGACTAAGCAAGCTTACCTGCTTCGCGTGCAGATCTTTCATGGTCGAGGCGCGCAACACATTAGAATAGTAATGCTGCGATCTACGTTCTTCCACTGTTCTACCCAAAAGCTCTAACATAATATCACGGGTTTTTTCAAGCTCAGACAAGAAAAGAGCTAAGAACTTATCTCTTAATTCTTCATTTGGAACTAATGAAGCATACATCCGCATAATTTCTTCATCCGTAGCAGCTAAGCTTGTATCCACGTTCGTCAATACATAGCGAATAAAGGGATCGGATTTTACCGCTTTTTTTAAGTTGGCGAATCCATCCGGGTCATTTTTCTGGTAATCGGTTAACGTAGTACCCAAACCATACCAGCTGGTCATGTTAAACCGTGATTGACTCCATGAAAAAACCCAGGGAATAGCACGTAGGTCGCTTAATGAATTCATGCCTTTTCTTCTCGAGGGTCTTGAACCTATCTTGCTCATTTCAATGGCGTCAATTGGAGTAGCCGTTCGGAAGAATGGGATAAAACCTTCTTCGTTTAACAAGGCAGAGTATACTTTCTTGCTTTCCGCAGCCAAATAGTCCAAAGTTTCTGCAAGAGGATGAGGCTTCCTTGGTGTAGATTTACTGACTACCGTTTTAGCCGTTGCACTGGCCAATAGCAATTCTAAATTATACGCCGCATTGACTTTATTCGCATATTTCTGCTCAATGGTTTCGCCCTGCTCCGTCAATCGGATATCTCCACTTACCGACGAGTGCGGCAAGGCCTGCATAAAATAATGAGTTGGCCCGGCTCCTCGGCTTATACTTCCACCTTTACCATGGAAAAAACGGATTTTTACATCATGCTTGGCTCCCGTTTCTGTGAGTTTGGACTGTGCACGGTATAGGTTCCACTGACTGGCCAAAATTCCTCCATCTTTATTACTGTCGCTATAGCCCACCATCACTTGTTGAACTAACTTCTTGGCATTTCTGCGCCCCTTAATATAGGTTATACTTCTTTTAGTAAAGGGGTGCGATAGGAAGGCATCCAATATTTCCGGACCCGCAGCGAGGTCGTCAATGGTCTCTAATAACGGTACTACTGGAATGGCGCAGACTATTCCAATATCTCTTTTTACCGTTAGGCCTGCCTCCCGAGCTAGAATGTAAACTCCCAATAAATCAGATAAAGACCTTGTCATGCTCACGATAAAAGATCCAATTCCATCCAAGCCGTATTTAGTCACATGCTTTTCAATGACTTTATAGGCATCGACCACAGCCTTGGCATGAGGACCTAATTCCATATTCACATGTGAAAAAGGCCTATTGGATTCCAGCTCTCTATTAAGAAATTCCAATCGCCTCTCCTCGTCCCATGATATATATGGTTCGTCCACATTATAACCGGCGGCTTCCATAAGCTCTGTAATCGCCCGATCATGAAAATCACTATTTTGACGAACGTCAAGCGCTGCTAAATGAAATCCGAAAATATCAACACAGCGGATCGCATCGTTCAGGTCATTATATGCGATAGAAGTAGCGCCATAGTGACCAAGCTCTTTTTTTAACAATTCCATATCGGAAACCAACTCGCCTTTTTCTATGTAAGCCCCATCAAATTCAGCCAGCTGAGTAGCATGCCCTCTTGCGGTATCCAGTGGGAGTCGGGTAATCATAAGGTTAACAAACTGTCGAAATGCCTCGCCTTTATTCCGCTCAATCGCCATATCCGCTCTGTTCTCCAACAATTTGGACATTTCAGCTATGCGTAGCTGAAATGCCTCGCTGGTTTCATGACGATGAATTGCAAAGCTCAAATTTTTAACCAACTCGGTCAGGCACCTGCGAATTACCACCATAGCATTTAACCGAAGTTGGCGTAGCGTCTCCGCGGTAATATCCGCCGTCACCAGGGGATGGCCGTCTCTGTCTCCACCTACCCAGTCACCAAAAGTGATGCGCGGATAAGTACCTTGCGCCTGAATAAGCTGAGAAGAAAACCCCTCTTCCTCTAATGCCTGAAGCATTCTGCGGTCAACTACAGGAATGACCTCCGAAAAAACATTAGTCAGATAATGCAGTATGTTGCGTAGCTCAGACTGAATATCGGGCTTTTCAACAAATATTTCACCTGTTTTCCAAAGACGATATAATGTAAGTTTAATATTCAAGCGTATGCTTTCTAACTCTCTTTCCGTGTACATCTCATTCTCACGGGACACAATTAATAAATAAAGCTGCCTATGATGCTCCAAAACGGTAGCTCGCTTTGCCTCCGTAGGATGAGCGGTAAGCACAGGCTCTACCTGTATCGTACTAAGATGTTCTGCCAAATCAGCGTCCGTAACGCCATGATCCTTGAGTATTTTAAAACTGTTGGCCCAAAGCCCATGAACACTTGAAAGTGATTCACTGCTTTCTTTTTGCCTGCGCTGCTGCACGGCTGCGTTAACTTCCACGGTATTAACCAATTGAAACACAATACTATAAAGCTGAATATGCTTTAAGGTAAAAGCTGAGGCCTCAAACGGTTTGAGTTTATTTATCCAAGGTATTTGGTTCGCCATTTTCTCCTCTCCATTTTCGATGAGTACTTCTTTAAGGGCGATGAGCAAATATTCTAAATCTTCATAGGGTTTCCCCAGACGATGTTTTACTTCTTCAAGTGGGTTTCTCATGTTTATTTCTTTTACACGGCAAACAAATATAATCGAATAAAGATGGCGTTTCGGAGGTAAAAAACAAATTGAAAAACTTCAATCGTTTTGCACCCAGAAGTTCCAGTGCATATTTTCTAAATTTGCCGTTTGGTACAAGCAAAACAAACATTGAAAAAGTGCCCTACGACTAGTATGAGTATCTTAAAATTAAATTTTGTAACCCTGCTTTTTAAGGCTATTCTTAGCTTATTTTTCGTGGTATCAATCAACTCCTGCGGAAACGATGATGAAGAGGCAAAAGTAGAGACCCCATTAATTGGGATCTGGAAATGGACGATTAACGAAAGGTTTAATTGTGGTCAGGATAACGGATCTTTTGATGTTTATGATTGTAGTGAATATTGCTACGAAGTCGAATTTAAAACAGACAGTCTTTTGACGGTTATTGTGCAAGATGATACTGGTGTATTTAGTGCAGATGGTTTCTATACTTTAATAGGTGATAACTTCACCCTATGCCTAGATTTGGATGACGGAACGGAATTCTGTGAAGTAGGAGAAATAACTATTATGGAAAATAAGTACGAATTATTCATTCCCAAACCTGAGCCTGGTGTTTGTGACGTAATTAAACATTTCGAGAAAAAATAACCTTAAAACCTTAACGAAAATAGTTTTTTAAATTGCCCCCTTGTGAAGCCGAATGACCTATTAAAGCTCTACCGAGCCGACAGTATTGTGCAGTCCATCGCCGAGGAAATAAAAGCGAATGAGGAAAGGTCTGTTCAGATAAGAAGTGTGTCCGGTAGTTTGGACGCCATTTTAGTGGCTTCAGTTTACCAAACTTCGCATCAGAATCAGTTAGTTGTTCTACATGATAAGGAAGAAGCCGCCTATTTCTTTAACGATCTTCAAAATTTACTCTCGGGAAAAGAGGTACTCTTTTTTCCTACCTCCTATAAACGGCCCTACGAATTCGAAGAAACGGAAAATGCCAATGTCCTGATGCGAGCAGAGATTCTGAATCGCGTAAATCATAAGGCGTCCAGCGGTGAGATCATAGTTACCTACCCTGAAGCCCTGACGGAGCGGGTGGTGAATAAGAAATCTCTTCAAAAAAATACATTTACCGCAAAGATAGGAGAGAAGATAGATTCTGAGTTTTTAAGCGAGGTACTACTATCTTACGATTTTGAAAAGGCCGATTTTGTCTACGAAGCCGGCCAGTTTGCAGTGCGGGGAGGTATCATTGATGTTTTCTCTTTCGCACATGACTTACCTTACCGCATAGAGATGTTCGGTGATGAAATTGAGAGCATAAGAACATTTGATCCTACCTCTCAGCTTTCTGTAGACAACGTCAGAGAAATAAATCTTATCCCAAACATTCAGACCAAGCTAATCCTGGAAGAACGACAGGGTTTTATCGATTTTCTCCCGAACAATACTAAACTATGGTTCAAGGATTTTCAACAGTCGTTAGATGTCATTGAAAGTTATTTTGAAAAAGCCAGTCAGAGTTTTGAGGACATTCTTAAAGAAAGTGGTGATACGCAAGTAGTAATCAGCCCTGAGAGTTTATTTGAGACTTCTGCGTCTTTTAAAGAACAGCTTAAAAACCTGGTAAAAATAGAATTTGGTAATCGGTTTTATTTGAAAGGTAAAAGCTATGCGTTAAAGTCTCAGCCTCAGCCTTCTTTCAACAAGAATTTTGAACTAGTTGCTCAAGCCATTAATGACAATCAGTCCAAGGGCTATACCACTTTAATTGCCGCTGATTCTATCAGGCAGCTGCAACGCCTGCATAATATCTTTCTTGAGATCGATCATACCACCGAGTTCCAGGATCTAAATATCAGCCTACGAGGTGGGTTTGTTGATGAAACATTGAAAATCGCGTGTTATACGGATCATCAGATTTTTGAACGCTTTCATAGATACAAAACGAAAGACAAACATTCAAAATCTAAAGCGCTTACACTTAAAGAGCTTCGTACGCTTCAGCCTGGTGATTTCGTAACACACATAGACTATGGCATCGGCAAATTTGCAGGCCTTGAAAAACAGGAGGTCAACGGGCATGTACAGGAATCCATCCGACTCATATACAGGGATGACGACCTATTGTACGTAAGTATTCACTCTCTGCATAAAATTTCAAAATATACCGGTCAGGAAGGAACTGCACCTAGTATTAGTAAACTGGGTTCGCCGGAATGGGAGAATAAAAAGAAAAAAGCGAAGAAGAAGGTTGCTGAAATAGCCGAAGATTTGATCAATCTTTACGCCAAACGGAAAAAGGCGCACGGTTATGCCTATTCAGAAGACAGTTTTTTGCAGACCGAACTTGAATCTTCATTCATTTATGAAGATACACCCGATCAAGCTAAAGCCACAAGTGATGTAAAAGAAGATATGCAGCTTTCCCATCCTATGGATCGCTTGGTTTGTGGTGATGTTGGGTTTGGAAAAACTGAAGTTGCCATTAGGGCAGCATTTAAAGCGGTTGTGGACAACAAGCAGGTAGCTGTTTTAGTGCCTACCACCATACTAGCTATGCAACATCATCGCACGTTCTCGGAAAGGCTTGCGAATTTCCCGGTTAAAGTAGAATACATCAATCGTTTCAAATCCAATAAGGAAATAAAAGAAACACTTAAACGTGTGGAGTCCGGTGAAACCAATATTTTAATTGGCACTCATAGGATTGTAAGTAAGGATGTCAAATTCAAAGATCTTGGGCTTATGATCATTGATGAAGAGCAGAAATTTGGGGTGAAGGTAAAGGAACGCCTGAAAGAACTTCGTGTAAATGTGGACGCACTAACGCTTACTGCAACGCCTATACCGAGGACTTTACATTTCTCTTTAATGGGAGCACGGGATTTGAGCATTATTTCCACCCCTCCACCTAATCGGCAGCCTGTTACTACAGAATTACACAGCTTTAATGAAGAAGTAATTCGAGATGCCGTTAGCTTTGAGCTGCGCAGAGGCGGGCAGGTATTTTTCGTGCACAATCGTATCAGCGATATTGATCAAGTAGCCAATATCATTTTGAGATTAGTGCCTGATGCGCGTGTGGGGGTTGCACATGGGCAGATGGATGGTGCCATACTTGAAAAAGCAATGGTAAAGTTCATAGAAGGCGAATATGATGTGCTCATTTCCACTAACATTATAGAATCCGGACTGGATATACCCAATGCGAATACGATTATCATCAACCAGGCCCATATGTTTGGTTTGTCGGATTTGCACCAAATGAGAGGGCGAGTAGGACGATCCAATAAAAAAGCATTTTGCTATTTGTTATCACCACCCACCGCAGGGCTTTCATCTGATGCTCGTAAAAGACTGAGTACGTTGGAAGAATTTTCCGATTTAGGTGATGGTTTTAAAGTGGCGATGCGTGATCTGGATATCCGTGGGGCCGGAAATCTGTTAGGTGCTGAACAAAGCGGTTTTATCACCGATCTAGGCTTTGATACCTATCACAAAATTTTGGATGAGGCTGTACAGGAATTAAAAGAAACCACATTTCGCGATCTTTTTGAAAAAGAGCTCTCAGAAACCGTAAAGGTCCTTGTTCAGGACTGTACCATAGAAACTGATCTGGAATTAGTTATTCCTGACTCTTATGTAAATAATATATCAGAGCGCCTTAGCCTATATGCCAAACTTGACAACATTAAAGACGAAGAACAGCTAGTCAAATTCAGTGGCTCATTGATCGACCGCTTTGGTCCGTTACCGGAATCCGTAGCTGAATTGATCGAGACAGTCCGCTTAAGGTGGAAAGCGGAAAAACTTGGCTTTGAAAAATTAAACCTTAAAGGGGAAAAGCTAAAGGCTTATTTTGTACCGTCTGAAAGAGAGGAATATTTCAAGTCCGAGATATTTGGAAGTATCCTGGCGTATGCACAGGCTCATCCAAAAAAATGCAAGCTAAGGGAACACAAGACGCGTTTGATTCTTACTGTTGAAGAAGTACTCAATGTCTCGGATGCTCAAACATTACTTCATAGTATGTTACCCGTTGAAACCTTAGCCGGCTAGATCGCTGATATCAATAAATTGAAGATATTCTTCAAGGTCATTAGCGCTGTGAAATGCATTTATACTCAATACTGTACCCTCAACAGGTAGGTAGGCCACCTCTACAAAGTAGTTTTCCATAGCATATAAGTAATACTTTTTGTCATCCTCAACTCTGTATGCTAGGTAATCAGCAAATACGGTTATAAAATCGCATTGCTTGTTGAAAGGTAAAATTTGAAAGTCGTCTATTGTTATCATACCTGGTCGGAATAGAAAATCCGTGCCAGTAGATAAATAGATGAAAATTGGCTTTAAAAGTCCTTTTCCATCATCAGAATGTTCCGAAAGAGGAAGAGCTCTCCCAATTTGGGAAGTTAGAAGCTCATTAAGTCCTTAAAACGTTGTGTCTGCCTTCGAGAAACATCCACCTCGTGACCACCCTTCATGTAGATTTTGATACTACCGCTAAACCAAGGTTCGATGCGCTCCACCCACTTTAAATTTATCACTTGTTGACGGTTCGCTCTAAAAAATGTTTTTGGATCAAGCCTGGACTCCAGATAATTCAGAGTACGTGGGATCATGGGCTTTTCTTCATCAAAATAGAGTTTAGTATAGTTACCATCTACTTCAAAAAGCCTGACCTTAGATAAAGTGACAAACCAACACTTTTCTCCGTCTTTAACAAATACCTGGTCATGTTCAGTCATGCGGTCTTCCTGGGCTACTACCCTTCGCTCGCGTTGTTCGGCTACCTTACTGATAGCGCCAGCGAGTCGATCCTTTTGCACGGGTTTTTGCAGATAGTCGAGGGCATTATATTCAAACGCTTTGATCGCATATTCGTCGTAAGCAGTGGTAAAAATCACTTCAGGTATATATTCCAGTTCCTCCAATAGCTCAAATCCATTTTTTCCCGGCATTTGAATATCTAAGAATACTAAATCAGGCTTATCATTTTCAATTTTTTCCTTGGCCTCCATTGCATTGGCCGCCTCGCCAATTATTTCTACTTTATCAAATTCTTTGAGTAGCCTTTTAAGTTCATTTCGAGCAAGACGTGAATCGTCAACCACTAATGCTTTCATATTATAGTTATTCTTAGTTTATGGGAATGGTAAATTTAGCCAATACATTTTCACTGTCCAGGTTCGTAATTTTTAAGTCGGACAGTTTCCCAAAAATTAACTTGAGACGATCGGAAGCATTTTTTAAACCTATCCCTGTTGTAGTACTATTGGTTTCTTTCAACTGGCCTGTATTGATTACTTCCACCGCCATCATATTATTCTCCATGTAAGAGCGAATATGGATGATACCCCCTGAGGGTAAATCAGCAAGGCCATGCTTAATAGCATTCTCCACAAGTAGTTGAATGGCCATAGGAGGAATTTTCATTTCCAAAGTCTCAGGCTTGATCTCGAGTTTATAATGAAGCCTATCCTCAAACTGTATAGATTCCAGGTTCAAATAATTTTGAACAATCTCTAACTCGTGTTCCAGGCTTACTTTTTCCTTATTATTGAATTGAACAGAATAACGCAGCAACCCGGACAGATGCGTGATCATATCTCGTGCCTTTTCCGGATTTTCAATTACCAGCGAACGGATATTATTAAGGCTATTGAATATAAAGTGTGGATTAATTTGAGATTTTAAGGCCAGCAACTCGGCATCCTTAACTGCTGCTTGAAGTTTCCATTTCTCCACTTCACTTTTTTGATAGCTAAAAAAGAGCTGAAACACAAAATAAATAAGCTGCCAGCCCAAAAAAGTAATGGAGAGACTAACCGAGCTCAGCACTACTTCCACAAACCAGTGAAACTCCGGAAGCCCTGGTATTACCAAAGGAAAAAATACTTTGGAAATGGGTATTATTATCAGAGCCCATAAAAATCCTATTAAAGCTGATGAAAGCAGCACAAAAACTACTAACCTAAGTATTCCATATTCCGTCCAGCTGTTTTGTTTTAAGATAAACTGTCGGTAGAGATGAGTCAATATAAAACCACTGACCGTTTGAAGCAGGTACGTTGCTGGAAGTTCCCAAAACCAACCCACGAAGTAAAGAGCGATAGCCGTCAAGATTAAATTGTATAACGACCATCCCAGAATTTGAAAAATCCAGTACAGCTTTCTCTTATTTACACGCTCTATATCTATCATTGTATGATTCTAGATTCTTGTAATATTAGCTCATTCTGCAAGAAGAAGGCCTTCTACTTTGGCTTTTCGGTTTATGCCAGTTTTAAATGGCCATTTTTGACTTTTCTACATAGAAAAGTTGCCTTGATTTACAATAATTTCAAAAATATAGAGTTCCTAACGAACAGGTTTAAACGGGAGTGTATCAAACAGGATATTCAAATTTTTAAGTTTTGTTTTAAATATTATCAAATAGAAATGTTATTTTGCCCCTTTGTTAACTTGTAACTAACGTAATTAAGTCGCTATTTAGCGTCTGATTATATTTTTTGATATTAATACTATAAGGTATGAAAAGAACTTCGAGCTTCTTAAAAAGTGCTTTGTTCGTTGTCAGTGGCTCAATGATCCTCTCATCATGTTTTCTAGGAGGTGGCGGAGGACGCCCAACAAGTGTGCACCCAGGAGCAGTAAGTACCGCCACAGGCTTAGCTTACAATGATGAAGATAATAACGGATTTATGGTTAATCCTTACAGCGGTCAACCCGAAGGTCCGAACCTGGTTTTCATAGAGGGCGGTCGTGCGGTAGTAGGATCATTTGAAGAGGACATCTTAAACAGAAGAGATAATCTTGAGAGAACGGTTTCAGTAGCGTCGTTCTATATGGATGAAACTGAGATTGCAAATATACACTGGTTAGAGTATCTTCATTATCTAAATGTTTCAGATTCTTCAAGAGAAGTTTATATCGCTGCTTTACCAGATACTACCGTTTGGGAAGCGCGTTTAGCTTACAATGATCCATACACAGATCACTACCTAAGATATCCCGGGTTTAGATATTTCCCTGTAGTTGGTGTTAGCTGGGTTCAGGCAAACAACTATTCGGAGTGGAGAACTACAGCAGTAAACATGAAATTATTGGAAGATTCAGGGGAAGAGCTACCTGAAACTACAGGCGGTAGAATTCCATTGGAGTCAGGTGTTGTACTCCCGAACTACAGACTACCTTCAGAAGCGGAGTGGGAATATGCAGCTACTGCCTTAATTGGAACACAATGGCTTGATGAAAACCAGACGCACCAACGTTTATATCCATGGGACGGTCATGCGCTAAGAAATCCTTATGGCAAGGAAATGGGATATTTCCTTGCTAACTTTAAAAGAGGTAGAGGTGATTATGCCGGTATAGCAGGTAAATTAAATGATGGTGCATTGATCACTTCATACATTTATGAATTCCCCCCTAATGACTTTGGCCTTTATAATATGGCAGGAAATGTAAACGAGTGGGTGCTTGATGTATACCGTCCTATGTCATTCCAGGATTTTGACGACTTGAACCCAATCCGAAGAGACGGATATCTTGATGAAGTAAAAAATCCTAATACCGGAGAGGAATATTACAATAGCGATTTTGAAAATAACCCTGAAGGCTTCTCATCACTAATTACTGATGAAGCAAGGGTATATAAAGGCGGTTCCTGGAAGGATGTAGCTTATTGGCTATCCCCCGGAACCAGAAGATATCTCGATCAAGACTCATCAACCTCAACAATCGGCTTCCGATGTGCGATGATTAGAGCTGGATCAAATTACTAAAAGATAAAGAGGATCAATATGATTGAAAAGGCCTGCTGCATAGTAGGCCTTTTTATTTGGCTGCAGCCATGGCAGCTATACTCAAAGATTTTATGCCAACTTCCAGAATTGATTGACCGCATGCTTCAATCGTTGAACCTGTCGTAATTACATCATCTACCAACAAGACATTTTTGTCTTGCAAGTGAGAATTGTCTTTTACCTTAAATATCTCATTAACATTCTCCCAGCGTTGAACACGGGATTTTCGGGTTTGTGTTTCGGTATCTTTTGTTCTAGTTACAATATCAGTAGCAATATCGCAATGTAAACATTTAGATAAGCCTCTCGCAAAGTAGTCACTTTGGTTATACCCCCTGCGTCTTAACCTACTTTTGTGTAGTGGAACGGGCACGATTACATCAATGGCAAGCTCGGGATTAAGGTGATTCAATGCGGCGCCCAGTTTTTCCCCGACTAACTCCCCCAGCTCTGGCATGTTGTGGTACTTCATTTTATGCAGTAATGCCTGAATTCTGGCATGCTTGTTAAATAGATAATATGCCCAGACATGTTCCACATGAAGTCTACCGAAGAATTTAGCAGCCAGAAAGCCATCTTTTGATAGGCTTAAATCTGCCTTTGCCATTTTATAATCACAAGATAGACAAATAAGATGTTCACCTTTTATCAGAGCATTATCGCATGTCACACAAATTCTTGGGAAGAACAAAGACAAAAAGTCGCTTAGCATTGTTAGTAATGGATATATTTACCTGTTATTCAATTGTTATGAACAAAATAGAAGAATTCAATGATTATAGGGCACGAATGAACGAAAAGATTCTTTCGTCGGATAACAAGGTAATCAAACGGATCTTCAATCTTGATACAAACGCGTTTGCTTCAGGCGCGCTGGATGTTAAAACGAAAGAACTCCTGGGCTTATCATGTTCAATGGTGTTACGTTGTGATGATTGCGTAAGGTATCATCTAGGAAAGTGTTTTGATCTGGGTTTTAAAAAAGATGAAGTATTTGAAGCTTTTTCAATAGCTAATCTAATTGGAGGAACCATAATAATTCCACACTTGAGAAGGGCGGTAGAGTTTTGGGAAGATTTGGAAAATTCAAATGGTTAAAAAGGATTTAGAACAAGAAAGGTTATGGCAGGCGCTACTAAACAGCTTGGAGATCAATGTTGGGAAAAAGCCAAAAGATTTAAATGCCGTTCTGTTCTTGATTGGAGTTCAGGAATTAGGAAAAGGTAAGCGTACTTTCTCGAAAGAGGAAAAACAGGATTTAATGCACATTGCTATTTGCAAGGTATTGAGTATGAGTGGTTTCTACGAGTTAGAAGGCCTCGATGAAGACGGATGGCCACATTGGAAACTTGTAAAAAAATTGCCGCACTTTGATTTGTTAGAGCAAGAACGGCTTCTGAAAATGCATGTGATTGAGTATTTTCAGAAAGAAATTGAGCTCCAAATAAAATAGTATTTTAAAATGCATATTACGGTAGTAAACTATCAAACTAACTACTGCGTATACTAGGTATTTCTAAAGTATTAATGGAAGAGGAAAACAAGATATTTGATAAGCTCAAGGCTTATAAGCAAAAGTTCTTTTTAAACCTTTTGATCAAAGGGACGCTTATTTCGTTGGCCTCGATTCTAGGCATATTTCTTCTGGTTAACACACTTGAATATTTTTTACACTTTAACAGCACGGTAAGAGCATTGTTGTTTGCGCTGTTATTACTGTCCTCTGTGGCCCTTCTAGTTGTTTACATTTTAATCCCGGCGGTCAAATTATATAGGAGTAATGCTAGCATGGCGGACTATGACGCCGCCAGGAATGTCGGTGGTTTTTTCCCTCAGGTATCCGATAAATTGCTGAATGTCATACAGCTATCAAATAATTATCAAGGTGATTCATCTTTGTTGAAGGCTGGAATTATTCAAAAGAGCGCCGGACTCCAGAACGTAGAGTTTAGTAAGGCGGTGGTACTTAATACAAATCGAAGATACCTCCCGTATTTCGTCGTTCCACTCATTATTCTCTTAGCTCTTTTGGTGGTAAGTCCCCACGTCATTACTAACAGTACAACACGAATAGTAAAATTCAACGAAACATTCGAACCTTTGGCGCCCTTTGACTTCAATCTGGAGAACTCCGAAATGACGGCTTTTAAAAATGATGATTTCACCGTTAGATTGAGGCTAGATGGTAAAGCCATTCCTGACGAAGCCTTCATCAAAATTTCAGGGCGCAGCTACAAAATGATTTCTTCCAAAGCGGGGCATTTCGAATATACTCTAAAGAAACTTCAGAGCGACAAAAACTTAACTTTTGAGGCTGCAGGATTCGAGTCGCGTTCTTTTGCATTAGATGTGGTTGAGAGGCCGTTACTGAAAACTTTCAATGTTTATCTCGATTTCCCTAGGTATCTCGGACGAAAAAAAGAGCGCTTGAGTAATGTGGGAAATCTGCAGGTACCCGAAGGAACTTCAGTCGGTTGGGAATTAAGCACAGCTAACACTCAAAAAATCCAAATGAATTTTAACAACGAGGCCTTAAAACCAACCTCGATAACGTCTGACATATTTCGGTTCGAGCATAAGGCCCGTGCATCTGTACTTTATAACATTGAATTACAAAACGAATACGGAACTAATAAACAGCCTATCGTTTATAATTTGGAGGTAATTCCGGATCAGTTTCCAAAAATTGACGCCGAATCGTACCAGGATACAACTCTCTTTAGCTTTGTAGCTTTAAGTGGTAATGTTTCTGACGATTATGGGCTTTCAAGACTTGAGCTGCACTATCAACTCGATCAGGAATCAAAAAAATTCGAGTCAAAAGATATCCCAATTAACAAAAAGCAAAGCGCGCAACGGTTTTATTATCAGTGGGAATTTGATTCTATCAATCTGGCAGATGGAAATCAGCTAAAATATTACCTGGAAGTCTGGGATAATGACGGTGTAAATGGCGCCAAATCAACAAAAACGGGCATTTATACTTTTAGAATACCTACGCTTAAAGAACTTAAGAATGAAGTGGAGGCGCAAAGTAAGAAAACGGAGAACGACATTGATAAAACTATTCAGGAAGCTAAAGAGCTAAAAGAAGAGCTTGAAGAGGCTGAAAACAGATTGAAAGGCAAGAAGGAGCTCAATTGGCAGGATGAAAACCTATTGAAAGATATACTTGATAAAAGAGAAGAGCTGAATAAGGCCATCGAGGAGCTAAAACGGCAAAATGAAAATACAGACAAAAAGCGGGAGCGTTTTACTCCACAAAATGAAAAAGTAAAAGAAAAGGTTGAACAGCTCCAAAAATTAATGGATGACCTGTTAGACGATGAAACAAAAAAATTATATGAAGAGCTGCAAAAGTTATTAGAGGACCAACAAAATATTGAAGATATACAAGATGTTCTTGATAAGTTAAATAACAAAGAAAATAACCTTGAAAAAGAACTTGAGCGTACACTCGAACTTTTTAAGCGCATGAAATTCGAAAATGAGCTGAATGAAACCATCAATGAACTTGAAGAGCAGATAGATGAACAAGAGCTGCTGCTTGAGGAAACTGAAGATAAAAGCTCAGCAAATGATGAGCTAGCTGAGAAACAGGAAGAGTTGCAAGAAAGATTCGAAGAACTGCAAGAAGATATAAAGCAACTAGAAGAATTGAATCAAGAACTTGAAAGGCCCGAAGCTTTACCTGATACTAACGAAGAGCAAGAAGAAGTTCAGCAAAATCAGGAGGATAGTAAAAAAGCTCTGGAAGAAAACAAAAAGAAGAAAGCAAAAGAGTCGCAAAAAAATGCGAAGCAAAACATGCAACAGATGCAAGAAAAGCTTCAGCAAATGCAGAGTAGCTCAGAAATATCCATGACCCAGGAAAATCTGGATGACCTCCGTGACATTGTAAACAACTTGCTCAAGCTTTCTTTTGATCAGGAGGAGTTAATGAATGATTTCGGAAATGTTAAGCAAAGTGATCCGCGCTTTGTAGAACTTTCACAAATACAGCTCAAATTAAAAGACGATGCAAAAATTGTTGAAGACAGTTTGTTATCCTTAGCCAAGCGAGTTTTTGTTTTATCTTCATTTGTTACTAGGGAAGTAGGCGAAATGAACGCTCATATGGACAAAAGTGTAGAAGCCATTAAAGACCGAAAAAAGCCTCTTGCTGTTTCTGAGCAACAGTTTACAATGACTTCCATGAATAATCTTGCGTTGCTTTTAGATGATGTTTTACAACAGATGCAAGAAAACTTAGCCGATGCCATGGGTAAACCTCAAAAAGGCAAAGGCAAACAAAAAGCGCCTTCGCTGGGAGAGCTTCAGCAACAGCTCAATGAGCAAATCAATGAACTAAAGCAGAGTGGTAAATCAGGACGGGAACTGTCCGAAGAGTTAGCTAAATTAGCGGCCGAACAGCAAAGAATTAGAGAAGCGTTAAAAGAAATGCAAGAAAAACTGGGTGATGGTAACCAAGGAAGCAAGCCCGGTGATGGTATTATTGAAAAAATGGAAGAGACTGAGGTGGATCTGGTAAACAAGCAGATAACACAAAAGACAATTCAACGTCAAAAAGAAATCCTCACACGGCTACTTGAAGCAGAAGATGCCATGAGAGAGCGCGATAAAGATGAAGAGCGTAAGGCGGAGACTGGAAAGGACTACGATAAGCAACTTCCAAAAGCATTTGAAAAATATTTGAAAATAAAGGAGCAAGAGACTGAACTATTAAAAACTATACCTCCTAAGTTATATCCTTATTATAAGAAAGAAGTTAACGAGTACTTTAAACGAGTAGGTAACGAAGTGACCACAGAATCAGAATGAACAGCATCAATATTCAAATACCTTCGCTTTCTGAGAATATCCGAATGATTGAAAGTTTTATCGACAATGCCAAAGAGCGATATAACCTGGAAGACGATATTTATGGAAATATAATGATAGCCGTGACGGAAGCGGTTAATAACGCTATTAGACATGGCAATAGCAACGATAAGTCTAAGAATGTTTCGCTTTCGTTAAACCTGGAAGAAAACCAGATTGTCTTTATCGTTTCAGATGAGGGTAATGGCTTCGACTATCAAAACCTACCGGACCCTACGGCACCTGAAAATCTGGAAAAACCAGGGGGTAGGGGTATCTTCCTAATGAAGCATCTATGTGATGAAGTTTCATTTCAGGATGAAGGCAAGGTAGTAAAGCTCAATTTCTATCTGAACTAATGCCATCCATTCACTTCCATGCCGAGGAAGTTGATTTTAACTTGGAGAATCCGGATTATACTCGTCATTGGATCAATTTAATAATTACACAAGAAGGGTCCTCGCTGGAAGAGCTTAATTTCATTTTCTGTAGCGACGATTTCTTGCATAGAATGAATATTGAATATCTTGATCATGATACACTAACTGACATAATCACCTTTGATCAGTCGGAACAATCAAAATCAATAGAAGGAGACATTTTTATAAGTATAGACAGAGTAGCAGACAATGCTAAAGATCTAAATTCAACGTTTCAGGACGAGCTTGACCGCGTAATTGCACATGGTGTTTTACACTTACTAGGATTCACAGATAAAACCGATGCTGAACAATTCCTAATGCGCAAAAAAGAAGAAGCTTGTTTATCTTTGCGCCCTTAATAGGAACAATACTTAAGTGATGACAGTTAATGTTCCACGTGAAACATATTCTAGTTACGATTGATACATTTAGGGTTTTAGGTTCTTTCGAAATCGTAGATCTAAAATCAAACAATCCACAATTAAAATGTTTCACGTGGAACACCAAATGACATGTTTGAGGAATACGATATAATAGTAGTTGGGGCCGGTCATGCCGGTTGTGAAGCCGCACATGCTGGCGCACAAATGGGATCTCGCGTATTGCTAGTTACAATGAACATGAATACCATTGCCCAAATGTCATGTAATCCTGCCATGGGTGGTGTCGCAAAAGGGCAAATCGTAAGAGAGATTGATGCACTTGGAGGTATGTCAGGAATTGTCTCTGACAAATCCATGATCCAATTTCGCATGCTCAATCGTTCAAAAGGACCGGCTATGTGGAGCCCTCGTACTCAAAATGACCGTATGCGCTTTGCCGAAGAGTGGCGGCTCTCACTAGAAAGAACACCAAATGTTGACTTTTGGCAGGAAATGGTCACCGGGCTTAAAATAAAGAATGGCAAAGTTACGGGTGTGGTTACCGGCATGGGTCTTGAAATCAATGCTAAAGCCGTTATACTTACCAACGGTACGTTTCTTAACGGCATAATTCACATCGGCGAAAAGCAATTTGGTGGCGGACGTACCGGTGAACGTGCTGCCAAAGGCATTACAGAAGAGCTTATTCAACTCGGTTTTGAAGCCGGTAGAATGAAGACAGGCACTCCTCCAAGGGTAGATGGTCGATCGCTTGACTATACCAAAATGGAGGAACAGCTTGGCGATGAGGATCCTCAAAAATTCTCATACATGAATACATCTCCATTGTCCGAACAACGAAGTTGCTACATAACTTATACCAATCCCGATGTTCACGAAATACTGGAAACCGGTTTTGACAAATCACCAATGTTCAATGGCCGTATTCAAGGTATTGGACCCAGGTATTGCCCGTCTATTGAAGATAAAATCAATCGGTTTGCCGAACGTGATCGTCATCAAATCTTCGTTGAGCCAGAAGGTTGGAACACCGTTGAAATATATGTTAACGGATTTTCAACATCTCTACCGGAAGACGTTCAGCAAAAGGCTATCGTCCAAATACCTGGCTTTGAAAAGGCCAAGATGTTTCGTCCCGGTTATGCTATAGAATATGATTACTTTCCGCCAACGCAATTAAATCTTACGCTTGAAACTAAACATATTGAGAACCTCTACTTTGCAGGTCAGATAAACGGTACGACGGGATACGAGGAAGCTGCTTGTCAAGGTTTAATAGCCGGAATCAACGCGTATAGAAAAATAAACGAATTAGAAGACTTTACCTTAAACAGATCAGAAGCCTATATAGGCGTACTTATCGATGATCTGATCAATAAAGGAACAGATGAGCCTTACCGCATGTTTACCTCACGTGCAGAATTCAGGATTTTACTGAGACAGGATAACGCTGATCTCCGGCTCACAGAAAAAAGTCATGCCATTGGTCTAGCGTCCAACGAACGACTCGACCGTATGCTCGACCGAAAGAATGACATTAACAGATTATTAAATGATCTAACGGAAAAAAAGGCTGTACCCTCAGATCTCAATGAACATTTATCAGAGATTAATACTGCCACGATCAGGCAACAAGCACCTTTAATCAACATACTAAAAAGACCTGAAGTCAGCATTCACCAGATCAAAGAAATGACACCAGAATTCCAAACCTATTTTTCAGAATACACTCAGGATATATTAGACCAGGCCGAAATACAAACGAAATATTCTACCTATATAGAAAAAGAACGTCAGCTTGCTGAAAAAATGAGTGCACTCGAAGAAAAGAAAATTAGAAATAATTTCGACTATAACGCAATCCGAGCATTATCATCGGAAGCAAGACAAAAACTAAATACTATCAAACCATCTACTATTGGTCAAGCCTCACGCATAAGCGGGGTAACTCCTGCAGATATATCCATATTAATGGTGTACCTCTCAAAATAATATGTTCGAAAGGCTAGATCATTGCCCGATATGTGGCAGTCATTCTCTTCAAAATGATCGTATCATTAAAGATCACAGCATCAGCCACGAGGAGTTTGCACTTACCAAATGTAGACAATGTGAATTTCTATTCACCAATCCCAGACCTACACCCGACGGGTTATCCAGGTATTATGAATCTGAAGAATATATCTCCCATCAAAATAAATCAAATACCCTGATCAATTGGATCTACTCCATTGCCAGAAAATTTACTCTATCTTGGAAATTCAAACTTATTAGTAAACACCTTAGGACCGGAAAAGCACTAGATATTGGTTGTGGCACCGGCCACTTTCTGGCTAAGCTTAAATCTAAAGGCTGGACAGTTCAAGGAATTGAACCTGATTCGGGTGCACGTGCCATAGCTACCGAACAACTGGGATATGAGAATATTGTAGATTCGTTTGACATGATTAACTCGAAAAACGAATATGACTTGATTAGTCTTTGGCATGTTCTTGAACATATACCAGATCTTGACGACTATCTTACCCGCATCAAGATATTGATAAAAAAAAACGGTAGGATCTTTATAGCTGTCCCCAACCATGATAGCTTTGATGCGGCTCATTACAAAGACTACTGGGCCGCGTATGATGTTCCTCGTCATCTTTATCATTTCAATCAAAATAGTATGAAGAAGTTAGCCCAAAAATTTGGTTTAAAAATTGTAGACACCATTCCAATGAAGCTTGACGCCTATTACGTCTCTTTTCTTAGCGAAAAATATAAAAACAATGGTTTTATTAACTATTTTAATTCTATATTAACTGCCTATAAATCAAATAGTTACGCAAAAAATAATGGTAATTATTCAAGTCTCATCTTTGTAATGAAGGTTAAATAATGCAGCAATATCGCTTTCTATTTTTTCTTTTTACACTTGCTCTTTGGTCATGTGCCAACCAGACTCAACCTACCGGTGGCCCTAAAGATGAGGATCCGCCTAAGTTGATTGCCTCTGATCCTGTTCAAGGAGCTATTAATGTATCAGCGGATGAAGTAGAACTTACTTTTAACGAGTTCATTAAAACAGAAAATCCAAAAGAACAACTGATCATCTCGCCTCGTGTTAATATTGAGTTTGAAATTAAATATCGAAAAAATAAAGCCTTTATTACCTTCGAAGAGGACCTACCAGACAGCACTACATTCACTTTTAATTTTCGGGAAGCCATTGTAGATATCACCGAGAGTAACCCTCCTGAAAATCTGAAACTTGCATTTTCGAGTGGTACCTATCTTGATTCTCTAAGTATATCCGGTAATGTAAAGTTTCATCTTAGCGATAAAGCAGCTGAAAATGCTACAGTCGTGCTCTATCAGATAGACGATACCCTGGACATTTTTACAGGACCTCCCTTATATTTTACTAAAACTGATGAAAAGGGTGATTATACTTTCGATAATCTAAAATCAACTACATACAAGATTTATGCATTTCAAGACGATAATAAGAACCTGATTGCTGAGTCCAAATCAGAGAGCTATGGATTCAGATCGGGCACCATTCAACTGGATTCGTCTATAAGCAACATTGATATACCACTTCTTCATCTTGATGTAAGACCTTTGGAATTACAGAGTTATCGACAATCAGGTACCACCTTCAATATAAAGTTCAATAAGCCTTTATTAAATTATCAAGTGCTGCCTAATTCTGATAACCAAATAGTAAGTTCGTTTTCAGACGAAGAGCAAAGCAATATTCGGATATACAATACCTTCCCTACTAAAGACAGTCTTCAGCTATTTATCACTGCTCAAGACAGCTTAAATCAGCTCACGAAAGACACTGTATATTTAAAATTTGAACCCACCCAGCGTAGACCTGTAGAACTTGATCAACGATTTACATTAGAAAAAGTAATAACCGAAGAGCGATTGGTTAAAGGATCCTTGAATTTTAGTAAACCAATTATAGATGTCAATTTTGACAGTATATATGTCTATATAGATTCCACGCATGTCTACCCACTAGATTCCACAAACTTTCTTTGGAGTAGAGACAATATGTCGATTAAATATTCTTATTTACTTGATAAAGAGCTCTTTAACAAAAAAGAGGACGAAGAGTCAGAACAGCGTCCGAAACCTACAACAATAGCTCAAGACAGTATCTCCACCAAAAATGATTCTACCAATCTTACCCCACCCAAACCTGACTTGAAACCACATATCCGTTTCGCGTTTGCATCTTTTATTACCGCAGAACAAGATAGTTCTTCAAATATCAAAACAGATTTAGCCTTTACTGCCAGTGACCAGCTCGGCCTGATAGCACTTCAGATTGAAACTGACAACCCCAGTTTTATCGCACAACTTTTAGATAACCAGGACAATATCATTGACGAACAAATCAACGAAACACAATTCTATTTTAAATACGTTACTCCGGGAACTTACCGCATACGTATATTAGTAGATAAAGATCAAAATGGAGCTTGGGACTCAGGAAACATTTTATCGGATATTGAACCGGAACCTGTTATTTTTTATGCACAATCTACCGGTGAGCAAACAATAACCATCCGCGCTAATTTTGAAATAGCTCCAGACACCATAAAATTTTAAATGTGGAAAACTCGTTATCTCACTGTTGACAACAGCCAGTTACTATAACTTTCACTAGTTATTCGGCTTCAGAACACAACTGATCAGAAAAGTGAAGGAGTATTTATTTCTTTTCCACATTTTCACAAACAAATACAAGGCTATTTATTTCTATCCACATACAAATAGATAAATGTGGACACCAACCTAAATTCCTCATATACAATATTTTATCTTGATCCTCGCTGTGGAAAAAACCATAATCCTACACGTTCAATCCACATTTATATTGAGCAACAATTATTTAAATTATTTTTCCACGTATCCACACTCTAATAATTAATAATAATTTATTTATTAAAGTATTATATATAACTAGTAGGTGAATAACTTCGTTACATCATTGACAGATATGAGGCGCAGCATTTTCTTTATCTTATTTATCATTTCTAGCAACCTGTTTAGTCAGAAGAATTCCGACGTTGAGTTGGCCAACGAATACTACTCACAGGGTGATTACGATAAAGCAATGGTTTTATTCGATAACCTTGCCAAAGACTTTTCAAATATTCCGCTAATTCACAACAATTACTTTTTCTTACTTCTGGAGCAAGGCGATTTTAAAAAATCAGAAAAATACATTAAGCGTCTGATGAAAAGATTTCCAAGCAATCTTTACTATCAACTGGATCTTGGTTTAGTTAAGCGGGTAGCAGAAGGCGATGAAAGCGCGGATGAGTACTTTTCTTCAGTTATTGCGAGAGTAAGTCAGGATATATATAAAACCCGAATTACCGCGGATTATTTTGTGAACAAACAACTTCCGAATTACGCAGTGCGCACCTTTCAGTCGGGACGGAAAGTGATCAACAATCCTAATGCCTACTCACTTGAAATGGCGAATATATACCGCATATTGAACAATAAGGATCTCATGGTTGAAGAGTATCTTAAGTATGTGAGTCAAAATCCGTCTAACCTAAACTACGTAAAGAATACCCTTCAAAATCTTTTAGCGAAAACAGAAGAATTGGAAAGTCTTGAAAACCTGCTTTACAATAAGATCCAAGAGGAACCGAATAGCGAGATATACGGTGAGTTACTTATTTGGGTAAACCTGCAACAAAAGAATTTTTACGGAGCGTTTATGCAAGCACGTGCAATAGATCGAAGACTTGGCTCAGAAGGAACAAGAAGTATCAATATAGGGCTGATAGCTTTGGATAATAACGATTATAACACGTCAATAAAAATTTTCAGTTACGTTATCCGCCAATATCCCGATTCTTATAACTACCTGTTATCTAAAATGTATCTCATTCGCTCCTATGAAAAGCGAGTGAGAAACACATATCCTATTGATGAGCGCGAAATTCGAAATCTAATCAATGATTATAACATCTTTATCAATGAGCTGGGGATAACGCGCAATACCTTAGAAGCTTTGAGAAATAAAGCTTTGCTTCATGCTTTTTACCTTGATGAAAAGGATTCTGCGAAATTAATTTTACAAAAAATAATAAACACACCGCGAGCCGATGCTGATATCAAAGCTCGCAGCAAAATAGATTTAGGCGATATTTATTTACTAACTGAAGAGCCTTGGGAATCGACACTTCTTTACTCTCAGGTTGAAAAATCTCATAAGGACGATGAGTTAGGTTATGAAGCTAAACTGCGAAATGCCAAACTTTCTTATTACAAAGGCGATTTTCAATTATCTCAGGAGCACCTTGATATCCTAAAGGAGGCTACAACAAGAGAAATTGCCAACGATGCTATGGCGCTGAGTATTTTAATTAAAGATAATATTGCTTTAGACAGCACCGAGGCAGCCATGAGAAATTATGCTAAAGTAGAATTGCTGCTGTACCAAAATAAATTTGATCAGGCTTTAATGGAAATTCGATCTATGAAGGAGGCTTATGATGGGCACAGTTTAACGGACGAGTTACTATGGCTTGAAAGCGATATTTTAAAGAAACAGGGAAGTTTTGAAAATGCCGTAGGACTGTTGCAACAAATAGTTGACGAATATGATTACGATATACTAAGTGACGATGCGTACTTCATGATAGGCGAAATATATGAACGCCATCTAAACGAGAACGAAAAAGCTATGGAAATTTATCGGGATCTGCTTACTCGTTATCCGGGAAGTGTCTACGTGGCCGAATCTAGAAAGCGATTTAGACAGTTACGAGGAGATTATGATGAAAAGGCACAATTGGTAAATTAAACCGAATCCTCACGGATAAAAATTATTACTAATTCAATTCTTGTCAAATAAATCGGTTATATTAATTGCCATCTAATATTTTCCTATGGTTCTAGAGCGATTATTTGATAGTCTTTTTATTCAATATGAAAAATTTCCACAACTTACCTGTTTAGCTGCCAAAGAGAACGGCGCCTGGGTATCTTACTCCACTGGGCAGGTAATTCAGATTGTTAATGATCTGTCTAACGGCCTCTTAGAGATAGGCATAGAACCCGGTGACAAAGTTGGTCTGGTTTCTTATAACCGACCTGAGTGGGTCTTTGCCGATCTTGCCATATCTCAAATCGGAGCTATCAACGTTCCTATGTATCCTAACTCTACCACGGATGATTATGCCTTCATAATTAAACATGCGGAAATAAAGATCATATTTTGCGGTGATTCAGAGATCCATAAAAAACTGATATCCACAGGTTTTCAGGAACGCTTAATTTACACATTTGACAAACTCGATAATGTCAACCACTGGAAGTCCATTTTAAAACCTTGCGATGATACTGCGACCTCCAAAATAGAGACGCTACGGGAGAAAATAAAAAAAGAGGATCTGGCTACAATCATCTACACTTCGGGAACAACAGGTGAACCTAAAGGTGTAATGTTATCGCATGATAATATAATGAGCAATGCCAAGGCCGTTTCTCAAGTTATCGCTTCTATCAAACCGGGTATGAAAACGTTAAGTTTTCTCCCACTCAGCCATATATTTGAACGAACCGGTCTGTACACGTACATGCACATGGGAATCTCCATTTACTATGCTGAAAGTATCGACACCATTGGTGATAATCTGAAAGAGGTACAACCTCATTTCTTTGCGTCTGTACCTAGACTGCTGGAAAAGGTTTATGACAAAATAGTGAAGAAAGGCTATGAGCTGACAGGTGTTAAAAAACAACTATTCTTTTGGGCTTTGCATTTGGGTCATCGATTTGAATTAAATAAAAAGCAAGGATGGTGGTACGATACACAGATTAAAATTGCCAACAAGCTGATATTTAGCAAGTGGCGAGAGGCTCTCGGGGGAAACATAGAGTTTGTAGTTTCTGGTGGGGCTGCACTCCAGCCTCGCCTCGCCACTATTTTCTGGGCTGCTGGCATTCGGATATTGGAAGCTTACGGTCTCACAGAAACTTCACCTGGTGTAGGTTTTTCACGAGATGATTGCATTAAAATTGGCACGGTAGGCCCTATGCTGGATAAGGTACAGGTAAAGATCGCCGATGATGGCGAAATTTTGGTAAAAGGACCTAACGTTATGATGGGTTATTACAAAAATGATAAAGCCACAAATGAGGTACTTACTAAAGGCGGGTGGTTTCATACCGGTGATATTGGAGAGATCGTGGATAATACCTTTCTAAAAATCACCGACCGTAAGAAAGAAATGTTTAAAACCTCCGGGGGAAAATATATTGCTCCGCAGCTGATAGAAAACTCTTTGAAAGAATCCATGCTCATTGAACAAGTAATGGTTATTGGTGAAAGCCGCAGATTTCCCGCAGCGCTTGTTGTACCTTCTTTCGAATCGCTTCGCGATTGGTGCGCTCTACATTCTATTCAGTATACCTCGGATCAGGAAATTATTGAGAACGAAAAAGTAATTTTGAAGTTTCAGTCGGAGATTGATCACTGTAATCGCGATTACGCGCAATATAATAAAGTGAAAAAGTTCAAACTGCTTCCGGAACCCTGGACAATAGAGGCCGGTGAACTTACAGCTAAGCTCAGTATGAAACGCAGGATTATTCTCGAAAAAAATTCAGGTGCAGTTGAGGAAATATATGCTGAAGAATGATTATCGGAATTGGCGGTTGCAGTAGATCCGGGAAATCTACCATAGCTGTTGCTTTAGCGGATGAACTTCAAAACTCTACAATATTATCTCTGGATAACTACGCTTTTCCGGAAAAAAACCTTCCAGTAGTTCATAATCGCCACGATTGGGAAATACCTGAAGCCTATAACTTCGACCGGTTAATTGCAGAGATAGAAAAACTAAAAATCGATTATTCAGTAGTTATTGTTGAAGGTATTTTAGTATTCTACGATGTGCGACTCGCGCGTATGTTCCACAAACGAATTTTAATGCAAATTGATAAAAGTACTTTCCTGGTTCGAAGAAAACAGGAAGTACGGTGGGGCAGTGAACCGGATTGGTTCATAGAATATGTTTGGAGTAGCTTTTTAAAGTATGGTCTGCCCAAAGATCTTGGCTGTTATCAATTAGTGAATGGCAAAACACAGATTGATATGAACAGACTGCTATCAGAGTTGAGCGAAAGTAATTAGTGCTATGTCGGATAACTTCGAGAATATACTTAATAATGTTAAACGATATGTTGACCTTGATACGGCTGATGAAGATCAATTCATAGCTATAATTCGAACTTCCCGTGTAAAAAGGCGACAGTTCATTGTACAACCGAGATTTGTATGTAAAGACCAAACCTATATAGTAAAGGGTGCAGTACGCTCTTATTTTGTTACAGACCGAGGAGTAGATCATACCATTCAATTTGCCATAGAAGATTGGTTCATAAGTGACTTCAATAGTTACATATCGCAGACACCTGCATCATTGTACGTAGAGGCGCTTGAAGATTCCCTAATTCAGCAAATTACCTATGATGATGTAGAAAAATTGTGCTTGTCCAACTCAAAATTCGAGCGATATTTTAGACTGGTGTCACAGAAAGCCTTTGCTTTTTCTCAAAAAAGGATCCTGTCTAACCTTAACAAGACCGCGGAAGAAAGGTACGGAGAGTTTCAAAAAAATTACCCATCAATAGTTCAAAGAGTACCTCAATACGCTTTGGCTTCATATCTTGGCATGTCGCCGGAATTTTTGAGTAAAATAAGGAAGCGCCTGGTTTCAGAATCTTGAACCAGTTCAAGCACATTTCCTAAACCAGTTCATTTTCAATCTTACTCACAGTCTTCACTTTTGTAATGAAAATTATTAACTCACTTACAATGAAACACACCACACGAAGCACACTTGAAAAGCTAACAAGTATTATACTCGGTCTGCTCATGATCATTTTTGGCGCAAACAAGTTTTTGAATTTCATAGCCGTAGAACCTCCAGCTGATGCCACGTCACAAGCCTTTTTAGGAAACATGTTTTCATCATACCTGTTTGCTGCGGTTGCCGTGGTCGAGCTACTAGGCGGCATATTTCTGTTTTTTCCAAGAACACGCTTTTTAGGATTCTTAGTACTTTTTCCAATAATATTCAATATTGTAGCTTTTCATATAGCTCATGATTTTGTAGGAAATGGGATCTGGCTTTTGCCTACGGCTATCTTTTTTGTTCTGACGTATAGCCTTAAGGAAAAATTAACATTGATAATTAAGTAAAATGGAAAAGAAAATTTGGCTCATTACCGGAGTGTCAAGTGGCTTAGGAAAAGCAATCGCAGAGGCAGCGATTGAAAAAGGACATTTTGTAATTACCACATTTAGGAAGGAAGTTCAGGTTAATGACTTCAATGAAGCGTATAAAAGTAAGGGGAAGGCATTCTTTTTAGATATTTCTAATATTGAATCGATTTCGGATTTTGCGATTAAGATCAAGGCTGAATTTAAAAGACTGGATGTACTGGTAAACAATGCTGGAATGGGTTTCGTGGGAGCGATTGAGGAAACATCAATGGATGAGGTCAGGAAAGTTTTTGAAACTAATCTTTTTGGTACTCTAAAAATGACACAATCGATTTTGCCAATAATGCGGGCTCAGGGAAGTGGGCATATCATCCAGATCTCGTCACATGGAGGGCTGAAAGCATTTGCAGGCTTTGGCATTTATAATGCCAGCAAGTTTGCACTCGAGGGTTTCAGTGAGGCGATGGCTCAGGAAGTTGCACCGCTAGGTATCAAAACCACTATAATAGAACCGGGCCCTTTCAGAACAAAGTTTGCCGGTTCAGGCTTGGGAATGGCCAAAGAACAGATTGATGATTATTCTGAGACCGCCGGAGCTTTCAGAAAAAAGCTGAAAAGTGTGGATGGCATTCAAGAGGGACACCCTGAAAAGGCCGCAATTGAAATTCTTAATGTTGTCAGAAAGGAAAATCCACCTCTGAGGTTGCCATTAGGTAAAACGGCCTTAACTACCATAAGTATGAAAGTAGAGAGTGTCAAATCAGATCTGGAAGCTGCAAGAGATATTGCAAATAGCGTTGTATTTAACTGAAATTTAGAAATTTAAGGGCCTGTGGTTTGCATTAGATAAATATCTGTTTACATATTCAATAGTTAGTGTATCAAGGGCACATTAACTCTAAATCAACTATGATGAAAACACGAATTTTGAAATTTCTCACCTTTTCATTTATCATATTGCTTGCCATTTCCTGTGGGGATGACGACGGCGAAGAGGTTACTGTTACCCCGGGTTTGGAGGATGTTGAGTTTACATTTTCAGCAACAGAACCTCCTATAGACATTCAAACTGCACCTCTATTACAATCAAGTGACCCTAACGCCAATCAGGTGGGTATATGGATATCACAGACTGATTTTTTCAGCTCTTTTCTTGAAAACTTTCAGGCGCCTGCCGGAGCTGCAAAGTCAACAACACCTATTGGAGGAAAATCCTCGAAAAATGGAAGAACACAAGAGGATGTTATTGTTTATACGTATACAATAAGTGAAGGAGGAACAAGCATATCAGTAGCGTATCAAATCTCGGAGACTTCAACAAGTTATGTTTTTGAGATTTTTTGGAAATTTGATGGAACTGATTATATAAAATTTATTCACGCCGAAGAATCGAAAGACGAACTACGTGATGGTTTCATGGATATCTTTCCGGTAGACCCAGGCTCCGAAGAAGATGAGGACTTCTTTTTGCGATACGAATGGAGCGAAACTGCAACTGGGCTGTTCACTTTTAAGGTTTTTGATGTAGGTGATGGCTTCAGATTAACCATAGTCTCAAATCCTGACAATTCCGGGTCTTTGACAGTAGAATTTGATGGTATTCTAAATTATGAGGCAACCTGGAACTCTGCCGGAACAGCGGGCACCTATGCCACCTATGATTTTGACGGAAACTTGATTAGTACGGGTACCTGGGAGATTTAACTTCTTTATTACTGGCGTCCGAGAAGAGTTTTTTTGATTTGGAACCATTCGCTAAAAACACCTATTAAGTTCCCTAAAGGGCAGTTCTTAATTACTTTTTTAGAGTGGGGTAATTTTGAGCTTTGAAGAAAAATCTTTTCTCAGACGCCTTAGAAACACTTTTTCTTGTTCAGAAAATTTAGTCGGACACTAGTAGTTCTTTATTAAATAGTAGAGTAAAAAAACCGGCTCTCGTCCGGTTTTTTTATTTCCGTGGTGTAACACAGCTTTACTTATCTACGTCAAAGCCATAAAACAACGTCAAAATGCTCAAAAATTACCTAAAAGTCGCGGTTCGCAGTCTGCTTAAGAATAAAACCTTTTCAAC
>ERZ1740070.82-NODE-82-length-68667-cov-18.350070_pt1 | contig 68667 bp, 73 predicted proteins | sample MGYA00581734_ERZ1740070 | MGnify/ENA primary metagenome ERZ1740070 (study PRJEB43018, sample SAMN04849744) | marine metagenome | isolation source: floating plastic debris | place: Pacific Ocean | collected 2008-09-01 | study: EMG produced TPA metagenomics assembly... | reverse complement strand
ACCGGAATCAGCAGATCCTCTTGTCGCTCAAATGTATCGCGGCTTGAGGGTGATAACCCTTGGGCCATGGCAACAGAGGGACTGATGAACAGGCTACTTGCTAACAATGCAACGATGCGAAACATGGAAAAAATTTGAGGAACGTTAGGGAGACTTCACGGGACGGTTACTGGGTTTCGTACGTGCTAAAGCGTTAGATCCCAAGCTTTATAAAAAGGCTGTGCTCTTAAAAATTGGGTGTGCTGATTTTCGGAATGAGTTGATCTGCAAGCTGCTGGTGTCTGGCATGTCTAACAGACAGATATATCTCCTAAATCAGGAACGGCTCTAAAGCCCCCCCTTTTGCACATTGCGTAACGGCATTTTGCGACAGTTGATCACCGTGTGGGATGATTTGGGCTGTCGCTTCAGATTTACGTTCCACGCCCATGTTGCTAATTGATTGGCTGATTGTGGTGGCCTACCTCATTTTGACGATGGTGGTGGGTGTGTACCTATCACGTAAGGCCTCAGGGAGCTTAGTCGACTTCTTTGTTTCTGGTCGCTCGTTACCCTGGTGGTTAGCGGGGACCAGCATGGCTGCTACCACCTTCTCCATTGATACACCGCTGTATGTGGCCGGTGTGGTCGGCTCCCGTGGCATCGCTGGCAACTGGGAATGGTGGAGCTTTGGCGTTGCCCACGTGGTAATGATCTATGTGTTTGCCAGGTTGTGGCGACGTTCTGAAGTGGTTACCGATGCTGAGCTAACTGAAATTCGTTATGGCGGTAAAACCGCCGCCGTGTTGCGTGGAGTCAAAGCATTTCTTTTTGCTGTCCCCATCAACTGTATTGGGATTGGCTATGCCATGTTGGCCATGGTCAAAGTTGTCGATGCGCTGGAGCTATGGCAAAGCTTGGGGGTTGAACCTAATGACGGCCTCAAGCTGTGGAGCGTTATCGTCGTCAGTATTTTAGTGCTGTTCTACGCTGGGTTCTCCGGTCTCTGGGGGGTGGTGACCACGGACTTTTTCCAGTTTTTCCTAGCTTTGTTTGGTGCCATTGTGGTGGCGGTGGCGTCGGTGGCGTCGGTGGGCGGTATGCAAAACCTAGTCACTCAGGCCCAGGCCAATACCGAATTTGACATTCTCAGTATTGTGCCCGTTACCTTTGATGGGGGCATTGGTTGGAGTTCCGTCGCCGGGATTCCGGCCAGTGCCTTTATGGCCTATGTGTTTTTACAGTGGTGGTCTTTTCGCCGCAGCGATGGCGGTGGCGAGTTTATTCAGCGCTTGGTGGCTGCTAAAAACGAAAATGAGGCCGAGAAAGCCGCCTGGTTTTTCAATATTTTGCACTATGTGATCCGTACCTGGCCTTGGATTATTGTGGCTCTGGCTGCGGTGGCAATTTATCCAGATTTGGCCGATCGCGAGCTGGGCTACCCCAAACTGATGCTCGACTTTTTACCCCCTGTGTTGCTGGGGTTAGTGGTAGCCTCCCTCATTGCCGCTTTTATGAGTACGGTGTCAACGCTTATAAACTGGGGTGCTTCCTATTTAACAAATGACCTCTATGGGCGGTTTATTAATCCAGATGCTACCCAAGTTGAACTGGTAAACGTAGGCCGCATTACGTCGGTGCTCGTCACCGTCCTGGGTGCAACGGCGGCCTTCTTTGCCACTGATGTGGCGACGGTTTTTCGGCTAGTGATTGCTATTGGGACTGGTCCCGGACTGGTCCTAATTTTGCGCTGGTTCTGGTGGCGGATTAATGCGGCGGCTGAGCTGAGTTCTATGGTGACAGGCTTTGTTATTGGTTTGCTCACCAGCGTTTTAGAGGTGGTCAAGATTTCTGATTTTGGGTTGCGGCTGTTGGTGACAGCGGGCATTACCACAGTGGTCTGGGTGACGGTCATGCTCCTGACGCCGCCCGAATCAGATGAAACTCTGGATAACTTTTATCGTCGCGTGCGCCCTGGCGGTCCTGGTTGGCAGCGCCAGCGCCAGCGCACCGGGGTGAGGCCCTTGCAAAATCTGAGCCTAGAGTTTCAACGGGTGATAGCGGCGCTACTGTTACTCTTCGGGGCTATGTTCGCGGTTGGCGGCTTTTTATTATTGAAGTCTTTATTGGGCTGGTGTGCTCTGATTATTGCTGTTGTTGGCTGGTGGTGGTTACGAAAGCTCCATCATCAGCCCATATCGCCCGTACCGCGGCCCGGTCTAGACGACGATGATATATGGTCTTAAGGGTTGAGCTAGTGACTGAGTTGCGTTGGCAAAGAGGCGTTACGATACTTAATAGAGGCGGCCCAATATAGTCGGCAGCTTCTGTTCATGTTTAGTTTTAGAGTCGCACCATGTCTATTTTTCGCTCCTATGTTATGCCGTTTGTCATTTTGATTGTGTTTCTAGTGGCGATGCTAGCGGTGAGTGCTCGGATCTGGCTACCCAGCGATATGCTAGCGCCCGCTCCCATTGATGGTGACGAGTTGGCTTTACTGACAAAGGCTCTTTTGCTTAATGGATTTGGCAGTTAGCTGGCCACCAGGTTATCGATTAATTGAGGGGTCTACTGCCGATCGCTCACGTTTGATTGCGACCATGGAAAAGGCCTATGGAGAGTTAGGGGCCACTAGCCTTAGCCACATAGGTCCAACGGTCGATCAGTATTTTGCTGGTTTATCAGTCCTGTGGTGGCTGGAAACCGATGCGGCCCAAGCTAGGCCACGTATTGGGTTTACGGCTCAGACCGTAGACCCTTTAGGGTGTCTCTGGCTGGGGCAGTCTATTAATCAACTAACGGGCGCTCTACAAGCCTATGTTTACCTGGTCTATGTTGCTTTAGAGCATCGTCGTCAAGGCTTAGGCTGTGCGTTAATGGATCAAGCCAAGGTCTGGGCCCAATCCCAGGGATATCAGCAGATTTCCCTACAGGTTTTTACTAATAATGTGGCGGCTCTAAGGCTCTATGGCAGCTTGGGGTATCGTCCTCAAGCGTCTTGGATGACCTTAGATTTGTGACTCTCTAAGTGTGGAAGAGGGACCCTAGCGATAATTTTGAAATTGTAGGGCAACGGGCCAGTCTTCTTCCTTGATGAGTTGGATTGCACTTTGCAAGTCGTCTTTTGATTTAGCCGAGATGCGAACGGCATCGCCTTGAATAGAAGCCTGGACTTTTTTCAGATTGTCACGAATCATTTTTGAGATTTTTTTGGCCGTCTCTTGGCTAAGCCCTTTTTTTAACTCAATGTCTTGGCGGATACGGTTGCCGCTGGCTGCGTCAATTGTGCCATAGTCGAAGATCTTCATCGACAGGTTACGCTTAGCGGCTTTTGTCTGGATTAGAACATGAACTGCATCCAGGGTCATTTCGCTAGCGGTTTCAATCGAAATGGTTGTTTCGCCTAGATCTAGCGTTGTTTTGGTGTCTTTTAGATCGTAGCGACTTTTGAGCTCGCGACGCACTTGATCAAGGGCGTTAACCAGCTCCTGACGGTCAAAGTCACTGACTACATCAAAGGAATAGGAAGATGCCATAGTGAGGAAATATGGGTCGTGAATGGTGATGGGCGAGAAACTTATGGGCACTCACCTTAGGCCATGAAGAATGTCTGGGTGGTAGAGTTTTTGGAATATGGGTTAGGCCTATTGTAACCAAAGGGTTTTGCAGCTCATGAAGTATAGGCTAAAAATACTGAAGCTGCCGATGCCGAACATTAGCGATCGCAACGGTGCCACATTAAGCATATAAAACACTGCAAACATCAGCCGAGCAATCAGATAGGCAAGTACTGCCAGCAGTGCGTTACGCCCGTCTTGACCCGTTACATAGGCCATAATGGCTGCTGGCGCATAGAGCATAAACGATTCAAATGCGTTTTGGTGGGCCCAGTTAGCCCGCTTGGCATAATCTGGCAGCTTGTCGGCATAAAAACGGGGCCGAGAAAACACCTCTAGCGGATTATCCATGGACTGGGCCAACTTAACCCGCTCTGCGGCCACCACCAAATAGGGAACATAAATCAGGAATGCCGCCACTGGCAAACTGTACAGAAGAATATTAGGAAGGGATAGTAAGCTCACAAATAATCGCACCAACACAACTAACGGGAAAAACGGGTCAGGCTAAGCTGGCATTCATGGGATTGCCATAGCGCCTAGCCCCATAACCTGATGTCCTTACCTATTAATCTAATCAAAATAAAACAGGGTCACAATCTTTCGCTGCTCTTCTGCGTCTTTGCAGGTTTTTAGCAGCGTGTGGCTATCATGAAACGCAAAGCAAATCAGCTGCTGACAGCGAGAAATAATTTCTTGGTTACACAGGGAACTAGCCTCGGCCAGCTCCAGCCGATCGTTGGCTGAGTTTTCCACCAAGTGCATGACCGAATCTAGCTGCTCACGAGATTCGCGCGGCTGACGTTCCAAGCTTTGGGGCAAAATAACTGTCAGCAGATTGGGGTCTGCTTTCATGGCTCCACGAATGGCAGCGGAGTTGGTCCCTGTGGCCCCCGATGTCAGTAGACGATTGCCGCCCAGTACCAGCGCGTAGCTCATAAGCTCAATTAGCCGCAGATGGGTAATGGGCACATGGCGGGACCCCAAGATAGCAATTCGCTTAGAGCCTGACTGTTGAATAGTCGCAAGCTCTTGCAAAAAATCATCTACCTTAAGTGATTCGATGGGAGTATCAAGGGACTGACTCAAGGGTTTATATAGTTTTAATGAAGGGACTGGCCAATTCTACCAAACCCTTGTCCCCAAGCCCGGCTATCCTTGCTGCGGTCAAGGCTTTTCTAGGCTGTGACCACGGGCGATGACAAATTCAACTCCCCCATCAGACGTTCGACATCAAAATGCTTTTCCATCAGTAGCTGAATGCACTGAACTTTAATGGGTTCTTGCAAACGCACCTGTTGAAAGGACCTTTCGATGATTTCGACCGTGGTGAGGGTGTCTAGGTCAACCGATAGAATGGGGACTTCTAAATCTTGGGCACGACTGATGATATCTGGGCGCGGTGCCAGGTGCCCTGTCAAAATCAGGCACTGAGTAGAGGTTTCTAAGGCCGCAAGCTGGATATCAGCTCGATCACCACCAGTAATCACGGCCATATTGTCGGCCCGGCGAAAATACTTGAGAGCTGAGTTTACATTCATCGCCCCAATACTCAGACTCTCAACCATCAGGTCCATACGTTCTTCGCAACAGAGCACCTCAGCTTTGAGCTCCTGTACTAGCTGGCCAACGCTAACACTGCGCATGAGGGGGGTACTGGGCAAAATTCCCAAAACGGGTATGCCGTGGCGCTCAAGACACGCTTTAACATTGGTTGTTACATCTGGGAGCTGATCTGCGGGTACATCGTTAATCAAGACACCCATGAGGCGGTCACCCAGCTTTTGTTTGGCGGCCAGCAGACCGTCAACAATCAGTACTGAATGAAACCGAGCGACCAACATGACCTGGGCTTCGGTCACCTGGGCTAGCTGTGTGAGGGACAGACCAAATAGGGTGCCCTCTTCAAGGGTGCCAGGCCCTTCAATTAGCAGTAAATCTTCGCCCTGGCCTCCCAGGTAGCTAGCCATCTGCTGCGGGTCAATGGCCGATGTTTCTTCTGTCAGCTGTTGCTCAATGGTCTGGGCATCTAGGGATAGAAGCGTTGGTCGTAACCGTGATGCCGGCAGTTCTAATATTTTAGAAATAAATCGAACATCTTCATCGAGGCCAGCTTCATCGCTGGGACAGGTGCCAACGGGCTTAGCATAGGCAATATCAATACCGCGATCCTGAAGCTGTAAGGCCAAACCCGTTATGGTGGCCGACTTGCCACTGTAAGGCTCTGTTGAGCCAATCAGCAGATGCTTTGATGGATTGGGCACACTATCACTCCTAACTACCAATGGGGCTACCCCTCATTGTGCCATGGAGAGCTGTTTGCAATTGGAGGAAACGTTAACTTTTGACGAAGTGTTTTCTGGCTGTCTAAAGCTAGTAAATGCTTAGTGGATACGTCGTCAGGGCCAGAAAAGAATGGTATGTGGGGCCAAATCTATTCATCCATTCTCAGCAGGCGGCGATAGAAGGATTTGGAAAAGTCGGGGGATCGTTTGAGACGCATGGCGGTCACCACGTCGATCAGAAAATCGACAAATTCGAAAGTGGCCATGGTGATTTCGTAGGTGAGGTCGGCATCCCCGTCGAACTGCATACGGCACTGGGTGAGGTCGGCGGGTAGCATCGAAACATTCCAGGTGGCTAAAAAAGCAATGCTTTCACCCCCTTCAATCCGGCGCTCACCTTCAAGGTTGCCACGTTTGTAAAGACCAATGGCGTAGGGTAGCGCTTTTCGTTTATTGCCCTGGTAATAGGGCATGTAAACGCCGACATCTTGTTTGGGAGCTGGCTGAATGTCTATAGGCATAGCGTTGAGCAATGGGGTCTCTTAAAACAGGGTGACTTCGAACAGGGTGAACTTAGGTAAACAGCAACGTTAAGGTCTGATTGAGTATCCGAGACCCAGATCTTGAGAAGCTTAGGGGCATAGCGCTGTGATCAATAGGCTGTGATCTGTGACCAAGATGCTGCTGATTTTGTTCTACCGAGCAATAGTGTACCCACAGATTCTTGGGCTCTGCGCACGTCTAGCCCATCGGTTTGCGGAGAATATATGGCTAAAGGCGATGGGATGTAACAGATTTTAATAAGATATTAATAACCTGTAACCCTATGCCCCAATAACACGGAACCTATGGCGATTGAAATGGTACCAAATGTTTCTCCAGACGATCTTTCGGAGGGACGTCGCCTAAAAGCATTAGCGGCTTTAGTGTTTTTGTGGGGCATAACGTTGGTGTTGCACTGGGTCACGTGGGGGGCTTTGGTTGTTTGGGGGGTGACTGGATTAGTGGCACTTTATCTGGTGCGAATTGCGATCGCAAATTCCACCTACGCCACTAGCCCCAACAGAGCGAGTCTGTCGGCCGAAATGGAGGAGTCTCCCCGAGTATCGCTGTTAGTGGCGGCCAAAAATGAAGCGGCGGTGATTGCCAATTTGGTGGCTTCGCTGTGTAGCTTAGACTATCCCGAAGATCGCTATGAGCTGTGGGTGATTGACGACAACAGTGACGATGGCACTGGCGGTATCTTAGACCGATTGACCCAAGACTATCCCAAGCTCAAAGTGTTACATCGCGGACCAGAGGCCACCGGGGGCAAGTCCGGTGCGCTTAATCTGGCCTGGCCACGGGCGACGGGGGACCTGTTGGCGGTGTTTGATGCCGATGCCCAGGTGCCTGCAAACTTGCTTCAGCATGTGGTACCGCTGTTTTCCAATGACCAGACCGGGGCAATTCAGGTACGCAAATCCATTGTCAACAGCGAGACTAATTTTTGGACCCAGGGCCAGGCGGCGGAAATGGCCTTAGATCGCTATTACCAGGAGCAGCGGGCTGCCCGCTGCGGCATCGGTGAGCTGCGGGGTAACGGTCAGTTTGTGCGCCGCACCGCCATTACCCAATGTGGTGGGTGGAATGAGATGACCATTACTGATGATTTGGATCTGACGGTGCAGCTGCACCTAAATCAATGGAATATCGGCTTTTTGACCACTCCCACCGTTGGTGAAGAAGGGGTGACTAGTGGTATCGCCCTTTGGCATCAGCGCAACCGGTGGGCCGAGGGGGGCTATCAGCGTTATTTAGACTACTGGCGATTGCTACTGCGTAACCGGCTGGGCTGGAATAAATCCATCGATATGCTGGTGTACTGGATGTTGCAATATATGTTGCCAATTGTTGCGCTGCCGGATTTGGTGATTGCGATCGCACTGCGTCAGCCCCCTGTGTTTGCCCCCTTAACAACATTTGCGGTGGGGGTGTCCTACTGGGGCATGGCCATGGGGATTCGTCGCACCCAAAAAATATCCTTGCTACTAGCGATGGTGAGAGCCGTGAAAGGTACGCTCTATATGACCCACTGGATTGTGGTGATGGCCTTTGCCACCACCCGAATGGCAGTGCGACCAAAGCGTCTGAAGTGGGTAAAAACCATTCACGATGGCGAAGCTGCCAGCGCCTAAACCCTGACAATTTCCGTCGTTTTTTATCTAAAGACTGTCGTTAGGAGTCTAAAGAAATCGTTGCGATACCCGGCGTCGCAACGATTTTTCACGTTTGTTGCCAGCTATATCGGCTAGCGTTATGGCATACCCATACCTGGTCTGATTTATGACAAATTTCACATTGCCGTATCCCAAGCTGTCTCCACGACAGTTTGCTTGGGACACTGCCGTTCTCTTTGTTGCTGTCTTTTGGCTCGGAGGCAGTTTAATTCTCGATTTAGTGGTGATGCCCATGCTGTACATGAGTGGCATGATGACGGCCCCCGGTTTTGCCAGCGCTGGTTACAGCCTATTTGAGCTATTCAACCATTTGGAAATGCTGCTGTCCGGGCTAATTTTGACCGGCGTGCTGTCCATGCGTCAGGCCCATGCGGATGACGCAGTGGAGATTAGCGGTAGTCGCAGTCGCTGGGCATTATTTTTGGCGGGTGGCCTAACTGCGATCGCACTGCTCTATACCTATGTGCTGACTCCCTACATGGGCGCTATCGGCATTGCTCTAGACATGCCTGGAATTATTCATATTGTTCCTGACGCCATGAACTGGATGCACGGCGCCTACTGGCTCCTAGAATCCACCAAAATTCTAGCGCTAGGGTTCCTGCTATATCTTTGCTATAGCGATATCGCTGCCCAGTTTACTGAGCGCGGCTAATCCTCCGAATCAGGCCACAATAGGCGGATTGCCAACAGCGCAAATCCTATGGCAGCGATGCCCTTAACCAGCTGCTCAGGTAGGATTTGCGCGGTCCCTTCACCTAAAAGCACACCGATAAAACTAGCCAGTACCAGGGCACTGGCGGTGCCAAAAAATACCGCCTTTGGCGATGATGAACTGCCCCCCAAGGCAATGGCCGCCAGCTGGCTTTTATCCCCCAATTCCGATAGGAACACGGTGATAAAACTAACGCCAATGAGATTCCAATCAAATGACATAGCGGTGAAGGTGGCCCTAGAGACCAATAACGTCGGCTACAAGTCCGACGGAGATAATTAACAATAAAATTCCGGCTAAGGTGTCCAGTGTTTCAGGTGAGATATGCTTTGCTAGCCACTGTCCCACCAGCACCCCTACGAGGCTGGTGGAAATTAGGGCGAGGGCGGCACCGACAAATACTGTCAGGGGTTTGTGGGACTCAGCGCTGATGAGCAGAGTCGCCACTTGGGTTTTATCCCCCAGCTCGGCCAGAAAAATTGTGACAAATGTCGACAGAAATACACCCCAAAAGGTTGCTTTTGCATCCGTTGCCTGGGGTGATTTTTTTATGGGCTGCTCTGTACCCGCAGGCTGCATTGATGGTGGAGAGGTCACAGGGGCGTCTTTCATATTTCTTTCATTATCTGTCAGGAAGACTCTAAGAGCAAGGTTTGAGAGCATTTTGAGGGCTCAGGTTCCTATGCCAACTGCGGTGGTAAACCGCTCTAGCTCTTCACTTTTAGAGCCGTAGACGCCGCTGATCTGTTCCTGACAGCAGTCAATGGCAAAGTCATTGAGTTCGGCCTGCTCGATCCCAAACATCTGTTCAAAGGTGTCGGCTTGGACTCGGCAAAAAGTAGGCCGCTGTTCATAAATTTTGCACAGCCGCTGCTCGGCGTCATAGTTAATGCACCAACCATCTGGCCCGACCATGCCCATATAAATATCTAGCTGTTCAGGGGTGAGATAGTCGGCTAAGTCGGGGCGATCTTTGGGAGTGAGGTTACAGCAGGCACCACAGGTGTTCACACATTGCCACGTGGCCATGTTCTCTGTCCTTACGGAGATAGGGTTTGCTCCATCAGCATAAGGGGCTGGGGAGGGGAAATTGAATGGGCCTTCTCCATAAATGTTTTTGGAATTTTGTAAACTTTCTTAAAAGTGGTGGGATCGAACCAGGTAAAATAGCGATGCGCTTGAGTGCGCAAAGGTCACGGTTATTTGGTTATCGGAGGTTCAATGGCTCTTCTGGGTTTCCTAGATTTTCTCAGCAATATTAATTTTCTGGTAATAGCTCAGCTCACCGTTCTAGCAATGGTGGTTATTTCCGGTCCAGCAATCGTATTTTTGCTAGTGGCACGGGGCGGCGATCTTTAATCATCATCCAGAACCCCGGTATCTAGCGCATCCTAAATGCTTAAGGCTTAGGATTTGTCAGATACCGGGGTTCTGGTGATTAAAGGCGTTGGCGTAAAATAAATTCTGCGATCGCAAGGTCCACCGGTGTGGTTACCTTCAAGTTTGTTTCTTCTCCTTCCACAATGTGGACAGCGAGACCGCATTTTTCAAATAAGGCGGCATCATCCGTCACCGTCCAGCCATGGGACTGTCCTTTTGTGTGGGCGTCCTTGAGTAAAGCTACATCAAACCCTTGGGGGGTTTGGGCGGCCCATAGCTGAGAGCGATCGGGCGTTGCGGTGATGATGCCAGAACTATTCACTTGCTTGATGGTGTCTTTGACGGGCACTGCCGCAATAAATCCCTGGCAGTCGGCAAACGCTGCGGTACAGCGATCAAACAATGCCGGTGTGGCCAGACAGCGGGCTCCGTCGTGGATGAGGACCTGCTGAGCCTTGGCGGGTAGTGCCTGGAGGCCATTGTTCACCGAATCCTGGCGCGTATCCCCACCCCGGATAAAAACTATCGGTTTGGTGATGCCAAGCTCAGTCACCATTGCTTGAAACGCGGGTTCATCGATTGCTTGGCAGATAATGCCGATCCATTCAACTGAGCTAGCGGCAGCCGCGGCCTTTAGTGTCCAGCCCATAATGGAGTGCTCGAGCAGCGGCAAAAGTAGCTTGTTGCCGTCGGCTCCCATGCGTTTGCCAACGCCCGCTGCCGGTATGAGTAGGTGCATGCTGTCTCCTAAAGCTCATCAGAATTTGATCCACAAAGCGTTTTAACGCTTGTTCAGCCACTTATACCAAATCTGAATTCAGTAAACCCGATTACAAATGAGCAATCCTGTAGGAACAATCCCTTAGGGGGCTGTGCCATATCCGGGAGCAGGCAACCAGGATGTCGGACGAGTGCCCCTCAAAACCCCTAACCAACTGATGGTTGTGAGGTGTGGTTAGCCATCAAAGATGTCAGTTCTGATAAAAGGGCACCGGCTTCTAGGGCGATGTTAATTTTGAAGCTCGCCGCGACAATTTTGGCAATTTTTGTCGTTTACTCATCTTTCCACAGCGTTAGCGCTGCCAGCTTCCTCTAGAATGAGTAGCGAAGTATAATCCAAAGCCCATGCGCGTCCTGGCTTTAGTCCCTGGTGGAATCAGCGATCAGCTTCAGTTTTTTCCAACCTTAACAACCATCAAAGAAACCTACCCCAACGCGAATATCGCGATGGTGGTCGAACCCTTAGCAAAATCGGCCTATCGGATCTCTAAGGCTGTCAGTGAGGTCATTCCCTTTGATTATCGGGGGCAAAATAGTCCGTCTGATTGGGCCAACCTGCTAGGGCTGATTCGCGATCGCGAATTTGAGCTAGCTCTGTGTGCCAGTGACCGTTGGGAAGAGGGCGTGTTGCTCTGGCTCAGCGGCATTCCCACCCGTATTGGCTATGACAGTACCCAAGCCCCGTGGCTATATACCAGCACGGTCAGCGCTGACCGTAAGCAGTATCCAGCCAGTCAATATCAGGCACTTTTGCAAGGGCTGGCTACCCCTTCTACCCCGGCACCCATCGAACTAAACGTGCCCGAAGGGGATCTGGCTTGGTCGGAGGCCCAGCGAAAATCTTTGGGTGTGGCAGAGAGTGGTTACGTCCTTCTATATCCCGGCCTCAATGGGCAAGCAGAGGGATATCCGGTTAATAGCTGGATCAAGATTATTGATGATTTTCAAGAGAAGCAGCCTCAGCTTCCTGTTGTTGTACTAGAAACCGTAGATAGCGAAGACACAGTGGCCTTGATTGCCCGCCAGCGTAATCTTAAAACCCTGAGCGCCATAAATCTGGGACAGGTGGCAGCCATTTTAGCAGGCGCTAATTTGGTCATTAGTCCCGACAGCTATGTCAGCCAAGTTGCGGTGGCACTGCAGGTGTTTATCTTGGTATTGCAGACCAAACTGAGTCAGGCTTTACCCCCCGCTGCTGGTGAAATACGGGCCTTGAGTGTGCCCTCTGCCACCGATAAGCTGGCCGACTTGCAACCAGGGGATGTGTTGCAAAAGGTTTGGGGCGGCTAAGCCGTTGGGTATACTCTAAAACGTTTAAGCAAAAGCTTAAGACTATACACGGTGTCCTGGGGCAGACCACCTATCTTTCGGTAGGATGACTCTGCTATAGGATGTCAACTTCAATAATTTCATCAAGTTTTTTATTAAGTTTTAGATGAGGTCAAACCATGGATCGCGTTAAGTCTCAGGCTGCTGTGGTGTCTCAGTTACTTTTTGATCCCAAAACAGCAGATGCTTATAAAAACGTTCTGACCTTGACGGGAAAAATTATCAAGGAAGTCGCGTTGCTAGCGTGGTTGATAATTTGTTCTGTCTTTGTATTTGGTGCTTGGTTTAGCGATACGGCAATTAGTTCTGGGCGCAGTGCACGTGACTGGTGGCAGGCCCAGCAAATGGGTTCGGCAGACGGAAATCAGACGGCAGCAGCGACGGGGCAGGCATTGCTCGATGTGAGTCAAAATGGCGCTAACTTTCTGTTAGACAAAGCTCGTGAGCAGCTGGGTTTAGAGAAATTGGACCGACCTGCAAAAACCGAAACTACGGAAGCTGTTAAGGCTGCGGCTACCAAAGTCGCGCAAAAATCTAAAGCGGCGGCTACCGTTGCTGTGGATAAGGTGACGGCCGTTGCTCAAGAAGCAAAATCTGTTGTTGAGAAGGAACCGTCTGATACTAAGGGATCCCCCGCTGCCGAAAAGCATTAGGGGATGATGGCTCCTATCGTTTGATTGGCGTAGGGTTTAGTCTATATCCAGCAAAAAAGGCGCGCTCCAAGAGCGCGCCTTTTTTGCTGGATATGGGTAGCGTTGTCAAAAGCACTATCTTGATGCAACTAAATTTTGCCTGGTTAGTCTGTGTCTTCTGGTGTGGGGGCTTCTCGTGCAGGGGGGGCTACATCTAGGGTTTTGATATCGGTGGGTAAGTAGCTGAGGGACTCGACCACAGCAATCGCTTCTTTGACCGTAATGTTGCTACAGTCCCCTTGACCATAGTCCTGGGCATTGACCAGGCCGGAACCCACCAAGCGATAAAACCCATCATCGCCTTCTAGCCAATCGGTAAAGAGATCGCTCTCTGGCAGTTCTCCGTCGCCACCGTTGGGAAATTTGCCATGGTACAGGCTATATCCGTCACCAAATAGAGCGCTGTCCAAGGGCTCTTGATTTTCTAAGGAAATACCACCGATACCACCGGATGCATATTCAATGGCGAAGCAACGGTTTTGGTCATCACGATAAACCAACCAGTAATAGGGACCACCGCCTGCTCCCTCGGGTGTTTCGCCCGCGCCATAGTTTGCCAGGGACATAGCTTGGGGCAAATATGTGGGAATGGCAATGTTGATGTTGAGAGCGATTAGCTGGTTTGTGGTTTCGGGTGGTAGCTGGGCTAAGTAGGAATTGGGTGGTGGCGGCGGCGGCGCATTGTCTGGGGCTGCCGCTGCACTGTTTGAATCGGGTGCATTAGCCGCTGGTGCCGCCGTGCCGGTGGCACCAGCGGGTGGTTCGGTAGGGGGCGTTGCTCGACAGCTGGCTAAGAGCAGAACTGCCGCACCCACTAACCAACTTTTGCAGAGCGTCTTCCAATAGTTAATAGCAAGGGCTCCCTGGGTGAATGTCATGACTTTTTTGACCGGTGTTTTTTGTCTGCTCTGTTTAGTAAGTCTGGCCGTTGCGATGGGTAAAGTAATGCCCCCCTTCAGTTTTGGGTAGGGCCAGTAAATCATCATCGGGATATTCAGCGCGGTCGCCTGGGGTGCGATCGCCAATTTCCAGATAGGTTGCGATCGCACTAGACCGATTGATCAAATGATGTCCATTGGCCACGCCAGCGGCGAATCCTGCCATCATGCCAGGGGTCAGTAGCGTTTCTCCCTCATCAGTTACCAATACCAGCTCCCCCGAGATCAGATAAATAAACTCATCCTGGTGACTGTGCCAGTGTCTGAGGGCCGATTGGGCCCCTGGGGCCAACGTTGTCAGATTTACCCCAAAGTTGGTGAGCCCGGCGGCGTTGCCTAAGCGTTGCCTAGATCGCCCGGCCACAGCATCTCGAAAAGGGGGCGGATACCCAGTACCCTGACTGACGGGCACCGTCGAAAGGTCAATTACCATAGCGTTTCTGCTCAAAACATTAGTAGGCAGAATAGCTCACTTTGTTCGACACTATTGGCGACCCATGCTTACGCGGGGGCAGCTCGACTCCGGCCTATTTGTGGGGGCTAATTAGCGACTTCCGCCATCTCAATCACTTCACCGTCGTAGTCCTTAACTAGAAAATTAAGTGGCCGTTCGCGACGAATTTTATGGCGTACGCCGTTAGTTTGCACCTGCATTAACAGCAGCTCTAGGCAGTCTCGGTCAAAACAAACGTGGCGTTGACGGTCTTTGTGTCCTCGGCTAGCGCCTGAAATCACATGTAGCTGGGTATTTTTCTTGAGTTGATACCAAAGACCATCGGGGCTGCCAGCGTTTGGTTCCATCGGGCGCGACATGGTGCCCATGCCCATCATTGGATCGACACTGGCACCCAAGGTTTGCTCGTAGTTGTAATAGTAGTGAAGTGGCACATCGGCTGCCGCAAGACCCAGCATGCCTTCATAAAACTGCCGAGCAATGTTTAGATCTGAGACCATCACCGTGTGAACCTTTGGGGCACTGGTCAAAAACATCCACATGGCCCCCGCGTAAGCCACCAGCAACATCACCATGATGCCTTGGGTCGAAACCAGGCTATCTAGGGGAAGCCCTTGCCAGATAGACGCCAAAGAGGTGGAAAAAACAGTGGGGCAAAAGTTCATGGCTGTCTTGAAAAATACGATGCCCTTTGATGACAGAGCAGTGCGGTTTCTCTTAGTGTATCAAGGGGAAAACCACCTGGCTGGTGGGGACATACCGGGTTAACCGATCCTTTACTGTGGCGTAACCTGGTGTTCTGGTTGCCCCTAAGTATCAAGAGCTGCCCCATCCTAAAGCTAGGATTTCCAACCGAATCTTTAAGATTCGATAGATCCTGGGTATAGTAGTGGCTATTTATAAGGTAGTCTCAGTCTGGTAAATGCCGGTCTGTTCAGGCTACCGGTCATTGGCGAAGTTCCGTTCGCAGTGCTGTGGATATTCCTAATTTTCCTGAATGTGATCATGCCATCGTCAAGTCGCTTTTTGAATATAGCGACTACGATTTGGTGCAGCGATTAAAGCAGCATCCTGATGAGGGCAAGTACTTTACGGCGTTATTTTGCCGTTATAGTCCGGTGGTCTATACGCTAATTCGTCATTCGGCTCGCTCTACGGTGCAGTCAGAGTATTTGTTTGCACTGACGTGGCGACATATTTTGTATGAGCTCAGTGGCCTGGATTTGCCATCTGAGCCCCCTGAGGATTTTTCGCTACAGGCTTGGTTGGTCAATTTGACGGCAGCCTGTATTAATCAGGCTGCCCTGCCAGATGTCGAAGAGATTCACTACAACCTTCAGGAGGCGTCTCCCCCCCTGTGGTGCTATGTGACCCAGGCCCTTGAGCGACTTCAACCTCTGCATCGTTTGGTGATTGTTATGGCCCAAACGTTTCGATGGAGCAACACGCGGATTGCTGCGTATTTGCAGGCTGAGGGGCAGCGCATCTCCCCGAAATCTGTGACTGTGTTGTTGACCGATGCCCAGAAATCTTTGAATGCCGCTTTGCCAAGTGATATTCAGGCAATTTACTTTGGGGATACTGATACTGCTGCTGAGGAAAGTTTGGCCGGGGAGCTAGCTGACCTATTGGATGTGTCCAATCTTGAGTTAGATCAGCCCAATCTGGCCCCGGAAGCTTAATTGTTTGAGTTTTTTAGATAGGGAGAGACCCGATCGTGCACCGCACAATTCGGTTTGGTTATGGGGTAGTCGTGCTGATGGCGTTGGCGGGTGTGCCAGCTGCCTATGCCCAAGATAATCTGGATGAACAGTTACGGCAGCCGGTTAACCGTGAGGTGGTTAATCAGCAGCGAGATGTGGCCGATCAGCTGTTGCGCCTAGGGGAGCGTCAGGCTGATCAGGGTGATTATCAGTCAGCGCTCCGGGCCTGGGGCCGAGCGGTTGAAATTTACTATGAGATCGGCGATGCCGCTTCCATGGAGCGGGGCTATGGCAATCTTGCCAGTGTCTATGCCCAGCTTGGTGACTATGGTCAAGCCGAAACAGCGGTGCGTCGTCAGCTTGCGATCGCACGGGATAACCGAAATTTCAGCAGCCAAATTTTTGCCTGGAATACCCTAGGCACCCTAAGGCTACAGCGCGGGGCCGTAGACTCAGCGGCCAATGCCTATGAAGCAGCCCTCAGTATTGCCTACAGCATTGAAAATTTTGAGGGTATCGGCCTATCCCTAAGCAACCTGGGGCTGCTGGCGGCGGCGCGTGGGGATTATGCCGCCGCCATTGATTATTACGAAGTCGCGGGAAGCTATCGCGTTCGAGCCGGTAATTTAGTCGGTCGTGCCAATACCAGCAATAACCTGGGCGATGCTTATTTTGCCCAAGGTCAGCAGGGGAAAGCGTTGGGAGCCTATCGCCTAGCCCTGGCCTATGGTCGAGATAGCAGCGATGTGACCTCCCAGCTCCAGGCCATTGATGGTCTCATCGATATCTACAGCGATCGCAGCGACTGGACCCAGGTCCGCGACTACCTTGACGAACGCATTGCCCTCACCCTAAACACTGACAACGACTGGGGGCGTTTGATCACCTTTAAGCGTCTGGGCGAATTTTATGAAGCGACTGGTGAACTGACCTTGGCCCAACAGCAGTATGAGCAAGCCTATGCCCTAGCCCGTACCCTAGAACAGACCAGTCTGGAAGCCGAGCTATTTAATCGGCTGTTAAGTTTTCAGGGCCACCAAGGCAGTAGCAATTAATGCGGTTTGATCTGATCAGTTTATTTCCCGACTTTTTTACATCGCCGCTGCAATCGGGACTGATTGGTAAAGCCCTGCAGCGGGATATTGCCCAGGTGCACATTACCAACCCCCGCGATTTCACCACCGATAAGCACCACAAAGTCGATGATGAGCCCTATGGCGGTGGTGTCGGCATGGTGATGAAAATTGACCCAATCGTCGCAGCGCTTGAAAGCTTGCCCCAGCAGCCCCGTCGGGAAGTTGTGCTGATGACTCCCCAGGGTGAGCCCATGGCTCAATCTCTCTTTTGGCAATGGTCAACCAGCCTAGACCAGCTCATCGTTATCTGTGGTCATTACGAAGGTATTGATGAACGTATTCTCAACGTGGTGACGCGGGAAGTGTCCCTCGGTGATTTTGTGCTCACCTGTGGTGAGATTCCTGCCCTGGCCTTACTCAATGGCGTAATTCGTTTGCTGCCGGGTACCGTGGCAAAACGAGATTCGCTACACTACGACAGTTTTGAGTCTGGCTTATTAGACTATCCGCACTACACCCGCCCTGCGGAATTTCGAGGCTGGCCTGTGCCCGACGTACTGCGCTCAGGCAACCATGCCGCCATTGACCAATGGCGGCGGCAGCAACAGATTGAGCGCACCCGCGAACGTCGTCCGGATCTTTATGAGCGCTGGCGGCAGCAGGAATGGGAAAATAAGAATGAGCATGGGTAACGCCCCTTTGCTCGAGTATTAACCCGACCTGAGGATTGCCCCATGAGTATTCGCATTGGCAATGGCTATGACATTCATCGTCTAGGGCCCGATCGGCCTCTGATTTTAGGTGGGGTTACTATTCCCCATACCCTGGGGTTATTGGGGCATAGCGATGCCGATGTCCTGACCCATGCCATTATGGATGCCCTATTGGGAGCTTTGAGTCTGGGGGATATTGGTCGCTACTTTCCACCTACTGACGATAAATGGAAGGGGGCCGATAGCCTTGAACTGCTGGACCAGGTGCATCAAATGGTGAATGCGAAGGGATGGTCCATTGGTAATTTGGACACGGTGGTTGTGGCCGAGCAACCCAAGCTCAAACCCCACATTGCCACTATGCAGGCTCGACTGGCCGAGCGACTGACGATCTCTACTGAGCAAATTGGTATTAAAGCAACCACTAATGAAAAATTAGGCCCAACTGGCCGTGAGGAAGGGATTTCAGCCTATGCCGTAGTGCTACTAGTGCAGTAGCAGCATTAATTAGTCGTTAATTGTGTTAAAAAGTTTCTAAGAATACATAATTCTTGCAGGGTGTTTCTTAAGGTTTATAGTAAGCGTAGACTTTCCGGATGTTTCAAAAACGTTACGTAGTGGTGCGTTTTTTTAGTTCTCTGAAGCAGCAGTGCGCTTATTTAGGTTGCCTACGGACCTTGTAGTTAACATCTGAGTATTAGGGGCATAGGGTGTCGAGGTATTTTATGGATGGCTCAACTATTTCAACTGCTCTAAAGCAAGCGTATAAGCCCCGTCGGTTGGCTGATGGCTCACTGTGCCGGAGTCAGTTATTTTCTACTATTCCTCCAGAGCGTATCGGACTGGATGGAGAGTTTGATTACCACGGTTTGTCCAAACGTGTGTCCCATTGTTTAACCACCAATGTGGACGGTGCAAGATGTTTGAAAGTACGGCAGCGCGGACGTGTGGTGGTGTTAAGCGGTCAGCTAGGATCCCCCTACCAGCTACGTGAGATTGTGGATCTTGCCCTGTCGGTGGATGGGGTGGATGAGGTAGAAACCCTCGGTATTGCTGTTGTTGATGCTTGCTAAGCCGGCTTCAAACTTTTTCGTTTGGTCCATCTCCTACTCCTAAATAGCCAACTGCTTTCTCGGGCGTAGGTTTGCTCTAAGCTGGGGCTCAAAGAGAGGGTGCTGCTTGGGGGTTATGAAAAAGTGTCTGAAACCTGATCAGGCGCGATGCGTAGCCTAACGAGTGATAGGGCCAAGATAATAATGAACAGGACTAGCCCAATGGTGCAGGCATAGCTCATTTCCAGGTCCACAAAGGCCTGCTCATAAACGTAGTAGACCACAGTCTTAGAGCTGCTGCGTGGTCCGCCCTGGGTCATGATATAGATCTCTTCAAAAACTTTGGTGGCTGATATGGCGGAAATGACGGCCACGAGAAACATATAGGGGCGCATTAGCGGTAGGGTGATGTCCCAATGTTTGCGCCATCGGTCAGAGCCATCAATAGCAGCGGCTTCGTATAGGTCTGCTGGTATGCCCTGTAGCCCAGCTAGATAGATCACCATGTAGTAGCCCAGACCTTTCCAGATGGTGACCGCCATGACGCTTAACAGGGCTAGGTTTGGGCTGGTGAGCCAGGGAATCCGAATAGTTTGTCCGGTGATGCTGCTAAAGAGTTGGTTGAGCAGACCGGTCTCGGCATATAGCCATCGCCAGGCAATGCCTGCCACCACCATGGAAATGACGACGGGGGTATAGTAGGCCACTCGGAACCAGGAAATGCCCTTGAGTTTTTGGTTGACCAGGATGGCGAGCATGAGGGGTGCGATCGCAAGTACCGGTACCACCCCAATAAGATAAACCAGCGTATTACCTAGCGTTTGCCAAAACGTCTCGTCCTGCCATAGCCGTACAAAATTACCCCACCCTACCCACAGGGGCGGTTGAGTAATGTCATAGCCATACTCAGTAAAGCTCAAATAAAACGCCTGTAGCGCTGGCCAAAATACCGTAAGACCCAGTACCAGCAGCGCTGGTGCCAAAAACGCATAAGGAACTAACCAACGGGGAAACGTTCGTTGCATCTAAAAATCTGCTTAATACTGCTCAACCCCTTTCAGCATAGGGGATGACATGACGCAGACTCACAAATGGTCACCCTTACGTTGATCTGAGCTGTACTAACCTATAGAAAACGTCGATAATCCTGCCCTAAAAACAGTGCCCTCTCGGCATTGCGTCGTCGGGTAAGACCCGCTAAGATTCGCCCACCCGCTCGATTCCAACGGGGAAATTCATTAGCAGCCCCGTTAATATCGCGGCGATTGAGCTTCCTGAGGAGGGTGGAGCTACGCATGGCACCAGAGCCAACGTTATAGGTAAATGAAACCAGCGCTGCAAACTGATTATCATTAATCGAGATCCGAACCGCTTGACTGACATCCCGCTCAAATCGAGTCAGATCCGTCTTAATGAGGGCCTCAGCCTGAGCCTCAGTAATTTCTTGACCAGGTTTAACGCCCCGCGTCGTGCCATAGCCAATTGTCCACACGCCAACGGCATCCTGATACGCCTTTAACCGCAGACCTTCAAAGGACTTAATCAAATTCACACCGCTAGAATTTGTCTGTCTTGTTCCAGGTTTAGTTGGTTCTACGATCTGCCTCGGAATCGGTTTAGGCTGGGGACCGCTTTGGGAAACCGTCATGCCACGGGGCGAATCCGCACGACTAAACCAGGACTTCATGCCACTGACATTGAGCACTTTCTCATTAGGGTTTGACTTAGAAGGATACTTAGAAATTTTGGAAATATAGTACCCTCCCTGCATCAGATAGATTGCCTTATCCGTTTCCTTAATCCAAGTGCCCATAGATCTCTCTCGTGCTCTCTTAGTTGTTTTTACCCAGACTTTACTGTATCTAGATGACTAGAATAAGAAATAGAATGATCACGAAATTTTAGTTTGCCCATGGTTGTGACCTCAGTACCCTCCGAAATCACTAACCAACCCGTTGTAAAACGGTTGGCTAATGGTCTAACCATTATTGCGGAACAAATGCCGACAGCCGCTGTTAACCTCAATATTTGGCTACGGGTAGGCTCTCGGGTTGAGTCCGATGCCATCAATGGGATGGCGCATTTCTTAGAGCATATGATCTTTAAGGGCACCCCTCAACTTCAGTGTGGTGAGTTTGAGCGCCTCATCGAAGAGCGGGGGGCCATTACAAATGCAGCCACTAGCCAAGACTATACCCACTACTACATCACAACAGCGCCTCAAGATTTTGACAAACTTGCCCCGCTACAAGTAGAACTCCTGCTGAATGCCAAGCTACATGATGGTGACTTTGAGCGAGAACGACCGGTGATTCTAGAAGAAATCCGTCGCTCAGAAGACAATCCGCGGCGGCGAGTATTTCAACATTCCATGACCTTAAATTTTGAGCAGCTGCCCTATCGGCGAACTGTACTGGGTCCTACATCGGTGATTGAACAGCTGTCTGCCAAGCAAATGCGAGACTTCCATCGTCGCTGGTACCAGCCTCAAAATATGACCGCCGTCGTCGTGGGTGATTTGCCGGTAGAGCAACTGATTGCCACCGTTGAGCAAAGCTTTGACCAGGCCCTGGCTAAGCGCCGTCAGAAGAGTGTTACGGGGCCTCTAGAAGGGGTGCCAGTGAGTACCCCTGAAGAACCATTCGAAGCTATTTCCCGAGTTGACTACACCGATGGCACGTTGCAGCAGGCTCGGCTAGTGATGAGCTGGCGCGTGCCGGGGCTGAGACAGCTATCGGAAACCTACGCCCTAGACGTGGTAGCTTCGATTTTGGGTCAGGGACGCACAGCCCGTATGGTGCAAGATCTGCGGGAAACCCGTGCCCTGGTGAATAGTATTTCCACCAGTAACATCACCTACGGTGAGCAGGGGGTGTTCTATATTTCAGCAAATTTGGCAACAGAGCAGCTAGAGACAGTTGAAACTGAGGTTCTAGCGCATATTCAGCGCCTCCACGATGAGTTAGTCAGTGAGGCTGAGCTGAGCCGAGTGCGGACCCAGGTTGCCAATCGTTATGTTTTTGGTAATGAAACCTCCAGTGACCGCGCCAGCATGTATGGCTACTATCACGCCCTGACCGGTGATATTGAGAACGCCCTAAATTACCCAACGGCTATCAGGACCGTCGATGCGGAGATGATCCAATCAGCGGTGCGTCGCTATTTGCCCATCACGGCCTATGGTGCATTGAGGCTACATCCTGAAGCTAATTAGCCGCAGGCGATGACTTGGGTTTGGAGCCTGCGCAGCAGTTCCTTGTCTTTGGAGCACGGCCATACACTGGCCGTGCTCCAAAGATAGGGCGTTGGTAGGAGACTGGGTGGTTTTTTGAGGAGTCAAAAGTATGGCGGACGTTTGGACTGAGATTGCCGCGCAGATTGCTCAAGTGAGCCAGCAGCCCTTTTGGGTTGAGCGAACCCACTCAGTGGGGGGAGGATGTATTAATCAGGCCTATGGATTGAGCAATGGCCAAACCACATTTTTTGTGAAGCTCAATCAGGCTAGCAAGTTAGCTATGTTTGAGGCTGAGCTGGCTGGTCTCAAAGAAATGTATAACAGTCAAACTATTCGGGTACCGCAGCCTTTGTGCTGTGGCCTCTCAGGGAATAGTTCCTACATTGTGATGGAGTGGTTGGACCTTGGCGGGGGCAGGGGCGCCTGGGCTAACCTGGGGCAAAATTTGGCGGCCATGCATCGCACCTCCAGTGATTTGGGTTTTGGTTGGCATCGCTCCAACACCATCGGCGAAACCCATCAGCCCAATGACTGGCAGGAAAGCTGGCTGACCTTCTGGCGGGACCAGCGTTTAGCTTACCAATTTCGTCTGGCTAAGCGACGGGGTGGTTCCTTCCCCCAGCAGGAGGATTTACTAGCCGCGTTACCTGACCTGTTGGCTGGTCATGACCCCATTCCTGCATTGGTCCATGGGGATTTGTGGTCTGGTAATGCGGCTATTACAACGGCAGGTGAGCCCGTTATTTTTGATCCGGCCACTTACTATGGCGATCGCGAAGTTGATTTGGCCATGACCGAGCTGTTTGGTCGGTTTCCAGCGGCGTTTTACGATGCCTATGAGTCGGTTTATCCCCTATCACTGGGCTATTCCACCCGAAAAATACTTTATAACCTCTATCACATTCTCAATCACTTCAACCTGTTTGGCGGTGGTTACGGCGCTCAAGCCAATCGCATGATTCAACAGCTGCTGGCGAAAGTGAGAGCATGATCCGATGTCCGTTTTCTGATCGAAGAAAGTAAACCGGGCACTTAGCAGTGAATCTGAGTTAGAACGCGACGAGAATTTGATATATTGAAATTCTGCAATTCGGCGGCATGGCCAAGTGGTAAGGCAGAGGATTGCAAATCCTTTATCCCCAGTTCGAATCTGGGTGCCGCCTTTTTTGTTTATATAGCCTTTTTAATCCACGTCGTAATAGGTGGCATTAGCTCGCTTGTGGCGTACCGGCGGCGGGGGCAAAAATTCTTGCTCGTAGTACCGATAGCCACTGGGGGGCACGGGCATCTGAAATGGATATACCACCGGTACGGAGCGTTCTTCACGGCGGCGACCCGACACCAAAACCATGCAGAGGATAATCAGGCCCCCACCCAAGATCATGACGAGTACTAAACCACCACCAATCCATAGCAGTGTGGTTTGTATGCTGGAGGTGTCCTGTTCAGACTGGGCGGCAACCAGCTGGCCGTTTTGTAGGGAAAGGGTATCAACCGAACGCTGGTACTCCCTAAGCTGAGAGAGGACGGCGCGGGTTTCTTCCTGCTGCTGCTTAAGTTGATTTTCTAAGTTGCGAGCCAGCATTTCCTGCTGCACCAGCTGATTTTCAAGCTTTGCCGTCAGCTCTCGTTGCCGATCTAAATCTTGCTTGATGTCATCGCTAATGTCATTTTCGATGGTCTGTACCGGAGATTGCGGCACGGGCACGACGGTTTCTAAGGCTGCAGCGCTTGATTCGGTATCGGGGGATGATGTGTGAAACCCAACTCGCGCCAATAGCAATACCAAAACGGCTACCCCAGTCGTGGCACACCCAGCCACGAACGCAGTGGTATCAGTCATTGACGATTTGGGTGACATTAATTAATTAACTGCCCCTAACAGTTCACTACTCATATGGCTGTCTGTCACGACCTGCGGCATCTATTTAAGATTACTCATGTGTGATGGCTGATTCCGTACTTAGCCGTCATTCAGAATGACTCTATATCGATACGTTGCATCGACAAGGTAGATGGGCTGTGGCATCAAAGTTTATTCATGTTACTGCAGGTACTATAAGGGAAACCATCGATTAAGAATTAGATTTCCTAAGTGCACTGGGGCTTTGAAAGACTTCTGCCAGCGGCTCAATCAAGATGTACGTCTTAATGTACACAACTGCATTGCACAGTATACCCCAAGTTTCTGGCTGAAAATGTGATATGCGGTCAATATCTACTGCCTAAACACAGGTCAGAGATCGGTGAATTGGATTGCAGACTGAAAAATTGCACAAAATAAACTGTTCATGCCTATTTCCGCTACAGTATGTCACGATTTTCGAAAAATCCTCAGATTTTTATGTGAAGAGCCTGACATTGTGCGACTGTCTTTGAAATCAATAGATTGAAATCTACTATTTTTATATTATTTATTTATGATTTCAATCTTGACAACCAAAGGTTAAATCAATAAGTAATAAGGCCTCTCCATTGGTTGGGCGTTCTTAGGATGTAGGGGTTATATAAGGATCTACTAGCCAATGGATATTGCTCCAGAAAAGGTAGCGCACTTATCAACTCGGGTAGATACCCTACATCAGCTCCTAGAGCAGATAGATGGCAAGGTGTCTGACTTACTAGTGCGTCAAGATACGAGTGACGGTGGTCGGCCCAAGTTTGGTGTCAGTCCCCCTGAGAGGATGGTGGCTAATGGCTTGGAAGAGGCCTTTGATCACAAGGACATCTTGAATGATGAGCCTCATTTTGGTCTGGATCAGCTGACTGGGAATCAGACGCTCTCCCCTGAAATTCAGGTTCAGAGGTTGACGGCCCAGCTGACGGCTGCTTATAACCGGATCGCCGCTTTGGAGGAGCAGCTGCTTGCCTACCGTCATTAAAGGATGGTGATGAAACGCTGTGGGGGCTTGGCTATTGCTAGATTGAGCGCAAGTGTGCCGTCATCATGACTTTCGTGGTGGTTTTGAATAGTTGAGGCAACTTTCTAGTATTGCTTCCATGGCTTGTAGGGTTTTGGTTTGTGACCAGTTTTGGTAGAGATGCCCTGCTATTAGGCACCCGCCTGCTCCGACGCCTTCTTTTACATATCCCTTGTCAAAAATAGTGAGCTGCGGGTAGCGGGACGCTTTGAAGGAAAAATGGCTGCTCATGATGGGGGGGGTGGGAACGGTGTGGGCTAATCTTAGAAACTGACTAGTGGCATCGTTTATAATCCATCGAGTTGTGCCGATGACGACGTTGTTTGAGTTCCATGGGTATTGGGTGCCCAGTTGCTGAAGCATTGTATAGATAGCAATCATTTGACTGCCGCCAGCGAGAAGAACGCCGCTGTGGTTGCTGGCGGCTAAGGTCAGGCCTAGGACAAAAGGCTGCATGGGATCGCCGACGGTTGCGATCGCATCCCATACCCGTAGTCTATCTTTATCGTTACACCAAGCCGTTAGCCCCGTTTCAATTAAGGCTGCTTTTTGCCCATGGTTACAGGTAGGATGGCTGCTACCCATCAGTCCGCCCACGTCAAACCCTAACGCTGTTAGCACAGCTTGGGCTGTGGTTGTGCCGGCAACGACACATTCGCCAACGATCAAGTAGCTGTGGGCAAATCGACGACCCAGAGTTTCGCCCCACTGAAGCCCTGCTTTGAATAGCTGCTCAACTACGCTGGGGGCCAGGGACTGCCCAGAGCTAACACAGCGGGCCACTGTCCCAGATAGATCTAGGTGGGGAACGCTGGGGCAGTGGGGCAGCCCGGCATTAAATAAATAAACCGGTAAATTGAGACCGGTGGTGAGGGCCCGTGTAAGCAGAGCCGGTGACACCCCTGCCTCTAGGGAGGGTAAGGGGTATTGGGGGGCACTGGTCGGGCCGTCATAAATAAATTCAGCATCAGCTACCGCTGTCATCATGCGTGCTTCAGGGGTGTTGCCCGCCGCCGAAATTCCTGGGACAAGCGCTGTTTCAGTAAACCCTAAAACACATATATAGGCAGGGCGCTGCCCCTGATGCTGCTGTTGCCATCGTTGGGTGATGGCAGGGGCAGTGTGGTGGGCAACGGGTGAGCTAAGTGGCATGTTGGCTATGCCTACTCATCGAGAATTTGCTGCACCCATCGGGGCGGTGGTGGCATGGTGATTCCCATGCGCTCTAAAAGGATCCACGCTGTCAAATGCACGGTGAATAAATAGACAATGCTGCTAAAAAACACCATGGAGACAGCTGCGATTTGAATGACACCAGGGCTCACCTGGCCAATGACCCCAAACCCCAACAGTCCAAAATCCAGAAGTCGATTGGTCACCCAGTCGGTTAGCTGCACGACCTGGGCAACTAAATAACCCCACAGGTCTTCGCCGGCCATCCAGGACAGCAGCCAAATGCGGAAAAAGATACCCAAGGTGACAATTAAGGCCCCAATCGGTAGCGAAATCAGCCAGGAGGTTTGGCGTCGCCAGTGATAGCCCAGCTGTACCCCCAGTAAGCCGTAGGGAATGACATAGAGAAGGCTGCGGGGCGGCCCAATCAAAATAGCCAGGAGTAAACCAGACACAAGGGTGGTCATCCAGGCAGAGCGATGATTCCAACGCAGGTACACAAGCGCAACGGGCACTGGAAATAAAATCCGTAGCAGAGGCCCCGGTGGAAAATACAAATTAATCAGCCACATTAGGCTAGCGGCACTGGCTAGAAATGCTGTTTCCACCATTGCCACCGGGCCTTTGTCGCTAGGTGAGGTTGTTTTACCTCCTAGCGGTGACCTAGGGGGAGAGGGCGTCTCATCCTCGTCGTCCTCTATCCAGGGGCGGTCTAGATCCATGTCGTCAAAACTATCGGAGTCGCTGCTGCCAGCAAAACCTGACGACGGTGTCTCTGCCTGATACTCGTCTGGCTGCCCCATGGTGCTAAGAAATACTCCTAACCAACGTTTAAGTTTGACCCGACAGTCCCGACAGCAGAGCTAGACAAGTAATTTATCTAGGGCATCGATGGATGGAATCCGAATGACATCCCGTTCTCGATTGATCAGCCCTTTCTTTTCAAGTTTGCTTAAAACGCGGGTGACGGTTTCCCTAGCTAGCCCACTCAGGCTGCTGAGTTCACGGTGGGGTAGGTTCGGAATCTCGACACCTTGGGCGGCCATAGTGCCTTGACCGTCGGCCAAAAACAACAAAACATCGGCTACCCTAGACTGGCTGTCTGACTCACGCAGGCGCAGGCGACGGTTTACCTGTCGCAGCCGTCGTGCCATCAGCTTTGCCAGTCTGATACCCGCTTGAGGTTCACTATTGAGCAAGCTGACAAAATCTTGGGCTGGCATACTCCCAATCATAGTCGTTGCCAGCGTAATCACATCTGTAGACCGGGGGACTGCCTCAAGGGGGGCCATCTCACCAAATAATTCGCCCTTGCCCAAAATATTTAGGGTGACTTCCTTGCCATCCAGATTGTAGGTGCGGATTTTAACCCATCCTTCCAAGATGAAGTAGACCGAATTACCCCAGTCATTTTCCAATAGCAGAACCTGGCCAGCAGGATGTCGGCGTGTGACAATTTGAGCGGTTGCTTGTTGAACCGTAGCTTCAGGTAATTCCTGAAAAAAGGGGGCCGCTGCAATTAGGCTTTCACCCGCTGAATTATCTCGGGCACCGTATCTGCTATCCATAGGTTAGGGAAGCCACGGTTGGGTGGACTCAGTTAAACAATATGATTGAACAGTAGAGGCCCGTCTGCTAACTAAAAAAATAGTTCAGTTCAGGCATTAAGGGAGTGGCAGACGCTAGAACGAAGCCAAGACTTTATGATAGCTAAGGCCATCTAGTAACTGCGAGAGATCAAGGATAGATTCGGGCGCTAAAGCTTAACCCATAGCTTAATCGTTAAAGAAGCCGCTTACTGAAACATGAAGGATTAGTTTGTCTTTAGTTTGCGTCTAGTTTGCCTAGAACAGGTTACAGCACGATTGGATCATCCCCCTAACCCCCCACCCCCGTTAACTTAACTTCACATCTGTCGCGTTAGGTTTAGGTGCATCGATTAGGATGGCACCCATTAGCCAGCGATACACCTAATTTCATCGCCATGGACCGAGCTGGCGCTGTCAGGATTTTTCTCTGAATGCTTGTAGATAGGAGGAAATTGTGATTTTTTAGCCAGCCTGCTTTACACTTTGGGCATTCCGTTGGTAGGAGCTGGTATGCCCCTGATCGGGCTGGGTATCCTCCGCTTTGCAGAGTTTGTTGTTGAAAGGCCGCACTGTGACTTCTCAAAAGGATCAAATCCAACGCCTCATTGCTGAAATTGATGCCACCTTGGCCAAGCCAGCTTCCCGCTTCCCGTTGGGTTCGTCGGGAGAAGCCGAGCGTCAGCGTCAGCTTTTAGGTAAGCTATTTAGCTATTTACAGTCCCTGGAGCAGACGTTTGATTCTCCGGGGGGCTGGGGACCGATTGACCCAGGCACAGGGGAATTTGTGGTCTCTTCTCAGTCGGCGGCTCCCAATATGGAGCAGGAAGCATCGCAGGTTTTGCAAGGGTTGCTCCAGGAAATGCGCTACCTGCGAGAAAATTCCCTAAAGCCGATGCGTCAGGAATTGGAGGTTCTCCAACAGCGGCGCGACAGCTTGCAGGCAGAGGTGCATGTTTTAGAGGCTCAACGCAGCCCTGACCCGCTACAGTCTGAGCAGCAGATCAATGACTTTTTGGAAACGTTGATGCAGCAGCTCCAGGAGAAGCTGTCGGCTCAAATGGTGCAAAATTTTGCGGCAATGGAGGCGGCAACTATAGAACAGCTCTCTGCTGCGGATAATCCGGCACCCCTGCTGACGGGGCAGCGGTTAGAGCAGGTGCGGTTACTGCAGGCGCAGTCAGATCAGCTGCTGTTGAAGTTAGATAGCACCCTGACGGCGGTCTTTAACTCGTTGCAAAAAAGCGTTGATAGTTACCGCGAGTCTCTAGAAGAGGGGCTGGATCAAATGCATGGTTTGGGACGTCAAGGGGAAGTGATTTTCCATGCGTTTGTAAATCATTTGGCTCAACAGTTAGGGGAAGATGCGTCGTCCTATTTAAGTGGAGAGCTGGGAGAGGCGGTTCAGCAGGCGGTGCTACAGGAGCCAGATCAAGTAACAGCTGATGTGGATTTGGGGACTGTTCAGCTAGATGAGCTAGATCAGGCCTTGGGTGATTTGGTCTTGGAGGAGGATGCTAGCGATCCGGCGGCCGATCCGGCAGACGATCCAGCGTTTGACATTGCACCTGACCTGAGTCTTTTAGACGATGAAATCGCATCTGATGACATTGACTCTGGTGCGTTCCAAGGGCTTGATCTTGATGATATTGAGGTGGATGAGGACAGTACCATCATCCAATCCGATGGCCTATCTGATATGGATGCTGAACTGGCGTTGTTGGAAGATGCGATCGCATCGGGGTCAGATGACGAAGACATTACGATTATCCAAAATGACGGCGGCGTTGATCCAGCGGTGGATCTAGATGAGGAAATTACCGCTATTCAACCCGATGACATGCCCGATGTGGAGGCTGAGCTGGCCTTACTAGAGGATGCGATCGCACCCATTAATCTAGATGGAGCCATTGACCTAGACGAAGTCTCCGCAGGTCTTGGTAAGGGTACTGCCCTGGGCGAGCCTTTTCTGCCCGATGTTGAGGATCTATCTTTAGAGGGTGAGCGTCCAGAGGATCTGTCCCCAGAGGAGCTATTTTCATCAGAGGATGGGCCTTTAGAAGACGCACCCCCAGAAGATATCTCCCCAGAAAATATTTCCCCAGAAGACCTATCCCCGGATGATGAGTCTTCATCCCCAACGTTAGAGCTATCTCTAGGCGATATAGACGAGAGTCTGGGGCTGCTGGCCATCGGTGCAGACGGTGGTAGTGCAGACAGTGAGGACCTGCAGAGTCTGACAGACGATGTATCAGAGCAGGACGCGCTGCCCCAGATAGAGGCTGAAGGTGAGCTATTTAACTTTGATGCAGATTTTGATCTGGGTCTAGAGCCACGGACGCCGACCGACGAATCCATAGATTTATTTGAGGGGCCCATATTTTTAGACGATCCATCAGACCCCATCACCTCTGATGCATTGAACCCGGCAGACACGATGGCAGCAGACGCCCCACCGTCCGATGTTGATGGCGCATCGCTGGCTGAATCAGATGTATCCGATGCCGATCAAATTGCCGATAGTTGGTTATTTGATCTGGGCTCTGCTGCTGAGCAGTCTGACCCAGCAACGTCCTTGGGCCTCACCCAAGAAGAGCTCACGGACCCGTCAGATAGCTCTGGGGATGCAAGCGCTGTGGCTACTGTGGAAACTCTTTTTGGCGATGGTACATCCGCCCAAACAGATCCCACTGAAGCGGCTATCGACAGTGGCGATACCGTGACGTCACTGTCAGAGCTGTTGCCCGATGAGCAAGCCTCCGAAGCGGGCGAAGATTTTCCAGAGAATGTGCCAGACGATATCTACATCGCTGCTTCAGCCGATGAGGATTTGATCAACTTAGTGGAGCCGAGGGCAGAGCAGCGGCTGCTAATCGATTTTGACGATGGGCAGCTAGTGGAGCAGCTAGATGAGGATTTGCAGAAGCTTGCCGGCGATACCTTCTCTGCTGATTACGGTGTGGAGGAAGATGATGCCCTCGAGCCCTTAGACCAAGACACCTTAGAAAATATTGTCAGCGATCTAAATCTGGAGGATTTAAGCCTTGAGGATGGCCCAGTGTCGGCACCTGCCGCTCCTGAAGAGGTCGCCCCTGTGGAGGCGGAGGAAAATTTGGATGGGGACGTTGCTGAGGCAGTGCCGCCAGCCGATGACGACGACTTTGACCTGTTTGAGGGCTTTGCCAGCGATTCTGTTGATGTGGATGACCCATCAGCCAATGACATAGACCTAGCGGCCATCGCTCCACCTCCCATAGCCGACCCGGGCTCCCAGGAGCTAGATCTAATAGGGCTGATAACCGAGCCATTGGCGGACGAATTTGACGATGGTTTGCCAGATTCCCTGGCTAATGAGCTGGGTGGATTGAGTGAGCAATCGAATGCCCTGTCTCAACAGCCGACAGAAGAGGTCATTGGTCAAATTTTGTCTGATTTAGAAGAATCTGTGACAGGTGAGGATGACGCTTTCTCGGTTCCTGCCATAGAAGCGACAGAGCCTGGATTGGACTCAGCTTCAACCCCCGATTTGCCCCCCGATTTGCTGGCCGCCGAGCTAAACGCAGACTCCCCTGCCTCAGATGACTTTTTGCAGGCTGAGCAAGAGGCATTTTGGCAAACCATGGCGGCAGACGATGCTGTTGCGCCCATGACGGCAGATACTGCTGCCCCATCCGAAGACCTGTCCCTCGCTGATATGTCTGGCGCTGAGGCGTTTGATCTTGAGGGAGTTGATCTTGATCTGTCTGATGCTGGCGATTCTGCTAGCGATGAGTCTGAAGAAGACAACGGGGAAGATGAGCCGTTAGACATCGCTGCTGACGATATGTCTTTAGAAGCCGTCTCAGAGGATTTGGCGGATGATTTGGACGATCTGCTGATCGTCGATGATTTACCCAGCTCCGACATGGTAGAAGGAGAAGCGCTGGGCTTAGATGAGCTGGATGAGCTTTTTGGCCAGTCGCCCCTAGCCGATTTAGACGCCCTGGCTCAAGCTGACTTCAGCCAGCCTGATGCGGCGCAACCATCGGACCCATTGGCAGAACTGGGTCTAGATATGACCACCTCCCCAGAGGCCCTGATTCCCCTCATTCCCGATGAGCCTGGGGACAGTGGGGCTACGGTACCTGTGGTCCCGCTTGATAAGGAGAGTGATAGCAGCGATGGTGATCGGGCGGCGGCGGATTCGGATGCATCATTATTTGTCACTCCCGAGGCTGCTCCTCCCGTTATTGAGCCAGACACCCCTGCTGTAAATCTGGACGGCGACTGGTTCCTGGGCCTCGATGTGGGAGCAACGGGGCTATCGGCTGTGTTGATGAATCGTCGCACGGGTCAGGTGTATCCCCTCTATTGGCAAATGCCCGCTGACGATAGCAAGCATTTTCGGTTGCCTGCGGTGGCAGTCATGACCTCAGCCCAGGACACGGTGGCTGTGGGGTATGACGCCCTGGGAGACCTGAGCGATCTCTTGGATACGTCTGGCTCCACGGAGCTAATTGGGGTAAATCGCCTTAAACCGCTGCTAAAGGTGGCTGTGGGGCATGGTCAAACCCTGCCTAACTCGGATCCTTGGGTGCGTTGGTCAGATACTGTGGAGCTGCCAATGTTGCAGATGTTGCAGGCCATGGTGGCGTTGCTGAAATATTCGGTCAATCAGGGTCAGGCGGTGGGCTTAGAAGGTAATGACCTGGGTCAGGTGTTGGCAAGTCTGCAGGGTGTGATTGTTGGCTACCCCACCAACTGGCCAGATACCTATAGTTTTAACCTGCGTGAAGCGGTGCTGGCGTCGGGTTTGATTGCCCAGCCAGAGCAAATTGTATTTGTGGAAGATGCGATCGCATCCGTTCTATCCGGTCTTCCCGATCCTAGGGATAGTGCTTTAGCCGAGACCGTATCCCTATCGCGTCAGCCCAGCCTATATAACTGTCAGTGGCAAGACGGCACGGTGATTATTAGTGGTGGGGCCGTAATGACCGAGCTGGGCATAGTCAACTTACCCAAGGATTTGGCTAGCCTCAACTATGCCGACTTTGCCCTGCGTGGCTTTGCTTATGCTGGGGATGCCCTGGACCAAGATATTGTCTGTCAGCTGCTCCTTCCCCAAGAGCGGCGTCAGTCCCTGTCAGCCATAGACGCGGCAGAATCGACTCGTTGGGATTGGCAGGGGCATTTGGTGGCTGAAGATGCGGACTGGTCGCTGCTGAATTTGGATGATCTGACATTGCCTAATGTAGGTCATGTTGACTGGGCCCAGCGCTATAGTCTGCAGCACCGATTGCTGGGGTCTAATCTGGGGCAGAGTTTGCTGGCGGCGGCCCGCCATTTAAAGCTGGCGTTGCAGCAACAAAGTCAAATGCAGATCACCCTGGCGGGGCAATGTTGGCTGATTAAGCGACGACACCTGGAAAATCTGATTTTCTTGCCCTACATCCAGCGGATCAATCGTTATCTAAATGTGCTGCTGAGTAATAACACCGTCGATGCTCAATCGATTAAGCAGGTGCTGTGTACCGGTGGTTCAGCCTCCTTACCCGCCATTGCTCGCTGGCTGCGGCAAAAATTTCCCAATGCCACAATTATTCAAGATACCTACGCTAGCGAGCTGCCCCAAAGCTGTAGCCGCGTTGCCTATGGCTTAGTTAATTTGGCGCGCTATCCCCAGGTACTCAACGTCACCCGTCAGCAGTACAGTGACTACTTTTTATTGATGGAGCTATTACGGGTCTTTCCCCAACAGCCGTTACCTGTGGGCGCCATTTTGCACCTGCTGGAGCAGCGGGGAATCAATACCCAGGCCTGTCATTTACATATTTTGGCCCTATTGGAAGGTCATCTGCCGCCAGGGCTAGTGCCGACGGCGGCGGATCGTGGGCTGATTTGCGATCGCACCACCGATTTACCCACCTATCGAGCGTTGTTGCAAACCCCGCTGTTTAGCAAAACCATCACCGAGTCAGGGGGGCATATGTATATTCCCAACGAGGGTCAAGCTGTCCAACTGCGCGCCTATCTCAGTCGCTTACTGCTTGATAAGGTGCAAACCTTAGACGAGCCCTTGATTGCCCAATTAGAGGTTGTGGCGTAGCCGCAGTTGTGGAAATAAGATAGTAATGCATAAAAGAAGGGCCAGAGAAATATTCTCTGGCCCTTCTTTTATGCATGCTAGGTGACTTATGTAATCGGTCCACGATGGCTGATTTGTAAGCTAATCTAAAAGCCTATGTAACATCGCATAACACTTAAATTAGAGCCCTAAACTTGAACCTAATCATCTTCATCCGCTTCTTTATTTTCACCCAATTGAATTAAGTGTATATGCTTATAGCCAAGCTTAATTTCAAACTCATCACCTGGCTTTAACCCCATTTCTTGAGTGTAGGTAGAACCAATAACAATTTGCCCATTTTTGTGGACACTAACGCGATAAGTCGGTTCACGTCCGCGCCCATCTTTAGTACTCTCTGGCCCCAGAGGGATCCCTCTGGCGGCTAGCAGGGCGTCATAAAAATCAGTCAGATTAACTCTGACCTGCTTGTCTTTAGTAATGCTGTAATAACCACATTCCTTAGCTTTTTCCCGCTTCGGTAGATGGGTTATTTCCTTCATTTTCTGAAGTAATGCTTTTCCTGTAAGTGGCGTAGTTTTAGTATCAGCCATCAGATTTGAAGATTTAATGATTAGGTCTAGAAAGAGGCGATGGAAGTAAGCTGTCGGAATTAGGGCTACAAAGCTCTTGATTGCTGCTTTGTGCAGAACACATTTCTAATGAGAGTCCTGATTATAACAGACAAAAAACCTGTTTATCTATGGGTATCGAAGCCTCAAAATCCCTCTTAGTTAAAACTATGAGTTTCTCCTATCAAAAACATAGTTATGAAAATAGAGGGCAATGAATATACAAACTTTAGTGATAGTAACAAATTATTGTCATTGAATATTTTTGGTGAACTAACTCGGTTAGAGGGTAAGTATAAAATACTGAACTCGATAGGTTTAAGAAATGTTGGTTTAGACAGAAAAAATCTATTTTTGAAGCATATGAATAGTCTTTGGAAAGCCTGGAGCTATCCGTTGCTAAGGCTTTAAGAAGGCCAGTCAACAGGTTTAATCTATGCAATGGTGGCTGACTGAGAGCCATAGCAATCTGTTGACTGCCTATTTCTAAAGGAAAGGCTATGGCAACAGCAGATTGCGTCTTATATAGCTGTTGCTATTTAAAGCATCTAGCTACCACGGGTCTGGTGAACTGTGGGCGTAACGTTACAGTATTGACTTTTAGACAAAGCAATTTGTTTGAAAGTGTGTCGATGATGCGTGATCAATAGTATAAAATTAGCCAAAGTTTCGCTCAGATAACGAAACTTTTAGCTCAGTAGTTCTGAGTATTTAGTCTGTAAGACTCTATTTGTTTTTTAGTGTTCTGATTGTGGTATGTCTAACTCTAATCCTGTAGAATCCGATACGTCACAATCTCCAGGGGCTGATGACCCCGGCTTTGGATGGACCACCTACGCGGAACGCATCAACGGTCGTTTTGCCATGGTGGGGTTTTTGGCCCTACTACTGCTTGAATTTTTTACGCGCCAGGATTTTTTCACATGGCTAGGGCTGGCCTAACCATGTGAGCAGAGGTCCGACTGCTATCGAACGCTCATCTGATATTGCCCTTGACCTGTTTGGTCATAGGCATTGACGATGACTCGATAGTCACCGGTGTAGGGTAAAGATATGCGAATGGAGGCATTGCTGTTGTTTTGACTGATGTCATCATTTTCAGCAATTTTGTTGCCCTGGTTATCGATTAGCAACAGATAGGCATCGAAGTCTTGACTGGTTAGCGTAATCGTGACGTCTTGTCCCTGTTGGGCGCTAAATGAGTATTCGTCATAGAAGCTGTTGTCTGTCAGACGATCGTCTTGAGCGTTGAGAACACCGCTTTGATTGACCAAATAGCCGTTAGCGTCACTATAGTCGCTAGTATTATTCAGGCTGTTAACGTTCAGTTCGTATTGGCCCTGCTCGCTGGCTCCGTAGGAATTGGCAAATATAAAGTAGGTGCCGTTGGTGGGTAGGGTAACGTCTAGACGAGCGTTCTGGCTGTTGCTGCTGTCATCGTTTTCGCCTAGATATTCTTGATTTGGACCATAGAGCAATAGATAGGAGTCCACCTGATTGCTCGTCATAGTGATGCTGATACGCTGACCGGCTCTACCTTCAAAGGTGTGGGCATTGAAATAGCTATTGTCTGGTAATACATTGCTGTTGCTATCGAGGCGAGCCTGGATAGTGCTGCCGTCAATGATTACTGGTGAGGGAGCCTGGGTTGCTTGGCGTTGGCGGGAGGCGGTTGTAGTTGCCGTGCCATTTTGTACGGCGGTGATAAAGGGGCGGACTTGGGGGGTTGCGATCGCAAAGCCAATACCGATATTGCCTGCACGTTCACCCGTTGTAAAAATCGACGTATTAACCCCGATTAGCTCACCATTCCGATTTAACAAGGGACCGCCCGAGTTGCCTGGGTTGATAGCTGCGTCCGTTTGAATTAACCCGCGTTCTGAATCGATCCGACTGACGATGCCGACGGTAAAGGTACCCTGTAGACCAAATGGATTGCCAATGGCAAACGCCTGCTGCCCCACCTGAGCAGTGCTGTTCGCCAGCGGCACAACGGGGAATTTACTATCTCCTCCGTCAATTTGTACCGCAGCTAGATCCAAATTCTCATCGGCATATCCAATGACTCGACCAGAAAACTCGCGACCATCCGCCAGTCGCACCGTTACTTGGCTAGCCCCACCGACGACATGGGCATTGGTTAAGACCAGTCCCTCCGGCGTGATGATGCTTCCACTACCCGTGCTATCACCTGCATCAATAGCCACGACTGCCGGACTAGCCTGTTGATATACGCGTACGTTTGTATCTTCATTAATCCCCTGGGCCTGGGCCGTGGCTACGGCGACTCCATGATCTACGTCAAACTGCGTTCCAATCACACCCAAACCAAGGGCACATGCTAACAGACCCGTACAGGATTTCAGAAAGATGGATGTCATTGCTTTGTCAGCGAAGTGTGTGTCCCTACACGATACTTTTAACCCCAAAACCATTCCGGCAACCTAGACAATATTTCATAGAATTTTTTCCCTTGGCCTAGGAGCTTCATAGAGGCTGAATGGTATATGGGCCTGACGCACATCGTTTAGACCCTGCATAATCCTTGCAAGCAGATGCTGACGGCTACGGCAATACGTTTGCAAAACGCCTGAGGATGCCAAAAAAAGAAGGAGCAGCTTACCTAGCTGCTCCTTCTTTTTTATCAGTTTTTACAGAGACTTAGGCGAGTCCAGTATTAGCTCCAGGTCTACCAGTAGCCAACTCTACCTTGACAATCTTGCCGCCCATCTTTTGAATCCGCTGCTGTTCGCGAAACCAGCTGTCGTAGGGAACGAGCTTAGTAAAAAAAGTATTCTGTAGCTCGCGCTGGGTGCGAATGCGAGATTGACTCGGCACACAGGCAGTAATCCGAAACATACGCATAGCAGAGATGTCTCCTACTCTCAAACAAAAATTATTTTGCAAATCGATTGCGAAAAGCCTATTTACATCAGCGGCTGTATCTGAGCCTGAGTTCAATAGGATTAGTTGTTAGCCAGATCCTGATAAAACTGGTTTCTTCTAAACCAGCTAGTCATCAGGTCGCAAGCATATATAAAATCTGCCATGACTTATGCTACGAAGCAACTGTCATGCCGCTCTGCACAGTAAATACAGAACTAAAAGCTCGGAAGTCTGATAACCAATGGCAAGCCGTCATAATCTCTCATCGTAGACAGATTTCAACCAACCAACACTCGCTTCAGACTTCCGAAACAGAGGCTAGATCGGGTTAGCCGATCTAAACCACATTAACTTGACCTAGCTAAGGCCAGAGCAAATGTAGTCGAAGTAAACGCCCATTTCCTTGCCAGCATCAGCACCAACTAGGCTAGCGGTGACTTCTTTCATGGCCTGAATGGCTTGTACAGTAGCACCTACAGGTACACCCAAAGAATTGTAGGTCTCCTTCAGTCCGTTGAGCACGCGCTCATCAAGGATGGAAGGATCGCCAGCCAACATAGCGTAGGTGGAATAGCGTAGATAGTAGTCCAAGTCACGAATGCAAGCAGCATAGCGACGAGTGGTGTACATGTTGCCACCAGGACGAGTGATATCGGAGTACAGCAGCGCTTTAGCTACAGCATCCTTAACGATTTCGGAAGCGTTAGCACCGATGGCAGTAGCCGCGCGAACACGCAGCTCACCAGTCTGGAAGTAAGCAGCTAGCTTATCCATGGAAGACTGATCAAGGTACTTACCCTGAACGTCTGAAGAATTAATTACAGAAGTAATCGCGTCTTGCATGATTTGAATTCCTTAGTGAGATTTTACGATGTGGCTTAATAACGCAAGGGGAAAATCAGATGACTTAACCCAACATCGCACCAACAACGTAATCGAAGTAAGAAGCGGCTTCAGCAGCATCATCACCAGACAGTAGAGAAGATGCAACACCCTTCATAAAGCGAATTGAATCGGCTACGGCAGGAATGGATGTACCTAGGGAGTTGTACATTTCCTTAGCACCGACTAGACCAATCTCCTCAATAGGAGTGATGTCGCCAGCAACAATGCCATAGGTAACAAGACGTAGATAATAATCCATGTCACGTAGGCAAGTGGCAGTCATCTCTTCACCGTAGGCATTACCACCGGGAGAAACAACGTCAGGACGCTTTTGGAAAAGCTGGTCGCCAGCCTGCTTGATGATACGCTCGCGGGACTCAGTTAGAACTTGGGCGATGCGAAGACGACGCTCACCCGAGCCAACAAAGCCCTTGATGCGATCTAGTTCACCGGGGCTCAAGTAGCGAGCCTCAGCATCAGCGTTCACGATAGATTTCGTGACAATACTCATTTATGGATTCCTCCGAAAGAATATAACCGAAAAAATAATCCGGCTTTCACCTTCAAGGAGCTGAACATCACTCACTCCAATTAAGATGTGAGCAAAGTAGCCCTCACTTACTTTAACCCCGAATCAAGCATGAGCCCATGGGCCAGTGCAACACTTAATTCGGCAATCGAAGCTTGCCAATCATTGGCCAGATTCTATGAATCCTAATGTCAGCTCAGCTGCCTTCCGATAGTATTTTCCGGTATTCAGTTAACCTTCCAAAGTGATGTGACATATTTCGTAACACTATTCCTCAGAATTGTTAGCTTGCACCGCCGGAGGCAGAATAAACGGGCTATGCACCAGAATGGTATGGCGTTGTCCCCATTGGCGAGGACAAGTCATCGTTCCTGAAAGCGTTAAGCGACAACGGTAACGTAATGCGCCAACGTCCCTACACATTAAGACGTTGGCTACATACCCATGATTGAACAGTCGATGTCTAGAGAGCGACACTAAAAACTATCGCTAGTGCGAAAGCTAAAAACCTCAGCACTAGCGATAGCAACAATCAAATCCAGAGCAGTACCATTGCCCTTAGACCCAAGGTGAACCTAAGTGTCAATCGATGCCTTGGTTGACACGGACGGGACAAAGCTGGGAATGACAACATCATCGTTTTGACGAGTCAGCTGCTGGTACAGACGCTCAGTATTGGGGAAGTTAGCCGCTGGTAGCGTGGGGAAACGCCGATAGGGAACGGTGTCTTCACCAAAGAACTCGGCATACTCAGGAGTTTCAACCATGGTTTGAATAAAACCGCGGATTCCTTTGGTTGCCAAGATCTGGTTATATTTGCGAATCTCGCCCTGGTTGAGTGGGGCTCTTCCTAGGAAGTGCTTCGTGCCCAGCTCAATTACTTTGGTATTTGGATAGGGGGCGTAGAACTCTTTCTGATAAAGATCGGAACAGCCTAACCCTTCGATAAACTCTTTCAAGTTAATCTCACCGTTACCCAGCTGACTTTCGAGGGATGTAAACTCGGCTTTGACCACATAGGGGGCAATGTCACGCTCAAACACTTGTCGATAGGCTGCTTGGGTAACGAGCTTGAGGTTGGGCTTGTCAAACAAACTGGTGAGTTTGAAGACTTTAGACTGGACTCGACGAGTATTAACCCCTTGCTTGATGCGCTTGTTCAGCTCAATTTCACCGGGTTGACTACTGCCAACACCCAGCTCTACAAAGCGAGGTACGGTTGGTTTGGGTACCGGCTTAAGACCTGTGGCTCCAACGGTGCCTGCGCGGAAGTTGCGGAGAGACTGACCTGCGGGAGTGACATAGCGCTCATAGGGGACTGTGTCATCGCCAAAGGACGTGGTGTACTCATCGCTATCGATTAAGGTGTCCACTAGGGCATAGAACCCCTTCTTGGCGCAGATATCAAAATACTGGTTAGTTTCTTGACGGCCATAGGTGGGACGACCTAGTAATCGTCGGTGAATATATTCCACCGCCTTCATTACGTAAAGAGAACTCCAGTAGGTTTTCCGGAATGCCTCTGACTTTGCTAGCGTGCGAATGAAATCACGAATACAGATGTCGCCGTTTTCTAGACGGTTTTCGGCGGACTTTAATTCTTGTCCGGCGTAGACGTCACGACCAAATACTTGGCGATAGGCAGCCCGAATGATGGTTTGGGTTGAACTTTCTGCAAACTTGACGCTAGTTCCATTCCCCGATGGAATCTGGTCTAGTTTGAAGACCTTGGGGCCAAGGGTGCCTGGAGCTTTAGGACGGGCCGCTGGATTGCTAACCTGACTGTCGATGCCAGCACCACGGCGAATTAAAATCCGGCGAGTGTCTTTATTGAAGGGAGCTGGGCTGCTGCTGGGGTTGCGAGTCTCTTTTGGAAAGATGGCTCCAAATTGAATTTCTAGCGGATCGTTTCCAGAGCCGTAGGGATGTTGGTCAGGCAGTGGCTGCTCGTAGGAGGCAAATGTGGTGAGGAACTGGGGAATTTTGCGGAAGGGGGCACTGTAGTTCAGCAGATTTTGCTGCGGTCCCCAGTTCCGGCATTCTTGCGCCTCTTGTCCCAAACCACGTAGGTAGGGGACGGTCTCTTCGCCAAAGTAGTCGCCGTATTCGTTGGAGTCAACTAGGGCATCAACTAGGGCTGACAAGCCACCGGTAGAAACAATGGAAAAGTACTGTTGCACTTCTTCCCTAGAGCTAGGACCACGACCCAAAATGTGTCGGAAAGCCAATTCTAGGGCCCGACTGTTGATGTAGGGCTCAAAGAAGTTTTTCCGATAAAGGGGAGACTTGGCCAGACGGCGAATAAATTCTTTCATGGCGATTTCGCCATTTTTGACCTTGGACTCTAGATCTGAGATGTCTAGGGAATAGGCCCGTTTGATGTCGCGCTCGAACACCTGGCGATAGGCGGCCTTAACCACCGAATTCTTCTCAGATGTTGAGAGGCCGGGCTTCATGACAAATTTAGGCCGGCGCTCAGATGCATTGAAATAAATCTGTGGCAGCTGTAACCCCTGCTGATCCTTGGATGGACGCTGACGCAATTTATTGGAGGGGGCTGGCGCTTTAAATTCGTCAATTAAAACGTTGAAGTAGGAGCGAATCAGCTCTTGGGCTTCTGTATCACCGCGGAAATAACCAATGCTGGCCGCTCTCATTGTCTGCAGAGCAACTAATGTCGCAGCAGAGGAACAGGCATCTTCGATGATTTCTCGCAGCCCGCGAACGTTAACTGAAATGATGTTGGGGTCACCGGCAACAATGGCATAGGTCAAGTAGCGTAGGAACCAGCTCATGTCTCGTAGAGACTTTTGCATGTTGCTGGGGCCGTAGCGACCAACGTTAATCGGGCGGAAGCCTGGCGGGATGCTACCCAGATCGCCACTGCTGCTGACCAGATTTCTTAGACCTGAAAAAAGGCCACCACTGTTGGCGGTTTCGATAAAAGCTTCTGGGCTCGAGTCATTTTGAGCCGCCATGGCCATTTCAGGCTCAGGCTCGGGCTCAACCCTCTCTAGGTAGGAAAGCGGGGAGCCGCCGGTAAAGATACGGTTGGCGGCTTGAGAGACGATCAGCTCTGAATACTGGGTGATGAGCTGTGCGATCGCAATTCGCTTACGGCCTGACTTAAAAAAGTCGGTCAGCTCCACCAACTCGCCCCGCTCCATATAGCGGTCTTGCTGCTCAGCCTGGGTAATCGTGGTAACCGGCAAGGTTTGATAAAGTTGTGGCCGCACTAAGGAGCTTCCACCACTAGCTGTTACAGTCATTCCTTTTCAAAGGCTCCCTTCTAATTAGTTGATTGCAATGGGTGATTGCATCAGACCCTTCCCTCAACGCCGAGCGGCTCAGCTCTAAAGTGACCTAGTCGATCCAGAGCAATGGTGAAACACCAACCAGACAACGCGATGGGCCTATCGGCTTTTATCTATAGTTCCAGATTAAAACGATTAAGGAACGTCAAGACGATTGTCTAAAGACTGTGTAACATCTCGTTAGCAGCCCACTGGGTCATCATAAAAGATCACGGGGTAGTGACTGAGAGAAAAGATAAGTTTTGTTACCTGTGTTTACGAAGCGTTTTCTGAATGGCGTCAGGCTTGGGAGTATGGGCCTTGAGGGGTAGCGTCTGAAGTGCATGCCCGTGAACTGTTGTGTTGCATTCTAAAAGCTTGTTGTGCTAGCTCAATATCTCTCATCTGAGAGAGTCTGTTGACGTCATCAAGTTCAACACTCAACCCTGAGAACTCAAACCTACGTTTCCCATGACTTCCGAAAATGAAGCTGCTGTGAGTGCAGCAGTCGCCAAGCTTTACGATACCTATCCCTTCCCCCCAGAACCGCTCATTGATGAGCCGCCCCCTGGCTATAACTGGCGTTGGCACTGGCCCTCTGCCTACAGCTTTTGTACAGGACATGCCCCCCATAGCAACACCATCAAGATTCTTGACGCCGGCTGTGGTTCCGGTGTGGGGACAGAATATTTAGTCCATCTCAATCCGGATGCTCAAGTGACCGGCATTGACCTTAGCGCAGGCACGTTGGCGGTGGCTCGGGAGCGCTGTCAGCGATCGGGGGCTGATCGGGTGACGTTTCAGCAGCTCAGTATCTATGACGTTGGTCAGCTAGAGGACCGATTTGATCTGATCAACTGTGTGGGGGTGTTGCACCATATGCCTGACCCCATCAAAGGAATTCAGGCCCTGGCAACTAAGCTAGCGCCAGGCGGGCTGCTACATATATTTGTCTATGCGGCCCTAGGTCGCTGGGAGATATCACTGATGCAGCAGGCGATAGCCATGCTGCAAGGGGAGCATCGAGGTGACTATCGCGATGGGGTCCAGGTGGGACGGCAGTTATTTGGCGCGCTGCCCGAGACCAATCGCATTGTCAAACGGGACAAAGAACGCTGGGCGCTGGAGAATCATCAAGATGAATGCTTTGCCGATATGTATGTCCATCCCCAGGAAGTGGACTACACCATCGATACCCTGTTTGAACTGATTGATGCGTCAGGATTAGAGTTTGTTGGCTTCTCTAACCCCCGTTACTGGGACCTAAACCGTTTGGTTGGCAAATCTGATGATGTGATGGCACGGGCCCAGACCCTAGGAACCCGTGAACAGTATCGATTGATTGAACTGCTCGACCCAGAACTGACCCACTACGAATTTTTCCTGAGCCGTCCGCCCCTGCCCCAGAGTGACTGGTCACAGAGCGAGAGCCTGCTATCTGCTATCCCCAGTCGCCATGCCTGTATGTCAGGGTGGCCGTCTAAAAGTTTCTTCGACTATGACTACCAGCTCGTCAAACTAACAGACCCTGAATACGATTTCCTCAGTCGATGTGCAGACCCTGGTATCACCGATGCTGACACCGTGGCAGAGCTAATCGCTGATACGGACTTTACCCTCGATGATGTGCGCTCTCTGCAGCGTAGACAGCTAATTGTGCTGTCGCCTACGATACCCACCACCCCCTAAGCCTGCAAAGAGCTGACTAAATCCCATCAATAGGTATTAGTGCCGTGATATGATCGGCCATGGCTCAAACGCTAGTGTCAGTCTCTGCTGCTAGCGTTTCAAGCCATGGCTTCTACGTATTTAGATCACCTGTGACTTCTCCTGAAGAAGCCGTTGAGGCCCAAACAAACGAAGAGTTGGCCGATGTTGCCGCAGATTTACCGCCTGCTTCTCAAGAAGCTATGGCAGAGTATTTTCGCCTTCAGCAAAATTTGCTGTTGATGACTCTGGGGTTGACGGCATTTATCTTTGTTTCTGTTTGGCTTGCCTATTCCCTGCACATAGCCCTGAATTATTTAATAGGGGCGTGCGTCGGTGTGGTTTACTTAAGAATGCTGGCGAAAAGCGTTGCCGAATTAGGGCGCGAACGAGGAAGGTTAGGCAGTGGTCGTCTAGCAATTTTTATTGGGTTGATTATTTTTTCCACCCAGTATCAGCAACTAGAAATAGTCCCTGCTTTTCTTGGTTTTCTTACCTACAAGGCTGCGCTAATTGTTTACACGCTGTGGACATCGATTTTGCCTGAGTCAATGGCTCAAGAATAAGTGCAATTTCGTGTTTCCGTGGGCATCTGCGAAAAAAATTAAGATTCTAGGCGGAGATGTTGAACGCATTTAATTTCCCAATTCCTCTATTAGCTGAGCTGGAGGTCGGTCAGCATTGGTTCTGGCACGTTGGTGGGCTTAAGGTCCATGGCCAAGTATTTCTTACTACTTGGTTTGTTGCTGCTGTACTGATTCTGGTCTCAGTTTTAGCTACCCGTAAGGTCAACCGCATTCCGTCTGGATTGCAGAACCTAATGGAGTTTGCGCTTGAATTTATTCGAGACTTGGCTAAAGACCAGATTGGTGAGAAGGAATATCGGCCTTGGGTTCCTTTTGTGGGAACGCTGTTTCTATTCATCTTCGTCTCTAATTGGTCGGGGGCTTTAGTGCCCTGGAAGCTGATTCACATTCCGGCAAGTGAGTTGGCGGCGCCGACAAACGACATTAATACGACTGTTGCATTGGCACTGATGACATCCTTGGCCTACTTCTATGCAGGGTTTAAGGAGCGTGGTTTAGGGTATTTTGCAAAATATATCGAGCCCACGCCGATTTTGTTGCCAATCAACATTCTTGAAGATTTCACCAAGCCTCTCTCGCTAAGTTTCCGTTTGTTTGGAAACATCTTGGCGGACGAGTTAGTTGTAGCTGTACTTGTTTTGCTGGTACCTCTTTTTGTGCCCCTACCCGTAATGCTATTGGGTTTGTTCACAAGTGCAATTCAGGCATTGATTTTTGCTACTCTAGCTGCTGCTTATATTGGCGAAGCGATTGAGGGGCATGGTGGAGAAGAGCATGGATAGCCTCCTTGGAGGCATCCAGTTGGGATTTGACGTTGGGTCATCTCCTACTTGGTTAGGGCTAGCAGTTTCAACTAGCTTCTGACGGTTTCGAGAGGAGTTAATTCCTCGTTTTGGGCGACTTGCTTAGTTTGTTGATATCTATCTAAGGATAAGGAAGAACATCATGGATCCAATTATTGCTGCTGCTTCTGTACTGGCTGCTGCTCTGGCTGTTGGTTTGGCAGCTATTGGCCCTGGTATTGGTCAAGGTAATGCCGCTGGTCAAGCCGTTGAAGGTATTGCCCGTCAGCCCGAAGCAGAAGGTAAGATTCGCGGTACTCTGCTGCTAAGTTTGGCATTTATGGAAGCACTGACCATCTACGGCCTTGTTGTTGCACTGGTCCTTCTATTTGCTAACCCCTTTGCCTAAGGGATATTTGGCATAGGGGGATGATTCTTTAATTATCTCCCTTCTGTTTGCTTGACATTGCCGATTTCAGGCTTATCGAAATCAAAGGTTGTTCTTTGTCACACACTTGTTGTTGGCTAAATTGAGAACTTCTCTCTGGCTTGGAAGGTCTGTTTCGGTTGATGGCATGTTTTCTGTTATGGCAGTCCCAGAGTATTTGGGCATAGAACGTGATGATAACCGGTGTAATGCTATTTGCGGTCGAAGCTGCAGCTGAAGAAGCTGGTGGTTTATTTGACCTTGATGCAACGCTGCCCCTGATGGCTGTTCAGTTTGCCCTTTTGGCAATTATTCTGAACGCGGTTTTCTACAAGCCTCTAGGTAATGCTATTGATGAGCGTGATGGCTACGTCCGCTCAAAGACAGCAGATGCTGAGGAGCGTTTGGCAAAGGCTGAAAAGTTGGCTCAGGAATATGAGCAAGCTTTGGCAGGTGCCCGACGCGAAGCTAAGCAACTCGTTGAGGATGCTCAGGCTGAGGCTCAGAAAATAGGTGCTCAAACCATGGCATCTGCTCAGCAAGAGGCTCAAGCGCAGCGAGAAGCTGTGCAAAAAGAGCTTGATGCTCAAAAACAGTCGGCCATGGCTGCTCTAGAGCAGCAGGTTGATGCTTTGAGTCAGCAGATATTGAGCAAGCTGTTAGGGGCTGCAGTATAGAGTTTTGGAGGTGCGTGTCGTGGGACACGCCCTCACGCGGGAGTTATACCGCTGCTGGTACTAGGCCAGTTGGCAGGCGCAGTTTGGGATGGAGCATATGGAGACAGTCTGGTTGCTTGCTTCGGAAGAAGGTGGCTTTGGTCTCAACTTCGATATTCTGGAGACAAATTTAATTAACCTCGTCATAATTATTGGCGTGCTTGTTTATTTTGGCAGCAGTTTTCTCGGCAACATTTTGTCGGAACGCCGCAGCGCCATTGAGGCTGCTATCCAGGGAGCTGAAGATCGCCAGAAGAAGGCGGCAGCTGCTCTGGTTGCACAGCAAAAGAATCTAAAGGAAGCCCAGTCTCAGGCTGAGCAAATTAAGGCCGGAGCTGAGGAGAATGCTCAGAAAGCTCGAGTGGCTTTGTTGGCTCAGGCGGAGAAAGATGTTGAACGGATGAAGGCGTCTGCTCAACAGGATTTGGCTAGTCAGCAAGATCGTGTGTTGCGAGAGCTAAAACAGCGGGTTACCGCGTTGGCGTTGGCTAAGGTCGAGACCGATTTGCCGGGTGCTTTGACCGATTCAGTTCAGACTAAGCTGGTGGATCAAAGTATTGCACTGCTTGGAGGCGAGTCATGAGTGCGAGCATTGTTACTACTGAAGTTGCAGAGCCCTATGCTCGTGCGCTTCTATCCCTCACTCAAGACAGTGGAACTACTGACGAAGTCAATGGTTTGGCTGGAGAAGTGCTAGGGCTTTTGGCGGAGTCCCAGGAGCTAGCTGATTTTTTGGCTAATCCGATTACGTCTGCTGATGTCAAAAAGGCGGTTGTTAGGCAGGTTTTAGGGGACTCTGTTAATTCGAGTTTTCTGAATTTTGTCCAGCTGCTGGTGGATCGTGGTCGTGTTGCTTTGCTGATGCCGATCCTGAATCAGTTTCAAGCGATGGTTCGGGAAATCAATCAGACTGTTCTGGCTGAGGTTTCCTCTGCGATTGAGCTTTCTGACGCTCAGAAAGATTCAGTTCGCCAGAGGGTGATATCTATAACTGGCGCAAGGGCGGTTGAGTTGAGCACCGAGTTAGATGCCAGTTTGCTGGGTGGCGTCATTATTAAGGTTGGTTCCCAAGTGGTGGATGCTAGCCTGCGTGGGCAACTGCGACGCATTGGTATTCAGCTGGGCAGCGCTTAGTTGAGTGCTGTTTGACACGGGTGGTCGCTATCGTGCCCGATGTTAGCGTTGAACCCTGGCTTTAAGGTTGGGAACTTCAATCAGGCGTGGTTAGTTTAAGTGATTTTTTTGTTGATATCTGAGTTAGTAGAGCAACTCCAATGGTAAGCATCAGACCTGACGAAATCAGTAGCATTATTAAGCAGCAGATTGAGCAGTACGACCAGGATGTCAAAGTATCCAACGTGGGTACTGTGCTGCAAGTAGGTGACGGGATTGCCCGTATCTACGGTCTTGAGCAAGCAATGGCAAGTGAACTGCTTGAGTTTGAAGACGGTACTGTCGGTATCGCCCTAAACCTGGAAGAGGACAATGTAGGTGCCGTACTTATGGGTACTGGCCGTGACCTCAAAGAAGGAAGTTCGGTTAAGTCCACCGGCAAGATTGCTGAAATCCCTGTGGGTGACGCCATGTTGGGCCGGGTGGTAGATTCGTTGGCCCGCCCCATTGATGGTAAGGGTGAAATTGCTACTTCGGACTCTCGTTTGTTGGAGGCACCTGCCCCTGGCATCATTGCGCGTAAGTCAGTCTATGAGCCTCTTCAGACTGGAATTACGGCGATTGACGCGATGATTCCTGTGGGTCGTGGTCAGCGTGAGCTGATCATTGGTGACCGGCAGACCGGTAAGACTGCGATCGCAATCGATACCATCCTTAACCAGGCAGACCAAGACGTAGTTTGTGTCTATGTTGCCGTAGGCCAAAAAGCGGCCTCTGTTGCCCAGGTAGTTGGCGTTCTAGAAGAGCGCGGTGCCATGGACTACACTATCGTGGTCTCGGCAAGCGCTAACGACCCTGCACCGCTGCAGTTCCTGGCTCCCTATACGGGTGCTGCCCTGGCTGAGTACTTTATGTACAAGGGCAAAGCTACCTTGGTTATCTACGATGACCTTACTAAGCAAGCCCAGGCATACCGTCAAATGTCCTTGCTACTGCGTCGTCCACCCGGTCGTGAGGCTTACCCCGGAGATGTCTTCTTTATTCACTCTCGTCTGCTAGAGCGGGCTGCCAAGCTCAGCCCTGAGTTGGGCGAAGGTAGCATGACGGCTCTGCCCATCATTGAAACCCAGGCAGGTGACGTTTCGGCTTACATTCCTACCAACGTAATTTCCATTACCGACGGGCAGATATTCTTGTCTTCTGACCTGTTCAACTCTGGTCTGCGTCCTGCCATTAACGCAGGTGTATCCGTATCTCGAGTAGGTGGAGCCGCCCAGACTAAGGTAATGAAAAAGGTAGCCGGTAAGCTCAAACTTGAGCTGGCCCAGTTTGATGAACTACAGGCCTTTGCCCAGTTTGCTTCTGACTTGGACGCAGCTACCCAGGCGCAGCTAGCGCGTGGCGTCCGTCTGCGGGAACTACTTAAGCAAAATCAGTATGCTCCTCGTACTCTGCATGAGCAGGTAACCGTTGTATACGGTGGTATTAACGGTCTGTTTGATGATGTACCTGTTGAGAAAGTTGCTCCCCTAGTGGCAGAGCTGTGTAACTACATCAACACTAGCAAGCCCGAATTGGTGAAGGAAGTCAATGAAGGCAAAAAGCTGACTGATAAGGTGCAAGACCTGATCAAAGAGTCAATTGCTGAGTGTAAGCAGTCCTTTATGGCGGCATAGGAGGGATTGGCCTAGCTCTCCCAAACTCTGATGGATTTAGGGGGAGCTTAGGCTAGGAATAACGCGTATGGCTAATCTCAAATCTATTCGTGACCGCATTAAGTCGGTCAAAAACACTCGAAAAATCACTGAAGCAATGCGTCTGGTGGCGGCGGCGAAAGTGCGCCGAGCCCAAGAGCAGGTGGAGGCGACTCGTCCCTTTGCCGACCGCTTAGCCCAGGTGTTTTATGGTCTTCAAACTCGACTAAAGTTTGAAGATGCAAATTTGCCTCTGTTGCAGACGCGTGACGTTAAAAATGTTGGTTTGATTGTTGTTTCAGCCGATCGCGGTCTGTGCGGTGGCTACAACAGCAACATCATTCGTCGTGCTGAGAATCGTGCTAAGGAGCTAGACGCTGCGGGTATTGGCTATCAGATGATTCTGATTGGTCGTAAAGCGACTCAGTATTTTCAGAGACGTGACTACCCGATCGACTCAACGTTTATCGGATTAGAGCAGATTCCTACAGCTGAAGAGGCTTCTAATATTGCAGATCAAGCACTTTCCTTGTTCTTGTCAGAAGAAGTTGATCGTGTAGAGCTGATATTTACGAAGTTTGTGTCGTTAGTCAGTTCTCGTCCAGTCACTCAAACGCTACTTCCCCTTGACCCTGAAGGTCTTGACAAGGAAGATGAGATGTTTCGTTTGACTAGCCGTGGTGGACAGTTCCAAGTGGAGCGTGCAGCTGTGGAAACCGATCAGAAGCAGCTACCCCAGGACATGATTTTTGAGCAGGATCCTGTTCAGATTTTGGATGCCCTGTTGCCGCTGTACCTGAATAACCAAATTCTACGGTCTCTGCAGGAGTCGGCTGCCAGTGAGCTGGCTGCGCGGATGACGGCAATGAATAATGCTAGTGACAACGCTAGTGAGCTAGTCAAAACCTTGACCCTTGACTACAACAAGGCTCGTCAGGCTGCTATTACCCAGGAAATTCTGGAGGTAGTAGGGGGTGCTGCTGCCCTTGCTTAGTTTACCTAGTTGAGTTGCTCTAAGTTTTAACCCCATATGTGTTGGCAGTGCTACGGCGCTGCCTTTTTTTTGCCCCAAGCTTATTTTCATAGCAAACGTCCTGATGCATGAGGACGTTTGCGTGTCAGGTTAGCGGTTGCTGTTTGGAGCTTTTGGGGAGATGCATTGTCTTAACTAACCTGACGGATGCAATAAATGCTTGCTAGAAAACTGCTGAATACATCTGTCGATTGCTGAGCAGTTTCCCCTTTTTTGAAAAAGGCTATATCCTGAACTCTATGGCAAATGCCCTGAGGCCCTGGGGCATTGGGCTAAACCCGAGGGTTTAAGGCTAAGGTTCCTGATAGCCAATGCGCCCAGTGTCATAGTCAACTGTTGTGGACAGCTCCTATGGTTAACGAAGTATCTCAGTGGTTAGCAGAGATTCAAACTTTACAGCAGCAGCTGCAAGTTCTCGGTCAGGAACGGGACCAGGCCTATGCCAGTGCGGCTAACTGGCGCAGACTGTATGAATCGGAGTCCGAACAGCGTCGTAACGATTCGGAAAGAAGCCAGACACGGATTCGGGCGTTGGCCAATCAGTTAACTATGTTTCAGCAGGCTCCTGTCACGGGGGAAGCCTCCTCTGATTTGAGACAGGTGTTGGCTGACGTCAACCAGGTGGAGTCAGTGGATGAGCTGCGATCGCAACTAACCGAAGCCCTCACCCTCTGCGATCAGTTGTCTAGTGCCCTCAAAGCCGAACAATTTGCCCACGAAGAGACTCGTCAAAGTCTGACCACGGCCCTGGGCGACACCATTGACCTGCTAGCCAAAGATCAACCCTCTACATCCCCTGATTGACCGAGATTATTAGGGCTTAGCCTGGCTTAGACATTATAGTTAGCGAGTCGCTGTGCCTACCGTTAATCAACCATTAATCTATCCGTAACGGAATATTCACCCTGCTCCCATAGGTTGCACATGGGGCTGATTGTATTATCTGCAATCAGCCCCATGTCTTTTGACCTAGAAAGCGTGCTCCAGGGAAAAGAGAATATGGAGTTTCTTTCCCTGAGGACTGTGCTTAAGGTTATCAATCTCTGACAATTTAACTATGGAGTCTTGCATCAATGAGCCAAGTTTCAGAGCAGAGTCAACCCCAAAAGAATTCAGTTATTCAGTGGCTTAGTGTTGTCTTTTTGGTGTACCTGCTGATCGTCGCAGTCGGCATGATCGGAGCCGGGTTCAAGTCTGCCACGGGCGATCAGGCCAAAGAACTCTTTGCCTTTGCCACCAACCCATTTTTAGGGCTAATTGTTGGGACCGTAGCTACGGCCCTAATCCAATCATCGAGTACAGTTACCTCGATCATCGTGGGTTTAGTGGCCGGTGGCCTACCTGTGGCGACGGCCATCCCAATGGTGATGGGGGCTAATATTGGCACAACTATTACCAACACATTGGTGAGTCTGGGGCACGTAGGCGATAAAAATGAGTTTAAAAAGGCGTTTGCAGCAGCCACCGTTCACGACTTTTTTAATCTTCTCAGCGTCATCATTTTTCTGCCCTTAGAGATCCTGTTTCATCCGTTAGAAAAGCTGGGGCTGATTATCGCCAATGCCATGGCTGGTGGCGGTTCTATGAGCATCAAAGATCTAAATATTGTCAAGGCTGCAACCAAGCCTGTGGTCACTGTTTTTAAGAACATTACCCATGTTTTACCAGCGCCCTTTGATGGAATTTTGCTTATCTTCCTAGGGATTGGGTTGATCTTCTTGACCATTGCCTTTATCGGCAAACTGCTCAAATCCCTAATGGTGGGTAAAGCGAAGGATATTTTGCATGTTGCCATTGGCCGTGGTCCCATTGCAGGCATCGTTGCTGGCACTCTGATCACCATTTTGGTGCAGTCCTCCTCCACGACAACGAGTCTAATGATTCCGTTAGCTGGTGCCGGAGTCTTTGGGTTGGCGCAAATCTATCCGTTTACCCTAGGTGCCAATATTGGTACCTGCATCACGGCCTTGCTGGCGGCCACTGCCGTTTCTGGCGCTGAGGCCGTTCCTGCCCTAGAAATTGCCATGGTACATATGCTTTATAACTTCCTAGGAGTGGTGGTTATCTATGGCATTCCCTTTCTTTGCAAGTTACCGATTTTGGGGGCTCAGACATTGGCCAATGTGGCATCTGAGCGCAAGTATTTAGCGTTTGCATACATCATCTCAGTGTTTTTTGTAATTCCTGGTCTGTTACTAGGAATTACAGCTCTGTCCTAGTCGGCTTTATTCCTCTCTCAAACGGAGATCTTTGCAATGAGCACAAAACTTGAATACGTTCAACAGTTGGAGCAGCAGATTGCAACCGCCCAGGAACAGTTGGATAACCTCAAGGCTGAAAAGGAAGAGGCGCTGCTGGCGGCTCAACACGAAGAGATTGAAAATCTGGAAAAGTACCTAGATGAGGCCCATATCAATCTTAAGGGCATCTCAGATGCAGCCGAAGATGCCTGGCATGAACTCAAGGAGTCAGTCGAAAATCTGATGAACACCATCACCGAGCGCTTAAAAAGCTTGACCGGTGGTTCTGACGACTCTTAGGGCGCTTAGGGTATCCTTCGCGCGTGCCGGTCCTAGCTCGTCTTTAATCGCCGTTGAGTTTTTTCTAAGGGACTACTGCCTCTAGGAAAAACTCAACGGCGATATTAGTTTGATAAATCAGGTCCATCAGACTTACTGATGAGAGTGTGGAATACGAGCACAGGGGGCTCCTGTTGGTGTGTATCCCGCACTGCCAACACACGGATATTAGGGGGTTTAAATGCTTTAACCCTTGAGTATTTACACGTAGCAAATTTGCTGCTCACCGGTAAAAGAAAAGGGACAGATTAAATATTGGTATCTTTTGATGAAGTTATGAGTGGAACTTTTAGGGTACAATCCTGGTCAAACTTCGCTAGGTAGTTATTCCTAGCGACCTATAATATGAAACCTATTTCTGTGACCAGAACAACTACCAAGCCCGTTTCGAGTACAAGCGATTCTAATCGTGAGACTCAGCCGGCCGCTGATGATAAAAAAATCTATTTAGCTGAGCTGAAAAGCTACCCATATCATCCAAATATTCAAGTTGAGATTTTGCATCTACAGGCTGAAGCAGATGCGTTGCTGTTACAGCTCAAAGCCAGAGGGTGTGAATAGCTTGTCGGTTTCTTAGGTGATGCTTGCTCTGTTAGAAACGCTACAGGCGTGCATTGCGCCGATACCGTCGCGGCATAGCTTAAAAGCTTGGCAGCAGTCTTGCTACCATTAGGCTCTTTCTTAAGCTAGCCATGGGCTACAAGTGATGCCGACGCAAGTCTGTTTCTTTGCAGAGACAGGCTTTGTGTCTGGTTGTTAAGTAGTATTACCTTAACGCAAGAGCTCTGTTAAGAAAAGCGGCGCATTCGATTTCTGATCTGATGAAACGGCATAGGTTGGTATATAGCTAACCCATTTCTATCCGTTTCATGAGCTACCAGCGCCCTTCTTCGTTGGCTTCTGAACTGTCGAAGGACAGTTTGCTGAGTACCCTTAACTATCACGACACCTACACGTGCCCGGTTTGTCGCCATGGTGAACTGTCGGTGCTGACGCTGACCGACGCGTTTGCGTGTAGCTTCTGTCGACATATTTTTACGGCAAATCTGGAGAATCAGTCACTCCAGATGCTAGATGGTGTCCAGCCGATGGTGTGGTTTTGGACAGGGCAGCGTTGGCGGCAGAGTGGTCGTCCTGACAGTCATGTGGCGGTGATTGTTTGGAGCTTTGCCCTAGCCATTGCTTGTCTGCCTGCTTTGTTGGTGATCGCCTCCAACTATATGTTCCCGCCCATCGATAGCGGCGGTGTGAGTCGGTTTTCTGTCATTTGGACAGTTGCCACGCTATTGGCCCATGCAGGAATTGTCCTGTGGCTGATTGCTGAGCACTACCAGTGGCCCTGGTATGTGACTACAAAAATTAGACTGAATCGCTCTTTCGTTTAGGCCTGCTAGTTCAAGCTTGCTGTCGATGGCGCATTCTATAAATCAAACATACGTTTCAGGCGTTTCCGGGCCCAGATAACTGGGTTGGCATCGTCTTCGCTGGAATCTACCAGGTTGAGGGCCCGCATTTCTCGCTGACGTTTGGCCAGCTCATCTCGATGCTGGGCCATGGCCTGTACTACTTGATTGGATAGGTCGGGATAGCGTCGCAGCAGGTCAGAGAAGCTGGGCTGGTTGATGACAAATAGCAGGGCATCTTCTGAGACGCGGGCCATTGCTGTGCGGGGCACACCCAGGAGTAAGGCGACTTCACCAAAAAACTGTCCTGGTTCTAGGGTGGCGAGGTGGCGATTGAGCTTTTCGGCCAGGATATCGATTTTGCCTTCGAGCAAAATGTAAAACGAGTTGCCGGCGTCGCCTTCGTGAAACAGTGTTGTTCCTGAACGGCTGCGCTGACGATGGCCAATTTCAATTAGCTGTCGGATTTCTAGATCGGTAAAGTTGGCAAAATAGCTGACCTGACGCAGCATGTCTTTGAGGGTGGTTTGAGCCGTGACTCTGGGACGATGTTGCAGGGCAATTTGGCGGTTGAAGAAGGGCGGCTTGCTATCGCCATTGTCCTGGTGGGGTGGGAGGTTGCGAATCCACACATCGCGCTGGGGAAAGGCAATTTCAATATTGTGCTGTCGCAGGTTGTACTCAATGGTGAAGTGCAGTGAGCTTTGCACGTTGAAGCGCTTATTGACGTCAACCCACACCCAGAGTTCAAACTGGAGAGCATCTTCACCAAAGGCCATAAACATAGCCTTGGGCATGGGTTTGCTGCTGATGGCTGGTTCCATGTGGGCGGATTTGAGCAGCAGCTCAGTGACCAAAATCGGATCGCTGTCGTAGGAGACGCCGACTGGAATTTTGAGGCGGGCAATGGAGGTGTTGTGACTCCAGTTTAAGACCCGATTCTTGATGAGTTGATTATTGGGGATGACTACATCGCCATCGTCCAGGGTGCGAATGATGGTGGATCTGAGGTTGACTTCGACAATGCGTCCCACCAGGCCTTCGAATCGATAGTCGTCTAATTCCACCAGGTCGTTGACCTTGAGGGTGCGCTCAAACAGCATGATGAGACCGCTGATAAAGTCATCGGCAATGTGCTGTAACCCAAAACCAATACCCACACCCAAGCCGCCTAGAACAATGCCCAGGGAGCGCAGATTAAGGCCGGAATTTTGAACGGCGACGAGAATTGCGATCGCACCCAGCGCGTAGCTCACCAAGGTGGCAATGGCTTCTCGATTATTGGCATCAATGCCCGCCAGCAGCTGTCGTTTGAGAAACCGTTTGACCAGGCCGATGGCAAACAAAATCAGCGTTAGCCAGATCGAGAGACTGACCAGCAGCCTTAGGGTGATTTCTGTATTGCCAAGCTCCACGAGTTTGGTGGTAAACAGACGGCTGAACTGTTGAAAAAGATAGGTAAGTAGATCCGTCATGGGGGCAGAAATAGCTCGCTCATTCGTCTGTTGTCGCCTCAAATGCCAGGGCAGTTGCGATCGCATCAACGACTCTGCCCACTTCAGTAATCTCCAAGGGCAGTCCTGGCATTTTCTGACCCTTGGGCACCAGCGCTCGTTTAAAGCCCAGTTTGGCCGCTTCCTTGAGCCGTAGTTCAATCTGGGAAACCGGGCGGACTTGTCCTCCGAGACCCACTTCACCAATCAGAACCAGGGCCGGATCGACGATGCGATCGCGAAAGCTGGCGGCCACAGCAATAGCAATACCCAAATCTGCCGCCGGTTCACCCACGCTTAGCCCCCCCGATGAAGCCACGTAGGCATCCAACTTAGAGAGGGGAATCCCCACCCGTTTCTCAAGCACTGCCAAAATTTGTAGCAGCCGGTTATAGCCAATGCCGGTGGCGGTCCGCCTGGGCGAACTGTAGCTAGTGGGGCTGACTAACGACTGGAGTTCGACCACCAGGGGGCGAGATCCTTCACAGGCCACAATGGTGGAAATTCCAGGGACCTGTTCATCGCCATTGCCCATAAATAGAGCCGAGGGGTTAGAGACTTCTGCCAAACCCTCACTCACCATTTCAAACACCCCCAGCTCATGGGTGGCTCCAAAGCGGTTCTTGACCGAGCGCAGCAGCCGATGGCTGGCAAATCGGTCCCCCTCAAAATACAGCACCGTATCTACCAAATGCTCCAGTACCTTAGGACCGGCGATAGCTCCCTCCTTAGTGACATGGCCGACGATAAATAGGGTGATATTCTCTCGCTTTGCCAGCTGCATTAGGGCCGACGTACATTCCCTAACCTGGGACACTGAGCCCGGTGCTGAGGTGAGCTGACTGTAGAACAGGGCCTGAATGCTGTCGATCACGGCGACCCGAGGGCGCAGCGATTCTAATTCGGCCAGAATAGTTTCAAGATCGGTCTCAGGTAAAAGGTATAAGGATTCCGGCGACGACACTAGCTGGGTTGAGCCTACGGTTTCAGCCCCGGCGCCGTTGTTGCGACCGATCTCCTTTTCTACGCCCATATTGATGCCAAGACGTTGCGATCGCAGTTTTACCTGTTGCCCTGACTCTTCTGCACACACATAAAGCACCGATGCCTGAGCTGCCAGCTGATTTGCGGTTTGCAATAACAAGGTGGACTTACCAATTCCGGGATCTCCCCCCACCAGCACTAAGGACCCAGGGACAATGCCTCCCCCCAGTACCCTGTCTAGCTCACCATAGCCAGAACCAATGCGAGTTTGGGGATGATCGACAATCTGGCTAAAGGTCTTGGCAAGGCGTGGCTGACTGTCGGTTCGTTTGCTGGCACTGCGACGGCCGGGACGCGCGGTTGTGGCGGCAGGTTCTACAACCTGCTCTACCAAAGAATTCCAACTACCACATACGGCACATTTGCCAAAATATTGCCGCGATTCTGCCCCGCATTCATTACACACATAAACCGAGCGAGCCTTAGCCATACTTAGCCATAAAACATATGAACTACATACCTATGGTAAAGATTAACAGAGACTCAAACGCCCCGTGAACGTTCGCCGCTAGCCCAAAAACTTTAAGCAAATATGTGCAAAGCTTAGTAACGAAAAAAATGTCGATACCATAGCTCAAAAAATTGGTTTTATGGAGAACAACCTTAAGAAACGTTGAAAACCTTGGCAGTACGAGGCCATAGCCTGTAAAAATCAATACAATGTTAGGTATCTTAAATAAGATCTAATAAAGATTTAATCAGGAGCCCTTCCACCACTTAATTTCATATCTCTGTTTGAAATGTTTTCAAAGTGGTGAAGCTGTCGGTTTTTCAAGGGATTAGAGCAATCGTTCATCCCTTCAACGGTCGAAGTCTTCTGCCGTCGCCGTTATGTAGGAGTTCAAAAAACTTTGGAAAGCGTAAAAGAGAAAATCTTGGTTGTCGATGACGAAGCTAGCATTCGTCGTATCTTAGAAACCCGTCTTTCGATGATCGGCTATGACGTCGTCACAGCGGCCGATGGTGAAGAAGCATTAGATACCTTTCGTCACGAGATTCCCGATCTGGTGGTGCTCGATGTGATGATGCCTAAGCTCGATGGTTATGGTGTTTGCCAAGAATTACGCAAAGAATCCGATATTCCTATCATTATGCTAACGGCCCTGGGGGACGTAGCTGATCGCATCACGGGCCTAGAGCTAGGTGCTGATGATTATGTGGTCAAGCCGTTCTCTCCCAAAGAATTAGAAGCTAGAATTCGCTCCGTGCTCCGCCGGGTTGAGAAGACCGGAACGTCTGGTATCCCCAGTTCCGGCGTCATCACCATCAATAACATCCGAATTGATACTAACAAGCGCCAAGTTTACAAGGGCGATGAGCGTATCCGGTTAACGGGTATGGAATTTAGCCTGTTAGAGCTTTTGGTAAGTCGCTCCGGTGAGCCCTTTTCCCGCTCTGAAATCTTGCAGGAAGTTTGGGGCTATACCCCTGAGCGTCACGTCGATACCCGCGTAGTGGATGTACACATCTCCAGACTGCGGGCCAAGCTAGAAGATGATCCTAGTAATCCTGAACTAATTCTGACAGCGCGGGGTACGGGCTATCTGTTTCAACGGATTGTTGAACCTGGCGAAGAGTAGTTTCTTCGGCGCTGTGAAGCGTCAGAGCGCGCGCGCTAAACGATAGCGGTTCGTATATTGCTACGCATTTGAAAGCTGCTATATCGTTGGAAAATTTAGAAACTTTTGACTGAGCTTTTGTCAGAAAACCGCAGTTGTGAATTTTTCACTCGGTTTCAGTCTGATAGAATTTCTTAAAGTTTCTATAGATTCAATTCGATGGGCTTAACTCAAGCGCGGATCGCAGTTGATGCAATGGGGGGTGATTATGCACCTGCTGAAATCGTTGCTGGAGCCATAAGGGCAAGAGAAGAGCTGGGTGTTGAAATCTTGCTCGTTGGCGATCCTGAAAAAATTAAGGCCTGTGTGGCCGATCCTGACAGTTTGAGTCGGATTGAGATTGTGCCTGCGGAAGGCACGATTGAAATGCATGAGGAGCCCCTCAGCGCTCTGCGTAAGAAGCGTAAGGCCTCCATTAATGTGGCCATGGATATGGTGAAAAAGGGGCGAGCTGATGCGGTGGTGTCAGCTGGGCACTCGGGGGCGGCGATGGCCGCAGCCCTGTTGCGGTTAGGGCGAATTAAAGGCATTGACCGACCTGCGATTGGTGCGGTATTTCCAACCGTAGTGGCGGGTAAGCCTGTTTTGATTTTGGATGTGGGTGCCAACGTTGACTGTCGGCCTAAGTTTTTAGAGCAATTTGCTCTGATGGGCAGCGTTTACTCTGAGTATGCCTTTGGTGCTGATAATCCTCGGGTGGGCCTACTCAACATTGGCGAAGAACCTAGCAAGGGCAACGATGTGGCCGTTCAGGTGCACCAGACCTTGAGTGAGTCGTCAGTGATTAATTTTGTCGGTAATGCGGAAGGCAGAGATGTGCTTTCGGGCAATTTTGACGTAATTGTCTGTGATGGCTTTGTGGGCAATGTGCTGTTGAAGTTTGCTGAAGCTGTGGGCGAGGCGGCCATGAACATTCTCCGTGAGGAGCTGCCACGCGGTATTTTAGGAAAGCTAGGGGTGCTGATTCTGAAAGGCAATCTCAAGCGCATCAAACAACGTCTCGATCATGCTGAGCATGGTGGTGCCTTGCTGTTAGGTGTGAATGGCGTGGCCATTATTAGCCACGGTAGCTCTAACGCACCGTCTATCTTTAACGCTATTCGCCAGTCTAAGGAGGCGGTGGATAATGGGGTGATTGGGCATATCCAGGGTCAGTACCAAAAGGTTGCTGCATCCGTGACCAACGGAGAATAGTTAGTAATGATAAATGGTGGGGCCGGTGTGGCCTTTATTGGCAGCGGTAGTGCTCAGGTTGAGACGGCGCTGAGTAATGACATGCTCAGCCGCGTGGTTGATACTTCCGATGAGTGGATTTCGTCGCGTACGGGTATTAGCCAGCGCCATGTGGCGAAGGGGGATGAATCGCTCACGAGCCTTGCAACTCAAGCGGCTAAAGGTGCGATCGCAACCGCAAACCTCACCCCCGACGATATCGATCTGATTATCCTGGCCACGTCCACCCCCGATGATTTGTTTGGCACCGCCTGCCAGGTACAGGCTGCCTTGGGTGCTACCCGGGCCGTTGCCTTTGACCTAACGGCGGCCTGTTCCGGGTTTGTGTTTGGTGTGGTGACGGCGGCCCAGTTTATTCGCACAGGTGCTTACCAAAATGTCTTAGTAATTGGTGCTGACCTGCTCAGTCGCTGGGTAGATTGGGAAGACCGCACCACCTGTGTGTTGTTTGGTGATGGTGCCGGTGCCGTTGTCATGCAGGCGTGCGATCGCGACCGGTTGCTAGGGTATGAAATGCACAGCGATGGCACCATGAACGGCTGTTTGAACTTAGCCTACACGGCTGAATCTGTGACCTTAGCCGATGGCGTTACCACCCAAAAAGGTACCTTTACCGCCATCACCATGAACGGTCGTGAGGTTTATCGCTTTGCCGTGAGCCGAGTACCCGAAGTCTTAGAAAAGACCCTCTTCCATGCTGGTCTGGTCGCCACCGACATTGACTGGCTGATTTTGCACCAGGCAAATCAACGTATTTTAGATGCGGTTGCCAAGCGGCTCAAGCTGCCTGGGGAGCGTGTTGTCAGTAACATGGCCAAGCATGGCAACACATCTGCTGCTTCGATTCCCATTGCCTTAGACGAATGGGTACGCACAGGTAAAATTCAACCCGGTCATAAAATTGCCATGTCTGGCTTTGGTGCCGGCCTCACCTGGGGAGCCGTATTGCTGGAATGGGGACTGTAGTTTCCTTTTGTTGCCTATCTTGTAGCAAACTCAGAGCAACTTGCCTGTTTTGTTCTACTTTGACCTTTCCTAATTGGTCATTTGCTGAGACAGTGAAAAATGGACTACTACGCTAGCGACAATGACAAAGACTGTATGGGTATTTCCTGGGCAAGGTTCCCAGGCTGTGGGTATGGGCAGTGATTTGGCTGAGACCGCCAAAGAGAAGTTTGCCGAAGCCGATGAGATTTTAGGCTGGTCCGTTTTAGACCACTGCCAGAGTGACGAATCTACACTCGCCAATACCCAGTACAGTCAGCCCTGTCTTTATGTTGTTGAGTGCGTACTAGCAGATTTGCTCAAAGAGAAAGGGGTGCAGCCAGACATGGTTGCAGGCCATAGCCTGGGGGAATATTCTGCCCTCTATGCAGCGGGTGTGTTTGATTTTGCGACGGGTCTGTGCCTAGTTAAACGCCGCGCAGAGCTGATGGCCCAGGCGGCTGATGGCACCATGGCCGCACTGATGGGGTTTAACCGAGATGAGCTCGATGAAACCCTGATTGCCACCGACGGTGTTGTTCTGGCCAATGATAATAACCCTGGCCAAGTTGTCATCTCGGGGACGCCAGATGCGGTGGATGCCGTGATTGCGAGTGTCAAGGTAAAACGCGCGGTGAAGCTAAATGTGGGCGGAGCGTTTCATTCTCCCCTGATGGCACCAGCGGCTAACGAATTTGATCAGATTTTGGCCAGTGTGCCGTTTAAGGCGGCTACGGTCCCCGTCCTTTCAAATGTTGATCCGACACCGAGTACGGATGCAGACGTGCTCAAACAGCGACTGATGCAACAGATGACGGGGTCGGTGCGCTGGCGTGAAATTTCCTTGAGTTTGCCAGAGCGGAACATCGATACCGTGGTTGAAGTAGGGCCCGGTAAGGTGTTGGCTGGTTTAATCAAACGCACCTGTCGGAGTTTGACGCTGAAGAATGTGAGCACCCTAGAGCAGGTTGAATCGGTTTGAAAGGAGCTGGAACTTGCATAGCCACAAGTAGTAGTCACAGTAGTGTAAACGTCTGAGCAGCGTCTTAAACCTATGGTGAGTGGCGGAAAAGAGCAGCGTGAGCCAACGGTCAGTTTGGCGCTCTACTACTTGTTTAAGTGGACGGTGGTAAATCCGTTACTGCGGGGGTATTTTCGAGGCCGTATTTACGGGGCTGAAAATATGCCCACCTCTGGTCCTGTGCTTGTGGTAGCCAACCATGCCAGCGATTTTGACCCGCCCATCGTATCCTCCTGTGTGCGTCGTCCCGTATCTTACATGGCCAAACAAGAGTTGTTTAAGGTGCCGGTCTTGGCACCGGCAATTCGAGCCTATGGAGCCTATCCGGTGCAGCGCGGTGGCGCGGCGCGGGGAGCGATCCGCGCCGCCCTACAGCAGCTAGAGCAGGGGTGGGCCGTGGGGGTGTTTTTGCAGGGCACCCGCACCCGCGACGGGCGCATTCCAGACCCAAAACTAGGTGCGGCCATGATTGCGGCAAAGGCTCAGGTACCTCTAGTTCCTGTAAGTTTGTGGGGCACCCACCGCATTTTGCCGCGGGGTACCAAGTTTCCCAAACCCTTGCCCGTGACCGTTCGCATCGGGGCACCCATTGCACCGCCTAGTTCTAGTAAAGATCGGTTGGCCTTGCAGGCGGTGACCGATTATTGTTGCGATCGCATTCACACCCTGCACGATCTAGGCCGGTGAAACAGAGGCCGGTGAAACAGAAGATACAATAACCTCTCGGTCAGAGTGATAAATTCTATACCCCAATCCCTATCTAGCCCAGCGGAGCATCAACATGTCCCAAGCCTTGCGCCAAGAGTTAGCCAACATGGTGGGTCCCACCCAGTGGGATTGGCTCAAACCCCATATCGCTAGAGATGTCGTCGTATTGGTCGATCCTCAGCTAGATATTATCGAGGTGGGCGTGGCCTTGACCAACGACAATGTGCAATTAGTGCAGCGTTGGATTGGTGAACAACTGGTTACCAAACCCTCCAAAAAACAGCTACAAACCTGGGGAGTGGTGGGGCCTAGTAACCAATTACGGTCCTTAATTGTCCAGCCCTACGTCTTAGTGCAAGAGATTTATCAGGCATCAGACAGCGACAATGGACTCTCCACATAAGTTGCAGCAATGGCAAAGCCCTCGCTGGAAAAAGTTCAAGATATTCTAGCCCAGTTAGACAATTCAGTCCTGGTGCGATTTTTATTACTTCTCGCCAGTGCCTGGGCATCGCTACAGGTTCTAATCTATTTTGAGATTGTGGTGGTCATTTTTGTGATTGCCATTATCCTGGCTTTTTTACTGAGCTATCCGGTGAGATGGTGCCGACGGCTATTACCCCATAGCGTTGCTGTGTTTGTCGTGTTTATGGTGGCCCTGGTCTTGGTGGGGGGGATGGTGACTACCTTGGTTCTAGCTGTCATTGCCCAGGGGCAAGGTCTACTGGAAAACGGTACGGATTTTATCAACTCCTTACTACCGCTGATAGAACGAATTGAAACCACCCTGCGTCAGTGGAATGTACAGGTGGATTTGCAAACCTTAGGGGAGCAGCTGCAGCAACAGGCAACCGCACTGCTAGGGTCTGGACTAGGTCTTGTGCAGACGCTGCTAGAAAATTTTATCAACGGCATTCTCATTGCTGTGGTGACTTTTTTTATGATGCTAGATGGCCCACGTCTCTGGCGGTTGGTGCTAAAAGTAGTGCCAGACTATCAGCGGCAGCGGCTGACGCTCACGATTCAAGAGAATCTTTTGGGTTTTTTTTGGGGCCGATTGCTGTTGTCGATCTTTTTTGCGATTTCCACCTTTGTTGTCTTTTTGCTATTAAAGATTCCCTATGCCCTGGTTCTAGCGGTGATTGCGGGGGTATTTGATTTGATTCCTGGGATTGGTGCAACTCTCGGTGTGTGTCTGGTGGGGCTGCTGTTATTGTCCCAGGGGATTGGCACAGCCATACAATCCGTGGTGGTGTGTATCTTATTGCAGCAGGTCGAAGAGAATGTACTGCTGCCCCATGTGATGCGTGACTCCCTCAACATTAATCCTGTGGTGATGTTTTTTGCTCTGCTGGTTGGATTGCGGATTGCAGGATTGTTGGGGTTGTTTCTGGCAATTCCCATTGCTGGAGTGATCGTTAGCCTATTAGATGTGGATGAGATGAAAGGGCGGTCGGTTTGATGGTTTTTGGGTAGGGGCGTTTCATGGAACGCCCCTACCAAACATATAAAACTGAGAACCCTGACCAGGGACGATACAAATGTTTAGCAGATCTATTAAGCATTTCAACAATGCTCTGAATCTGTTGACGGCCTTGGGAAAACTCGGCATGGTGATTTAAGAGGTCCCCCCCTATGCCGATGACTAAATCTGCACTTAGCCCTCCATCTCTAAATCTAATCCAAAGTCCAATTCCCTGGCTGCGGGCATTCTGGAAGTTTTCTAGACCCCACACCATTGTGGGCACCAGCCTCAGTATCTTGGGGCTATTTGCCATTGCTTGGGCAGCGCGGCATCCGCTCGGTCTATCCCCAGGTACATTTCATGTATGGCAGGGGTTGAGTGCCCTTTGGCTGACCTGGTTGGCCTGCATGTGTACCAATATTTATATCGTTGGTCTCAACCAGATTGAGGATGTTGTGGCTGACCGGGTCGATAAACCCTATTTACCCGTTGCATCTGGGGAATTTTCTGCTCCCCAGGCCAAAATGTTGGTGGGCATCGCCTGCAGTGGGGCGATCCTATTGGCGGTGGTCTCCCAAAGTTTTTATTTGGTGGGGACTGTTTTGCTGAGTCTGGCTATTGGGACCGCCTATTCGCTACCGCCGCTACAGCTCAAGCGGTTTCCGCTGTTGGGCTCATTTTGTAAGCTGCTGGTGCGGGGGGCTGTCGTCAATATTGGTATCTTTTTGCATGCCTCTAGTCAGCTGGGGCTACTGCCACAGGTTCCCGGGCGGATATGGGTGCTGACGCTGGTGGTGCTGGTATTTAGCGGTGCGATCGCACTTCTCAAAGGCCTACGAGACTGTGATAACGAGTCCTATGCCATGTCCTGTGGGCTAGAAGCACCCCAGGTCTTAAAAATCGTATGGTGTCTATTGAGCGTTTGTTACGGCAGCCTCATAATTGCTGCTGTTTTGATTCCGGGTATCAACGCCGGGTTTTTGATCGTTACCCATGCCCTAGCCCTGTTTTCTTTTTGGTATTTCAGTTACCAAATACAGCCAACCGACACTACCCACCTCACCTATCAAGAGTTTTATCAGTTTGTCTGGAAGTTATTTTTTATTGAATACCTGATTTTTCCAACAGCTTGCCTGCTAAACCAGATTTGATGGATTTTGCTGCAAGATGGTTTTAAGTTTAATTTGCCCCACCAAAGATCCTTCCCCTTGGGTGGCGGCTATCCAAGCTGTTGCACCAGACATAGACCTGCGCATATGGCCTGATGATGGCGATAAAGCCGAGGTCACGTTTACCTTAGTGTGGGCTCAACCCCAGGGTATTTTTTCCCAATATCCAAATTTGCAGGTGATTTCTTCCATGGGTGCGGGGGTAGATAATCTTCTGCAAGATGCCTCGATTCCGCCACAATCTACGGTGGTGCGCATGGTTGATCCACGGCTTGTGAGCCAGATGGGAGACTATGTTTTAGCGGCAGTGCTAAACCATGTGCGTCAGTTTCCCCAGTATGGCCAGTCTCAACAGCACCATCAGTGGCAGCCGTTGCAACCCCGCAATATCGATGAAGTCACCGTCGGTGTAATGGGGATTGGCCAAATTGGTAGTGCCGTAGCCGCTCGTCTGAGTCAGTTAGGATTTCAGGTTGTAGGCTGGGCTCGCCGAGCCAAGTCAATTGCAGCTGTGCAGGTTTTTGCCGGACAACAACAACTCTCAGATTTTTTAGCAGCCAGCAAAATTCTCGTCTGTTTGTTACCCCTCACTCCAGAAACCGAGAATATTCTCAATGTGGATACTTTGAGCCAGCTGCCCCAGGGGGCATACGTTATAAATGTGGCTCGGGGAGATCATCTGGTGGAGCAAGATTTACTCTCTCTAATAAATAACAGTCATTTGAGTGGGGCGTGCCTAGATGTGTTTCGCCAAGAACCCTTGCCCCCAGACCATCCATTTTGGTCCCATGCCAAAATTACGGTGACTCCCCACATTGCTAGTCTGACTGATCCAATCTCAGTGGCACCGCAAATTGTTGACAACTACCGACGAATGACGACCGGACAGCCGCTGCTTAACCAGGTGGATAGGCCGCGAGGTTATTAGCTTGGGGGCAAAGAAAAAAGCTCCACCCTAAGGTCGAGCTTTTTTGAAACGCTTCGAGAAATGCCTGAGTAGGCATATGAGTGTATGAACGACAGTTAAATCAAATAAAAACCCTCAGGCTTCACTATCGAAGAACCCGTTGGGCTGGCCTGATCACGTCATTCGAACCCAACATAACAATCGAATGAGGTCGCTGTTTGTAACAAACCCTACGACATCAGAACTTATAACAAACGTCCTGATGCAGTCGGACGTTTGCGCGTCCCATGGGCATTGTCGCTTAACGCTTTCAGGGATATCCATGGTCTTCCCTAACCTGGCAGGTGTCATAGTACTCATGGGTCGCTTTCCCAATGACGGTAAAATCGTCCCTGGAGATTGCAATTAACAGGAGAAGTCTGTGGCAGAGCTAAAGGCGTTGATTTTTGATGTAGACGGTACCCTCGCCGAAACTGAGCGGGATGGCCATCGACCTGCCTTTAACCAAGCGTTTGCTGATACGGGCATTGCTTGGGACTGGACCCCCGAACTCTATGGTCAGCTGCTGGAGGTGTCGGGGGGTAAGGAACGTATTCGAGCTTATGTGCAAGACTATCTCAGTGACTTTCAACTGCCTGCCGGATTTGCTGATTTAGATGCGTTGATTAAGCATCTCCATGCGACCAAGACTAACTATTACAAGCAGTATGCGGCTGATGGCAAAATCCCGCTGCGACCTGGGGTGGAACGGTTGCTTAATGAGGCGCGGAGTAAGGGGGTGAGACTTGCGATCGCAACCACCACCACCCCAGCCAATGTCCAAGCCCTGCTAGAAAACACCCTAGGTGCAGAAAGCCTTAACTGGTTTGACGTCATCGCCGCTGGCGACATGGTCCCTAAGAAGAAGCCAGCCCCCGATATCTTCGAGTACGCCCTAGAGCATCTAGACTTACCAGCAGACAACTGTCTTGCCTTTGAGGATACAAATAACGGTCTCCGCTCCGCCACACCCACAGGTCTAAAAACCGTTGTCACCGTCAACGAATACACGAAAGACCAAGACTTCTCTGAAGCTACGCTGGTTCTGAGCGATCTGGGTACTCCAGAAACACCATTTACCGTGCTATCGGGTGCTGCGGGCGATGCCACCTACTTTACGGTGTCCCTCGCCCGCCAGCTATGTGCCTAGAGTTATGGCGGCTGTTCTCACGCTAGAGCAGTTTTGGCACAGTCCAGCTCGACAGCTATTGGCCTATCCCAGCGGTGATGAAACCACATTGGCCCGTCGCTGGGCTGAACTACAGACCCACCAGGTTGACGCCATTTTCCCCCATGGGCCCCAGACGCTGATGGGGTTGAGCATTCTAGGGCTAGGTTATTGCGGTGTGGTGTTGCAAGTTCAGCATCAAGGGCACTGCCGCGTGCTCAAAATCCGTCGAGAGCCCGCACCCCAAGCTAGTCTGCGCCCTGAAGCAGCTATGCAGCTACGGGCCAATGCGGTGGGGGTGGGGCCAAACCACATCGCCCACAGCGATAATTTTTTGCTGATGGACTATATCGATGGTCCCCTGCTGGTGGACTGGCTGCAGTTGCCCCAACCAGCTAAGGCCATTCATCGTGTCGTAGGGCAGCTGATTCACCAGGCCTATCGACTAGACCAGGCCGGTCTCGATCATGGCGATCTGCGCTGTATTACGGCCCATGGGTTGATGCGGGCCGAGGGGCCGGTGCTAATTGACTTTAGCGGTGCCAGCCTGAATCGGCGCCCCGCCAATATAACTACTCTGGTACAGGGCCTATTTATTAGTACGCATATCGCCCAGCTATTACGACCCTGGTTTTCCTTCGTGACCAAAGCTGAACTGGTTGACTATCTACGTAACTACAAGCAGCAGCCGTCATTGCTCCAGATCAATTTGCTTCTGACCTATCTGGGGCTGGAGGCGCTTAATTAACCTGTTGACCCATCGTTCACTGCATAGTCTGTTCGGTAGGCACTATAAACGCTTTTGGGCTTGAATATGCGCCAAAACCCACGTTTGCTCTGACTCACTGAGCTGGGGAGAAAGTGTTTGATTATAGTCAATGGCCAGTTCAAATCGAGCCCTGTCATATACTCGAGACATCAGCGGTTGCAACTGCAGTGGGGGTTCCCCTTCTCCCGTTTGCAGGGGCACGCCAAATACCGGAATCTCCTGTCCTAAATTAAATCCGTAGAGCTGTGCTTGGGGACGCTCGCAACTATGGCTGATCAAAATCCGGTAGTCTGACACCAGACTTCCCTTCACGGGCAAGGGTCGTCCGCCCCTTAGCAAATCGACTTCCACAAAATTTGTGCGACTAGTCAGTACCTGTTGCCGCTTACGTAAATAGGCATCGCGCCCCTCCCCCGTTCGCTTATTCTTTGGTGACAGTAGTTCAATGGTGGTAATGACTACCCCTGTTGCCCCCTCGCGAATTTCTAAATAGCGCTCTTGCACTTCTTTTAGCTGGGGGAGTTCTACTGTTTGCGGTTCTGCTACGGCAACGGTCGAACGATTACTGTCTTGAAGTGAACGTGTTGAAGCGGTGACAGCGACATCTGGAATTCCGATCAATACTTGCTCGTCGTCCTGGCCCAGATAAACTCGCTTTTTTACAGCAACGCGGTAGTCGCGATTGAGCAGCTCATCTAAGGAATCTGCGATCGCAACAATCATCCGACTGTGGAATTCAGACCACAGTTCTGGCTGCTCGATAAATGGATTCATGCCAGGAAGCGGAGAAGGCATTATCTAATTCCAACGCTGCTCCTATCATATAGGCTAATGCTTCTACTCCTCTGGTAGAGCCGTTGCCTCACCTTCTAGGGCCCAGCCTCGTTTAGTG
>ERZ1740070.81-NODE-81-length-68973-cov-7.277184_pt1 | contig 68973 bp, 61 predicted proteins | sample MGYA00581734_ERZ1740070 | MGnify/ENA primary metagenome ERZ1740070 (study PRJEB43018, sample SAMN04849744) | marine metagenome | isolation source: floating plastic debris | place: Pacific Ocean | collected 2008-09-01 | study: EMG produced TPA metagenomics assembly... | reverse complement strand
TTCAATCAGCCACTTTCTGCGCCCGCAACACGTTGTTTTTCCACAGAATCCGCGGGAAGCTGCCATTCGCTACAGCCGCGAACAGACCAATAGCTTCAGCGAAAGCCGACATTCAATAGACCTCCGAGATTTCCCAACATTGCCGCAAGGGCGTTTCCAACTCAGACCCGTGATTCGCATTGAATATGATGAGCTGAAAGCAGTCAGAGTTTTTGGTCGCGATCGAGCAGCGAAGCCATTTCCCACGGGCCGGTGTAGTCTCGGAGTACCCGACCACTCAGCTTGAAACTCTTCCAGGCCTTCGCCCGCGCGTGCTTGCGCTCTCACATCGTTCTCATGTCGTCGCGCTCAGCCGTTCTGGGAGTTTGAGCGCTGCGATCAGCAAGGCTGCGGCGAAGAGGGAGGCGGGCCAGCCGGGGAGCAGGGCGAAGACGGCGATGGCGATCCAGATGAGTGCGGACGCGTGCCGAAGCAAGGGGACTTGTTGGTTGGCCGAAAGAGCTGCGACCGACACAACGAATACGATCCCAGAGAAGGCCGCGTGGGCGATTGCCTCGGGGCCGCCCTGCAAGAGCAGCCCGGGATAGGCGATAAAGAGCATGGGCAAAGCGTAACCTACGCCACCGAGCCGAAGCGTGTCGCGGGCGACGCTGACCCAAGGTGCCTGCGCGATGGTCGATGAGACAAACACGGCCACGCAGACCGGTGGCGTGATCACCGACAGCGCCGCATAGTACAGCACGAAGAGGTGCACCATCACCGGGTCAAGGCCCTGCTGGATCAGGACCGGCGCAAAAACGGCGGCGACGAGCACGTAGGCGGCTGACGTTGGCAGACCCATACCGGCGATCAGACAAACGACGGCCATGATGCTGGCAATCGCCCAGATATTGCCTCCGGCAACCCCGATGATTTGCGAGGTCACCGCAATGCCGACGCCTGTGAGATTGACCATCGCAACAAAGACCTGAGCCGCGACGAGCAGGATGCCGACGATCACAACGCCTTTGCCGCCGTCACGGAAGGCACGCAGCAGGGTGGCGGCGACGTCGGACAGGGTGCCTCCGCTGCTCAGGGTGCTGATGGTGTAGGCCACGATGATTCCGATCATGCCGAAGCAGGCGGTCAGCTGGATAGAATTGCCGTTCCAGATGCCCCAGGCCAATCCGGCGATCCCGGCGAGAATCGGGGCAAGGCGTTGCCAGTTCAGGGCGGCTTTCCAGTCGGGCAAATCCGACGCGTCGACCTGGCCCAGATTGCTGCGCTTTGCGATCAGGTGGATCGTGGTGAACACGCCAAGATAGAAGAGAAAGGCCGGCATAAAGGCGACAGCGGCGATGGTCCAGTAGTTCACGCCGACGAGTTCGGCCATGACAAAAGCGGCGGTGCCCATGATTGGTGGCGCCAATTGGCCCCCGGTCGAGGCGACGGCCTCGACCCCGCCCGCAAAGGGGGCCGGATAGCGCAGGCGCTTCATCAGCGGGATCGTGAAGTTGCCGGTGGTTGCAATGTTGGCGACGGAAGAACCGGAGATGGACCCGAACAGGCCACTTGCGATGGTCGCGATCTTGGCTGCGCCGCCGGGGCTGGCCCCGCCTGCACGGGCCGAGAGGTCAAAAAATGTCTGACCAGCTCCTGTATGTAGCAAGAGCGCGCCGAATAGGATAAATGCAGCGAGGGTGGTCGACGCGATCGAAACCAGCATGCCCCAAAGTCCGCGATCCGACAGAAAGATCACCTCGGTGATGTAGTAGATGTCAAAGCCGCGGTGGCCGAACGCGCCGGGTATCGCGTCGCCCAAGAACGCGTAGGCCACCATGCCGCCGACGATGATCGGAAAGACCAGCGACGCCGTGCGGCGCGCAAGTTCAAGGATAACGATCAAGGTGCCGAACCCCAACCACGCGTCCAAAGGCTCCGCAAACGGCAGTTGCACCATGATGCGTTCAAAATTGGCGACGACGTAGATTGCCGATGCGATCACCCAACCCGCCATCGTGATGTCGATGACGATCCCCAGCTTTCGCCAGCGTTTGTCGTGTCCTGTGGGATATAGCAGCACGGCCATGATGACGATGAGGCCGACGAACGCGGCGCGCTGAATAAGGGTTTCGAACGCGCCAAAGAACGAAGTGTAGAACACGAAGAGGCCGATCCCGACCGCGATGGTCTCGGCGGCGCGCATCCGCAGCGACGTGTCTTCATCGCCGTTGGATATCACACTCGGATCAATATCCTGCGTTGCCATTCTGCCCCCTCCGCATGGCAAAGGCCCGCGCGCCATTCCGCGCGGGCCGATCTGTTTTCAGCTTGGATCAGGACCCGGGACGCAGGCGGTCCGGCACGCCGTAGCCGTTCTCCTCGAACCAGCGGATCGCGCCGGGATGCAGCGGCGATGTGGCATAGGCGAGGGTCAGCTCGGCAAGATTGGCGCCTTCGATGGCCGGGAACGCCGTGACCTGTTCCACGTCGTCTTCCATCACCGCTTTGACCATGTCGTAGGCCACCTCTTCAGGCATGTCTGGACGGGCCGACACGCCGATCATGAAGCCCCAGGTCTGGTACGGACCCGTGTTTTCCATCTCTCCGCCGGGCATGTCGACAATCGACAGTTCCGGCAGTTGCTCACGGATCATGGCGATCTTGTCTTCCGTCACGGGCAGCACCTGCACCGGCGTGAAGGTTGCGATGTCGGTGGTCAAAGCGTCGAAGCGGGTGCCGACGGCGGACTTGATAAAGCCGATGGCCCGGTTGTCCTTGATCGCCGCGGCGAGTTCACCGTTCGAACCACGGACCCATTCGGGCTCGACACCGAAAAGCGCCAGCACCTCTTGGCTGGTTGCCTCGGTAGAGCTGCCACGTTGACCGGGGCCGAAACGGGTGCCTGCCAGCTCTTCGATGCTGTTCACGCCGGCATCCTGACGAACGATGACGTTCTGCGGGGCAAGACTGTAGGCCCAGAGCAGGGGCGACTCGATCTGTTCGCCTTCGAAGGTCTTGATGCCGTTATTGGCATGGAACAGCGCGGACGTCGTGATCAGGCCGACGTCAAGCTGACCGCGCGCCATGCGCTTGAGGTTGTCGACCGTGGCTCCGGTTTCGACCACGCTGGCTTGGTACTTGTCCGGATAGGTTTCGTTAATGATCTTCGCAAGTGACGCGAAGTAGGCGTAGTGCGACGACTGGGCGTTGGTGGCACCAAGCGCCAGCCGTTCTTGGGCCAACGCTGGCGATGCGAAGGCCAGAACCGCGGCTGCCGCGAGTTTTGTCAGTGTCTTCATCTTATCCTCCCTGAAAGATGATTGTGGATTAAAGGGTATCTTGCACACGCATGCAATTTTGTTTTTTAGCGATACGCGTGGATTGCTCATGTCCTCCAATGCCGATTACGTAAATCACCCCGACCCGCGCCGCTTCAGAGCGCAGGGCAAGAGCGTCACCGGATCGATCTCGGGCGGCGCGTCGTCTTCAACCCGTTCGCAAAGCTGGGACACCATCGGCTGCACCGGCAGGCTAACCGTTGTAAGATCAAAGCTTGACCACGCGGCCTGCGGGATATCGTCGAATCCGACAACAGCGATATCGTCGGGAACGCGCATACCCTGCGCATGCAAACCCGTGATCATACCGCAGGCGCTGAGATCATTGGCGCACAACACCGCATCGGGGCGAGGTTGCATGCGCGCGATGTCTTCTGCGGCAAGAAACCCGCACCGTTCCGAGTAATCGCCGGGAAGAACCGCGACTGCAGAGTGACCGGCATTGGATAGGCCTTGTTCGTACCCTGCGCGACGCTGTCGAGCGGTCCACGCGCCCGGTGCACCGTCCAAAATGGCAATCCGGGTTCGTCCCTGTTCGAGAACGTGCCGCGCCGCGAGCACACCGCCTTGGGCCACGTCCGCGCAGACTGCTCCGGTTCGGCCTGCGTCATCAGCGCGATTGAGCAAATGTACACGTAAGCCTGTGTCGAGACAGGCGTCCAGAACGCGGTCGCTGACCGCGAAAGACGTGAGGACGATCTGGCGGACTTCGAAGCGTTTTATGGTCTCGATTGCAGTCCGAAGTCCCGCCACCTCGCCGTCTCCGCTGTTCATCTGAAACGACAACGGCACAAGGCTTCTTGCCTGCATCTCCTGCACAAGGGCGCCATAAAGCTCGGCATGGATCGGGTTGGCCAGACCAGAAGTCACAACGCCGACGAATGGTGTCTTGCCCGAGATAAGGGCCTGCGCCAGGACATTGGGACTGTACCCTAAGTCCTTTGCAGTCCTGAGAATTTTCTCACGCTGGTCCGCCGCGACGTAGGCGGTCTCACGGAACGCGCGCGACACCATGGAGCGAGACACGCCCGCCGCCTTGGCCACATCGGCCGCCGTTACGGTTTTTCCTGCAATGCGCCCGTCCATCATCATCCCCGCCCGAAACAATCTGAGATTTGTCTCTTGACGACGTAGCGTCAAGACTACTTCCCTTAAAATATGATCACGTGTGCAGACAAGTTCTGCTAGATTTCATATGGTCAGGGGAGGACTGAAATGACAAATGTGATGCGTTTCGGCGCGATGATTATGGGTGCTACGATTGCAGGAACTGCGTCGGCACAAGACAGCGACCCGATCAAAGTTGGCGTTTTGTTGCCCACAACAGGCGGGTGCGCCACAGCCGGCACGCGGGCGCTCGAAGGGCACGAGGCTTATGTCGCTCGGCTGAACGAGAACGGCGGCATCGACGGACGAATGGTCGAAACGCTGCACCGCGACAGCCAGTGCAACCCGGCAACGGCAACGTCTGCGGCGCGCGACCTTGTAACGAAAGATGGCGTTGATTTTCTGATTGGCGGCGTGTCGTCGGCCGAGGCGCTGGCGATCTCGGAAGTCGCGCGCCAGACCGAGACGGTTTACATGGCGGGCATCCCGAAGACGGTGCAGTTGACGAACGAGGAAAACATCCATCCCTTCGTGTTCCGCTCGGCAGATAACACGGACAGCGAAGGCAAGTCTGCGGCGATCATCGCGGACCGTCTTGGCTGGGACAAGGTGTGCACGATCCTCTTGGACTACTCCTATGGTCATGACCTCGGCACTGCCTTCGAAGAGCACCTGGCCGAACTCCGCCCGGAAGCTGAAATCGTCACGCAAGTCTGGCCCGCTGCAAATGCCGATGACTACGGGTCGTTCATCACCGAACTTTTGAGCAGCGATTGCCAAGGCGTCTTCTCGGGCATCTGGTCAGGCCGGTTCCCGGGCTTTGCCAAGCAGGCGGGCGCCTTCGGGTTCTTCGACCGGTTCGAATATGTGTCCGCCGGCGTTTTGGGGTCGACCAAGTTCCTTGAGAACATGGGTGACGAGATGCCGATGGGTATCTGGACGAACGCGGTTGAGGTCTTCTACTACCCGGAAACCGAAGAGCATCAGGAATACCTTTCCGCCATCGAAGCGCAGATCGGCGATACGCCGGACGGGTTCCACGCCACTGGCTATATCGCGATGCAGTTCATCGACGAGGCGATCCGGGCAGCTGGGTCGACCGACAGTCAGGCGGTGTCTGATGCGCTCAAGGGTTTGACGATCCAGACCTATCTTGGCCCGCTGACCATGCGCGCAGGCAGCCAGCAGGCTGACCGGGGTACGTTCTGGGGTAAGATCGGCGAAAGCGATATCGAAGGTTACGACGTCCCGATCATGACCGAGATCGAGTATATCTCCGCCGATGGCCTGATCGACTAAGGCTCTCGCGCCATGCTGTCGAACCCGATGTTTCTGGCGATGACCGTTCTGAACGGTCTGTCCATGGCGATGGTACTCTTCATCATCGCCGCCGGACTCACGCTCATTTTGGGCGTTCTTCGCATCATCAACTTTGCGCATGGCGCGTTTTTCATGCTGGGCGGCTATGTCGCCTGGCAGGTTGCGGAGGTGTGGCTCGACGGCGTGCCGGGGGCTTTGTGGATCGGGGCTGTGGTGTCGGCGCTGGTGCTTGGCGTGCTGGCGCTGGTGGTCGAACGGACGATGCTCAAGCATCTTTACGGGCGGGAAGAGCATTACCAGTTGCTTTTCACCTTCGCCTTGGTCCTCCTCATCAACGACGCCGTCAAGGTGATCTGGGGCACTGACATTCTGACGATTTCCCATCCTGACAGCCTGCGTGGAGCGGCGGATTTGGGCGTGACCTTCTACCCGAAATACCGACTGTTTCTCTGCGCCTTCGGCGTTGTCGTTGCCGTTGGCCTCTGGCTTCTGGTCGAGAAAACCCGCTGGGGGCGTCTGACCCGCGCCGCGCGCATGGATCGCGAGATGCTGTCCGCGCTGGGGGTCCACGTGCCGACCGTTTATGCCAGCGTGTTTGTGCTGGGTGCCGGGCTAGCGGGCATGGGCGGCGCACTGGCCGCGGCTGACCGGTCGCTCTTTCCCGGTATGGATGCAGAGATCATCGTTCAGTGCTTCATCATCGTGATCATCGGCGGACTTGGTAGCCTTTGGGGCGCATTTCTCGGCGCGATCATGCTGGGGCTGCTGACCTCCTTCGGAACAATCTTCTTTCCGCAGTTCGAACTGGTGCTCGTCTACTTGTTGATGATCGGCATCTTGCTTGTGCGACCTTGGGGCCTTCTGGGTCGGGAGGAAGCGACATGAGGGTGTTGCTTCTTGCCATCGCTGCCTTGGCCGGGTTTGCCGCGCTCCCGTTCCTTTTCGGCGACTATGGCATTTTCCTCGGTGCCGAGATCCTTATTTTCATCCTTTTCGCGCTAGCGTTCAACCTGATGCTGGGCCACGGCGGATTGGTGAGCTTCGGCCACGCTGCGTATTTCGCAATTGCCGCCTATGCGCTGGCGATCCTTTTGACGACGTACAATTGGCCTCTCGGTTTAGCGTTTCCGGGGGCCGTTTTGATGTCGACCGTTGCGGCGGTGATCATCGGGTATTTCTGCGTGCGGCTGACGGCGATCTATTTCGCCATGCTGACACTCGCCTTCAGCCAGTTGGTCTGGGCAATCGCCTTCAAGTGGTCTGACGTGACCGGCGGGGACGAAGGGTTCGTCGGTGTCGCCATTCCGGATTGGCTGACGCAGCCGGTCTCGTTCTACTACGTTACGCTTGTCGTCGTCGCGATCTGCAGTGCGATGCTCTGGGTGATCGTGCATTCCGCGTTCGGTCACACCCTGCGCGCCACGCGCGAGAACCCGCAACGGGCCGAGTTTCTTGGCATCCCAGTGCGCAAAGTCCGGTTGGTCACCTTCATTCTGTCCGGCACCTTCACGGGTGTCGCTGGCGCTTTGTTCACCTTGCTCAACAGAGCGGTCTTTGTGGAGTTCGCGTGGTGGACGAAGTCGGCAGAGGTGCTCATCATGTCCATCCTCGGCGGTGTCGGAAGCTTCTTTGGCCCCGCACTTGGTGCTGCGGCGCTAATCCTGCTCGACCGTCAGATCACCGAAATCACCGAGTATTGGCCGACCGTTCTGGGCATCATCCTTCTGATCGTTCTGTTTTTCCTGCCCGATGGTCTGATAGGCCTCTTCAAGAAGAGGAAGCCCGATGCTTGAGGTCAAAAACCTTGGTAAGAACTTCGATGGCTTCTGGGCCTTGTCTGACGTCAACCTGAGTGTCGGGCAAGGCGAGCGTCATGCCGTGATCGGGCCCAATGGCGCGGGGAAGTCGACGCTGTTCAACGCGATCACCGGGTATCTCAAACCGACAACCGGGACGGTCACGCTCGACGGTCGTGACATCACCGGGGCGGCACCGGACCGGCTTGTGCGCGACGGGATGGGTCGGTCCTTCCAGCGGGTGAACGTGTTCCCAGACCTGACCGCGTTCGAGAACGTGCAATCCGCGCTGCTGGCGCACCATCGCCGTCTTTGGGATTTCTTCACACCTGGGGACAGCCTCTACCGCGATGAGGCGCAGGCGCTTCTCGCGCAGGTTGGTTTGGCAGAGGACGCACAGCGAGTCGCCGGTACGCTGGCTTACGGCAAACAGAAGCAGCTTGAACTGGCGCTGTCACTCGCGTCGGAGCCGAAGGTGCTTCTGCTGGACGAACCGACCGCCGGAATGTCGCCACAGGAAACGATGGATATCCTCGCGCTGATCAAGGACTTGCAAGAGGAGCGCGGACTGACGCTTCTCTTTACCGAGCACGACATGGAGTTCGTCTTCGCCATCGCCACGCAAATGACTGTGCTGGTGCAGGGCACACCGATCGCCCATGGCACACCCGAAGAAGTCCGGGCGAGCGAAGAGGTGCAGCGCGTCTATCTGGGGGGTGAGCATGCCGCTTGACCAAGGCAGTGGCCCGATCCTCGAACTGGAGGACGTGCATGCGGCCTACGGGCCGTCTCGTGTGCTCTTCGGTGTGTCGCTGAAGGTCAATCCGGGTGAGGTGGTCGCGCTTATGGGCCGCAACGGGGTCGGCAAATCGACCACCTTTCACGCGATCATGGGGCTCACGCCGCCGAACGAGGGTTTGGTACGGTTCAAAGGGAAGGACACCACTGGCACAGCGCCGCACCTGATGAACAGGGCCGGGTTGGCCTGGGTGCCTGAGGACCGGCGCATTTTCCCTGAACTGACAGTCGAAGAGAATCTCGACGTGGCCTCGACCCGCTCCAAGGGCGGTTGGACAGTGGACCGGGTGATCGGGCTGTTCCCTGACCTCGAAAAGCTGATGCAGCGGCGCGGGGGCTACCTGTCCGGCGGACAGCAACAAATGCTTACGATCGCGCGGGCGCTGATGAACGATCCGGACGTGATCCTGCTTGATGAGCCATCCGAGGGACTGGCTCCGCTTGTCGTACGCGATGTGTTCCACCAGGTGCAGGCACTGCGAGACGAAGGATTGTCCGTCGTGCTGGCCGAGCAGAACCTCGATTTCGTGCTCGACCTCGCGGATCGGGTCTACATCCTTGAAAAAGGGCAGGTGAAGTGGTCCGGAACGGCTGCCGAGGTACGCGCGGACACCGACCTGCAAAAGCGGTATCTGACGGTATGACCTGGGACGTCTATGCCCTCCGCTACGGCGAGAACACCGTGCGCACGCGGCGTGACAGCTTCCCGTTCGATGCAGATCCGAACGCGCGACACGCGATGGACTTTTATTACTGGGTTCTGCGCAGCGACGATGAGGTGATCGTAGTCGACACGGGCATGTCGTCCGTCGAGGCGACCCGTCGTGGCCGCGCAGTCTTCGAAGAACCCCCGGAAATGCTCGCAAAACTCGGGATCGACGCGCTAGATGTGAAACGCGTGATCCTTACGCACCTGCATTTCGATCACGCGGGCGCGCTCTACGCCTATCCCAATGCGCAACTCAACGTCCAGGCGGCCGAGCTGCGCTTTGCGACCGGGCCGAACATGGCGAACCCGGTGCTGCGGATGCCCTATACGCCCGATCACGTGACCGAGGTGGTGACGCGCCTTTATGAGGGACAAGTGACCGTGCATGACGGCGACACGGAACTTGCGGCTGGCGTACGCGGGCATCTCATCGGAGGTCACTCAGAAGGTCTCATGGCGCTCACGATTGAAACCAAGCGCGGGCCCATCGTGCTGGCCTCTGACGTGGCGCATTACTTTGAAAGCATCGACAGCGGCGCGCTTTTTGCCATCGTTTCGGACCCGAAAGCCATGGCGCGCGGTCTGAACTGGCTCTCTGGCTTCCCACGCGCCAACGTCATTCCGGGCCATGACCCGCAGTTACGCCAGATTTATCCCGAAATCGCGCCAGAGGTTTACGACCTTACCGCTTCGCCGAAGGACATATGACCATGCCCGACGATCAGATCAGAACCACAGATGGTATGCGACAGGCGGGCATTGACGGGGTGATTGCCGAGGGGGAGACACTTCTTAAATTGACCGGTGGGTTCACCTTCACCGAAGGCCCGATCTGGGACCCAGATACAGACACGCTCTTTTTCTCGGACATTGCCGAGAGCCGACAGTACAGCTTGCGGGACGGCACGCTGAAAAGCTTACGGCACCCCTCGAACCAAGCCAACGGCAATTGCTTCGACCTCGAAGGGCGCGTGGTTTCTTGCGAACACGCTTCGAGCCAGTTGGTTGTGCACGACCACGGCGGCAAGCGCGTCCGGGTGCTGGCCTCGCATTTCGATGGCAAAGAGCTGAACTCGCCCAACGACGTTGTCTGTGACAGCAAAGGGCGTCTCTGGTTCACTGACCCGTCGTTCGGTCGTCTGCGCAAGGACCTCGGCATTCTGCGAGAGCAGGAATTGGACTTCCAAGGTGTGTTCCGCCTTGATCCTGATGGTCGATTGACGGTCGTGGATAGCGATTTCAAGCAGCCGAACGGGCTGTGTTTCTCGAACGACGAGGCGCAGTTGTTCATCAATGACAGTTGGGGACCGCATGTCCGGGTCTTCGACGTCGCCGAGAACGGGAGTCTTTCGGGCGGAAAAGTCTGGGCCGAGATCACCGGAGAGGGCGAAGGTGTGCCGGACGGGATGAAAGTCGACCTCGAAGGGCGGCTCTACTGCAACGGCCCCGGCGGTGTGCATGTGTATTCACCGGACGCCAAGAAACTCGGCGTCATCCAGACACCTGAAAAATCAACCAATTTCTGCTTTTCGACCGATGGCCGTCTGTTCATCACGGCCTGCACCTCGGTCTACGTCATCCAGACCAACGCGCGCGCCGCGTCGATGAAGCACCGAGCCTAGTGCTTCTCGTTTGGGGGCATGTTGCGCTTATCGGGATGAATTGCGCCCGGTCTCGGGGCTACGCGGGCTTCCGCCTTGAGTAAATATTGTTAGAAAAGATTGTGCTCGTACCGCTTGGGTTGAGAAGTTTCTTGCTGGTCGTCTCCGTCGGGCTGGCTGTTCTCAAGCAGACGGGAATGATCTGAAATTGCATTAGCGCGGACGAATAGGAGATTGAATCCGACCTTGATCAAGCTGGCCATACGCGGACATCTGCTTCGTCCGTGGGACGGACATCTTCGACGACGCAAAGCGGCAAGCAAATGCCGCGGATGGCCGCTATACAGGGTGCGACGGCAGCATTTTGACGCGTCGTTCAAAGGCAGCAATGGGCTGTACTCGTCACGGATTACCAGGCTATGTGCGCCGATGCTGCGTGGCCTCCGATGGCCGCAAAGAGCCCAACCTGTGAATTCGAGTTTTGTGCTGCGTGCGCACGCAGCGTGGAAAACGCTAAACTGCGTCAATCTCTATGCTGCCATGCGGCGGGAACACCGACCATTCGTGCAAGCCGCAGCGCACACCACGCACTGAATGATACAGTTGCGGACGAAGCAGCCGCTCGCATCTCAATCTCCGATGACCGCTGCCAACCCGAAGCGGACATCGCCAGTGAATTCGCACCGTTTGGATCAATTAAGAGGGAGGGCGATAAGCTGCCGGGTGTGCCTTCGCAAGGTCTGACTTTTGAGATCGGTCTGAATTCACGTTCACGATCTCAAGCGCCTCCTATACTTTGATACACTCTCCAGCCATGCAGACTAGCGTGAGTAGTCTTCAAGCTTTCAAGCGCAGCCCAGTGAAGTCTTTTGAGTGTTTGCTCGCTGCCGAATGGGCAATCAGTATAGCCTGCCAGATAGCCTTTAAAGCGACCGCTCTGTGTCAGGCAGATCGGCGACCTCCATCTTCAGTTCATCGCAAGCGTGGAGTTTTGCCATCGGTGGACATAGCTAACGGCGCATCGCAAGGGCGATTTTCAACAACTCTTGAGGCCGATCCATCAGATGGGCGCGGTGCGTTTGACGTCAGTGCGACTTTTTTCCAACCAGTGTTTCAAACTGCGATCAAAATAGCATTCTCCGGTTTGGCGCGTGAACGCCAGGGTTTCTTCCAGAACGCGTTGCGCAGCATGAACGTCACCCTGCCGGACCAATGCCTCACCAATCCACGCTCCGGCGTAAGGTCTCGCAAGGACCGAGCCCGCTTTTTGATAAGCACTCAGCCCGTTTTGCATCAGTTCCAGACCATTTGGATCTCCTGTGAGGCTCGCGTGGCGCCCGGCCAGGATGTCCACTTGGGCCCGCCAAATTGTCTTGTTGCCACGCCCGGCCCAGAATTGTGCAGCGGCAATGCGCTCTTGGGCGCTGTGGTGCTCAAGAAAGACACAGGCCGTTGCACCGAATACGTTTGCAAAGGTGTATGCAAAGTCATGGTTGATCTCGTCGGCGCGGCGCAAGGACTGATCAATCGTTTCGATTGTTTGCGCCTCCTCGCCCAAAAGGGCGTGGGACCATGCAAGATAGCTGCGCAAGGTCAGGCTGAAATCCATACCGAATTGCCGCTCGTATTCCAGTTGGTCTTCTGAACGGCAGGTGGCGACGCCTGCGCTAAGCGTGGTGCGGGCCAGTTCGATCGCACCGGTGTAAAGCGCATGGACGCCTTCCATGAAATGAACGGCGGGTTTCCAAACGCTGCCCGGCGACTGAGTGGCCAGGTCCCGAATGGTCTGCGTGTAGCCAGACAAGTTGGCAAAATCGGCCCTCAGAAGGGCTGCGCTCCAAATCCCCCAGTCGGCCCGCACGACTTCTTCTGTGTTGTCCAGTGACAGCGCCAGGTTCCGCGTACGCAGGTAGAGCGGTTCCGCTTCACCCGTCGGATGGCCGCGAAACGCAATCATTTGCGCGCCGATCATTCGGCTGAGCTCCAGCTGCTTGGTCAGGCTGGCGTGATCCTCCACTGCCTTTTGGATCATCTCAAGAGCTGCCTCGAAATGGTCTATCGCCTCTTGATGGGCGGCCAATTGCGTGGCCCGCAGGCCAGCCGCTTCAAAGCTCGCCGCCGCCTGCTGCGTGTCCCCGGCGGCCGCGAAATGGTGGGCAATGCGGTCATGGGGCGGCGCGCCTTCTGCCGATGCCAGCAAGTGCTGCGCTGCTTTGGCGTGTAGTTGAACGCGATCTGCTTTCGGGATCGTCTCGCAGACCGAGTCGCGCAAAAGCGCGTGCCTGAAGCGAAAGGCCTGATCGCCCTTCGGCACAAGGATATTGGCGTTTACGAGGGTGTCCAAAGTCTCTGCCAGAACGGCTTTTTCATCGCGCATCAAAGCCGCCACATCCTTTGCCTCGAACGAAATCCCAAGGATGGCGGCACATTCGACCACATGCCGAACACTCGGCAAACGGTCGAGACGGTTCAAAAACATCGCCTGCAGGCGCGCGGGCGCGTCGAAGGCTTTGACTAGAATGTTGGCCTGCGCGCGGCCAACGACACCGCCGTGCTGCGCCAGCGCCGCTGACAGCGCATAGGAAAACTCTTCAAGAGCAAGCGGGTGTCCTTCTGCCCGGCGCGCTACGATTTCAGCCGCGTCCGACACACCGGGGCGATCAGGCAGGATTTGGGCCACAAGGGCTTTGGCACTCGCCACAAGAAGCGGCTCTAGCCGGTGCTGGTGTATCCCGGCGGCTCGGAACACGGCAGGAACCTCGCCCTCTCGCGCCGCACAGACGACGAAGACCGGCAAGCGCTCCAACTCCGCAAGCAGCATCCCGACAGCTTGCACCGTCGTGGGGTCGAACCACTGGACGTCATCGCACACGAGGATCACGGGGCCGTGCCGCGCCGCTTGTTGCACCAACCGCAGCAGGAAGGACACCGCGCGGGCGCGCATGTCTGGCGACGTATCGTTCAACGCGGTGGGCTCTGAATAAAGCATCGCCCGGAAGAGCGGCGCTGTGTCGGACAGGTTCAGCTTGTCCAGAGTGGTGTCGAGCGCGATGTCGTCGCGCGCAAGCTGGCCCTCCAGCATCGCAAGCAAGGGTGTCATCGCGGTGCCTGCCGCGTGCGGATCCCCCTGAAGCGTGAAGACCTGAGTCTCAGAGGGCTGCGCACGGTCAAGGACGGCCTGCACAAGGCGGGATTTCCCGATCCCCGGCGGCCCTTCGAGCAGGAATGCCTGGCCCTGTCCCGTCGCAACTTCTGCATATTGCCGAAGCAGCAATTCAATTTCAGCTTCGCGCCCGACTATTGGCCGTTCGGGTGCCGTTGCCGTCACGTGTTTGCGCTGTCCGGCAGACGCCGCATCAAGGTAGCCGTTTATCTTGGTGCACAGGATGGCTGGAGAAAACCGGGCCGCCAGCGCCGGATCACAGGCAATGTGCCCCGGCTCGGCCCGGGCTTGCAGTGTCATGGCCTGCCGCTGCACCGCGCCCTTGACACCCATCAGATCGCCGTCCGCTTGACTGCGGGACGCGAGGACCTTGCCACTGCTGATACCCGCCGTCACGGTCGCCCGCGTGCCCAAATGGGCATCGACTGCTTTGCGAAAACTTTCTGCGGCCAGAACCGCGTTGTCGGCATCAAATTCAGCGGTGCTTGGTATCCCGAAGCAGATCATCGCCAAACATCCGTCGTTCTGGATCGGATGGCCATTGAAGTCTGACGCGGCACGCGCCGCGAAACCTGTCATGGCCTTGGCGAGTTCGTCAAAATCTTCGGGGTCGAGCCGGTCAAGCTGTTCGCCCGTAAGCCCCAGCACGAGAACCGTGATTTCGCGGCGTTCATACACGCTGGGCGCGGCCTGCACCGCGGGGGCGGTTTGCGCAACGTCGGGAATCGCGCTGTTGGAAAGAACCGCTTCGCGCAAGTCCAGTGTTTTGCGCGACGGCGCGATGTCGAGCCGCGCGGCGAGTGCAGCCTGGCAGGTGTCAAATTGCTGTAGGGCCAATTCCCTTTTGCCCGCCGCATGATAAAGCCTCATCAGTGTCTGGTGTGCCTCTTCGGCACCCGGTTCGATCTCAAGTAAACGTGTCGCTGCTGTCTCTTGGTCCTTGGCAGTGCGGGCGGCACTAAGCTGGGCATGGGCCGCGTTCAGCGCCATTTCCTGATACGATTGTCGCGCATAACGGCACCATCGGTCAAAAGCGTCACTGCGGATGCGCAGCCTGCCCAAAAAGGCCCCTTTGTACAGATCAAGCTGTGCGGCGGTGTTGTCTGCAAAGCGCCATGTATCAACGCTCAGCTCAGCGGTTTTTTGAAAGGTGACGGCGTTCCGGTCTGCCTCGATCGGGTTCATATCCCACGGCGCGAGCATTTTGCGGATCACGCCCAATTCCTGCCTGAGCGAGCCGCGGGCTTGCTCTTCTTGTGCGGTCGGCCAGAGCAAATCGGCCAGTTTCTCGCGCGGCACATCTTGGCCCGCGTGCTCGACCAGATAGGCCAGCAACGCTGCGGATTTCTTGGTTGGGAACCGCACCGCCTCGCCCGTTGGCGTGGTCAAGATGGGGCCGTCAAACAGGGCAAAATGCAAAGGTTCGCGATACATGAATTCGTCCAAAGTCGTCGCACAGAATGCGAATCTTGCCAGCCAGATCAAACACTTTCTCTTTTTGACGGTTTTCTGACGATGGGAATCCGACCGGTTGGGCTATCGCTACGTCATGCAAGAAGGACATGGCAGATGACGCAGGACACCGGACTTTTCATCGATGGCCACCGAGTGACGGGGACAGACGCTGATGTGCAGGGCGTCATCGGCCCGGCGGTGGAGGCTGCACAAACCCAGCCAGACGCAGACAGCGAAGCACAGACCGCGCCGCGCGCCCTGTTCGAAGAGATGGTGACAGCCATGCAAAACGATACGATTGCGCATCGTTTTTCGAACATCGAAAGCCTGGCAAACAATTTGCGGCTGCGCGCCCATGTCGTATTGGCAATGCAGCGCATGTCGATCGGGGTTCTTGACGCCGATTACTTTGAAGTGTCGCGCGGCATCCCGGCCAATTTGGGCACCTGCCACAACTACCATCACCTTATGCAGATCATCGACGACGGCAACGACCTGCGGACCGCTCAAGAAGCCAAAGAGCGATTTGTGCGCCCTCTGGTCGAGATGAACCAATACTGGACGCATCAGAACAACGCATCGGCCTTGTCCGCTTACAGCTTTTTCATCACTCCCGATGCCGATCCGTGGCACAGCATCGCTCACACCCATCCCTTTCGCGGCGAATGCGCGGGTGCCCTGCAAATCTGCCTGATGCGAGGGTTCCGAAATTCGCAATCCCGCGCGAATGTTGAACGCTTGATGCGGCGGTTTGGCCCGCTTCGGGTGGGACCGTGGCATCAGGATTACCAGCACAGGCATCCACGCCATCCAACCCCGGCCTCCGCTTTGCTTGCGACGTATGATGTGCCGATCGACTATGGGCGCGATCGGGTGATTGGCGTGCCGGGAGACTATTTCTATTTCCGAAATGCCGGGGACTACCCCTACTTGGCCCCGTTCGGCGGATGGCGCGGTGAAAACTGCGTCTATCTTGGGCAAGATTTCCTGGGCCAGCCTCACTATTCCGGGCTGGGCCTAACCGGAAAGACGGAATACGCGCTGCGCATGTTCATGGCCAACGCCTATGTCCGAGATTGCAACACCCGCTTCTTGCAGGTCGCAGCACATGACAAACGGCCCGATATCGACTTTCATTGGGTGGACGATCTGAAACGGCGCCTTCGGTTCACCAAGCGCGGGGTTCTGCGCATTCCCGATCTTGACGGACCGGAATACGAGGGGCCGCAGCCGCAGGGTTACGCAGCGCCCACCAGCGACGTTGCCGCAGGGCTAGACAAACTTGCCTTGCCCCAGATCCATCCCCAAGTCTGGAGCGGCACCGTCTCGCAGCAAACGGCCATGTCCGCCCTGGGACTTACCGAGGCCAACCTGATGCCCTGGCCCAAATCCAGCCTCGCGGACAACAGGGTGGGCACGGAAATTGGCCCTTGGCGGATCACCTTTGCCGCTTCAGAAACGCCAGACGCGGCTGAAGTGGTTGTCTGGAACACCGACCTTTAATCGCCCCCTCTCCCTGGGACGACTTCTTGGCCGTGGCTTTTGCCACGGTTTTTTTTGCTGCAAATTTCGAGGTTTCGGCATTTCTGACGCACTTCTGACGGTTCTGACGCCCATTTCTGACGCTGACCTGACAGCTCGCCGTGATGCTGCCTCCATTGATACAAACAGATCAAAGGGGGCGTTATGTCCACGAGCTATTTCGATCCAAGTTATTCAATATCCACGGAGCCCGCAGGGTTTCTGCAAGGCTACAACCGGAGCGTGACGGTTTGGGCGCTGGCCTGTGTCGTGACGCTGATTGTATTTCTGCTGCTGTGGCCAGCGGCCTCCGAAGCGATCCTGGTGGACACTCGCGCCGCCCTACTCAGCGCCTTTCGGGGCTGGTACATGTACGTCATGCTGGCCTTTTTCGTGCTGGCTGCAACCTTTGCACTCTTGCCCGGTGCCGGAGACATCAGACTGGGTCGCCCCGGTGAACGGCCGGAGTTTTCGACGTTTTCCTGGCTGTCGATGATGTTCTGCGCGGGTATCGGTGCGGCGATTGTTGTCTTCTCGGTGAGCGAACCGCTCACGCACCTGTCGACAAATCCTGACATACTAGCTGGCCAAGTGACTGCCGACACCGCTCAAGCGGCCCCAAGCGCGTTGAAATACACGTTTCTGCATTGGGGTCTGTCGGCCTGGGCATGTTTCGCCGTCTTGGGTCTGGCGATTGCTTATTTCTCGTATCGGCATGGCACCCCCCTGACGGTGCGCTCGGCGCTGACGCCACTGCTGGGCAACCGATTTGGGGGAGTCATCGGCCACAGCATCGACTTTTTTTCGGTCTTCGCGATTATCGCAGGCCTGGCCGTGTCAATGGGCAATGGGGTTCCTCAATTCGTGTCCGGCTTGAGCATCGTTTTTAACCTGACCGAGGACAGCACGACTGCCATATTGGTCGCGCTCGCGGCTGTGGCTGGCCTGTCAAGCCTGGCGATCATCTCGGGCGTCAAACGCGGCATCAAATGGATGTCGAACACCAGCACGCTGATCTTCTTGGGTGTGTTGATGCTATTCATGGTCTTTGGTGCCACGCGCTTTGCCACCGATGCCCTGGTGGATGCGGTTTCGGATTACGCGGTGACCTTCTTTGGCATGTCGACCCTTGTCGCGACGCTTGATGGCACCGAAACTGGGGACACTTTGGCGAATTGGCAGGTCGATTGGACAATTTTCTATTGGGGATGGTGGGTCGGCTTTGCGCCCTTTGTCGGCATGTTTCTGGCACGCGTTTCAAAAGGACGCAGCATCAGGGAGTTCGTGCTGGGTACAATGCTCGGCCCCTGTGCGATGTGCATGGTCTGGTTCGCCTATGTCGGCGGCACCGCGATCTCGATTGAGCTTGCCGACAACGGAGCGCTTAGCACGATTGACCGGCCTGCGCAGCTCTACGCAACGTTGACGATGCTCTTGGGTGACACGGTTGGTGTGATCGTCGGAGGCTTTGTCTGCGCGCTGGTCTTTATGTTGCTCGCTTCGGTCTTTATCGCAGGGATCCTAGCGATCAATACGATTGCCGCAGGCGGCGATGATGGCCCCAAACCAGCCGCCCACGTCCTGTTGTGGAGCGTGAGTGTCGCGCTGATCATTGCTGGTCTGATCCTGGCGGGTGGCATTGCCTCTATTCGCGATGCCGTCATCATCAGTGCGTTACCCTTCTCGATCATCATCGCGCTTGCAGGTTTTGCCATGGTTTTCATGCTGGTTGCCCATCGGACCACCTTGGTAAAGATCACTGAGATGCCTGCTTGAGGCTTTCAATCCTGTAAAAGCGGTGCGCAGCCATCGAGATGGCTGTGCTAGAGCACATCAGAGATGCAGGCTATTCGAGCTGCAATGCAGCGTGGATGCTAAAGATGAATAACCGGTCCGGGTCAGTGAACACCCTTCATGCCCAACCTTCAGCAACTTGTTTAGCGGCAGCTTGGGGCTGGGCGTGGCCTCCGTCGCGTTGCTAACCCAAGACCTTGCAAGGCCCGCTTTCTTCAAATCGCAGACGTTGGGAACACTGCAGCATTCGGTGAAATGGGCTCTGAGCTGCCCAATGCTTATGCGGCAACGACCGACATCGCGCGTCTCTGACACCGGTCATTCATTGAGAGTGTAGATTTGTCCCGTCGGCGCAGTGCTGATGACTGGGCATGGAGGGTGGATCGGAGGGCAAATTATGCCAAGAGTCCAACTTCCCGCAACCACCCCGAAACGCAAGGCTTGGAACAAAGGACGGATCATCGGTCAAAAAAGGCCTTTGCTGCCAAAACAGGTCTGGGCGATCCGGGCGCGGTTTGAGCTGGCGGGATACTTACGCGATTTGGCTTTGTTTAACGTCGCCATCGACAGCAAGCTGCGCGGTTGTGATCTCGTGAAACTGGCCGTGTCAGACCTTGTAAAGGACGACCGCGTTCGGGAACGCGTTTCTGTGATCCAGAGCAAGACCAAGCGACCTGTGCAGTTCGAACTGACGGAAAACACGCGTGAAACCGTGCTGGCTTGGGTCAAATCCCCAGAGATGTTTGCGTGTCGGTTCATGTTTCCCAGTCGTTTCCATGATCGGCCACACATCTCAACCCGCCAATATGGAAGATTGGTGCGGGATTGGGTGAAAGCGATTGGTCTAGTACCAAGCGGGTACGGCACCCATTCGCTCCGCCGGACAAAGGCGGCGGAGATATACCGAAAAACCGGCAACCTCCGCGCGGTCCAACTGCTGCTCGGCCATACGAAGGTCGATAGCACAGTGCGCTACCTTGGGGTTGAATTGGAGGATGCTCTGAGTATCGCGGAGCGCATCGACATCTAGTACACCCCGGCGAGCGGCTCTGCCGCTCGCCAATTCAAAGCGGGTGTCCGTAGTTTATCCGGCGTTGGTCGGTGCTGAGCCCAGAGTCCCAGATGCTGCATCGTCTACAAACGTCCGTTGTTGTGTGGCAGGTGAGTTTGATGGTTGTCTTGACTAGCGAGCTTCCAAAAGTTGAAGCGCGCTCATTTTGGCGGCGTTTGCTGCTTGGATGCCTTGTGGAGAGTCTTCGACCACAAGCGTGGCGTGATGCGGTTCCCCCGACAGGTTCGCCGCACGCTCGAACATCTCGGGCGATGGCTTTGGTTGAACATCGTCAGATATGCTAACCAGGTGATCGAAAAGGTTGATTGCATTGGCCGCTATAAGCGAGACCTTGGCGACGGAGTGCTCGGCATTTGTTGCCACTGCCAATGGGATTTTGCGCATCCGTAAAGCACCCGCGAAGTCCAATACACCTCTGACCGGTTTGATCAAATGAGTGCATCCGTCGAAAAGCTCAATGCTGGAGGCAATTGCACGGTGAACATCAAATTTCGCCGAGACGGTCTTGTGAAACGCCTGAAAGAGGCTTTGACGATCCAGCCCGTTTCGGGCCTGGTACCACTCTTTGACCATATCATGCCCCTGCTCCCTCGCGGCGGCTTGCATGGCGCGAAAATGCGCTTCTGAACTGTCGACCAAAGTGCCATCGCAATCGAAAATAGCAGCGGAAAATCCGCCTGCTTCGAACAGGTCGAGCCAGTCTTTCGAGGTTACGCGGTGCGTCCGGCCCCTATGGTGGAACACCGATCCCAAAGAACGCGTATCAGTCTCAGGCTGAGACAAGACGCGCCTGCTCTTCAAGGATTTCTACGGAGACGCTGTCACCTTGTGCAAATGGATTGGCCTGAACGGGCGCGATGATGAACAGCGGTCCAACGGGCGTTTCCACCGTGTATTGCATTTCCTTGCCGAGATAAGCGGCATAGCTGATCTGGCCTTGCAGTCCCGTCGCGCCAGGCGCTGAAAGGCTTAGCGCGTGAGGTCGCAGGACCATTTGGGCAGTACCTTTGCCGATTCCATTGTTTGGAACGTTCAGTTTTTGGCCGTCCAACATGGCCGACGCCAAAGTGTCTGTGATTGCCTCGACCTCGCAAGGCACCAAATTTGCATCCCCGATGAAGTCAGCGATGAAGGCTGATTTCGGCGCCTCATACAGGTCGCTAGGCGAACCGATTTGGGCGATCTCGGCGTTGTTCATGACGATGATTTCGTCTGAGACGGCCATCGCCTCTTCCTGATCGTGGGTCACGTAGACGGCCGTGAGCCCCAGGCGCTGCTGGATCCGCCGGATTTCCTCGCGCACGTGACGACGCAGCTTGGCGTCAAGGTTGGAGAGCGGCTCGTCGAGGAGAAGCACCTCGGGTTCGAGCACGATGGCGCGCGCCACCGCTACGCGTTGCTGCTGCCCGCCTGACAGCTCGCTTGGCAGACGGTCACCGTACCCGGAGAGGCCGACCAGTTCCAAACCGCTATCGGCTTTCTGGGCAGCTTCCGCCTTGGGGATGGATTTGACGGTCAGCCCGTAGGCCACGTTCTCGCGCACGCTCATATGCGGGAAGAGCGCGTAGGATTGGAACACCATGGACACTTTGCGGTAGGTCGCCGTCAGGTGCGTGACGTCCTCACCGCCGATATGGATGCGGCCTTCGGTGGCCATCTCCAGCCCCGCGATAAGGCGCAGGGTCGTGGTTTTGCCGCAGCCGCTGGGGCCGAGCAGGGTCACCAGCTTGCCGGGCTCGATGGAAAGGTCGAGCTTTTTGAGCGCGGTGACCTGCCCGTACTTCTTCACGACACTTTCGAAACGGACGGAGCCTGTCTGGGTTTTCATGGATTTTACCTCACGCCGTTTGGACGCGGTCAGAGCGACGCAAACGGCGCGTTCCGACCAGAAGTTGCAGTAGAAGGATGGCCGTCAGCATCGTGATGATCAGCACGGCCGAATAGGCGATGGCGAGGCCGAACTCGCCATTCTCGACCCTGCCCACGATGAAGGACGTGGCCATGTTGTGTTTGGCGCTCACAAGGAAGATCACCGCGCTCACAGACGTGATCGCCCGCACGAAACTGTAGGTCAGCGCGGCCAGGATCGCGGGGCCCATGAGCGGCAGGATCACGCGCCGCACAGTGGTGAAGCTGTTTGCCCCTAGCGTGATCGACGCCTCATCCAGGCTGCGGTCGAGTTGGCTCATCGCCGCGATACCACCCCGCACGCCCACGGGCATATTGCGGAAGACAAAGACGATGATCAGGATGATCGAGGTGCCGGTCAGCTCGATGGGCGGGAAGTTGAACGCCATGATGTAGCTGACGCCGATGACCGTGCCGGGGATGGCAAAGCTGAGCATGGTGGAGAATTCGAACGCGTCCTTGCCCACGAACTTCTGCCGGACCAGCAGATAGGCCGTGGAAAGCCCCACCAAGGCCGTGAGAGGGGCGGCAACGGATGAAATCGTGAGCGTCGTGAAGTAGCTGTCCCAAGCCACGCCCGTCCACCGCCCGGTCGTGAAGTCGATCCCGAAGGCGCGGATGTAGTGGTCCAGCGTGAAGCTGTGATTGTAGCCCCAAAGCTTCACGAAACTGCCGAAGATGATCATCGAATAGACCACGAGCGTCAGCGCCGCCCAGGGCAGTGCGGTGCCGTAACAAACCCACTTCAACACAGGGTTCAGGCTCGCATTCTGGCCGCTGTCGGCCTTGCCCGTGATGGTCGCGTAGGACTTTTTACCCAGCCAGATGCGCTGCGCGATAAAGGCCGAAAGCGTGAGCGTCAGGAGTGCTATCGCGAGTATCGCCGCCTTGGCCGGGTCCGCGACGGCGCCGACAATAGCAAAATAGATGTCTGTGGAGAGCACGTTGTAGCCGCTCCCCAGGACCAGCGGGTTCCCGAAATCAGCGAGGCTTTCGATGAAGCCCAAAAGGAACGCGTTGGCGAGGCCGGGACGCATGAGCGGCAGTGAGACAAAGCGAAAGGTCTGCCAGCGATCTGCGTCGAGCGTTTGGCTGGCTTCTTCCATCGAAGGGCTCACGCCCTGCACCACGCCAATGAGCACGAGGAAAGCGATGGGCGTGAAGGACAGAAGCTGCGCGAAATAGACCCCCCAGAAGCCGTAGAGCCATCGTGTTGCCTCCCAGCCCAGAAGGTCGGCGAAGAACTCTGTCACGGTGCCCGCGCGCCCGAAGAGAAGGATCAGTGCAAGGCCGATAACAAAGGGCGGCGTGATGATCGGTAAGACCGTCAGGACGCGCAGGAATTTCTTCGCGCGGAACTCCGTGCGCGTGAAGATCAGCGCGAAGGAAAGGCCCAGGAGCGTAGTGCCTACGCCGGTCATGACCGCGAGGAACAGCGAGTTCATCCCCACGCCGCAAGAACGGTCGCTGACAAGGCATCCCAGCCCCCAAATGTCGCTGCTAAAAAAGCGCGGAAAGAACTTGTTCAGGGCATAACCGCCGTCGACCTCGAAGGCGCGGACGAGGATGTGGATGACCGGGAAGAAGACAAAAATGGCAACGAGCGCCACGATAAGGCCGATCGTGCTCACGACGAAGGCGTCGCCCTGGCCCTTGCCGGATTGCGATAGGGAAATCGTCCCCGCAAAGAGCAGCGCCAAGGCGCATATTCCGGCACCCGCGCCCATGCCGGGCTGCCCTGCCAGGATGGTTTCCCCTGTGAGGATACCTTCAAACAGCCGGGGACCGGCGCGCACGATGATTAAACCTTGGATCGCCATAAAGGTTAGGCCCGCAACGGCCGTTCCCAGTGTCAGTCGTGCCCGTCGCACGGGCTCTGCGATGAGCACCTGCAAGGCCAGCGCGGCACCAAGCGCAAGACCCGCTGGCGCAAGCCACCACCCGCCGCTCAGCACGATGGATAGACCGCTCGATGGCGCGCCATCGTTCACCCAAGCCGGGTCTAAAAGGCCGTCATCGGTCATATGCCAGGGCAGCAGTGCAAAGCTGGCAAGCCCTGCGGCCAGCCATATCAAGACTGTCTGTTTCATGTGATATCTCGCGCAGGAAAGGGGGATGCCCCGGGAAGGCGGGGCATCCAATGTCGGCAAGGCAACCTCATCGCCTCACCGATGGGGAGGACACGTTTACTGCGCGTTCGGATCGCCCACTTCGGCGTCCCAGCGCGCCAAAAGCCGCTCGCGTGTCTCGCTCGACCCGTAGGTCGCAAAGTCGTAATCGATCAGCTTGATCGACGCGAGGTCCGGCGACTCCGGCGCCACCTGGGCATTGGAATTCGACGGCATCTGGAAGGATCCGATTTCGGGCGCGCGGGATTGGATGTCTGCGCGCAGCGCGAACTCCACCCATTTCTTTGCATCGTCCAGATTGCGCGCGCCCTCGATGATCGACACCGCGCCGACCTCGTAGCCCGTGCCTTCGCACGGGGCGACGACTGCCAGCGGGAAGCCCTGCGCGGCCTGGTTGACCATGTCGTGCATGAAACCAATGGACACGCCCGTCTCGCCGCGCGCTGCGGCTTTCGTCGGGGCCGAGCCGGACTTCGTGTAGGAATTGACGTTCTTGCCCACGGCCGCGAGCTTGGTCATGGCTTCGTCTTCGCCAAAGAGCTGAACGAAAGTCGCCAGCTCGGTATAGGCCGTGCCCGAACTATTGGGGTTCGCGACCTGAATTTCGCCTTCAAAGCGCGGGTCTTCCAGATCGGCCCAGCATTCCGGCGGGGCGATCCCCTTGTCGGCCAGAATTTCGGAATTGTAGGCAATCCCAAGAGCACCGGCGTAGATACCCACGGTGCGACCGCCAGAAATTTCCGCCATGTTCTGCGCCCAACCCAAGAGCTCGCTGGTGTCGACGCCTGAGGCCTGCGTCAGGCCCTCTTCTGCCGCGATCAGGTGCGGATCGCCGGTGCCGCCCCACCAGACGTCGATCTTTGGATTGCCCGCTTCCGCGCGGACCTGAGCCAGCGTCTCTCCGGTGGACTTGCGCACCATTAGAACGTCTGTGTCCGGGTTTTCCGCCTCGAAAGCCGCGACCATCAGATCGCACCAGTCTTGCTCGGCGCTGCACACGACGCTGAGCTCGTCGGCCCACGCGCCCCCGCCCGACGCCATCAACGCGGCCGCAGAGATCATTCCAAGTTTTCTCATCTTTTCCTCCCATAAGGTCGATGCAGACCCGGCGGTTCATCGCTCTTGGCTGCATCTTCTTTCTTAGGGAGGCGTCTCAGGCACGGACACAAAGCCTCCATGAACAATGCTACAGTGGGCCAGCCATCTCGTTAACAGAATTACGAGGGACCTCCCGGACTGTAATAATCGAAACAATTCTCCCTGCGACGCAGGGGCGGGATCGGTGCTAAGAGTACACGCGATAAGGAGAAAGTGGTGTCGCGACCCAAGATCGGAATTGTGGATGACGAGGCGGCGATGCGCGATGCGCTCGTGGCGCTCTTGTCCGACAACCAGTTCGATCCCTTGCCGATGGCAAACATTGCGGAATACCGCGAAGCCGAACGCGAAACCGCGCTGGACCTTGTCCTGATCGACCTCCAGCTTCGGGATGAAAGCGGTCTGGCACTGGCCATGGACATTCGCAAAACAAAAGATGTCCCGATCGTCATGCTCACGGGGCGCGGGGACGAGACCGACAAGATTGTCGGGCTCGAGATCGGGGCGGATGATTACCTACTCAAGCCCTTCAATCCGCGCGAACTGGTTGCGCGTATCCGTGCCGTTTTGCGTCGCTACGGTAAATCTGGCCCCGTGTCGTCCAGCATGGAACAGCCGTCGCGCCTGGCTTTTGGGCGTCTGGCCGTCGATCAGAAAAGCCGCATTCTCTTTGACGAAAGCGAGACAGAAATCCCGCTGACCAACGCGGAATACCGGCTTCTCGAGTACTTCCTCGGCCGTCCAAACCAGATCATCACACGCGTGGAGTTGCTCTCGGAACTTGGCAATGATCTGACGAAATATGTCGACCGCACGATTGACGTTCTGATCCTGAGGCTGCGTCGCAAGATCGAAGAGAACCCGTCGAAACCCTTGCATCTGCAAACACGTCGCGGGCAAGGATACATCTTCGTCACAGAGGACACTTGATGTTGCCCCGAAGCGTACGAGGGCGGCTTTGGATGGCTTTGGGCTTGCTGTCGCTTGGCATTGTCTGCATCAGCACCCTGACATGGATTGCTCTGCTGCGCGTTGATGAGCGTTTGCAGGACCTGCACCAACAGTCGCTCAGTCAGGTGGCACAGGCGATTGATCTTTCCAAAAGGTCATCGGACCTTGCGACCTCAGCGCCCTATCTTCTCAATCAACGCTCCAATTTCCTCATTGAACAGGAAGGCGCGGCACTTCTGGCCGTGTTGGCGCGGGTGCGTGATGAGTGGCCGGTGACGACGACGGATGGCGACCGCGAAGCTCTGTTTGACCTCACGAACGAAATGGAAAACAGCATCCGCGATTTGATCGCGACCTCGCAATCGCTTGACCAGGTCCAGACCCTTGTACGGGCTCGGATCGCGGACCTCAGCACATCGCGAGAAGAGGTTACGTTGCGCATCGAAGACCAGAGCACCGAAACGAACGACCGCCTGACATGGTGGACGCTCCAAAGCATGAATGCGGATGCGCTAAACGCGGCCTATGCGGGCAATCTGATCGGCGTCGGCGAAGAACAACGACACTATCAACGCCAGGGGCAACTGTTGCGCGGTGCGCCAAAGACTGCCGAGCAGGCGCGGTATCTGATCAGCCTCGATGGGCTTGTCTACGGCGAGGCGGGCATCTTCGAGTTGCGAAAACGAGAACTGGGTTTGACGCTTGAAGCACAAAACGCCCTGTTCCGGATCAGACGCGACGCCAACGGCGTCAATGAATTGGCGTCAAACTACGCAAAAAGCGCCGAAGCTCTTTTGACCCAAGAACGCAGTTCGTCTTCCAGCACGATCCAGTTCACCCGCGTCTTTGTGGCCATCGTAAGCGTCGCCGCCCTTGGCTTGGCGCTGGTCGCCGCGCTCTATGTGTCGCGCTACGTCGCCTACAATATCGGGCGCGTCTCAGAGGCGATGGTGCGGCTCGCCAAGGGCGACCGCAGCAGCGTTTTGCCGCGACGACTGGGCGGCGATGATGAAATCGCCGATCTCTTTCGGTCCTTCCGCAGCTTTCGGGCAAACGCCCTGCGCCTTGATCGCTCCAACCGACTTCTCGACCAGCGCAACGCGCTTTTCGAAAAGGTCTTCGCGAACATCACTGACGGTCTCGCAATCACCGACAATGCAGGGAAGCTAACAGCCGCCAACCCGGCATTCGAGCGGATCCTCGGGGTGGAAAACATGAAGGGTTCTTTCGTGGATTGGCTGCAGCACTCCGCATTCGGGCGCTCTGCCCACGCTGCGCAAGTGAGCATCGAACATCGGGGTCACCTGGTTCTGACGTCAGATGGTGGACAAGTCCTGGAAGTACGCGCCAGCCGTTTGCCCGACGATGGACGGGTCTGGCTGATCTCGGACGTGACAGAACAACGCCAGGTGGCCGAGCGCGTGGAACAGATTGACCGGATTGAGTTGCTCGGCAAACTTGCTGGCGATACGGCCCATGACTTTGCCAACGTCCTCGCGACAATCCGAACGCATGCACACCTTCTGGATAACGAAAAGCGTGACGAGAACGACAACCTGTCCGCGATTGAGAATGCCGTGGACTATGGGACGTCTCTCAAGGATCGCTTGCTCGCATTTGCCCGCAAACAACCGCTTTCCCCAGAAGTCTTCGACCTGAATACCCTCGTTGAAGGGATGGTTGAGCTGGTTGAAATCGGCCTCAAACCGGGCGTCGCGCTGAAAGTTGTCCCCGCGGCCGTGCCCTTGTACGTGCGTGCTGACCCTGGCCAGCTTGAATCTGCCGTCTTCAACCTTGTTCTGAACGCCAACAACGCCATCGACGAGACGGGCGAGATACGCGTCAATCTGTCTGAGAACCCTGATAATCAGGCAGAAATTTCTGTATCAGACACTGGCGACGGCATGCCGGCGGACGTTCAAACAAAGGCTATCCAGCCTTTCTTTACCACCCGAGCCGGCACCGGTGGCACCGGTCTCGGGCTTTCCATCGTCTACGGGTTCATCAACCAAAGCGGGGGTGCATTGGAAATCGAAAGTCAGATGGGGAAGGGCACAGTGGTGACCGTTGCGCTTCCCTTGGTCGGTGACACAGTCGCTTTGGATAAAACCATGCCCGGTCGTCATGCGTTGTTGGTTGATGACAATGCTGCAGATCGGATCGCCACCGAAAAAGTGCTGGAAAGCCTGGGGTTCGAGTCGAAGACCTGCACCTCTGGTGATGAGGCCATGCGCTCCTTATGCAAAGGGCAGTTCGACCTGGTTGTAAGCGACTTTGACCTGGGCGGGTCACGCGACGGTCTGGACATTCTCACAAGCGCTCAAGACTTGCTGCCACACGCACAGCGCGTTTTGATCAGTGGCAAATCATCGTTGGAAGACATTCCAATTGGTAAAGTTGTCTTCGTCGAAAAGCCGGTTACTGCCACGAAGCTGTCAGACGCACTGCAACCGGACGGCGTAGATGTCTGAGAAGCAGCCTCTTGCGGACCTTTGAATTAGGAGATCGGATGGCTGTTTTGTCCGCAGACCACCCGTTCGCTGTGGTCTGGGTAATGCGCACGCGGCCAATGTCGGCAATGCGGGCTGCTGGTGCAGCATCGATAGATCGTGCTAAAAGTCAGCTAAGGGCCGGACCTGAGTGAGGGCGGGGCAGAGCAGGAAAATGTCAGCAATACTGATGTTGCAACCAAGTAGAAATGTCACCGGGCTTGCAAAGCAGAAGTGTCACCAAGAGGCGTGACGGGAGCAAAGCCTGACAGGGTGCAGACCTCACATATCGCAGCCCTGTCTGGCTTTGCGGGCTATGGCGTTTTGCCGTTTCAGATTGCTATTTGTCATCCATGATTGATCCTAAGAAAGAAATTGAAACTGTCTTTGGCTGTACCGAACTACCCCATGGACTATTCTATGAATTTGAAGCGGCTCTCAGATTTGAATTGGGTGGCGAAGACGTTAGCACAAAACGTCCTATTAAACGGTTCATTCAAGCATTTGAGAGAGCTGATGCAGTAGCGGCAGAACTGTTTGCGCGATCATCCGTCTGGCTGCTGAGTTCTACTTTCGGCGACGCCAGCCCTCCGAAGAAGCACTTGAAACCTTTTAAAACTATTGGACTGTCTCGGAGCGTCTTCGCCGACTTCGGGGCTGTTGCCCAGAACGACGCGGACCACATCGAGGAATTTGGCGAAGACCTTTATCGTCATTGGGCTGGGACTTTGTTAGGTGACCCAGATTTAATCAAGGAAGCGCTTTGGCTGGCTCTTGGTTCTGAACTTGGTATCCGACCTGCGGCTAACGCCAGTTTGTACTTCGTCGACTTCGAAAACCAGATTGTTCTGCACCCGTATGATGACCGTGGCATGGATGTAATCGCCACGCGGAGAGAACCGCTTTCCGATTTGTACCGGTCACGGCATTCTTGGCTTCTCGAATACGATATGGCTCGCATGAGAACTGTATTTGAGGAGGCCTAGGCGCTGCGTTGTTAGCCCTCAGCAGCCCGTTCCGCCCGTCTACGCTCATAGTACGCTTCCATTTTTGAAGGTCGACCAGGTGGGCGGCGTCCGGTCTTTTTGTAACCATTCTTGGCACTGACAGGTTTGACCTTGGGCGGCGGAACGGCCTTCTCTTGTTCCTCTTTAATGTAGGCGAGGACGGCGCTGAGGTGCTTGTTCTCCGTGATGGCAGCGTGTGTGACGCGCTGTTGGTGCGGATCGAAGATGCTGCAGGGCAGGGCAACTCCTTTGGCTCGGACTTGGATGCGCCCGTCCGGCATCTCATAGACATCCACGTATTTGCCGACGAGGCCGCGCGTCAGATCGTTGACCTCCAGCCGAATGCGCTTGCGGTAGTACTTCAGCGTCAAATCCTTGGTGACATAGCGTTTGTCGCGCAGACAGAAGACCTCTGCGAGGCGATCCGGCTCAATGTTCAAGGCACGGTGTAGGTTCTCTGGCCTTGCCGGAGCCTTCGCAAACTTGGCGTTATAGCGTTTGACAAAACCCGCAAGGCAAGCGTTGCCGTCTTCCATGTTGGAGATGCCCGCGATCCGCAGTTCCTTCACCAGAAGGTCTTGCAGTGTTCGGTTCGCGCGTTCCACTCGGCCTTTGGCTTGTGAGGAATTGGCACAGATAATCTCTATGTTTAGTTCCGCGAGGGCCCGCCCGAACTGCGTCATGCCCGTCATGTGTTCATTGGGCTTCGGCACCCTGAACACGGTGTGCTTGTCGGAATAGAACGCAACCGGGCGACCATGCTTCAGCAGATAGCTTTCCAGTGCCTCGAAGTAGCTGAACGTGCTCTCAGACTTTACGAATCGTAGTTCCATCAGTGTGCTGGTGGCGTCATCGATAAAGACGAGCAGCGTGCAGGGATCGCCTCGATCCTCGAACCATCTGTGGTCAGACCCGTCGATCTGGATCAGCTCACCAAAGCATTCCCGACGCAGGCGCGGCTGATGGAATGTCCGGCGTTGTTTGCGCGAAAGCCAAATCCCGTCTTCCTGCATCCACTTGCGAACCGTCTCGCGCGAGACTTTGAGCCCGTGATGTTCGGCCAGCATCTCAGCCGCCAGGGTCGGCCCGAAATCCGAATACTGCTCCTTGATCAGGCTCAGAGCATAGTCGCGCTTGGCATGATGGATGCGGTTGTTCGGAGATTTGCCACGCGCCTTGTGTCGGATCGCGGACGCGCCATCCTGGCGATACCGCTTCGACAGCCGAAAAATCTGACGACGTGTCAGCCCCAGCATGTTCGCCGCATTGTCGCCGCTCAGCCGGCCATCATCGACCTGCGCCAAAACCTCCACGCGGTTCAACTCGCGCTCGCTCATAACCACCCATCCCATGTCTGCTCACCCTCAATGATTTTTGAGGGCAGAGTGACATTCCTGAATTGCTCACGGGTGACATTTTAGCTTTGCGGCTACAACTGATATAACGCATAATCTATCTTATGTAAAGTTATTACGCGCAATTCGTCTCTCCCTTTCCGGCATCGGCAGCATAAATGGTGTAGCTGTCCCATTTCCAGTTCCTTGGAAGTGCAAGCTCCGATGCCGCGGCTTCTTCCGGTGACCAGTACGACACAGAGCATTTTTTGTTTCTGTTGGACTGCTAGGCTTCATAGCTTAGCAGTGCCCATGCGCTGTAAGATTTAGGCTGCAGCCATTTCTGAGGGCTTGTTGCATGGAAGTCGTTTTCGGGTCCTGAGGTCAATTCAAGGTTCTCTGGGTGACAAACAAATTTGGAAAGCCACGCGCTTTGAATGCTCCCCATATGCCTCGTCGGTCAATCAGCATAACCGCGATAGCCAATGCGCCGAGCCCAATGAGATACCAGGTTCCCAAATCGGCAGCGAGGTCGCGCAGCAGGAAGAACAGTATCACCCCAATGATCGGCCCCTCGATAGTACCCAGACCGCCGATTACGACGATGAAGATCACGAAGGCGGACCATTCGGTTACACTGAATGCGGCCTCTGGGGTGATGCGAAGCTTTTGGAGGAAGATGAAGGCCCCGGTCAGCGCCGTGCCGACTGCAGTGCCAACATAGACCATGAATTTCACGCGACGAATGTTGACCCCAAGGCTGGCGGCAGCGGGTTCGCTGTCTCGAATTGCAGTCAATGCCAACCCCCAACGCGATCGGAGCAAGACCCAAACCGACAAAATGGATGTGAGTGCGATAAAGAAGGCCATGTAGTACATCACCAATTCGATACCGCTACGAGAACTGGCAATGGAGCGTACGAGTGCTACTGGAAGAGAAATACCGGACCCGCCACCTAAGGCGGGGAACTGTGCTGCAATTAGCCGGAACACTTCGGCGATTACCCAGGTGCCGATGGCGAAATAGGCACCCTGCAAGCGAAACGCGATCCAGGCCGTTGGGATCGCGACAAGTCCTGCGGCCAATGCGGCCAGAGGGATTGCAAGCAGAACCGGTACGGCGGTGAACATCGCCAAAGCAAAAAAGAAGTAGCCCCCCAATCCGACGTAAGCCTGTTGCCCTACGGAAATCAAACCGGTGTAGCCCGCAAGAAGATTCCACATTTGTGCCAATGCAAGGAAGCTCAGCGCTTCCATCAAAAGTCGCAAATCCGCACGCCCGGCCCAAAGCGGTGCCGAGGCGAGGGCGACGAAGCCGATGATCGCCACGCCGATTAGCGCTAGGCGTTGAACCTTCGACTGGCGGTCCATTGCGGTTTGAGAAAGACTTTTCATTTCCTCACCCTTTCGCCTTTGCAAAAAGACCCATGGGCCTGACGATCAACACTGCAAGGAACGCCAAGTGCCCTGCAAGGATCTGGTAGCCCGCGTCAATCTGTGCACCGATAGTCTGCGCCACACCTAGAATGATACCGCCGGCCAGCGTGCCCCAGATGTTCCCCATGCCACCGATGATGACGGCTTCGAAGGCAAAAAGTAGGCGTGAGGGACCGATTGTGGGGTCGAAGTTGGTTTTCATGGCCAGCATTGTGCCTGCAACGGCGACGACTGCACTGGCTAAGGCTGTTGCGATGGCAAAGACATGGCTATTGTTTGCACCCATCAATGGAATGATTTCTGGATCGTCCGATGTTGCGCGCAGCAGGCGCCCAAGTGCCGTGCGGAAAAAGATGAATTGCAGCACGCCAATGACGCCAACGGCGGCAAGAAACATCGCGAGTGGCAGCACGCCAATGGCCAGCTCATCATTAAACGTCAGGCTGGCGGTTGCAAAGTTGCCAGACGGCACGCGCTGACTGTCAGCGCTGAAAGCCTCCAGCAGGCTGTTCTGGATGATGATAGATAGACCAAATGTGACGAGAACCGGCGGCAGGATATCCTCGTCCAAGACACGGTTGAGCAGGATGCGCTGGCCCAGATACCCGACAGCGCTCATCAGGATGACCACCATCCCAATGCCGACTACTGGCGGCAGACCGAGCGTCATCACCATCACCAGTAAGAGGTAGGCTGCGACAACGATGAAATCGCCGTGGGCGATATTGATAAACCGCATGACGCCAAACATCAGCGACAGTCCGGCTGCAAACAGAGCATAGAGCCCCCCCAGCAGGATACCCTGCACGATCACATTGATCCATTCCATTAGGAGTCCTCCGTCCCGAAATAGGCTTTTGCGATCGCGTCGCGGCTTAACTCCGATGGCTGCCCCGTCAACGACACGCGCCCTTCCTGAAAGCAGTACACGCGATTGGCGACCCTTAGGGCCTGCGCGATGTCCTGCTCAATCACCACCAGTGAGGTGCCGCGCTCTCGGATCAGCGGCACGGCGGCGTATATCTCGCGGATAATCTTGGGGGCGAGGCCCAAGCTAATTTCGTCGCACAGCAACAGTCGGGGATTCGACATCAGCGCGCGCCCGATGGCGACCATCTGCTGTTGACCGCCCGAAAGCTCAGTGCCCCCGTGACGCCGCCGCTCCAGCAGCGCGGGGAAGAGCTTGAAGACTTCGTCGAGGTTCCAGGGCCCGGTTCGTTTCCCCGCCGCCCCTATCTTGAGGTTTTCTTCGACACTTAGCGACGAAAACAGGCGCCGCCCTTCCGGGACCATTGCGAGGCCGAGGTGGTGGATACGATCCGCGGTCATGCCGGCAATCTGTTGGCCGTCATAGGTGATGTTTTGCCCTGTGGCCGGGCGCATACCCGTCACCGCGCGCAAAAAAGTGGATTTGCCCGCGCCGTTAGAGCCGATGATGGCAATGGTTTCGCCCTCTTCTACGCTCAGGTCGATGCCGAACAGGGCCTGAAAATCCCCGTAGTGGGCAGTGAGGTCTTGGGTTTCAAGCAGCTTGGTCATCAAGGTCGATCCCGAGGTAAATTTCCTTGACGAGCGGTAGTTTCACGACCTCGGAGGGCACACCATCTGCGATGACGCGGCCATAGTCGATTACAATCAGCCTTTCGACGACAGCTATCAGTGCGTGAACGATGTGCTCGATCCAGATGATCGACACGCCGCTGTCTCGGATATCCCGGATGGTCTGCACCAGCAATTTGCATTCGCCTTCGGTCAGCCCGCCCGCGATCTCATCCAGCAGCAACAGTTTGGGGCCTGTTGCAAGCGCGCGGGCCAATTCAAGTCGCTTGCGTTCAAGAAGTGTCAGCGCTCCTGCGGGGAGATTGGCCTTTGCCAGTAGACCCGTCTGATCGAGAATTGCGCGGCAGCGGTCCTTCGCGACATGTTTGTCGGTCGTGCCAAAGGCGTCGGCCACCAACAGGTTTTCATAGACCGTCATGCCGATAAACGGATGCGGAATCTGGAATGATCGTGCGATGCCTGAGCGGCAACGTTCGGCCGCGTTGGTTTGGGATACATCCCTACCCTCAAAGCGAATGAGACCTTTTTTAACCCGTTGGGTCCCCCCGATAAGATTGAACAGTGTACTTTTGCCGGCGCCATTCGGTCCGATGATTCCAAGCGTACTGCCCTCGTCAAGGGTAAACGAAACGTCATCGGTGACGGTCAAAGCACCGTAGCTCTTAGAGACGTTTTCAAGTTCAAGAATTGGCATTAGAACCCTCCCTTCCTACGTCAACAATTTTGGAAACCTGTTCTCAATACCTTCGGCGGTGTCAGCCAATACCCAAAGCAGCAAGTATTGATTGCGTAGCCAACCGCCGCAGTCTCGTTCGAAATACGTATTTTCCTGAAACACAACAGGCCCCGCTGCGCGCAAGGCGAAGCGGAGCAGTTGTGGAGAATTCCCAGATCAGACGATGGGCCGGACTTCCGCGGTCAGGGGAACGTCAGGTGACCCACCGTTTTCCACGATGTCGAGGATCGGTTTGCCGTTCTCAACACGCCACTGACCACCAACAAGCGGTGTCTTGGCGATATTGGGAACCGGGCCCGCGGAGAAGTCGATGGGCCCTACGACAGAATTGTATGATGTCGCTCGGATTGCCGCTGCGATGCTGTCGGGATCGGTCGGGTCCTCAGTGCGTGTGAGCGCATCAATCGCGACCTCGAACAGCGAATGCTTGAAGCCCAGCGGCATTGTCCATGGTTTGCCGGTCTCGTCCTCGTAGGCTTTCGCCAATTCAGCAGAGCTTTGGCCGGTGAAACCAGAGGCGAAGGGATGACGCGGCGACCACCAGACCTCGACGGACAGACCATCCGCGCGGTCGCCCAGAGCGGCCATCGCTTGCGGGAATTCCGATGCCTTAGCGACATTGACAACCTTTGGGTTGAACCCTTGCTGCGCAGCCTGAGTCCAGAACGTGGTGAAATCGGGGGGAATGACAACACCGGTGACAATCTCGACGCCAGCTGCCTTGAAGGCGGAAATCTGGGCAGAGAAATCATCGGTCATGGACTGGAAACGACCGGTATCGATCAGCTCATAGCCTTTTTGGGCCATTACAGGCGGGAAGCCAAGATTGGGATCACCCCACGCGTTGCCATCAGGGTCGTTGGGCCAGAGCGCGCCGACGACCTTGTTGGTCGGAACCGCATCCCAGATGCCGCTGAACACCGAGATGATGTCTTCCAGACCCCAGAAGAAATGGAACGTATAGTCGAAGCCCACCGCCGGGTCGCCTTGACGACCGAAGAAATGCGGCTGCCATGGTGTATCATTGGTGATGCAGGGCACTCCGTTTAGTTCGGCCTGATCCGCCACCGGGTTGGTGGTGTCTGGTGTCGAAGTGGCGGTAATGATGTCGACTTCATCTTCGAAAATCAGTTCCTGTGCGACCGATGAGGCGCGGTTTGAACTCGACTGACTGTCCTTGACGACGAATTCAACCTCATGCTTTGACCCGTTGATCATTAGCCCGCCTTGGAGCTGTTTCTTGAATTGGTTCAGGACGAAGTTGTCTGGTTCGGCGAAGATCGCCAGTGGGCCAGTCTGAGGCGTGACGAAACCGATTTTGATGGGGCGGCCTTGAGCGAGTGCTGGCGCGGCAAGCCCATTGGCGAATGCAGTCGCGCCTAGCCCTTTCAGGACTGTTCTGCGCGATGGCGAGCGAAAAAAGTTTGTCATCGGTATCCCCCTCGTTCTTTGGACGGAGGCTACGCATAGCGTTTCGGTTCAGGCGATGCCTAATGGAGTATCGTACGATACCGTCCTGTATCCTGAGGCATCGGTTTCAGTCGCCTAGGCCGCAGGCATTATTCCTGGTTACCTGAAGCAGCGTGAATAATCTTCACCACTAGATTGCGCAACTGTTCTTGTTGTTTTGGATCGAGGCCTGCGAGTATCTCAGTCTGTAATTCTGAAACGATCGGTAGGATATTGTCGTATGTCTTCCGGCCACTGTTTGTGAGCCGGACCTCGCGAGCGCGCCGGTCTGATTTGCTGATGGACCGCACCACAAAGCCCTTTTGTTCCAGGCGGTCGATAACGCCTCCGATTGTCGCCTTGTCGTAAGCGATCTTTGCCGCAATGCGCGCCTGGTCTAGTCCTGGATTCGCGTAAATGGCGTCGAGGGCCGCGAACTGAACCGGCGTCAGGTCAAATCCTTCTTCCTGCGTGCGATGCATGAAGACTTGCGTCGAAAGCTGGTTCAGTCGGCGGATCAGATGACCTGCCATGCCAGTGACATTCATATTTGGAGTATTCTGCATGCGCCTTCCTGTGCGGCTATCAAGTATCGTTAGAACAACATAAAAGGTATGTACACATACCTTTTATGGCTCAACATAGTAAGTATAAATACTATAAGTGTTCGCGATCCAGCCCCCGGAGAAAAAATGCAGTACTATGTGGACGGGTTCAGACCCGGAGATCCAGATCTCAAAGCCCCCGCCCTCGGTTGTGAGCAACCCCATGATCGCACGGTGCCTCAGACAGTAGACGTGCTGATAGCCGGCTGCGGTCCGGCCGGACTTTGCCTTGCTGCTCAGTTGTCGGGTTTCCCGGATATCACAACCATGATCGTCGAACCTAAGCACGGCCCAATGGAAAAGGGTCAGGCCGATGGAGTGAATGTGCGCTCGATGGAGATGTTCCAAGCCTTCGGCTTTGCCGACAAGGTCAAGCGCGAGGCCTACTGGGTGAATCAGACCACGTTCTGGAAGCCCGATCCTGCGAACACGAACAACATCACGCGTGTCGGAATCGCGCAGGACGTGGCAGATGACCAGTCCGAGATGCCGCATACCATCGTCAATCAGGCGCGCATTCATCAGCTTTTCCTCGACGTGATGAAGAAGTCCCCGACCCGGCTGGAGCCGCACTACGGGTTACAGGTTGCAGGTCTTGAAATCGACACAGGCACAGAAGATCATCCGGTGACCGTCACACTGGAACGTATCAATGAAGACGGCAGCGCAGGTGACATGGTGACCCTTCGCGCGAACTATGTCGTTGGCTGCGATGGCGCGCGCAGCAATGTGCGCAGGGCGATCGGCGGTAAGCTCTATGGCGACGCGGCTCATCAGGCGTGGGGTGTAATGGACATCCTGGCAAATTCCGACTTCCCCGACTTACGCCGTAAATGCCTGATTCAGTCGGCCACGGAAGGCAACGTGCTGATCATCCCGCGCGAAGGCGGCTATTTGTTTCGCATGTATGTCGAGCTCGACAAACTCAACCCTGACGAACGGGTCGCGAACCGGAACCTAACTTCTGAACATATCATAGCCGCAGCCAACCGGATCATGCGCCCCTACACAATCGATGTGAAAGAGGTGGTCTGGTGGTCGATTTACGAGATCGGCCACCGGCTGACGGACAAGTTCGATGATGTGCCCGAAGGAGAGACATCCACGCGCAATCCGCGGGTTTTCACCGCGGGAGACGCGTGCCACACCCACAGCCCGAAAGCGGGTCAGGGCATGAATGTCTCCATGGGTGATACCTTCAACCTCGGCTGGAAGCTGGCACACGTCCTGACGGGTCGGTCGGATGCGAGTCTGCTGCACAGCTATTCCGCGGAACGGTTGGAAGAGGCAAAGCGGCTGGTCGAGACCGACCACAAATGGGCGCGCATCATGAGTGCGCCGCCAGGCGAGTCCGAGCTGGACGGAACCGACATGCCACGCTTCCAGAAGCAGTTTATCGAGAACCTCGAATTCACCGGTGGTCTTGCCGTTCGATACGATCCGTCGCGCATCGTTGCGGAGTCGGCACATCAGAAGCTTGCGACCGGCCAGATCCTCGGGAAACGCTTCCATTCCGCCCCGGTTCTGCGGCTGTCGGACGCCAAACCCCTGCACCTCGGGCATGTGGCCGAGGCGGACGGACGCTGGCGCCTCTATGCCTTTGCCGGGCAAGACGACGTAGGCACCAAGGGCGACGCGATCGAAGGGCTGTGCGGTTGGTTGGAAAACGACCCCGCCTCGCCCATTCAGAGGTTCACGCGCAAGGATGAAGACATCGACGCCCTGATCGACCTGCGCGCCGTGTTCCAGCAAGACTTCAAATCTTTGAACTACGAAGACTTGCCGTCGTTTCTTCGGCCTGCAAAGGGGCGTTACGAATTGCGCGATTTCGAAAAGGTCTTCTGCGTCGATCACAAGCTGGGCGATGATATCTACGACATGCGCGGGATCGACCGAGTGCGTGGGTGTCTGATCGTTGTACGGCCTGATCAGTATGTCGCGCACATCCTGCCACTGGATGCTTTCGACGAGCTTTCCGCGTTCTTTGATGGAATCTTCAAATCCCGAGACGGCGTTTAGGCCGCCGATGAGCCCATTTGCGCCGCGCTCTTCATTGAGCGCGGCGCAATCGATTTTGCAGGTTGAGGCGAGAAACCATGATCGATGTGCTTGTATTAATGCTGCCTATTTTCACAATGATTGCCGTCGGCAGCCTATTCGTGTGGCGTGGGTGGTTTCCGGCAGAGGGTTTGCCGGTCCTGAACCGGTTCGTCATGAATGCCTGCATTCCGGTCCTGCTTTTCTCAGCGATCACAAATGGAGAGTCGCTTTCGGATTTCTCGTGGCTGAACGCGTTCACCTACGCGGTCGGGTCGCTCGGATCGGTTGCCGTTCTGTGGCCCTTTCTCCGCTACGGACTGCGGGAACCTCAAGCGCAGAGCATCATTCTTGCACTGGGCGGTGCGACGGCGAATACAATCTTTTTGGGCTTTCCGATCGCCGCGGCTTTCATTCCAGAGCGCGCAACCGAAGCGTTTTCTTGGGTCGTTTTTGCCGAGGTTGCGATCATCATGCCTCTCATCACAACACTGGCGCTGCTCTTCGAAGAAAGAGATGAAGGAAACGCTTTGTCAGCCGCCCTTGCGGCGCTCTTCAGAAGCCCTGTCGTGCTGGGTTTGATCGCGGGTTTTGCGTTTCTCGCAACCGGGCTTTCCCTGCCCGACTGGGGAGACCAGGTCATCACATCAATTGTTTCAGCCGCCCCCTTTGTCGCCTTGTTTGTAATTGGCGGTAGCATCCTTCAGTTTCGAATGTCCCGTAGTGGACCGCGTGTTTTCACTGTCACACTGGCAAAACTTTTCGTACATCCACTCGCCGTGGGGGCTGCATTTTGCGTTGTTTTTGGTTGGGCAGAAACGGTCACCCGTGACGCCATTCTCTTTTCTTGCATGCCTTTGTTCTTGTCTTTCGTTGCATTTTGTGGACGCCATGGCGTGGGAGATGTTGGTGCTTCCGCTATCGTCATGTCGACATTGTTCGGTGCCATAACCGTTCCGATCGTACTGGGCTTTCTCTTCTGAAAAGATCTGATGGGCTGGCGGTAAGCAGTAATTTGGTCTTCATCTATGTACCAAAATGCCCACCTCAACATACGACATACTGAAGCGAGAAGAACTCTGCCTCAATCTGTTCTGGACTACAGCGTGGATCGCCGTCTTGGGTCTGGCACGCATTTACGGCTGCGGGTTACCGTGACTGACACGGTTCTCTGCGGATCCCTTGTACGGTTTTGTTTCTCATTTGCGTGCAAAGAGTGGGTTTCCACGGCCTCAAATGCGCAAACTTCGCGCTGATAAAGCAAGGCATTTCAAACAATCTAAAACCCCAAACTGTCGGGACAGCCCAGGGCTCCATAGTTCTTTCTTTGGGAAACCCTATAGTGGGACCAAAGCCAACGTAATGAACGGGAACGCGACGAGGATCACTACGCGGACAAGATCTGAGGCGACGAAGTAAAGCACCGCCTTGTAGGTCTCCACCATGGGTGTCTTCTTATCCATTGCGTTGATTACGAACAGATTCATGCCAACCGGAGGCGTGATAAGACCAACCTCGACAACGATTAGAACCAGGATCCCAAACCAGATTGCCGTGTACTCGATGTTTACTCGGTTCAGAGCGCCTTGATTGACGCCGCGAAGGCCGAGTTCCCTAGTCATTTCCCGCGTTAACTCCTGACCATTGGCAAGGATCGCCTGTGCTTCTGCCAACAGCGTTGCAGACACATCTGCACCACTTGCAGCAAGTGCCTCCAGCTTTGACGACTGCAATTCCACCATGGAAACAAGCCCGAAATCCAACTCTTGCATCACGGGCCAGAAGATCGGGATAGTCAGAAGGATCATCGACAAGCTGTCCATCAAGCAACCCAAAAGGAGGTAGAATACAAGGATGATGATCAGGATCAGCCAAGGACTCAGACCGCTCGCTCCGACCCAAGCGGCGGCTTCCTGCGGGAGTTGGGTTAAGGCGAGGAAGCCGTTATAAAAGGCAGCACCGAGGACAATGAAGAAGATCATCGCTGACGCACGTGCAGTGACGTAGAAGCTCTCAGACAGTGTGTCTCGCGTTAGTCCTCCCGCAAGCCACGCAATCAACCCGGTGCCAAACGCTCCGACCGCTGCGCCTTCGGTCGGTGTAAACCAACCCAGATAAATGCCGCCGACCACAAGAAAAAACACCAAGAGCACTGGCCATACGTCGAAGAGAGCTCGCAAGCGCTCAGCATATGGTGTACGTTCACGGGTTTTACCGCCGTTCTCAGGATTGATGCGAACATAAACCGCAATCGCGATCATGTATCCGATAGCGGCCAAAATGCCCGGAATGAAAGCTGCTAAGAAGAGCTTGGCAATGTTCTGTTCAGTCAAAATGGCGTAGATCACCAGAACCACAGACGGGGGTATAAGAATGCCCAGGGTACCGCCCGCCGCGAGTGTTGCGGTGGAGAAACCTCCCGCGTAGCCGTAGGCTTTTAACTCTGGAAGTGCGACACGGCTCATAGTAGCGGCTGTTGCCAGCGACGACCCACAAATCGCGCCAAACCCTGCACAGGCTCCTACGGATGCCATGGCCACGCCGCCTTTTCGATGTCCAAGCCAACTCTCAGCGGCTTTGAAAAGCGACTGGCTCATGCCCCCGAGTGTTGCGAAGTACCCCATTAAGAGGAACATCGGTACGATCGACAGTGAGTAGTTCGAGAAGGTTCCGAATGTCTCCGATTTAAGGCGTGCTAGTGGAATTGTTGTATCGCCCGTAACTATCACAAGACCCACCAAGCCGGCGAGGAACATCGCAAGACCAATTGGAACGCGCAGAAAGATAAGGAGAAGAAGGGCCGGGAAAGACATCAGCCCAATCATGAGGTCGCTCAATGGTCTGCCTCAAATTCGGGCGGCAGAACACGGTTGCCCGTTACACTCTCCAGGACCCGCATGACTGCCACATAAATTGAAACGATGGCGGCTACGACCGCAGCGAAGAGGCTGACTGCGTAGGCCCACCAGACGGGAAACTCGAGATAGAATGAAGTTTCTCCAGCGTTGCGCTTCGTTTGCAACCCCTCAAAAAGCTGCCACGCAATGATCACAAGAACGGCGGCGAAGACGACTTCTATGATCGCCCGAAGCAAACGACTAGACCGCAAATCCAGCTTCGATGTGAAGATGTCTACTGAGGCATGTGCGCCGTTCAGCTGACACAGCGGTAGAAAGGCAAAGATCGCAAAGGCCATTCCCGCTTCGACGATTTCGAAATCGCCCTTGATTGGTCCGATGCCGGTATTCAATAGCGCTGCGGAAAATCCAGGCATAATCGATTGGAATAAATCACCGTTGAGAATAGTGTTCACGGATCGACCCAGGATCGACACGCAAGTCAAGACAACGAGAAAACCAAGAACGAAACCGCCAAGGCGGGCAAAGGTTCTCGCTAATCTATCAAAGAATATATGCATGCTGCTCCTCCCCCATGCGATGGTGCACCGCCGAACACAAGCCCGGCGGCGCAATCAGGGATTAGAAGTCGGCGTTCGCGCCCGCACATTCGCCGGACATGAGCCCACGCGCCTGATCAATCAGAGCCTGACCGTCGATCCCCTTGCTGTTCATGTCAGCGACCCACTCGGCGTAGACGGGCTGGACGACGTCAAGCCAAGGCTGAGTGTCGCTGACCGTGAAGATCTGGTTGCCGTTATCGACAGCGATTTCGCGCGCCGGGCCATCTGCGTCGGCTTGCGTCCCACCACCGAAGACCGAGAATTCCAGTCCAGCATTGGCGTCGATCACGGCTTTCAGATCATCAGGCAGAGAGTCATACTTGGCCTGGTTCATTGCGACAACAAATGTCAGTGTGTAAAGGCCAGGACCTTCGAATTCCGTGTGAAACTCAACCAGTTCCGGGATCTTGAGAGCAGTTGTGACTTCCCACGGGATCGTGGCACCGTCGAGCACCCCTTTGGATAGGCTTTCCGGAATTGCTGGCACCGGCATGCCAACAGGGGTTGCGCCAACCTGTTCCAGCACTTTGTTGACCAGACGAGAGCCACCGCGGATTTTCATACCATTCAGGTCTTCAGGCGATTCTACGGGATCGGCGCTGTGGATCATGCCCGGGCCGTGAACCCAGGTTGCAAGGATCTTTACGTCCTTAAACTCAGTATCTCTCGAGTGCTCTTCGTGGATTTTCCAGAAGGCGCAAGATGCAGCGCGTGCATCTTCCACAAAGAAAGGCAGCTCAAAGACTTCTGTCGTCGGAAAGCGACCGGGCGTGTAGCCGACGACAGTCCAGATCACATCTGCAACACCGTCTGTGACCTGATCGATCAACTCTGGCGGCCTGCCGCCCAGTTGCATCGATGGGAACCGATCGACTTTGATCCGGCCATCGGACTCAGCCTCGATTTTATCTGCCCAGACGTCCAGAACCAGCTTCGGCACGTTCGCCTGAGCTGGCAAAAACTGGTGAAGTTTGAGCGTCACTTCCTGAGCAAAGGCACCTGTAGCAGCCATGGCTGCAAAGGCAGTTCCAGCCACCAAAGCTCGGGTTGTTTTAATCATGGTCATGTGAATTCCTCCCTTTGACCCCTGCAGAGGCTGCTTTCAGTGCCCGCAATTGGACAGGCGATTGAACGTGCTTTCGCGAGTGCCTCCGATACCGCGAAGTATGCGGGAAACAAACATGACAACCGAAACCTGTCACGGTCTCGGCTGATACCTTTTGAGTAGTAGCGATGATGTAGGCGTGCGATCAGCGGAGGCGCTAAGGCTTCCAACGGATCGAGGCGTTGCCGCTGTCCCAAAAAAGGGCTAAGTCATTCGACTGACGTCGTTCCGGGCGATGCGAGTAAAAGCAACGTAGCCTCAAAGCTTAGCGAAGGGAAAAGCGGATTGTAGTTCTGTATTGATGTGCCACCTGATTAATTCATCAATATGGTCACGCATCACAATGTGTTTTGAGTTCAGGGCCAGGGGTTGCGACAATAATCCGGAGCTCTGTCTAAAGTGGTGTTGGTCTTTTGCAATTGTTGGCAGTCGTCTTGGTGAGAGCACGCGTTGCACAGCAGGACAGCAGATCGATAAGCTCTCGCTTGGTTCAGGGGATCTCTCAACACCGCACCTGGAATATTGCATCCCAGGCGATCGGCCATCCCGTGAATCAGCGCACAGCTTCTTTCGATCTTGTCGAGGGGCATGGCATCGTCTCCGACAGGCACAGATATCATCATGCCGCATCTCTACCATAAAATGTGTATACTTACTTTGACTCAGATCAAATCTTCGGCCTTTCCCGAAAACCATCGGTTTGATTTGATTTCCAGTTACTTAAGGTTATTAGCCATTACGTGAGGTTGTTGTCTTCATCCGCATACTGTTTTACGGCACGAGCTAAAAAGCTACAGAATGCCCGGATCGCTGGTGTTGGAACATCATCTGCAATGCTCATAATCCCGACGGCGCCAACGGTCGGACCTGTCTCGATCTCCAACCGAACCAACCGCCCCTCCTGAATGTCGTTATGAACAACACCGCGACTGATGACCCAAATGGTGTCGGGGTCTGAGAGTAACAGCGCGCGTCCGAAGGCGGCCGACGCCGTTTCAATGCGATTGCGGAAAAGCGGAACGCCTCTTGAGATCAACATTCGTGCCACAAGAGGCCGAATAGCTGAATCCTGTGGGGGATAGAGCACCCTGAATTGCTCGAGGTCTTCGAACAGGTTGATCGCCGTCGCGTTGCTATGGGGCGAGGCCACGACAACAACTTCCTCGGAATAAAGCTGCCGAAACACCAACCCCTGCATTGACTGCGGACTTCCAAGCCGCCCGATCACAAGATCGAGTTTGCCGCTTCTTAGGCGAGAGGTGAGATCACTATGTGGTCCCTCGTGGACTTCGAGGAGCGTATCGGGGTTGCCATCCAGAAAAGAGGAAACGGCAGATGGCAACAAGCCTGAGGCGACACTGGGCAGAACCCCGATACTCAGGTGCTCGTTTGCATCGACGCTCGATCGCACACTTCGCAACCCATGCCGAAGCGCAGCCGTCGATTGTTCGGCGAATTGGAGGAAAACCTCACCTTTTTGGGTCAGCTTGATCCCGGATCTGTCCCGCTCCATGAGGGTTGCACCGATTATGTCCTCGAGTTCCTTCAGCGCTTTTGAGATGGCAGGCTGAGTAAGGTTTAGCTCGGTCGCGGCCTTCTTGAAGCTTCCGGCGCGAGCGATCGCGCTGAAAGCATCGAGATGACGGAACTTGATGCGGCGGCTCATTACTTTCCCAAAAACGAAACTTTAAACCGCATTTATTCATTTTTCATACTGGTTTCAACATGTGATTGTGGTTGCGAAGATTGGGATTGGGAGAGCGTTATGAGAACGAAAGTAGCAATCATTGGCGGAGGTCCTTCGGGTCTGCTTCTGTCGCAACTTCTCTACACGCGCGGCATCGAAAGCATCGTTTTGGAGCGGAGGACAAAGGACTATGTGCTAGGAAGAATTCGGGCAGGCGTGCTCGAACAGGGCGTGGTCCGGCTTCTGGAAGAAGCGGGATGCGCCGAACGGTTGCATTCAGAAGGCTACGTGCATGACGGCACTCTGATTTCATATGGCGACGAGATATTCCGGGTCGACTTCACGGAGCACGCCGGAACACCTGTGATTGTCTATGGTCAGACTGAAGTGACGCGCGACCTTTATGCTGCGCGCGAGGCCGCGGGCGGCAAGATCGAATACGAGGTCAGCGACGTCGTCATTAACCGTGCTGACAGCCAGGCACCCTATGTCACATTCACGGTTCATGGCGAACCTCGCCGCATTGATTGCGACTTCGTCGCTGGATGCGACGGGTTCCACGGCGTCAGCCGACAGACCATCCCGCTCGACGTGCGCCGCGAATACGAAAAGGTCTATCCTTTCGGCTGGCTGGGTATTCTGAGCGAAACGCCTCCGGTCAACCACGAGCTGATCTACGCGAATTCACCGCGTGGCTTCGCGCTATGCTCTATGCGGAACGAAAACCTCAGCCGCTACTACATCCAATGCTCGCTAAGCGACAAACCCGAGGACTGGACCGACGAGGCCTTCTGGCAGGAGCTCAAGCGTCGGATTCCAGCTGATCAGGCCGCAGAGCTGGTGACTGGCCCTTCGATCGAGAAATCCATCGCGCCGCTCCGGTCTTTCGTAACCGAACCGATGCGTTGGGGCCGTCTTTTCCTTTGCGGCGACGCAGCACACATCGTTCCGCCAACGGGAGCGAAGGGTCTGAACACCGCCGCGTCGGATGTTCACTACCTCTACAACGCTTTGCGGGATTTCTATGAGAATGGCTCCTCGGACGGCATCGATAGCTACTCAGAGAAGGCACTCAAAAGGGTCTGGAAGGCCGAGCGTTTCAGTTGGTGGTTCTCGTCAATGATGCACCGCTACCCCGACCAGAGCGAGTTCGACCTCAAGATGCAGGTCGCCGACCTCGAATTCTTGCGGTCCAATAAGGCTGCCCAGAAGGCGATGGCCGAAAACTACGTCGGCCTGCCTTACTGACCTCGATTGAAAGGAACAGAGATGACCAATCGGTTTGACATGGGCATGGCAACGCGCCGCGCAGTTCTTGGCGATGCGCATGTAGACCGCGCGGAAGCCGCGAAATCCGAGTTCGACCAGCCGTTTCAGACGCTCATCACTGAGAGTGCCTGGGGTACGGTTTGGGCCGACAACGGCATCAGTCATCGGGAGCGATCGATGCTGACCCTGGCGCTTCTGGCCGCAACCGGGAATTTCGACGAGATCCCGATGCACATCCGCGCCACTGCGAATACCGGCGCGTCGAAGAACGACGTGATGCAGGCCTTGCTGCATGTCGCGATCTACGCAGGTGTCCCGAAGGCCAATCACGCCATCAAATTGGCCAAGGCAACCTATACGGAAATGGAGGAGAAGACGTCATGACAACGCCGGGGGAGTTTTATCAACGTGACAGGTCTGTGCATCCGCCAGCCTACACGCCAAACTACAAAACATCTGTGGCGCGCAGCCCGCGCTATTCGCTGATCAGCCTGCAAAATTCGGTCTCGGAGATCACCGGCCCGGTCTTCGGGCACAATGACATCGATGCCGGTGACAACGACCTTCTGACGAACTACGCAAACTCCGGTGAAAGTCCGATTGGCGAGCGCATCATCCTGCACGGCCGGGTTCTGGACGAGAATGCCAAACCGGTGCCCAATACGCTTGTCGAGGTTTGGCAGGCCAACGCCGGCGGGCGTTACCGGCACAAGAAGGACACGTACCTCGCCCCAATCGACCCAAACTTCGGGGGCTGTGGTCGCACGCTAACCGATGAGAATGGATATTACTTCTTCCGCACCGTGAAGCCGGGCGCCTATCCTTGGCGCAACATGGTCAACAACTGGCGGCCAGCGCATATCCACGTGTCGGTCTTTGGATCAGGCTTCGTCCAGCGCTTGATCACGCAGTGCTATTTCGACGGCGACCCGTTCATTCCAATCTGCCCAATCGTTCAGACGATCCCCGATCCCGATGCAATCGATCAGTTGACAGCGAAACTCGATCTGAACGCAACCATTCCGCTGGATACCGTCGCCTACAAGTTTGACATCGTCTTGCGCGGACGCCGCTCCACGCTTTTCGAAAACCGTCTGGAAGGGAACTGAGCCATGCCGCAAGAACTGACTTATTTGAAGGAGTCCGCATCGCAGACTGCAGGTCCTTATGTCCATATCGGCCTGACACCAGGTGCGGCTGGTTTCGATATCTACAAGCAGGAGCTCGGCTGGGACATCACGGGTCCGAACGCCATAGGTAAGCGCATCCGCGTCGAAGGACGTGTCATCGACGGCATGGGCGCGCCGATCAAGGACGTTCTGCTGGAGATCTGGCAAGCCAACGCGGACGGCAACTACGCTCATCCCGAGGGTGGCGGTCCGGTTGAAGACGGCTTCCGTGGCTGGGGGCGCGTCATTACTGATTTCGAGACCGGCGAATGGGGCTTTGATACTGTTAAGCCGGGCACCACCCGCGGGCGCAACGTCGGAACGCAAGCGCCGCATCTCAACTTCTGGATCGTCGCGCGCGGTATCAATGTTGGGCTCAACACCCGCATGTATTTCGACGACGAGGTCGAGGCCAATGCCAAGGATCCGGTGCTGAACCTGGTCGAATGGGAACACCGGCGCGCGACGCTTATCGCCGAGCGAGGCGAACGGGATGGCAATGTGGTCTACCGCTTCGACATCAAGCTGCAGGGCGACAACGAAACGGTCTTTTTCGACCTTTGATCCGAGCGTTTGGCATCCTTTGCTCTTTTCGCGTAGGATGCCAAACGCCACCTATCTCTAGGCGATTCAAGCGGTGCGCAGACGTTCAGGCCTTTCCTGATTTGCCAATCCGTTTGATTGAAGCAATCAGACAGTCCGTGTGTCGCAAGGAGGCACCGGTTGCTTCCGCCATCGCGGGCAACGTCATCCATTCCAGTGCCCAGGCCGATCCGGAGCGCTCCTGCTCGTGGATCATCGCCTGACCTAGTAGCCCCTGTTGATGGGCAACAAAGCGTGACAACGCAACTATCGCTTCGGCGAGGACGGGATTCTGTTTGTGCGGCATCGCCGATGAGCTCCCGCCGCCGTCCAAATTGATCTCATCGAGCCCCTGCTGCGCCATAAGGGCTATGTCATGGCCGATCTTGCCAAGGCTGCCAGCCAGGAGCGTGAGCCAATGACCAAACCCAACGAGAGACGACCTGTCCGTGTGCCACACAGGTCCAAGAGACAGCCCAAGAGCTTTCGCTACGTGCTCAGCCACAATCTCGGAATGTCCTATGGGCTTGTCACGCTTCCCGATTGCTCCGCCGACCTGCACATGCGCGAGGTCTTGTTTCAATGCTTGCGTCCGGGCGTGATGTTCAGCAAGCGGTCGGATCCAGGACGATACGCGCAGCCCAACCGTCGCTGGAATGGCTGCTTGCATCCTCGTACGCGCCATGAGCGGCACGTCTCCTGATGCCTCAAGCAAGCCTTCCAAACGAGCAATCAGAGACGCCAACCTTTCATCCAAGTTATGCAGCACGTCCAGACAAGTAAGAACCATGGCTGTGTCGATGACGTCCTGGCTTGTCGCGCCCGTGTGAATTGCTTGGGCGACCTGATCCGTCTTGCCATCTCTCAAGACCGCGACGAGGCTGGGAACCGGCAACCCGTCCCTATCGCTCGCGGCAGAAAAGTCGCGATGTGACAGCCCAGAGATGGCCTCAACTGCGGCTTGCGCATCCGCAGGCGCTATTAGCCCGGCTGACTCCAAGGCGCGTGTCCAAGCCATTTCAAACTCACACATCCTGGCCACGAACGCGTCAGCGCCGAATTCTGTGGCAATGGCCTGATCTTTGAAAAGGTTCCCAAAGAGACCGGAATGGAGAAACGTGTTTGTCATCCTGCCATTTTTATCGGTTCACCTCCATTATCCAGTACTTTATCTGAACCCGACAAGGCTGTAACAGCGGCGCTGGTACGCTCCGGACCTGGGGTCTTGTTCGTTGCAGCATCAACCGCTGCCAAGGCGGTCAAATTCAACAGGCCTCTCACCGTGACCGATTGCGAAGCAATATGCACGGGTTTGGCCGCACCGACCAAGATGGGCCCAACGGAAACGCCCTCACCCATTTCACGTAGGAGGTTAAGCGCAATATGCGCGGCGTCCGCGTTGGGCATGACCAGAAGGTTTGCCGGACCCGTGAGCGTTGAATGAGAATAGGCCCGATTGCGCTGTTCGGGATCGAGCGCGGCATTGACATGCATCTCGCCGTCAAATTCGAAGTCCACCGATTTCTCTTGCAAGAGGTCAAGTGATCGCCGCATCTTCGCGGCAGAAGGACTGGGACGATCTCCAAAGTTGGCGTGGCTTATCAACGCCGCACGCGGGCTCACACCCATCTTTCGGATAGCGTTGGCGGACAGGACAGCGATATCGGCAATGTCCTCTGCGTCAGGATCCAAGTTCGCATAGGCATCGGCGATGAAGATCGTACCTTTAGTCACGACCAGTGCGTTCAACGTGGACAACGACCGCACACCGTCTCGGCGACCGATGATTTTCTCAACCATGTCGAGCTGATGCCCGAACCGACCACCAGTGCCACAAACAACAGCGTCAACCATACCATGCGCCAGCAGCAGGTTTGCCAACACCGTTCGGTCGTTTCTGACCCAACGGTCGGCTTCGACCAGGTTGATCCCCTCGCGCCCAATGCGCCTGTGCAAGTCTTCGGAAAACGCTCTACGGTCGATCGTATGGGGGTCAAAGATCTCGATGTCTGTTCCGACAACGAGGTTCAATCCAAGATCCTTGATTTTGGCCTCGATCCGCTCGACAGACCCGATCAGCACAGGTTTGGCAATACCCTGGCGAATGGCCTGATCCGCGCAGTGCAGAACCCGCTCTTCGACGCCTTCGGCAAAGGCAACCCGCACAGGGTTGCGCATCGCGAGATCAAATACCGGCTTCATCAGAAGACCTGACCTGAAGACGTGGCGGCGTAGCTCCTCGCGGTAGGCCCCGAGATCTTCGATAGGCCGCGCCGCCACGCCACTTTTCATGGCCGCTTCAGCGACAAGCGGTGCGATCTCGATGATCAGGCGAGGATCGAATGGCTTAGGAATAACGTAATTAGGTCCGAATTTCAGGCTGTCGATACCATAGGCGGCAAGGACTTTGTGCGGCGCGGCTTTGCGGGTCATTTCGGCGATGCCGATCGCGCAGGCGCGCTTCATCTCTTCGTTGATTTCCGTCGCGCCACAATCGAGCGCCCCTCGGAAAATAAAGGGAAAGCACAGGACGTTGTTGACCTGGTTCGGGTAATCGCTGCGACCGGTGGCTATGATGGCGTCGTCCCGCACTTCCCGCACCAATTCGGGACGGATTTCCGGCTCCGGATTGGCCATGGCAAAGACGATGGGCTTGTCCGCCATGCTGACAACCATCTCTTTGCTGACCGCTCCGGCAACCGACAGGCCAAGAAAGATGTCGCTGCCGACCATGGCCTCTGCAAGCGAGCGGGCATCGGTCTTGGCTGCATACGCCCCCTTGTACTGGTCCAGGTTGTCACGCTCGGTGTGGATTGGGCCCTTGCTGTCGCAGACAATGATGTTGTCTTTGGACGCACCGAAGCTGACCAACAGGTCGAGACAGGCAAGAGATGCAGCCCCTGCCCCGTTGGCCACTATCTTTACGTCTTCGATCTTCTTTCCAACAAGTACCAAGGCATTCAGAATACCCGCCGCTGTAACAATCGCCGTTCCATGCTGATCGTCATGGAATACAGGGATGCCCATGCGTTCCTTGAGGGCCTTCTCTATTATGAAGCATTCCGGGGCTTTAATGTCCTCGAGATTGATGCCACCGAAGCTAGGCTCCAAGCGCGCAACCGCTTCTATGAACTGGGCCGGGTCCGTTTCGTCGACTTCGAGGTCAACGCAATCAAGACCGGAAAACTTCTTGAAGAGAGCTGCCTTGCCTTCCATCACCGGCTTTGACGCCAACGCGCCGATATTGCCGAGACCCAGGACCGCAGTGCCGTTCGTGATCACCGCGACAGTATGCGAGCGACCGGTGTACAATGCCGCAGTGCTCGGATCTGCAGCGATCTCTTCACAGGGGAATGCGACGCCGGGGCTGTAAGCCAGTGCCAAGTCGTGCTGGGTAGTCATCGGCTTTGTCGGCAAAGTTTGCATTTTGCCGGCTGGCCCCCGCGAGTGGTAATTCAGCGCTTCGGTTTTCAGATCAGTCGTCATGGTTTTTCCCTCGTCCCGGCTCCTTGGATAGGGCGTCCATCCGCCGCTCCACAGTCAGCCGTCATTTGATGAATTCTCGTCAGTTCAAACCTTTCCGTCGCTTGAAAATGGCTGCATGGCTCTGGCCAGGAAGTGTACTGCGATCCCAATGACCACACCCCAGAACGCCGAACCGATCCCGAACAGAGACACACCGGACGCCGTGAACATGAAGGTGAGCAAACCGGCCTGGGCATCATCGGATGCCAGCATCGCATCGGTGAACTTCAAAATGGGCTGTAGGAGAGCCAAACCAGCCAACAGCGCAATAAGGGCCGACGGCAGGAGGATCAGAATATCGACAATGCTTCCGGCGAAGATACCGCCAAGGCAAAAGAAGACACCGCAGGCGATGCCAGCGACATAGCGGCGTTTGGGGTCTTCATGGCTATCTGGTCCCGCGCAGAAGGCTGCAGTGATCGATGCAAGGGCGGTTGTGATACCACCTAAGAAGGCGGCCGCGATAGAGACGACGCCGCCGACGATCAAGATTGGATTCGCAGATATCTGGAACCCGCTGGTCCTCAGTATTGCCATGCCGGGAAGATATTGGCCACTCAGTGTCGTGATTAGCAAAGGCAAAGCCAAGCTAAGCATGGCTCCTGTTGAGAAGGTGGGGGCCGTCACCTCAAGATGTGCGAAGGATAAGCTTACGGTTCCAATAGACGCGTCGTAGAAGACCGCGCTGACGAGCAGGGCTGAGGCCAGCAAGGCAAGCATGGCATAACGAGGAACAACAACAGCGCTTACGGCAAAGACGACTATCAACACAGTGATGGCAGCGGGATCTGTTGCCAAACCACCTGCTGCTTTCAGACCAAAACCAAAAAGGATTCCAGCCATCATTCCGTTGGTCACGGAAGGTGGCAAGAATTGGACAAGTCGTTCAAACACCCCGGATAATCCGATCAAAACTAGTAATGCGGCGACCGCCATATATGCACCGACCATCTCGGCGGGCGACAAGGATGCGCCGAGAGATATTAAAAGAACCGTGCCAGGGGCCGACCAGGCCATAGCGACGGGAACACGGAACCAGAGGCTAAGGCCAATGCTCGATAGTCCTGCTGCGACCGAGATTGCGAATACCCAAGACGAAAACACGCCCTTAGAGACCCCAATAGCTTCCGCGGCGCTGAGATAGATCAGAAGAGGACCCGAGTAGGACACAAGGACAGCAAGAAAACCGGCCCCGATGGCGGAGCCGGAAATGTCACGTAGACGTAGCCCCTGATATCCTGATTCTTCAGACAATCGTCGCCTCGGTCGCCTTGACGATACCGTCCCGGGTGACGCCATCGGCGCATTCGACGATGTGCAGACCCTTGTGCGTTACGTCCAGGACGCCAAGGTTTGTGATGATGCGGTCGACAACGCCCTTGCCGGTGAGCGGCAGGGTGCATTCCTTCAGAACCTTGCTGTCGCCGTGCTTGTTGGTGTGATCCATGACGACAACGACACGGCCGACACCTGCAACGAGGTCCATCGCACCGCCCATGCCCTTGACCAGCTTGCCCGGGATCATCCAGTTGGCGAGATCCCCACTTTCAGAGACCTCCATTGCGCCCAGGACCGCAGCGGCGATCTTGCCGCCCCGGATCATCCCGAAAGACGTGGCGCTATCGAAATAGCTGGTGCGCGCTAGCTCCGTAATCGTCTGCTTGCCCGCATTGATCAGGTCAGGATCCTCTTCGCCCTCAAAGGGGAACGGGCCCATTCCGAGCATGCCGTTTTCGGACTGCAGTGTGATGTCCTTGTCACCCACGTAGTTAGCGACAAGTGTCGGGATCCCGATCCCGAGGTTCACATACATGCCGTCTTCTAGTTCCTCTGCGGCACGCGCCGCCATCTGATTGCGATCCCAGGGCATTATGCTTCCTCCCGCTTGCGTATGGTGCGCTGTTCAATCCGCTTTTCGTGTTCGCCCTGAATCAAACGATGCACGTAGATTCCTGGTAGATGGATACGATCCGGATCGATCGAGCCACGAGGCACGATCTCTTCAACCTCGGCCACGCAGACTTTGCCGCACATGGCGGCGGGCGGATTGAAGTTGCGCGCGGTCTTCCGGAAAACCAGGTTGCCGGTGTCATCGGCTTTCCACGCTTTGACGATGGAAAGATCGGCAAAGATGCCCTCCTCAAGGATGTAGTCCTTGCCTTTGAAGGTCTTGACCTCCTTGCCTTCCGCGATTTGAGTGCCCACGCCTGTCTGGGTGTAAAACCCCGGGATGCCTGCGCCGCCCGCCCGCATACGTTCGGCCAAAGTGCCTTGAGGGTTGAATTCCAGCTGAAGTTCGCCCGAGAGAAACTGGCGCATGAACTCTGCGTTCTCGCCTACATAGGACGACATCATTTTCTTGATTTGGCGTGTCACAAGAAGCTTACCCAGACCGAAGTCGTCCACACCGGCGTTATTCGACGCGACGGTCAGATTATTGACGCCACTTTCGACCAACGCGTCGATGAGCAATTCGGGAATACCGCAAAGGCCAAACCCACCGGCTGCAATCAGCATGCCATCGTGCAAAAGGCCGTCCAAAGCCTCAGACGCTGTTGCATAAACCTTCTTCATGCCGCTTGTCCTTGCTGCGTATCGCCGGGCAGACTCAAGCCGAGAAGGCTACGTGCCTCCTGCCAACTCGCCACAGAGCGCTCATTCTTGTCGCAAACCTCGACCGCCCGGCGTACGAGCGCTGCGTTCGAGGGAGCCAGTGTATCGCGGTCAAGCCGGACGTTGTCCTCAAGCCCTGTGCGGGCATGGCCACCTGCAGCAATCGCCCATTCGTTCAGCTTGAGTTGGTCTGCGCCGATGCCGGCCGCGCACCATGGCGCATCGACACCGAAAAGGCGGTGTACGGTCCGGATATAGTAGTCGAACACATCTCGATCGACCGGCATTGCATTCTTCACACCCATGACAAACTGGACGTAAGGCGTACCCGCTAGTTGGCCTTTGTCGGCCATATCTTTTGCCTTTAGAATATGGCTCAGGTCGAAGGCCTCAATTTCCGGTTTGACATCATATGTGAGCATTTCGCTGGCCAGCCAGTCGACAAGATCTGGAGGGTTCTCATAGACTCGGGTTGGAAAGTTGTTCGATCCAACTGACAACGAAGCCATGTCGGGCCGTAGGGGTAGCATTCCTCCGCGCATTTCACCTGCGCCTGACCGGCCACCGGTGGAAAACTGGATGATCATTCCTGGGCAGTGCTTTTTGAGTCCGTCCTTTAGGGCCGCGAACTTCTCCGGGTCCGAGGACGGAGTTTCATCATCATTTCGCACATGCGCGTGTACGATGGTCGCACCGGCCTCAAAAGCCTCGTGAGTAGACTCCAACTGTTCCGACACGCTGATCGGGACAGCCGGATTGTTGGCTTTCGTTGGCAGGCTTCCAGTGATCGCCACACAAATAATACAGGGAGTGGTCATTGTCGTCATCCGTATTGGATGCTCCAAGCAGCGTAGCGGAGCATCTGGGTTTGTAGGTACTCAGCAGTGTGCATCCACAAGCGGCTGCGTTCGGTTCCACGCCTCGATGGCGTGACGTTCTTCATCGGTGACGAACATCCAGACTGCATCCGTCTTCTTCTGTTTTTTTGCATTCAGCGCATGGGTTGTCGGCGTTCTTGCACATGGCTCCTCCTCCCGTGCGGGTTTAATTGATCACGCCGCCTTCGCTGGTACAGGCGGCATCTTTTCCAAGGCCTCGGCAAAGAACGGGCGGAAACCTTCAGGGTGTTCACTCATAGGAAAGTGACCCAGTTCATCCATGACAGCCAAAGTGGCCCCAGGAATCGCTTTGGCAGTTCTTTCTGCATCCTCTGGCGTGCACGTCAGATCATAGGCACCAACGATGATATGAACCGGTGTCTGCTTCGTATCGATCGTAGGCAGGCGCGGGATAAGGCTGTCATCCTTGGTGTAGAAGCTCAGGTCACCCCTGAACACGCCGGGCCCGCTTTGCATGAACATCCAAAGCGTATTCCAACGTTCGGCATCGGGTGCGTAGGGCGATATATTGGCGGATACGAGCGCCGCTCCCATTTCGCCGCCATGGGCATCGGGGCGGTGGAACCAGTCAATATCATACCAAGCGGGCTGAAAGTCCGACGCCTCAATGGCAATGAAACCACTGAACTTTTCGGGATGCAGCGCAGCGAGTTGCAATGCGATGCGCCCACCCATTGAGCAGCCAGCCAGTACTGGCCGGTTAAGCCCCAACCCATCAATAACGGCCAGAACCGTTTCGATGTAGGCCTCGGTCGTCAGTAGGTATTCCTGCGTCTCGAAGCCTTCCGGAGGCAAGGATTTACCATGCCACGGCATGTCGAAAGCGACCAACCGGTTCGATGTGGTGATCTCGGCATCGTTCATCAGATGACGCCATTGACGGGTGTCGGCACCTGCCGTGTGGAGGCAAATGACGGGACGCCCCTGCCCAGCTTCTTCGAAGTAGATACGATGCGGCGCGCCTTCGATGGTGACGGTTACGTAGCGGCCGGTGATGGGTTCGATACTCATGCTGCCACCTCCTCTCGCGCGCGGGCAAGGCCCAGAACTTCCTTGAAGAAACGCAGGTTCTTCACGAGGCTCAGGATGTCGCCGTCGATCCGTCCGCGGCCGATCTTCACCAAGCCAAAGACGTCGTGGAAACCGGGTTCTGGGCGCGCCTGCCAGAATTTCCGCAACGCTTCTGAATCGGTCCGGAGTGCGAAGCGCCAGGGTGTCTTTCGGCTAGGACCTTCGACAACAGAAACGATCCGGCCGTTCTCGAAGGTCAAATAAATCTCTTGACCGTCAATCTCGATGAGAACCGTTTCGGAGAACAACCTACCAAGGCGCAGCAAATGTGGCATTGCCTCAAGGCGTGTTTGGATTTGCGTGAAGTTATCGATCACCTTGGCCCCCCATACGTTCATGTGTGTGCGCTTTGGTGGCATGAGTGGCGCCTTGGAGGCTATGCCAGCAGGGGTATGGGGCAATACTCTTCATCGCCAAGTGAGCGCTGATGGTGGGAAGCCCGGGAAGAACGATGCAATCAGAGAGTCAGTCTTAATCTGGTATCACCCCATACCGTAGCGGGCATTGGGCGGAGAGGCGGATTACGCGATGTCTATTACATAGCGAGGCGCTGAACGCACCTCGTGACCTGATATTCAGATTGCCAGGAGGAGGAACTACCCATGGGCATCGTCAACCAAGACAACATCACCGACGTCGTGATCGACAGCCTCGGCAAGCATGGCGACATCACGGACCGTCAGCGCGAACTTGCGACTGGTTTGATCAAGCACCTGCACGGGTTCATCAAGGACGTCAAACTGCAGCATGACGAGTTTCTATTCGTATGTGATTATCTTGCCCGGGCCGGGAAGCTCTCCAATGACAATCGCCAAGAATTTATCTTGCTCGGCGACATCCTCGGTGTCGAGGTTTTGGTCGACATGATGACTAACCCGGTCGAAGGCAATGAAAGCGAGTCGACGGTGCTTGGTCCTTTCTACCGTGAGAACCCGCCGGTACTACCCAAAGGTGCCTCGACGATCCAGAAGCACTATGACAACGAAGAGACCGCATATTTCGAAGGTTACATTAAGGACGAAAACGGCAATGGCATCGCCGGCGTAACGCTTGATGTCTGGGAAGACGCCCCAAATGGTATCTATGAGAACCTCGACCCAGATCAGCCGGAGTATAACCTACGTGGGCGTTTTGAGACAGATGAGAACGGACACTACGCCTTTGTGGCAGTTCGCCCGGTCCCTTATCCGATCCCGGAGGATGAAACCGCTGGAGAACTGATTCGTTTCATGGGGCACCATCCGATGCGTCCAGGCCATATGCACTTCATCATTTCGAAAGATGGATACCGGCCGCTGATCAGTCAGATCTACGATGCGGATAGCGACTGGTTAGAAGAAGATAGCGTGTTTGCCGTAAAAGAAAGCCTGATCGGCAAGTTCACACCCGCGGCCAAAGAGCTGGAAACGGACCTGCACTTCGAATTTGATTTCGTGCTCAAGACAGCTGCTGATGAGGAAGCCATCGCCGCTGAGTAATCCCTGATACCTCCCTACTAACTGGCCCCCAAATTTCGGGGGCCTTTTTTATTTTTCGCAATCGCTTAGAGTGCATTAGGGGGGGAAGCCGCAGATGAACTTCAAACAACTGACCTACTTTATCGCCGTTGCTGAAGAGCTACATTTTGGACGGGCAGCAGAGCGCCTGGATATGGCGCAGCCACCGCTCAGCCGCCAAATAAAACAGCTTGAGGACGAGCTGGAAGCCATCCTTTTCAACAGGGGGCGCAGTGCAATCACCCTGACACAAGCTGGTGAGCGACTGCTAGAGCGTGGCAAGACAATTGTTGCTCAATTGGAAGACACGAAATTGGAAGTGCGTCGACTGGGTCAGGGGGCGCAGGGACGCCTTCGGATCGGGTTCGTTGGATCAGCGACATACGGGATTCTTCCGATGATCGTCCGATCTTACCGGGCCAACTACCCAGAGGTTAATCTTAGCCTTAATCCGATGAACAATGCCGAACTCTACCGAGCGCTTGTCTCCCGCGAAATTGCCGTCGCATTCGCCCGGCCAACGCTTAAAGATCCAGAATTCCTGTCCAAGCATCTCATGGAAGAGAAGCTGATCCTCGCTCTTCCCGATATCGTCGACACCGGAACACGTACAGTTGCAAAACTCGAGCGGCTCATGACCCACAACCTGATTCTTTACCCCGAGCGACCGCGACCCAGCTACGCAGATATGGTGATCAAAGCCGTCGACGATGCAGGGTTCGAAGCACCGTTGCGGATTTGGTGCATGGATCTTCAAACCGCGCTCAGCCTTGTCGCTGTAGGTGAAGGCGTTTGCATTGTTCCGCAATCGGTCGCCAACGCGCCGCGCAAAGGCATGAAATTTCTGAACATTGAACCTGAGATTGCCCGAACCGAGCTTTCGATAAATTATCGCCTCGACGAGCAAGGTGTTCACGTTAAGAATTTTGTATCCATCGCCCAAAAAGTCTCACGCAAAAGCCCGTTAAAGAAATAGCGTCAGACCCTGATGGTCAGAACTCGGCACATACTTCCAGCGCGAGAAAATGGCTGCCAACACCCAGACCCTGAAACACACCATCGGCAAGATTTGAGAGAGTTGATAAGTTCCGCATCTAAAATTGATTGCGAATGTGGACCCCGATATAAGACCGCTCGATGCTCACCAAACGAATCTGCATCAAAGACCCCCATCTACGGACCAGGCCGCTTGGTTCATCACCAGCCCGTCAAGTTGCTGGTCAACGAGCAACCCATAGAAATCCTGTTGGCGTTTCTCGAGCCAGTACATGTTGAGCCTTAGAGTAGAAGAATGTGCGGAAGTGTTCTAATGATCATTCACGCACCCCGCCGTCGCGTTTTTGTCCGCAAGAGTCGGATTGGCTTCGACCGAAACTGGGTGAAGAGGAACGAGGTCCTTTGGAGGAAGCTCCAGTCCCTAGTTAAGTCGCCATAGCCCAAATCTTTGTGGCTGCTCGAAACAAAATCACACTAACCTAAGTCGCCGCCACCCACTGGGACGGTAACTCCAGTGATATAAGAGGCTTCGTCCGATGCAAGGAAAAGGATGGGACCTGCCTGCTCGTCGAGAGTCCCGTATCGTTTCATGAATGACGACTGAATGGTCTGGTCAACGATAGTCTTGTACCAATCTTCGGGTTGTTCTTCTTCGGCGTTCGGATTGCGAGGCACCACTCGCGGCGGGGCTTCAGTTCCACCAGGGGCGGTCGCAACTACGCGTATTCCGCGCTCTGCCACCTCCCAAGCAAGGCTGGCGGTGATCGCGTTTACGCCGCCCTTTGCTGCTGCGTAGGGCACCCGGTTCAGACCACGTGTGGCGATAGACGAGACGTTGACGATTACGCCTGCACCTTGAGGGAGCATCCTTTCTATGGCGGCACGGCAACAATAAAGCGTAGGAAAAAGAGAACGCCGCACCTCGGCGTCGATCTGCTTGGGCTCGTAGTGTTCAAACGGCTTGGCCCAGATCGTACCACCCACGTTGTTCACGAGAATGTCGATCTTCCCCCAAAGGTCGACGGCCTTTTGAATAGCCTTGTCGCAGCCGTTCCAGGTTTCAAGGTTGACAGAAATTGCCTCGGCAATTCCGCCGCCATCGTGAATCGTCGTGACACCACCTTTTCGGGCGGGCGAGCGATCGACGATTAGGACCTTCGCGCCCTCGCTGGCGGCGCGTTCGGCGACTTGGCGACCAATACCTTGCGCGGCACCAGTCACCACCATGACTTTGTCTTCGAACCGCTGGGTCATGCCGCCTCGGCCTTCTCTTCGGTCGGGTTGAATTTCTCGTAGTAGAAATTCGCAGGCTCGACGCCCAGTTTGCCAAAGTGGTCGCGAACTGCGTCCACCATCGGCGGCGGACCACAGAGATATACATCGCAATCGCCACCATTCAGATCGTCGGCGGTCACGTGATCGGTGACAAAACCCTTGCGGTCGTGTGCGTCTTCCTCGGCTGCAAGGATGGTGATCACACTGACGTTCCCGATTGCTTCGGCAAGTGCTTTGACACGGTCAAGTTCGACGAGGTCGGCAGCGCGAGTCACGGCATAGTAAAGCACAATCGGATGGTCACTGCCCTGCTCGGCCACTTGTTCCAGCATCGACAGGAACGGTGCAAGACCCGTGCCTCCAGCCAACCAAAGCTGCGCGCGCTCGATCGGACGCAGATAAAAAGCCCCCATCGGACCAGTGGCCGTCAGGCCATCGCCCGGCTTTGCTTGGTCGCCAAGATAGCTGCTCATCACACCACCTGGCAGATTGCGGATCAAGAAGGTCGCTTCGTCCGCTCCAGGCGCAGAAGAGAAGGAATAGGAACGGTGCTTGTCGGTTCCAGGAACCGTCAGGTTTACATACTGGCCTGGCAGGAAGTTGATCGGCTTGGTCAGCTTCACCCGCAGACCGAAGGAGGTCTCGGAAAGCTGGTCGACACCTTGAATTTCTGCCTCGACAGCCTCAGGCGCAGTCTTGCAAATGGCGGATGAGGTCGGAACCCGCACAACGCAATCACTTTCCGGCGTCATCTGGCAAGTGAGCGCATAGCCTTCCTCGGCCTCCTCATCGCTCATCGACTCGTCCATGTAGAATTCAAGCTCGTACTCACCCTTCTCGACGAAGCACTTGCAAGTGCCACAGACTCCGTCTCGGCAGTCCATCGGCAGGTTGATCTTCTGACGGAAGGCCGCGTCGGTCACTTTCTCATCGTCATCGCACTGAATGATACGCGTGACGCCATCTTCGAAGTTCAGGGCAACGTTGTAGGTTGTCATGGCATGCTCCTCCCTTGGCCGCGCACCTGACAGGGTGCGCGGAGGTTTTTCGGTTCCCGAATTGAACGGGATCAGGTGTGATAAACGTCGATCACGTGGTGGATATGATCATTCTTCAGGACCACCTTCTTGTCGGTGATCAACAGGTTTGGCCCACTGGCATCGACGGTGTAGAACGATGTGCCCCAGTGCTGGTCGGTCTTGCCGTAGCGATAGCTCAGTGTCTGCCAGTTGAAGCGCAGCTTAATCTCGCTGCCCTCACGGCTCAGCACTTCGATACCTGACAGGTAGTGGTTGGTGCGAGGCTCTGGCAGAGACGTCGCGGAAGACCGATCGGTCTTGATCCGAAATACACGATCTTCGATCCCCTGCTTGTTGGGGTAGTACATCAAAGACATCTCGTTCTGCGGATCTTCCGTCAACGTGTCGTAGTCATCCCAAGCCGGCATCCAGAATGGGCAGTCCTGGTGATAGAAAGTCAGCCAAGTGTCCCACTCACGGTCGTCCAAAGCGCGTACCTCGGCGAAGAGGAAGGCTTGAATTTCTTCGAACGTGATATCCGCCACAGTCGTTGGACGTTCAAGAGTTGCAGTGCTCATTGTTTTTTCTCCTCATTCCGCCGCGACAGCCGCACCAGGTGCGGTTTCGCGTTCCTTGGCGATGGCATCACCCATGCGCTCGGACCAGTTGCTGTGCTGGATCACGAACAGGCCCTCATCTTCGGTGCGCGCACCGGACATGATCGGGTTGATCCCAAGGGCTTTTGCATCCTCATCCGGGCCTTCGATCCACTGGGTCGCACCACGGGTCAGATCGTTCCATTTTGCGTGGGCGCCACCGGCATATCCGCGCTGCGTGGCACGGAATTCTTCGGTATCATCTGGCGTCGCCATGCCGGAGGCGTTGAAGAAATCCTCGTACTGCCGGATGCGGCGGGTGCGTGCTTCCTGGCTCTCACCTTTGGGCGCGATGCAGTAGATGGTCACTTCGGTTTCGTTCACGCTGATCGGGCGGAAGACGCGGATCTGGCTAGAGAATTGGTCCATCAGGAACACGTTGGGATAGAGGCAGAGGTTGCGCAGCACGCCAACCATCCAATCGGCTTTGGTCTTGCCGAACTTTTCTGTCCATTCCTCAAGGCGCGGATAGCCCGGGCGGTTTGTTGGGTCCGCCCATTCGGTCCAAAGCAGAATGTGACCGTTTTCATAGGCATGGAAACCGCCGCGCTGTTTGGCCCATTTGGACGCGTCCGTCGCCTTGATGTTGTCTTCCTTGCCGTCATCGGTGCGGTGCGCGGTTGTGGCGACATAGTTCCAGTGCACGGCGGACACGTGGTACCCATCGGCACCGTTTTCGGCCTGCAGCTTCCAGTTGCCGTCATAGGTGTAGGTGGACGAGCCGCGCAGAACCTCGAGGCCGTCATCGGCCTGATCAACCATGATGTCGATCATCTTGCGCGCTTCGCCAAGGTATTCCTCAAGCGGCTTCACATCGGCACTGAGCGACCCGAACAGGAAGCCACGGTAGCTTTCGAACCGCGCTACCTTGGTCAGGTCGTGGCTGCCGTCCTTGTTGAACTGCTCGGGGTAGCCCGCACCCTTCGGGTCTTTGACCTTCAGGAGTTTGCCGGTGTTCGAAAAGGTCCAGCCGTGGAACGGGCAGGTGAAGGTCTTCTGGTTGCGACGCTTGAAGCGGCAGAGCTGCGCACCACGGTGCGAACAGGCATTGACCAACGCGTGCAGCTCGCCATCCTTGTCCCGAGTGATGACGACGGGGGTCCGGCCCATTGTCAGGGTAAAATAGTCACCCGGGTTCGGAATTTGGCTTTCATGCGCCATGTAAATCCAGTTGCCTTCGAAGATGTGCTTAACTTCAAGCTCGAACAGCTCTTCGTCGGTGAAGATGTCCCGGCGGCATCGGAAAACGCCGGTTTCCGGATCATCCTGGATCGCGCCGTCGAGCCGCGCTTCGAATGCGTCGAGATTGGATTGCGTGAACATTGGGTGTCCTCCTAATAACTGCCTTCGCGTTTTTGCATGCGCTTTGGCGGGGTTTGGTATCCCTGTCGCGAGCCTATTCGCCGGCGACGGCTTTCATGGTCCGACCGCCATCGCGGCGGAAGAAGTTGATCTTATCGAGGTCGAGCGTTGCGCCGATGCCGCTTCCTTTGGGGGTCTCGACACAGAAATCTCGGTATACGATTGGCTCGGCAAGTATGTCTTCGGTCAGCAAAAGCGGGCCAAACAGCTCGGTGCCCCATGCCAGGTCTTCGACGGTCGAAAAAAGCTGCAGGGCCGCAGCGGTGCTCAGACCGGTTTCCAGCATCGTGCCGCCGTAAAGGCCCAGTCCTGCCGCCTGACCGATAGCAATGACCTCAGATGCACGCTTGAGCCCGCCCGATTGCCCAATCTTAACCGCGAAGACATCCGCCCCACGCATAGATGCGGTTTCCAAGGCGTCCTCGGGGCCGTTTAGCGCCTCATCCGCCATTACGGCGATCTCATAGCCTTCGGTCAGTTCCGCCATGGCGCGGCGATAGCGGGCGGGCAGCGGCTGTTCGACCAGCTCGCACCCTGCCTCTTGTAAGCCCCTCAGACCCCAGCGGGCCTCTTGCAGGGACCACGCGGTGTTGATGTCAACGCGGACACTGGCAGCGGCGCCCACAGCCTCTTTGATACTAGCCACATGCGCCACATCCTCGCGCACAGACCGCTTGCCGATCTTCAGTTTGAAAATGTTGTGACGACAGGTTTCGATCATTTCTTGGGCTTCGGCTATATCTGTCTCCGAATTTCCCGAGGCCAGGGTCCAGGCGACGGGTAACTTTTCATGCACAGCACCCCCGAACAGCTGCGATACCGACACGCCTAAACGCTTGCCCAACCCGTCCCAAAGAGCGATCTCGACAGCTGTCTTGGCGATGCGGTTGCCTTTCACCAGCTTGTCGATCAGTTGGATCGCACCATTCACATCATCGCCGTTGCGCCCAAGCAAGGCCGGTGCGATATAGGTCTCGATCGCCGACTGGATGCCTTCAGGGCTTTCAGGTCCATAGCTCAGCCCGCCAATTGTCGTGCCCTCGCCAATGCCTTCAGAGCCGTCCGAGAACTTGACCCTGATCAGCACAGCCGTCTGCGTGCGCATCGTAGCCATCGAAAGCACGTGACCACGAATGGTGGGGATGTCGAGGATCAGGGTCTCAACTTGGTCGATCTTGGTCACTAGGGCTCACCATAATTAAAGGGTTCCGACGCATACAATCTGCCCGCCCTGGCCGGATTCTGTCGATGATTAGGGAGGTCTTGGGTGATACCCTGGAGAGACAAGGGGATGCTTGTGGACCCTTTCAAATGAGATCGGGTGCCCCCTATGGTGACGCCTGCAGCAGATCATTATTTGGAAGGTAACTATGTGAATAGTAACGCTTATAAATCGACCTTAGTGGCGGCGCCACGCTCGAATGCCAGATCAATGAATGCCGTGGAAACAGCAAGGTCCTGCAAACCAACGCCGGTGCCGTCGAACAAGGTGATCTGATTGTCTGACGTGCGGCCCGGATGGGTGCCATTGATTACTGCGCCCAACTGTGCAATGTCACTTTCATTGATCAGTCCTTCAGCGATAGCATGCTGTGCTTCGCCAATACTGATCGATTGCGCGACCTCATCGGTGAACAGTTCGGCCTTGCCCAGAAGCGCAGCCTCGACCTCTTGCTTGCCTTTGGTGTCCGTGCCCATGCAGGCGATGTGAGTGCCTGCGGTGACATGGTCTGCTTACAATGACGGCGCAAAAGACGAAGTGATTGTGATGATCACATCCGCCTGCTCGCCAACTTGCTCCAACGTCGCCGCTTCAAAAGGTAGTCCCGCCTCGGCGGCGACATTTGCCAGCGTGTCAAGCCGCGCAGGGTTCCAGTTCCAGCCGATCACTTTCTCGAATGCGCGCTGTTCCAAAGCGGCGCGAAGTTGAAACGTGGCCTGATGGCCCGCACCAACCATCCCAATGACCTTTGCATCCTCGCGTACGAGGTGCTTGATCGACACAGATGAGGCCGCCGCCGTGCGTAAGGCGGTCAAAGGATTCCCGCCCACCATGGCAGACGGTTTGCCCGTATCGGGATCGAACAGGAACACTGTCGACTGGTGGTTGATCAGCCCGCGCTTTTCCATATTGTTGGGTCAGTACCGGTCAAGAGGATGATCATCACGTGCAATACCGACCTGGGCCCTACAGAGTACAAAGAACCGCGGAGTTCAACTGAAACCCCAAGCAAACCCAGTCTATTTTCGCGATTACGCTTGAGGTTCTGGCAATACACTTCCAAGACCGGAGAAATGGACACAAAACCGTTCAAAGGCATTCTCTGAGAGCTGGACAAGACTTCTAGCTTGCCGAGAACCAGCGGGCACCCTGCTCGCTACTCTCAAACTATGGAACCAACGACACGGCCATTCTGAGGTCAGCTCGTTCCGCGCACTAGTCGCGCCCGCTCAGCGCCTCCTGCAACTTCAAGACGATCACGTCTGACTTCTCCCCATCGAACCACAAAGGTTGTTCTTCACCGTCTTCCCAAACATATATCAAACCGACTGTCGCTCCTGATCCGACTTCTACGATACGGTCGATCGCACGGGCTTCATCCTCTTCGTTTTCCAGCATGCCAATCCCCAAATCAGGCAAGCGCCCAGACTCCTCGCCGACGATTTGGTGGCGAGGATCGATGCGAGCCGATGTCCTTTGTTTGCAGGTGTGCCTTACCTATCGAAGCCGAAAATCACGGCCACTCAAATGGATGCAACATCTCATGTTGGAGGTGACCCTGAACGCAGTTTCTCATGTCGGACCTCCTCCAGGGTCGTGACGCACCCTTAGAATGAGAGTGCGAATGCTCGCCGTCGATCTTCTGAGATCATTATTACAATCTCAACCCTAGCGAGACCACACAGATCTCTCGAGGTTCCCGTTCCCCCTAAGAATTGCGCGGGATTATGCTCAAATAATTCGGACTTCTTTCCTTATCGCAGGATTCGGTTGCCAAAGTCTGCGCGCCCTATCAATGTTATAATATTGATATTCATTTTTTGGACGCGACATGATGAGGCCAATCTCAAAAGCAACTACCACCGCGCTTGCTGGCATTCTTAGCCTCTGGTTGGGACCCCAAACGGCATCCGCACAGAGTTACCAGATCGACTGTGCCATTCTGCTCTGCCTTTCCGGTGGTTGGCCGCCCTCGACACCCTGCGCTCGCGCACGTGCCGAATTCATCCGCCGCATCACCCCGTGGCCTGTCGAGCCGCCGCTTCAGATTTGGCGCTGTCCTATGGGCGCAAACCTTCAGGGCCCAAGTTCGAAGGAACCAATGCAACGGCTTTGGGACATTCTGGCCGCCGATGGCGTGCACACATCACAATCCAACCCGCAGAACACGATCCCACCGGCTCAAGTGCCGCCCGCCGTGTTTAGGTCAGGCGGTTCGTCTGAGGAACGTTTGGCGGATGGTTTCTCGCTCACACTCACCCAAGCCTCTCCCGGCGCCGACATTGATATCAGCGGCCCTGAGTTCAATTTCGTACGCTCCATACGCGTTTACAACGTCACCTATGCCAGCCAACGTGAAAGCGGGCGTGATGGAGACTGCAACCGCTTCTTCTCGATGCGGATCGGTACTTATGGCACGCAAGGCGGCTTCCGTTGGGCACGCGGGTCCAGCCTAAGCCAGTTGCCGAAGGCCCATGTGGGGCTCGAGCGTTATGGCGAACATTGTCCGGGCATCTTCCACCGATCGGTCTTCGTGGACTGGCGCGATTACGAAGGAAACTATGGCTTCGAGCAGGTGAACTACTGACGGCTCTTGTGGCCAACTACAGAGCGTACCGCAATATCTTGAAAAATTCGGTACATCAGGAACGCAAAACTCGGTATAACGGGAACAAGAGAGATTCGGTACTTCAGGAACAATCGTGTCAGAAAAACAGGTAGACCTCTTCTTGGACCAGCTCGCTGACGCCCCGGTCAAAGACGAGCGTGCCCTGATGGAGTTCCCGTTTTTCTCCCTTCAGAAGCGCCCGCGGATGACCCCCTTCGTCTTTGACGACGGCACGGTAAAGATCGAGATTCAGCCAGGGCACAAGGGCATCGCCACGATCTGGGACAAGGATATCCTGATCTACCTCACATCGCTTGTGAACGAGCGGATCGAACATGGCCAATTCGACACGGACGCCCCGGTCAGCGTTCAGGACCGCACGATCAAGTTCTCCGCCTATGACTTCCTGAAAGTGACGGGGCGCAGTTCCGGCAAGCGCGCCTACGAGCTGTTCCTTGATGCGCTGGATCGGCTGCGCTCCACCAACATCCTGACGAACATCACCGCCGGCGACGAACGCGAGCGGCGCGGCTTTGGTTGGATCGAGGACTGGCGCGTGATCGAACGCACCAATCGCAACGGGCAACGCGTCATGGGGGCTGTTGAGGTCACGATGAACCGATGGATGTTCAATGCCATCGTCAAAGATCGCCGGGTCCTGACCATCAATCGGGAATATTTCAGGCTCTCGAAAGGTCTTGAGCGGCGCCTCTACGAGCTGGCCCGTAAGCATGTCGGCCGTCAGCCGGAATGGTATATCGGGATCAAGCGCCTGGCCGAGAAGTGCGGCTCGATCGATACCGAACGCAAATTCAAGTTCCGGATCAACGAGATCTGCGAAGCCGGCACCATCCCCGATTACCATGTTGAGATCGTGGATCCTGCTGAAGTGTCAACCCCATTCAAAACGAAGGGGAAACAGGCACTTGTGCGGTTTCAGCCGAAATTTGACGACCTCACTGTTCCCGATGTACCGAATCTGTCAGACTTGACCGTCTCGCACTCCGTTCTGACCGAGATCAAGTACGCCAACCCGGAATACGACATCCAGTACATTCTCGATGCCTGGCGGGAATGGGCCGCAAAGAAGGACGAGCCGGTGAAAAGCGCCAACGCCGCCTTCCGCGCCTTCGCCAAGAAGTACATCGAAGCCAATCCGATCTGGTGACTCGGTACAACGGGAACATAACTTCGGTACATCAGGAACATCCGACTCGGTACAACAGGAACACATCCTCGGTATATCGGGAACGCATGTTCGGTACATCAGGAACGCGAAACGACACCAGAAGACTGATTTCCCTGAGTCTTTTCAGTACCCTAACCACATAACAAACCTAACCAAATTTCTAACAGAAATAACCAAGCCGTGAGAGACCTCAAAAGGCAGCTCCCCATAACAGCCCTCGGACACGCAAAGAAGCTGGTGCTTGAAGCGACTGTAAGCGCCCAGCACCGATCCTTTGACGCGATATTGGCCTGTCCTTTCCCTTTTTCACCGTAGGCGCGGCCCGAACCCACCTCGTTACAGATCAAATCATGTGTTCCCGATATACCGAATCGCCTTGTTTCCAAGGATGAGGCGCAAATCGCGTGACCTTTTCCAGGTCCCCTTGGGGTTCGCGCGAGCGCGATACGCCACTGCGGGGACGTTGCTTTAGAACCCGCTGGGTTCTCGCGCAGGCAACCCAAATAGACAGGACCCGTGTCCTCGCGCCCCAGGCGCTGCGGGCCGCGCCACGTCCCATCGATTGGGGTGTGCCTTTGCTCACTCCGGCACTTCGCCAGTGGGTCAGGCTTTAGAGACGCCGCCCCTCGGGGGCCGCTCTCAAAACCAGACACCAAGGAGCAAGCCGATGAGTGCCACACCTGAGACCCCGACACCCGAAGCCATCAAGATCGCGGAACAGAACGATCGTTTCCGGACAACATGGGGCGCGGACTTCACTGTGCCCGGTCAAATCGTGATGACGCGCGGCGTGGCCGACCTCTCGCCTGCCGCGAAAACGATCATCATGCAGCGGGTCCAGGGCTTCGACACCTTCACCGAAGACAACGATCCTTACGGAGACCACAGTTTCGGGGCCTTCGATGTCGAGATGGCGGGCGATTGCCATCGCATCTTCTGGAAGATCGATCTTTACGACACGGACTATGCAATGGGCAGCGATGATCCGGCGAACCTCGCTGTGACCCGCCGCCTCCTGACCATCCTTCACGCCTCCGAATACTGAGCCGCCTGACCCGTCCTCGGAGCAGACCTCAAGACTCCCAAGGAAAGGAGGTGATCCATCCCGTTTTGAAACGGCGGGCAGCGGGCACATGCCCCCTGCCCAGCCTCACCCAACTTCATTCAAAATCAAAGGACAAAGACATGACCAATCAATCAACCATCCCGAACGACGCGGCAATCATCTATGCATCGCTCGACCAGCTCTACCTGCACGATCTCAATCCCCGCCAAGAGGTGGCGCAGGAAGACGTGGCGACGTTGGCCGACAGCATCAAGACCTGCGGACTACTGCAAAACCTTGGCGGCATTCAGGACGATGACGGCAAGATC
>ERZ1740070.80-NODE-80-length-70897-cov-12.723681_pt1 | contig 70897 bp, 70 predicted proteins | sample MGYA00581734_ERZ1740070 | MGnify/ENA primary metagenome ERZ1740070 (study PRJEB43018, sample SAMN04849744) | marine metagenome | isolation source: floating plastic debris | place: Pacific Ocean | collected 2008-09-01 | study: EMG produced TPA metagenomics assembly... | reverse complement strand
CCTGTGGGAAACCTTTTTTCAAAATAACACAGACACACTAATCGGGACGGTATGGTCATTTGCAGTGTTGTAGCTGAATGATCCTGATTTTTAAAGCCAGATAAAACGTCTACAACAGCATAATCATCTGATGCAAACGTTTTCTACATTTTTTATTCTCAAATTGTGATTTAAGTTTGGTTGCAAATACTTTTTGGTTAATATTTAGCTTGTCGAATTTGCCTCAATGAAAATTTCTCATTATTCGTTCATCTTTTTGTTAGCTCTGTTTTTGTTCAGTTGTTCGCAAAAGGCAGAGCAAGTCTTTGAAAAAGCATCCACTACCAGTTCCAAATGGCCAAACGCGGTCACTTATGAAATTTTTGTGCAGTCGTTCAATGATTCCAATGGCGACGGTATTGGAGACTTCAAAGGAATGACTGATAAAGTAGAATACCTTCAAGAACTCGGCGTAGGAGCGGTTTGGCTTATGCCTATTATGCCTTCACCCTCGTATCATAAGTATGATGTTACGAACTATCGCGATGTACATTCGGATTACGGCACCATGGATGATTTCAAAACCTTTGTAAGGAAAGCGCATGAGGCGAATATTAAAGTTGTTATCGATTTGGTCATTAACCATTCAAGCGCTGAACATACATGGTTCTTGAAATCTAAAGCTAACGACCCTGACTATCGTGAATATTATGTTTGGGCAGATAAGGATTCTGTAGCCGAACAAATATCTAAAAAGTCGATAACCGGAGATTCTGATAATATTAGACAATGGCATGCTCCTGACGGAGATATTACTGCAGAACACTACTATGGCTTCTTTTGGGGTGGTATGCCGGATCTAAACTTTGACAGCGATAAGCTCAGAGCAGAGATTTATGATATCGGGAGGTTCTGGTTAGATGACGTAGGGGTAGATGGGTTTAGGTTGGATGCGGCTAAACATATATTTCCGGATGAAAGAGCTGCGGATAATCATGCCTTCTGGATAGAGTTTAAAGAAGAAATGCAAAAGGTAAAACCTGATGTTTATTTGATAGGTGAGGTATGGGCTTCTACCGACATCAGCAGCCCTTATACAAAAGGCCTGCAAGCACTATTCAATTTTGATCTGGCCTTTAGCATTATTGAATCCTTAAATAGTGAAAAGTCAAAATCGACAATTGTTTCAGGTCCTTCCTGGAAGGTGTTGGACTCAGTTTCACTTGTTTCCGGGTTTATTAAAAATCAGAATGCCTTTAAGAGCTATAATCCTGATTTTATCAATGCTACCTTTTTAAGTAACCACGACCAAAATAGAGTAGCTTCAATGCTCAACAATGATCAAGACAAAATCAAATTGGCAGCCTCTATCTTGTTAACACTGCCAGGCGCGCCTTATCTGTATTATGGCGAGGAGCTAGGTATGTTGGGAATGAAACCTGATGAGCAGATTAGAGAACCTTTTTTGTGGACGGCAATAGAAAAAGATAAAGGCAGAGCAACATGGGTTGAATCAAAGTACAGCACGGATGATAGTATTGGGCCACTTAGTATTCAAAGTGGTAATCCGGAATCCATTTTTAATCATTACAAAACATTGATCAACCTAAGGAAGGCGAGCGATGTGCTTACTCTTGGCGACATCAAAGAAATGCCTGTTTCTGCCGGCATAGTTTCTTTTACCAGAGGTCTTGGCGGCAATGACGTCTGGATTTTACATAATATCTCATCTGAAAGTGCGCAAGTAGATGTCGGCACATTTAAAAGCATTATTTACAAGAGCGTTAAAGAAGTTGAAATCGCAGATAGTCAGGTACAGTTACCAGCTTATTCGTCTGTAATTCTAGAATAGCATGAAAAAAGAAGGTAAGATCAGAGTAGTCATAGAGAATATCACGCCGCAGGTGGATGGCGGCCTTTATCCCGCTAAAAGAACTGAAGGTGAAATCGTAAAAGTGACAGCGGCCATATTCGCAGACGGACACGACTATCTTAGAGCTTGTGTAAAATACAAGGCCCCTAAGAAAAAAAGCTGGCAGAACTCAGAACTTCGTCCCTTAGGAAATGATGACTGGCTGGGCACCTTTGTTACAGAAGATATCGGGCTTTATACTTTCCGTATTGAAGCCTGGATTGATTATTTCAGCAACTGGCGCGACGGCTTCAAAAAAAAGGCGGCTGCCGGACAGCGTCTCGAGGTGGAGCTGTCGGAAGGAGCAATCTTTCTGAAAGAAATAATCAAGTTCGCAAACAAAGCAGATTACGAGACGATCAACCATTGCATAGCACTGTTTGAAGATCGCGGAAAATATGAAGAGGCACACAGCGCTGCATTATCTGACTCTATGGCGGTTCTTGTACAGAAATACCCGCTGCCTGTAAATGTCACGGTGTCAAAAGAGTTATACATTCAGTCTGAATTCAAGCGAGCAAATTTCACCTCCTGGTATGAGTTTTTCCCCAGGTCAGCAGCGGAGAAAAAGGGTGCGCATGGTACTTTCAAGGATTGTGAGCGTTTACTTCCCAAAGTAGCGGAAATGGGCTTTGATGTTCTTTATTTTCCACCGATACATCCTATAGGCGAGGTAAACAGAAAAGGAAAAAATAATGCTGTCAACGCTCAACTTGGAGAGTGCGGATCACCTTGGGCAATAGGAAGTAAGCTGGGTGGACATAAAGATATTCATCCTGAACTTGGCACACTTAAAGATTATAAATCACTCCTAAAGAAAGCCAAGGATCTGGGAGTGGACATTGCCCTTGACATTGCTTTTCAGTGTGCTCCGGACCACCCATATGTAAAAGAACATCCTGAATGGTTCAAATGGCGACCCGATGGCACGGTTCAATATGCGGAGAACCCTCCAAAAAAATATCAGGACATACTACCTATTAATTTCGAATGCGATGATTGGAAGAACCTTTGGGATGAGCTTTTATCCGTTATTACCTATTGGATAGACCAAGGCGTTAGAGTATTTAGAGTCGATAATCCGCATACCAAGCCAGTGCCGTTTTGGCAATGGGCAATAAATGAAGTGAATAAGAAATATGAAAACATCATCTTCTTATCAGAGGCCTTTACACGGCCAAAAGTAATGGCAAGTTTAGCCAAAGTCGGTTATACACAAGGCTATACTTACTTTACCTGGAGGGTTATAAAAGAGGAGATCATTGCGTATATGACTGAGCTGGTAGAGGGAAATTCGAGAAACTATTTTCGGCCTAACTTCTGGCCGAATACCCCTGATATCCTACCTTATCATCTCCAATATGCTAATGAAAACAGCTTTGTGGCCAGGTATGCCTTGGCTGCGACTTTGTCGTCTAACTACGGAATGTATGGCCCTGTTTATGAGCATTATGATAATACGCCTGTAGAAGGGAAGGAGGAATATTTGAATTCGGAAAAATATGAGATAAAACACTTTAACTGGAACGTTAAAAACCGAATTACCGAGGTTATCAGATTAATGAACCAGGCCAGGAAAGAGAACGCAGCGCTTCAATCTACCTGGAATATTAACTTCTGTTCAATTGAGAACAATAACTTGATTACTTATCTTAAAACAACAGCTGATTTATCTAATATAATACTTACAGTTGTTAATCTAGATCCCAATAATCGACAGGCAGGGTTTGTGCATATCATTAAAGAGAATTTGGGTATCAGGGGTGGAATTAACCTTTTATTGACTGATTTAATCACTGGTAGTGAATATCGTTGGACGAAAGAATGGAACTATGTTGAACTGGATCCTTATTTCATGCCTTTCCACCTATTTAAAGTGAACGTAAGGGAGTCTAATTTATAATATATGGCGAAAGACAGTTTGTGGTATAAAGACGCAGTAATTTACGAAATACATCTTCGTGCTTTTTTTGACAGTAACGCTGATGGTATCGGCGACTTTACGGGACTCATTAGGAAATTGGATTACCTTGAGGATCTCGGTGTAAATACACTTTGGTTGCTGCCTTTTTATCCATCTCCACTCAAGGATGACGGGTATGACGTGACAAACTATGTTGACATTCATGCTGATTACGGCACTCTAACGGACTTCAAGAAGTTTCTGAAGCGCGCCCATGAATTGGACATGCGAGTAATCATAGAATTGGCGTTAAATCATACTTCGGATCAGCATCCTTGGTTCCAGCAATCTCGCAAGTCCAGGAATGGCTCGAAATGGAGGAGTTTTTACGTCTGGAATGATCAGCCTGATAAATTCGAAGAGGCAAGAGTAATATTTTCTGATTACGAGAATTCAAATTGGAGCTGGGATCCTGTTGCCAAATCATATTACTGGCATCGATTTTATCATCATATGCCAGACCTTAACTATGATAGTCCTGATGTTCAGCTTGAGATTACTAAAGTCGTAGATTTCTGGCTTAAGATGGGAGTTGATGGTTTGCGTTTAGCGTCGGTGCCCTACCTGTTTGAAAGGGAAGGTACAAATTGTGAAAACCTACCCGAAACCCATGATTTTCTAAGAAAACTTAGAAAGCACGTTAATAAAAAGTACCCTGAAAGCATTCTGCTGGCCGAAGCTAATTTGTGGCCGGAGGAAGCGGCTTCCTATTTTGGAGATGGAAAAGAATGCCATATGGCTGTGCATTATCCCCTTATGCCGAGGCTTTTCATGGCCATGCACACGGAAGATAACCATCCTATTGTGGATATCATTGACCAAACACCTGACGCCCCTGAAAATGGCCAATGGGCGCTATTCCTTCGAAACCACGATTCAGTAGGGCTGGAAATGGTCACTGAAGAGGAAAAAGACTATCTGTATAAGGCTTACGCAAGCGATCCGAATACCAAACACAATATCGGTATCCACCGCCGGCTGGCGCCTATGCTAGATAACGACAGACGCAAAATAGAACTGATGTATACGCTGTTATTTTCACTGCCTGGTTCACCCATCATTTACTATGGCGATGAAATTGGAATGGGGGATAACGTTTTTCTGGGAGATCGACATGGAGTTCGTACTCCTATGCAATGGAACTCTAATATGAATGCCGGTTTTTCAAAAGCTAATCCACAGCAGCTGTATCTGCCTGTAATAACGGATCCCGTCTATCGCTATGAGGCTGTTAGTGTAGCTGTTCAACAGAACAACCTTTCTTCCCTGCAATGGTGGATTAAAAATACTATTGCAATGAGAAAACGTTTCAAAGCCTTTAGTAGAGGTAACATTACTTTCCTTGAAAGTACCAATTCTAAAATATTGGCATACGCCCGCGAATATGAAGGTGAGAGACTGATTGTCGTTGCTAACCTTTCCAAGTATTCACAGGCTAGTGCCATTGATTTAGGGAATTTCAGCGGATCTAGTCTGACAGAAGTGTTCAGCCAGAATGTATTTCCCAAAGTGGATCAGAGCGAATACCCGGTTACGATAGGGCCTTACGGTTACTTCTGGTTCTATGTGGAAGAAAAAGTAGCTGAGGCAGAAAATGAGAGCGAAGGGCTCAAGCTAATCAAGGCGGAATCGAATTGGGATAAATTCTTTTCAAATTTTCACGATGTGAATACCCTTGAAAATCAGGTGCTTTCAGGATTTCTCAAGAAAACAAGATGGTTTGGGGGAAAGGCAAAAAAGATGAGTAAAATAAAGGTGGACATGGCCGTGCCAATGAAAGTGGATAGCCAGACGGTCTACCTTATGCTTCTAGAGGTTTGTTACATCCAGCGGCTTCCGGAGTACTATTTCATGCCACTTTCTTTTATTCCTGCTGTGGACGTGATGGAGGAAATTGACTATAACCCTCAAAGCGTTGTTTGCAGAATTGATTTTGGAAAGCTTCAGGGGTTTTTAATAGATAGTTCTTATGATACTAAGTTCAGGGATTATCTACTTTTTGCTATGAGTAGCAAGATCAAAGTCAAAACAGATCATGGCGAGTTGAGTTTTAACTCAGGGACGTTCAATAAAATAAATTTACCGAAGCGCGACATTCGATCAAAGGTCCTTAAAGCTGATCAAAGTAATACTGCAATAATCTATAATGACCGGTACTTCTTTAAGTTCTACCGAAAGATAGAAAAAGAAATTAATCCGGATCTTGAGATCGTACGATTCTTATCCGAGAAAACGGCTTTTGCCAATGCTCCTAAATATGCAGGTGGAATTGAGTTCAAAACCAGTGAAGGAGAAAGTATAGTATTTGGTCTTCTACAGTCCATGGTTGAAAATCAAGGTGATGCCTGGGTGATGACCACAGACGCTTTAGGTCGGTATTTTGATCGTGTTTTTACAAGGGTAGAGAAGACGGACGAGCCACCAAAAATGAGTCAAAATCCTGTACTGGATTATAAACAATCGCCTGAACTTATTCAAGAACTAATCGGCAATATCTATGTTGAGCGTGTTGTAAAATTGGCGCAAAGGACGGCAGAAATGCATTTGGCGCTTGCCTCTGATGACATGGATGAGGCCTTTGCTCCGGAGAAAATATCAGGCAACTACCAGCGTGCGGTTTACTCTTCTTTGAGAAAATTAGTGAAGGATAGGTTTAAACTGCTTGCTCAAAAGGTAAAAGAACTACCGCCTAATATTCAAGTTTTGGCCGACGAGATTCTTGGAAGAGAAAAAGATGTACTCGACTGTTTTAGTGAGTTTCACAAAAATAAAATAGAAGGTATAAAGACCAGAATACACGGTGATTATCATTTAGGGCAGGTACTGTTTAATGGTAAGGATTTTATAATCATAGATTTTGAGGGGGAGCCTGGTTTTACATTTAGCGAGAGAAGACTGAAGAAAAGTCCGGTTAAAGATGTGGCGGGAATGATGCGTTCATTCCATTATGCGGCTTACGGCAAAATATTGCTCAACGAAAACTATAGAGACAAGGATATTGAGTACCTTGAAACTTGGGCTGAGCAATGGCAGCACTACATAAGTAGATTTTATTTGTCTGCTTATATGGAACGAATGGGTATTGGAAAAAAACTTACTGAAAGCTACGACATCCTCATGCGTACATATCTCTTAGAGAAAGCTATCTATGAATTGGGCTATGAACTAAATAGTCGACCTGACTGGGTAATCATACCATTGCGCGGAATAAAATATTTAATCGACAGATACGATAAAACAAAATAATTATGGCAAAAAAGGCCAAACCAACAACTGCTGTTAAGGCATTATCAAAAAAGTCGTCACTGGCTAAAAAGGCGTCAGCTACGAAAAAGGCTTCCTCCGCGAAAAAGCCGCTAGCTGCCAAAAAAGAGGCTAAAGCTTCTGAGCCTGATTTCTTTTCGTTGATCACAGAGTTTGATGTTCATCTATTTAGAGAAGGCAACCATTACAAACTCTATGAGAAACTGGGAGCTCACATAGCGACATATAAAAAGCAGAAAGGAACCTTTTTTGCCGTTTGGGCGCCAAGCGCTAAGCATGTATCAGTTATTGGAAATTTCAATGGCTGGAACAGAAGCTCTACTCCACTATTTCCACGATGGGACTCGTCGGGTATTTGGGAGGCATTCGTACCTGATTTAGGGCATGGTGAAGTATATAAATACGCCATAGAAACGCAAGAGGGGCATATCTTAGAAAAGGCGGATCCCTTTGGTCGTTTTTGCGAACAACCACCCAAAACCGCTTCTATCATTTGGGATGCTAACTACAAGTGGAAGGATACTAAATGGTTAAATAAAAGAAAGAAGGAAGCGGATAAAGAAAAGCCCTATGCTGTATATGAAGTGCATTTTGGCTCTTGGCGAAAGAAATGGGAGGAAAATCGATCTTTGTCATACCGGGAGGCTGCTGAGGAGCTCGTGGATTATGTGAAAGAAATGGGCTATACCCATATTGAGTTTATGCCTATGACTGAGCACCCATTCTACGGTTCTTGGGGGTATCAGATTACTGGCTATTTCGCGCCAACCAGTCGTTTTGGTACTCCGGAAGACTTTATGTTTATGGTAGATGCATTTCATGCCGCAGGCGTTGGCGTAATCCTGGATTGGGTACCTTCACATTTTCCCGGAGACGCACATGGACTATATAAGTTTGATGGCACGCACCTTTACGAGCACGAGGATCCCAGAAAAGGGTTTCATCCTGATTGGAAAAGTTACATTTTTAACTATGGAAGAAATGAGGTACGATCCATCTTAATTAGTAATGCTATTTTCTGGTTAGATCAGTACCACATTGATGGATTGCGCGTAGACGCGGTTGCCTCAATGCTTTATCTGGATTATTCAAGGGAAGAAGGAGAATGGATACCTAACGAGTTTGGTGGTCGTGAGAACCTGGAGTCGATCCATTTTTTAAAGGAGATGAATACCCAGGTATATGCTCATTTTCCAGATGCTATTACTGTAGCAGAAGAATCTACCTCATGGCCTATGGTCTCAAAGCCGGTCTATGTTGGCGGATTGGGATTTGGTCAGAAATGGATGATGGGATGGATGCACGATACTTTAGAGTACTTTAAAAAGGATCCTATCTATCGTCAATATCATCAAAATGAGATCACTTTCGGCATCATGTATGCGTTTACTGAAAACTTCATGCTCCCCCTTTCACACGATGAGGTAGTTCATGGCAAGGGTTCCTTGCTGGGACGTATGCCGGGTGACGATTGGCAGCGCTTTGCAAACCTTAGATTACTCTACGGTTATATGTACGCGCACCCTGGTACGAAATTACTATTTATGGGAGGGGAATTTGGCCAGTATGCCGAGTGGAATCATAATAATGCCTTAGACTGGCACCTTCTAGATAACAACATGCACAAGGGAGTTCAGGACTTTGTGAAAGACCTAAACAGTTTCTACAAGAAAGCCCCTGCGTTGTATGACTATGCATTTGAAAATCGTGGTTTTCAATGGATTGATTACTCTGATAATGCCAGCAGTGTTATCGTGTTTATGCGTAAAGGACAAAAAGTCGAAGACACACTGATAGTTGTTTGTAATTTCACTCCCGCCGTCCGTGGAAACTATAGAATAGGTGTTCCACTGAAAGGTTATTGGCAAGAAGCAGTGAATAGTGATGACGCTAAATACCAAGGTAGTGGTGTTACGAATGGCGGAAGGATCAGATCTACGCCGGTGGCGTTTCATGGACATGAATTTTCGGTTAATCTCACTTTGCCACCATTGGGAATTTCAATAGTCAGGTTTGTGGAAGCCGTTGAGAACTTTGAGGAGACTGGTTCTTGATGCTCTTTCGCCTGTGAGTTATTAGGTAACATTAATTAAGTATTCTGAGAAACTCTATCACCTGTTACATGTTGTACCATTTGACTAATCTGTGTTCTCAATTAACCAATGCTTTAAAAGAGTTTTAAGCAAATCCATTTAACTATTTAGTAATTATTAATATCGCATTGTTGCCAGCTATTTATGGAAAAGTATATCTGTATTCATGGCCATTTTTACCAGCCCCCACGTGAGAATGCATGGTTGGAAGAGGTCGAACTACAAGACTCGGCGCACCCGTTTCACGATTGGAACGAGAGGATCACCCATGAGTGCTATGGCCCTAATGCGGCTTCAAGAATTCTTGATAAGGGCGGAGTAATTAGAAATATCGTAAATAACTATGCCAAAATCAGTTTCAATTTCGGTCCAACACTACTTTCATGGCTTGAACTGAATGATCGGGAAACCTACGAGGCAATTATCGAGGCCGATAAGCTTAGTCTAAAGAATTTTAATGGCCATGGTTCCGCTGTTGCCCAAGTATACAATCATATCATCATGCCATTGGCTAATAGGCGAGATAAGGAAACTCAGGTTAAGTGGGGCATATATGATTTTGAAAGTCGCTTTGGGCGTAAACCAGAAGGTATGTGGCTTGCAGAAACAGCTGTAGATACAGAGTCATTAGAAGTACTGGCGGAAAATGATATTAACTATACAATATTAGCGCCAAGGCAGGCCAAAGCTGTTAGAAAAATAGGAGACCAAAATTGGAAGGATGTATCAGATCTGTCTGTAGATACCAAAGTTCCATACTTGTATAGTTTGCCTTCAGGAAAAAGTATATATCTCTTTTTTTATGACGGAGACATATCACAGTCCGTAGCATTTAATGGATTACTGAATGATGGAGAGCGTTTTGCTAAAAGTTTAATGGCAGGCTTTTCAGATTCACCTGACCCACAACTCGTTCACATGGCTACTGATGGAGAAAGTTACGGGCATCATCATAAGCATGGCGATATGGCGCTGGCATTTTGCCTGGACTATGTTGAACGCAGCAACGAGGCAAAACTCACAAATTATGGTGAGTTTTTAGAAAAATTTGAAGTGACAAATGAGGCGCAAATTCAGGAAGATAGCTCATGGAGCTGTGTACATGGTGTCGGCCGGTGGAAAGAGGATTGTGGGTGTCATACAGGGGGAAATTCAGGTTGGAGTCAGCAGTGGCGAAAGCCTCTTCGTGAGTCGCTAGATTGGCTTAGAGGTGAATTGGAATTAATTTTTGAAAAGGAGGGTAAAACACTATTTAAAGACCTATGGTCGGCACGAGATGATTATATAGAGTTAATCTTAGACCGATCCGATGAAAATGTTGAGGCTTATTTAAAAAGGAACTTGACCAAAAAGGATCAATCCATTAAAGCGCTTAGATTACTTGAAATGCAGCGTAATGGGTTATTAATGTATACAAGTTGCGGCTGGTTTTTCGACGAAGTCTCGGGAATTGAAACTACGCAAATTATGCAGTATGCCTGCCGGGCCATACAACTCGCTTATCAAGAAGGTGGTGTAGATCACGAGTATAACTTTTTAGCTAAGCTATCAGCCGCTAAAAGTAACATTGCTGAACATAGAACTGCATCTAATGTGTATCTCAAATATGTGGCGCCTGCCAGCGTGAACCTTGAACGTGTAGGCATGCATTATTCTATAGCCAGTATTTTTGTTGATCAACGCGAGTCGTTTCCAGTTTTCAACTATGCCACAAGCAATGATTATTTTGAACTTAAAGAAGCAGGAAACCAGCGACTGGCTTTAGGTGTGACCAGGATCAAGTCAAATGTTACACACTCAGAGAAAAAGTTTAGTTTCGCTGTATTGTATCTGGGGCAGCAAAACATTATCGGTAATATTTCTCTGGATATGACACGCGAGACTTTTGACGAAATGTATGAACAGTTGAGCATGGCCTTTGATAATAGTGATCTGGGGTTAATGTTTGGAGTAATGCAAAGGTTTTTCGGCCCGGAGAAATATAATCTATGGCATTTATTCAAAGACGAGAAAAGAAAGGTACTCAAGCAGATCATGGACCGTAGTTTAAATCAAGTCGAAGGTTCATTCAGAAGAATATATAATCGGGACTATCAGCTTATTAATACACTGCATAGTGATGAAATTCCTATTCCTACAGCTTATATAACTACATTGCAGTATGTGCTAAATGCAGACTTATCAAACGCATTGGATATGAAATATATCGATCTTCAAAAACTGGAGGCTATTAAAGAGGAGTTTGATAAATGGGGAGTGAAACTGGATAATACTTCTCTTTTGGAAAAAAGGGCGTCAGTAACGGTTTTAAAGGCGCTTGAACGCATAGCTAACGAAAAAGGAGATTTGGCGCGAATACATAGGCTAAATGCGTTGTTTTCTATTCTTGAAAATTTTGGTTTGAATCCTTCATTATATAAAAGTCAGAATTTATACTTTGAAATATCAATAAATCAGAAGGACTGTGGAGTGGATAATGCTGAGTGGTACAAGGCTTTCGAAGAGTTAGGAGGTCACTTGGGCGTTAAGGTTTATTAGGTAGTTTTACTTAGATAATCTTAAATTTACTGCAATTCAAGGTATATAATTGATACCTTTGAAGATCAAGAAAGAAATACTAAGCATACCTGGTCGGTGTTTAGTTCATAAGTCCGATGGCTCATTTTACTTGAAGTCCGGCAGTTAAAACTAAAAATGAACCTATGGGAAGAAAGAATCAAAATGCCTTTATCAAAAAACAGAAAGAAGAAAGAAAGCGTAAGAAGCGTGCTGAAAAGAAGGAGTTAATGGAGGAGCGTAGAAGTCAGCCTAAAAGTGGAAAGCTTGAAGATATGATGGCATATATTGATGAAAACGGAAACATTGTTTCCGGATCTCCTGATGATCAAGAAGAATCTTAAAACCGGTCAAAGAGAAATTATAATCCATATTAACGCGTTTCTATCTGGAGATACAGATTAAACGATAAACCCCTTATTCACCGACCTTTTGGACAATAGGATTAAATGCCTTTGATGCCACAACTACTTCATCACCAATAGAAAGTGGGTCGGTACCGCTTATCACCACCTTAATCACGTCTTTCCCAATTAATATTGAAGCAATATTAATGACTCCTTCTGCGTAGATATCCAAGACTCTACCGGACAACTTAAATTTTCCACTTAAACTTTGTCCAAAAATAACTGTCGGTTTTCCTGCTTTCACCACCTTACCACTCTCCAGTATCATAACTTGGTCTGCCATCTTTATGATCTGTGTAATGTCGTGTGTCACAAATATAGTGGTAAGTTTAAACTCTTTATGGACCTTTATAAGGTAGTCCTGCAGTTTTTGTTGCATAACAGTGTCCAAGGCTGAAAGAGGTTCATCAAGAAGTAGTAATTCAGGTTGCTGAACAATAGCTCGGGCCAATGCTACGCGCTGCTGTTGTCCTCCTGATAAGGTATCGGGCATCTTAGATTTTAGCTCGCCCAGATCCGTAATATCAATGACTGAATCTATAATTACCGGATCGGCCGATTTGGACAAGGCAAATTTCAGATTACCTAGTACGGTCATATTTGGAAAGAGTGCATAGTCCTGGAAAACAAACCCCACTTTGCGTTGTCCGGTATGTAAATCAATATTCTTCTTTTGATCAAACCATACTTTCCCATTATAGGTAATTGTACCATCATCAGGTTTCATTAAACCACTGATCATTCTTAACAATGATGTTTTACCTGCGCCCGATTCACCATAAATGGCGGTGAATGATTCCTTCTGAATCTCAAAATCAAATTGAAATTGAGTTTCTCCTAACGAAGTATTCAACCTTTTTTTAATATGAAATCCAATCACGAATTTATACTTTTAAAGGAGCCTTTATTTATAGAGTAAATAAAAACCAGTATCAGGAAAGAAAGGGCAAATAAAATCACGGAATAGGTGTTTGCCGCGCCGTAGTTCATGGCCTCTACCTCATCGTAAATGGCAATAGAAGCTACTTTTGTTTCTCCGGGTATGTTTCCACCAATCATTAGTACTACTCCAAATTCACCTATGGTATGAGCGAAAGATAATACCACGGCGGTAATGATTGAAGGTTTTATATTGGGCAATATAACCCGTATTAGAATTTCCCAGTTGGTCCTGCCCATAGTTTGTGCCGCTTCTATTAATTTAACTGAAATTTTACTGAAGCCAGCTTGTAGTGGCTGCACCATAAAGGGCAGGCTGTAAATTAAAGAGCCTACGACCAGTCCCTCAAAAGAAAACGCAAGATTGATCCCAAAATTGTTATTCAGCCAGTAACCAATGGTAGAATTTGGGCTAAACGTAAGAAGAAGGTAAAAACCCACTATGGTAGGTGGAAGTACTAATGGCATACTCACTAATGCTTCAAATATTGGTTTCAGACTGCTTTGTGTGAATGCCAATTTATATGCCATAGGTATGGAAAGGAAAAACAAAATAACCGTTGTGACTAGGGCTAGTTGAAGGGTTAATATAATTGGCTGCCAGTCAATCATAGGAGAGCATAATCTCATTTGTTTTAATCAAGGCTGTAGCATCTTCGCCGTCAAGAAGACCAAGATCCAAAACGGCTTTAGTGGTAATTAACGCCGTGATCATACCGATTGCTGTATTCAACTCTACCTTGCTCAAGAGTTCGTTCCGCTCAATTTTTTTTATATTTCCCGGTACCCTATTCTGTAGACTGATCTGAAATGGTTCCTTACCGAGCGCTACCTCGCTCTCTTTGAAAATGACATCAACGGAATGCCCGAGTTGTAATGAAGTCAACGTTTCCGGGGTATCTATGATAATAGTGGAAAATAGTGTATCCTGAACATCAACCTTTACCAAAGATAGCGATCCGCTTGTTTCTATTTCTTTGATTATGCCTTTGAATCTATTCATTGACTGTACCCGAATTTATCTAAAATTTCTTTTCCTTGGTTGGAAAGTAGAAACTTCTGAAATTCAAGAGCTGCCTTTTGTTGTTTTGAGCCCTTAATAACTCCTACGGCTTGGGCGATAGGGTTGTATAGGCTAGTTTTTATGCTAACACATTTTCCACCCTTTTCTTCTATCGCTTGTTTCATTGATTTGGATAGAATACCCAGAGTTGCTGCGCCAGACCGCACAAATAGAGCAGTCTGTCCGATGCTTTCACCATAAAGAAGCTTATCTCTATAATCCGGATATACCTTTTCCAAGGCTTCCACCGCTGCTTTTCCATACGGGGCAATATCCGGATTAGCTACAGCTATCTTATTTGCCATTGAAAGATGTTCGTAAGTAAATGCCAAACCTTCGTTAACTTCAGTATCACAAAGGCATAGCATACCGTAACCATAAACCTGAGGATTATTAACTATCAAATTTTCACTGAACAATTGACCGGGGTAGACAGTATCTGCGGAAACAAATACATCGAATGGAGCGCCATTCTTAATTTGGGTAGCAAGCTTACCTGAAGAGGCTACGGAAAGCTCGCAGTCAATTTTCCGAGTTTCCTCGAATTTAGCCATTAACTCCTGCATAGGCGCCTGCATATTTGCTGCGGTAGCTATAAGTAAAGGTTCATTGCTGGTATTACAGCATATTAAACATAGAAATAGAAGTGGCAGAAAATACTTAAACACTGACCGAATATATTGAATTACTGTTTTAATTAAGACAATATCAAAAGCCAATCGATTTTGAACTAGTTTTATATCAATTAAGTAAATCATTTAATATGTATATTTTTAATAATATTATTCACATAAAATGAAATAGCTTCTTCATTTAAAATCAGGGTAGAATTTAAATTTCCAGCCTAACCAGGCATATCTTGTATTTGTTTGACATACGTAAGGAAAACAACGGTAATATTTCTGTTGATTCAATACTGGGAGAAAGGTTCAGAGTTTACGATATATTTTACAATTTGAATTGAGGAGGAATTATGGCTGACTTTACAAATATTACAACTCTTTACGTTGATCACGGGGACATAAACTTGTTCATATTCAACGCAAATTTAAGAACAAGTTTAATGTTTTAACTTCTTAGGCGCCGGTGTAAGCTCTTGATCTTATAGACGAGAAAGACAAGGATATAATTATGGTCATTAGCTATATGCACATGCCGTTGATGAGAACGGCGTAGATTTATAAAAAAAGCGCAGTAGAACGCAATGATATTTATTACTATATATTGTCAGGATTTGACCGTAGCGCTGAGATAGAAGGAGCGCTCGAACAAAACATCATTGAGAAATTTCTGACTAAGCCCTTTAATGCAGACGAAATTAATAATATCGTCAAGGGAGCCGCTGATTCATGGAAAGGACAAGTGGTGGTGATGCCTGGCTTAGGATACTATTCTTAAAAACTCGGACCTGAAGCTTTCCCCAACAGGAATGTAAATGTCAGTAATCCTTATGGATTCTTTTGAGAATGAGTTTATCTTATCCAGATTAACAATGAACGATTTATGCACTTGAATGAAGTTGTCAGATAAATCTATTAACGCTTCATTAATGGTCTGCCTGGCTAAGATTTTTTCTGAGGTCGTATTGTAAGTTATATAATTGCTGTCCTTTTCCAGGAATAGTATATCCTTCATATTCAGTCGGTAAGACGTGGTTCCGCTTTTAATTGTGAGAATTTGGCTTTCAGATAGTGCAGATGGGGAATCAATTACTTTAGAAACAGCCTTTAGAAAGCGATCAAGACTGATTGGCTTTAATAAATAATCCACAGCCCCTACGTCATAGCTTTCCGTAGCATATTCGGAATAGGCTGTGGTGAAAATTACCTTAACCCGAGGATCCAGCATTTTGGCTAATGACATTCCGGATAACTCAGGTATATTGATATCCAGAAAAATAATATCAATTGAATTTCTTGAGACGAACTCAAAAGCCTTTAATGCGCCTCTAAAAGTTGCTACTACCTCGATGCTGCTTACATGACTACAATAGTCCTCAATGAGGTGAATGGCCTTTGGTTCATCATCAACTATGACTGCTTTCATTGGTATCGATTTCTAAGGTGATAATAAATTCAGAGCCGTCTTCAATTTCAATGGTATGTTTTTTTGGGTAGGTAAGCTCAATTCGTTCTTTCGTCAGGGATATGCCATTGCCGCCATTTGATTTGCCCGACCTATTCGTATTAACAGCACGGAACCGGACCCAGCTTGAATCGGATAAATCAAAATCTACGCTAATCTCTGATTTTACTTCAGGACGAACACCATGCTTAAACGTGTTCTCAATAAATGGAATAAATAATCCGGGTTCAATCAATTGAGATTGATGATCCCCATAAATGTTTAAGTTAAAGTCAACTTCTTCGTTTTCAAAACGGGTTTCCTGGAGTTTGGCGTAGCTCCTGATAAATTCAATTTCTTTTTGAATAGGCACCCTGTTTTCGCCTACATCATACACTACATAGCGTAGCATCTGCGAAAGTTGGTCAATGGCGCCGGCTAATTTTGGAGATTGCTTTTGGTCGACCATGGAAAGTAGATTATTCAATACGTTAAACAGGAAGTGTGGCTGGAGCTGTGACCTTAAAACGTTCAGTTCTGCAGCCTTCTTCTCCAGCGCTAACGTCCTTTGTTCTCTTTCAGACCTAACTAGTTTATTACCAAATCCATAGGCATGGGCTACTATGAAATAGAATGCAAAGATCCCGGTATATGTAAAGTGTGGGATAACCGTCTTTACACCTCCTAAGAAATGCGCTTTAAACACAAGGAAGAGTAATATACTCCCTAGAAGATACAGTAGAGATCTAATTAAAAATTGCAGAAAATCCTCTGTTTTTTTTAGTTTTCTGAAGTCATAAATAATGGCATAAAAACAAACGGCCGAGAACAATACCACGCTAATCAATTGACGAAAAGTATCCCAATTTCTGACGACAGTCACGGAGTCAGATAAGTCTGTACTAGTCTGACTGTAAGCCCCATAACCATGAGAAATTAAAGTGCCTGTTAATAGCCAGAATAATATATTGGCAATAATCTCAACCTGTTTTGATATCATTGGCTAAAGCTACATTTTTTGGTATTCAGAAATTTAATTCTGTTATCAAACACCCCCTTTTTGTTACAAACAAGTGATTTGGTTTTTCATAACAAATACTACCTTATTCATTACTACCATTGGCTTATCTGTAACACTTTAAGTAACACAATGAATGAATGGTGAATACTTATGCCCTTCACTTAAATAAGTATGAGTAATGAAAGAAAAACACAAAATTTACGGAGTATCACTGATTACAGGTGCGGGGCTGATGGTAGCCACAATGGTATTACACCCTGCCCATCTTGAAACGGAGCTATTATTTGTTAATATGATCTCACATTCATTGGCTATATTGTCGTTGCCGTTTAGCCTATATGGGTTCTGGGGATTATCAAGAAGCCTGGAACAACTACCTATTGCCGCAAATGTTGGTTTTTGTTTTGCCCTTTTTGGATTAATAGCAGGGATGTTTGCTGCGGCTATTGATGGTTTGGCTGCTTCAATTTTCTTTAAGCATATTGCACAAAGCTCAGGCGCTCAGGCTGATGTAGCGGATTTGATATTGGATTATAGCTTCGCACTAAATAATGCCGTTTCCTATATATTTATGGGAGCTATCGCTATCGCAATAGCATTTTGGTCTGTTGTAATTGTAATGGGCAATCCATATAAAAGCTGGCTCGGATATTTAGGATTAGGTCTTATTTTAACTTGTTTGATAGCCATACTTTTAGGTACAAACTTCATGGCGGTATGGGCGTTCCGGTTGTTTGTTTTCGGCCTCGTAGCCTGGATCATATTGGTGTCCATGGACATGATGAAATTACCGGTCAAATCCTATGACTGATTCAAAGAACGAAAAACACGATAACTGGCACAAAGACCCCCACAATTGGAAGTGGGGGCTCTTTTATTTCAATCGTAAGGACAAGCGCTTGTTCCCGCCAAAACGTGAAAAGGCAGCAGGATGACAATTAACTTTGCTAACCCATTATCTATTTGATACATTTTATGATGTTTGCTGCCTTTTTACTTTTAATACACAGTTTAACTACCATTTATTGAGCTGTACAGTCTGAGCTAAATGGCCCAGGTGATGCTCTCCGTGCCAGGCATACAAGGCAATATTGATATTCAAGGCCACTTCTTTCCCGTGTTCGGGATGTATGAAGGTCTTCGCCAAATCCTGCTCGCTTAGCGATTTTAAGAGTGGTACCCATCTTGCATGTAGAATTTCTAAAAAGTTTAATGAAGTCTCTATAGGTACGGAGCTGTAATCTTGTAACTCGGCCCAGGCTACCTCATTGTACGCTTTAATCGTAGGTTTATCCTCAGTCAATGTCCATTTGAACCGAATGTAACTGTTTACGTGGCTATCAGGAACATGATGAATAACCTGACGAAGCGTCCATCCTTCTGGTCGATAGCGTGTGTCTAATTGCTCTTCACTTAATGATTCTGCTATATTCCTAAACCGTGCAGGTAGGGTCTCTATCTGGCCAATCCAGTACTCGATGCCTTTACTGGTAATTTGTTCGGGACGCCTGAAACGTCCAATAGGATAGCGGAGTTGTTCAAGGCTGTTCATAGGCCCAAAGTATACATCAAGCAGCTTTTTTATTCCTGTACCTCTTCAAAAGGCCTTTGGCCTGTGTCTGCACTTTCTTTTTTAAAAAACCGCTCCAGCCCAGTAGTATACCCGGAACTCCTAACGCCATTCGTGACCAGGCCCAAAAGTCGAACTGGTCTTCATGTTTGATTATTAGTCCGTCCTTAAAACCGAAAGTTGCATGAATCTTATTGTGAACCTTACGTCCTGTCTTGGAAAACCTGTATATAGCTTCCCAATATGCCTTTCCTGTGTCGTCATCAGCCTTTACGTCACTGTAGATGATCACCAGGTCTTTTCCTCCGCGCTCAACCAGCATCTGCCACATGTCGCCGGCTTCTGTTCCTTTTAGCAAGCCAAAGCCAGGGTCGCTGAACTCTACATTTTCATGATAGCAGGAAGCCATTGTTTCTGCATCGTGATTAGCAAAGGCGCTATAAAACCTCCGGATTAGGGCTTGATGTTGCTCATTCATCGTTGCTTAAGATAACCAAGTTTTTTATATCATCTATGAGCGGCTGCATCTTTTCTACTGTAACATGGTCCATAATCACGGCCTTGTACCATTTTGGTGAGTTATGATTATCGGGAACTAAGCCGTATTTATAAGCAATTTCATTAGACAGTTGGTCTGACTGAATAGTAACGATATTGGAGGCAGATTGCCTGAAATACTTGATATTAAGCGCATCTAACTGTTGGCAAAGCCAGTCCGTTCGATTAAGCAATATCAATACTTTTTCATACCATCCATGGGAGCCGTAGGTCATAAGGATCATCCATACAGCTACAGCATTCGCTCCCGAACGGCTTCCAATAACAGTATAATCTTCACCCTCAACATAGCTGGCTTTTTCGGTATTGGCATAATGGATTAGCCCTTTTCTACATAGAAATATGCCTGTTCCATAAGGAGCCTGGAGCATTTTATGAGCATCCAGCGTGACAGATGAAACCTCGTCATTACTAAAGTCTAGATCAGTATTGATTGAAGAGAACGGATGGAAAAAACCTCCATAGGCGCCATCTACATGTACTTTATATTCTACAGCTGCTGATTGTAACGCTCTGGTAAGTATACCTACGTCATCTACGCTACCAAACATTGTGGTCATCATGTTGGCAATGCAAATGAAGAATCTTTTACCTTGAGCTTTTTGGTCTTTGATTACGTTCAGACAGTCCTTGTAGCTCATTTTTCGGTCCTTATAATTCACAGGAATTTCCTCAATATCAAGGTTAAGGATGTTGGCAGCTTTGGGGCTGGAGTAATGCGCATCTGCACTAGATAGAATCACGATTTCCCCAATGTCAGCCTGCTTCTCCTGTAAAAAATAATTCCGGTACATCCATATGGCCTGCATATTGGCTTCTGTACCTCCTGAAGCTACATAACCATCAAAATCACCCTTTCCTTTGAGAATAGCTTTAGAACAAATTTCAATCAGTTCCTTTTCTATTTTCTGGGTGCCTTTGAAAAAACTTTCAGACTTACCTAGTGTATGACACCCGATATGGTTTGGGTTATATATGAGTGTTGATAGGTACGGCGCATTTTTTAAAAACGGTGCATCCTGATAAAACACTTTATCATCTAAATGAGATGCAGGTACGCCTATTATGTTTTCATTATAATAATTTACATTCTCTTTTAAGGCGCCAAATACTCTTTCTCTGATCGCTTCCGGCGATAGTTTCTTCCAAGGAGTCATACTTATGATTTTAGTGGTTTAACAATGCAGAATAAATCTCTGCGCTGCCTCCCTCATGCGGGTTAGGTGTGTTATGTGAATATAGTAAAATAACGTTCCGTTAGGAAGTAAACAGGCCTTAGAATCGTTTTAATAGATCGGTAGGCTTATTAAGCGGTATCCGGAATTTGTGTAGTACTCAGCTTTATCTCGCTATTAAGCGATTATAAAAATTGATTCTTCACCTGCAAAATTTCTCCCATGACACTAAAAGCAATTTCTTTTGCTGATTTTGCTTTTATTGGAAGCCCAATAGGTGCTTTTATTCGTGCGATCAGCTGATCGTTAACTCCTTTTTCTTTAAGTCGATTGATTCTTTTGGCATGCGTTTTCTTACTTCCTAAAGCGCCGATATAAGCTACTTTAGAGGGTAAGAGTACCTCAAGCGCATTGTCATCTATTTTTGGATCGTGTGACAAAATAGCGCAATAAGTGTAGGCATCCAGTCTCATGTTATTCAGTACTTCGGAAGGATACGACCTAAAGATCTTATCCGGTCTGATTTTGAACATCGTTTTATCTGTAAACGCTCCTCTTGGATCAATCACAATAGTTTCAAAATCATATAAATGGCCTAGCTGCACCAGATCTACCGTGATATGGGCGGCCCCCACCACAATAAGTTGTGCTTTCGGTGGAAATACATGAATAAAATAAGTTATTCCATCGAGTTCAGTGATCCTATGTGAACGCTCATCATAGGCCTTTTGAGCTAGGATTGAAAGTTCTGGACTAATGTCATTCCCGCTCTTCTCGATTTTATCTCCATTAATGCTTACAAGGGTACTCTTATTTTTTCCATCTTCCAGGCTGTAGATCCAAGTAAATGCAGAGTTAGCTCCCAACTTCAAAACCAGATTTATGATTGTGGCAGTATCAAAAGAGAACGGCTGCAAAAAAACCTGGATACTTCCTCCACAACTTAACCCAACGGACCAGGCTTCTTCATCTGAAACCCCAAAATCAAGCCGTTTTGCTTCCTGGCTCTCAATCACTCGCTGTGCCTCCCTTACCACCGCACCCTCTACGCATCCTCCGCTGACAGATCCTAAAATATCACTATTTTTATTTACTAACATTACAGAACCTACAGGTCGCGGCGCTGACCCCCAAGTACTTGTAACAGTGGCGATTACAGCTGGTAAATTCTTACTTTGCCAGTCTTTAAGTGCGGTAAGGTAGTCGATCATTTCAGAGCAGTTTAAACATTTACATGTAGACCATGTTCAAATTTATGATTAAATTAAGTTTCGTTTAAATACAATGTTGCAATCACACTGTAAATATACTCAGTCAAGAGTGAACCCTGTAAAGGTATCATGGTGGAGTACTTTTTTGATTGTAGTACTTCCAAAATGTCCGTTTTGCATCATGGCTTATTCCAGCGCCATTACAATGTGTGGAGCTCCTGCCATATATGTATCGGAGAATAATTGGGGTTCCTACATTCCGATAGCGCTGGCGTTAGTAGTTGTTTTAATGATTGCTCTTAAATTCAGAGATATTAGAACATATTTTGCCCTCGCATTTTCGTTTACGGGTACGTTGCTTGTTATACTCACACACCAAACTCTTATCGATGCGATGTTTTATTACACAGGAACAGCTCTATTAATATTTGGTATATGGACCAATGGTAGTCTATTCTCAATATTGGGTATCAAAAGTGTTAAGCGGTTCGTTACCAAAATTTAATGCCCGCCAGCAGCAATTCACTTCTTCTTGGTACGGCAAAGGGTTTGGTCATTATTGACTTAATACGTAATCCTAAAATTGTTGAAGTACATTTTGCCGGTTTTGCTGTAAATATGGTTTTTGTTGACGAACGCAATGGAAGATGGTGGATAGGAGTTTCTCACAAACATTGGGGGCAAAAATTACACTATTCTGATACTCATGGGGCCGATTGGTATGAGATTCCGGCGCCTAAATTTAATGGAGCTAAACTTCCAAATGGAAGTGTAGCAAAGTTGAGGCAAATTTGGTGCATGCAGTCTGGAGGCGGTGATCAGCCTGATGTGCTATGGTTAGGAACAGATCCTGGAGGCTTGTTTGTAAGTAAGGACGGAGGTAAGACCTTTAATTTGGTAGAGGGCCTTTGGAATCACCCGAGTAGAAGAAATGAATCGCAATGGTTTGGCGCCGGCAGCGACTTTCCTTATATACATTCAATCGTTCTTAACCCGAAAAATAGCAATCATTTATATGTGGCAGTCAGTTGTGCCGGTGTTTTTGAATCTCGTGACAATGGCGCCACGTGGCAAGCGCGAAACAAAGGCTTAACAGCCGCATACCTACCTAACCCAAATGCCGAAGTGGGGCATGATCCACATGCACTTAAGATTCCCGGTAGTCATGCTAATGTATTATGGCAACAAAACCACTGTGGCATTTTTTTATCAACGGACGCCGGAGAAACTTGGAAAGATGTCAGCGCTAATTCCGGGTTGCCGTCATACGGCTTTGCCTTGGCAGTAGATGACAATCGTCCTGCGCGTGCCTGGGTGATACCTGCTGATAGTGATGAAAAGCGCATCGCACCGAACCTAGAACTCAAGGTTTTTGAGACCAATAACTACGGTAGCTCATGGGAAGATGTTAGCAATGGGTTACCGTATCACTTTGCCTTCGATATTGCACTTCGGCAGGCATTTACCCAACGTGATGATTATCTGGTATTTGGCACTACTAACGGCAACGTATACTTGTCAAAAGGGCCTAAAACGGCTTGGCAAACGATTGCGGAAAATCTTGCAAAAGTAAATTGTACTGTCCTCACTAATTAATATTTAGACCAATTATAAATAATTAGTTATTTGGTTGAATTGGCGGAGCTACCAAACAATACGTCACTGTTTTGTGTATATTAAAGTACTATTTTGTGCATTTCTTTAATTAAACCAAATAATTTATTATGATTCCAGCGTCCTTTGATTATTCAGCGCCATCCACCTTAAAGGAGGCCCTGAATTTACTAAAAGACATTGGAGATGAGGCGAAAATATTGGCCGGAGGTCATAGCCTGATTCCAATGATGAAATTGAGGTTTGCCGAACCTGAGCATTTGATTGATATTAGTAATGTGCCCGGCCTTTCTTATGTAAACTTTGAAGGCGATCACTTAAAAATAGGAGCAATGGCTCGTGAAGTTGATCTGGAGGATTCGAAGGAGGTAGGTGAGAAGTTTCCGATTTTTCATGATGTGGCGAAATTGATTGCAGATCCCCAGGTAAGAAACTTTGGTACTATTGGGGGTAATCTGGCCCATGGAGATGCAGCTAATGATCAGCCGGCTGTTATGATTGCGCTGGATGCACAAGTGGAAATCACAGGCCTAGACGGAGTTAGGACTGTTGGTATTGATGATTTCTTTTATGGATTCTACGCCACTGCGGTTCAAGAGGATGAAATACTTACCGGTATTAACATTCCTGTTCCGACAGGTCGATTTGGTAATGCCTACCATAAATCAGAACGAAAAGTAGGAGATTACGCGACGGGTGGAGTAGCTGTTCATGTCGAGCTAGATGCCGAAGGTACTTGCACCAAGGCAGGAATTGGGCTCACCAACGTCAATCCAACGCCACTTCGCGCCTCTCGATCTGAAGAGGCTCTTGTGGGTGCCAAACTTGACGATACGACGATCGAAAGTGCGGCTCAATATGCATCTGAAGATTGTAACCCTTCAAGCGACCTTAGGGGCTCTGAAGACTACAAAAGAAGAATCATAAAGGTGCTGACTAAAAGAATGATCCACAAGGCGCTTGAAAGAGCTCAATAATTAATCTGAACACCATGGAAAAAGAAATAACATTAAAAATAAATGGGGAGGAGTATACCCGGAAAGTAGAACCACGAACTTTGTTGATCCACTTTATCCGAGAGAACGCCAGTCTGACTGGGTCGCACATAGGCTGTGATACCTCCAGTTGTGGAGCCTGTACAATTTTGATAGATGGTAAATCTGCAAAGTCATGTACTATTCTTGCCATTCAAGCCCAGGGAAAAGAAATAACCACTGTTGAAGGTCTAGCTACCACTGAGGGGGTTCATCCTATCCAGGAAGGGTTTAAAGAAAATCACGGTTTACACTGCGGCTTTTGTACACCGGGTATGATGCTCAGAGCAGTAGAGCTTTTAGAGAAAAACCCTGATCCCACTGAAGAAGAAATAAGATGGGGTATTTCAGGAAACCTTTGCCGATGCACGGGATACAATAATATAGTTAAGGCCATCAAATATGCCGGAGCTAAAATCAGAGGGGCTGAATTGCCTTCTACAGAACCAGTATTTGTCGAATAAAAACCTTAATTCCTGTAAAAAATGATACAATGTAAAACATCGAAAGAAATAGGCGGAATGGGGCACTCCATGAAGCGTAAGGAAGATGATCGCTTCGTGCATGGCAAAGGGAATTACGTTGACGACGTAAAACTGCCTGGTATGCTGTATATGGATATTGTAAGAAGCCCATATGCCTATGCTAAGATTAAAAATATAGACTCCTCTGAAGCGCTAAAAATACCGGGTGTTTTGGCTGTGGTTACTGGTAAAGACTTGGAGCAATACAACTTACATTGGATGCCAACTTTAATGTCTGATACTCAAATGGTACTACCGGTTGACACTGTTATGTATCAGTCTCAGGAGGTAGCGGCTATCATTGCTACGGAAAAATACATTGCTCGTGATGCCCGTGAGGCGGTAAGGGTAGAGTATGAAGTGATGAAGCCTGTTGTGAATCCTTTTAAGGCCAACGATGAAGATGCTCCCGTCCTCAGAACGGATAAGGAAGATCAGAAAGATAATCATATATGGCATTGGGAGGTTGGTCAGAAAGAGGAGACAGAGAAGATATTCAACGACGCCGAGGTAGTGGTGAAGGAACAAATGCATATCCCAAGAATCCATGTTTCTTCTATCGAGACCTGCGGATGCGTAGCCGATTATGATAAGGTGGATAATCACCTTACGATGTATATGACCACTCAGGCGCCGCATGCGATTCGTACGGTAATAGCCTTGGTAGCAGGTCATGTGGGTCTCACTGAAGAAAAGGTTCGCGTAATTTCTCCGGACATAGGTGGAGGTTTTGGAGGTAAGGTACCGGTTTATCCCGGATATGTTATCGCTATCGCTGCCTCCTTCCTGATCGGTAAACCTGTAAAATGGATAGAGGACAGAAGTGAGAACCTGCAGGCCGACTCCTTTGCCAGAGATTATCATATTACAGCTGAAATGGCCGGTACCAAAGACGGTAAAATTCTGGCTACCAGAATGAAAGTACTGGCGGATCATGGCTATACGGATGCATCTGCAAACCCATCTAAGTTCCCAACAGGGATGTTTTCCATAGGTACCGGTTCTTATGACTATTCACACGCCTTTATGGAAGCAGACGCAGTTTATACCAATAAACCTCCCGGGGGCGTTGCTTACCGTTGTTCATTCCGTGTAACCGAGGCTGTTCATGCTATCGAACGAATTACGGATAGATATGCTTTGGAGATAGGAAAAGATCCAGCTGAGCTGAGATTTCAAAATTTCATTAAGAAAGATCAGTTTCCATACCAATCCCCAACGGGTTGGGAATATGACAGTGGAGATTATGAAGCCGGGTTGAAACTTGCGCTGAAGACCGTGGAGTACGATAAGCTTCGAGAGAAGCAAGCTCAGATGAGAAAGGAAGGTAAATTGATGGGTATTGGCCTTTCTACCTTTACAGAAATAGTGGGCGCCGGACCGTCTAAGGATTTCGATATTCTTGGCATCAAAATGTTTGATAGTGCAGAGATCCGTGTACACCCTACAGGAAAGGCCATTGCGCGATTTGGAACCAAATCACAAGGGCAGGGGCATGAGACGACCTATGCTCAGATCATAGCTGAAGAGTTAGGTATACCTGCTAAGGATATTCAAATAGAGGAAGGCGATACCGATACAGCGCCTTATGGACTTGGAACTTATGCAAGCAGAAGTACGCCAACTGCTGGGGCTGCCGCGGCAATAGCCGCTCGTAAGCTTAGAGACAAAGCACGAAAACTTGCCGCGCACCTTTTAGAGGTAAGTGAGGATGATCTGGAGTGGGAACCAGGGAAGTTTTCGGTAAAAGGAGCTCCGGAAAAGTCTAAGACCATTCAAGAACTCGTCTTTGCCGCTTATACCAATCACCCACAAGGTATGGAAGCAGGGTTTGAGGCCACTCACTACTATGATCCACCGAATTTGACATTTCCCTCAGGCGCTTATATCTGTGTGGTGGAAATAGATCCAGAAACTTTTGAGATTGACGTTAACAGATTTGTAGCCATTGATGATGCTGGTAATATTATTAACCCAATGGTCGCCCAAGGTCAAGTCCATGGGGGTTTGACCCAAGGAATTGCCCCGGCTATGTATGAGGAGCTCATCTATGATGACGATGGAAATATCCTTAACGGCACATTAATGGACTATTTGGTTCCTACGGCAGTGGAATCTCCGAATTGGGAAACAGGCCATACGGTAACACCTTCACCACATCATCCTATTGGTGCAAAAGGAATTGGTGAATCACCTACAGTAGGGGCTCCTCCGGCCATCGCAAATGCCATCGTGGATGCGCTAAAGCCATACGGTATCACACATCTTGATATCCCTATTACGCCAGCTAAAATTTTCGAAGCGTTAAAGGAAAAGGGTGTGTTGGACAAACCAATAGTAGGATAAGCAGTTTATTCTGTAAGTAATAGTAACAATGGAAAATTCGCCCGATCGCGTTGAGAGATTAGATAGAATTTATATCACTTCAATCAAATAAAATTATGGAAGCAACAATAACGAAAAACTTTACCCTCGAAGAACCTATTGAAAAGGTGTGGGCCGGTTTAAGTGACCCAATGCGAATTTCGGGGTGTGTGCCTGGCGCGTCAATTACTGAGAAGATGGATGAAACTAACTATAAGGGAGAGGTTACCCTCAAGTTTGGTCCCATAAAATCCAAATACGACGGGGTTATTACCATTGAAAAAATGGATAATGAAAATTATGACATGACCCTAAAAGGCAAAGGCCTTGATAGTAAAGGCAAAGGTAGCGCCGAAATGACGATGAATGGCGATGCCAAGGCGTCCGGAGATGGCACTGAAATCGACTTTCAGATGGTAGTGAATATACAGGGAACGCTCGCTCAGTTTGGATCTAGGCTAATCAACGATGTTTCTGACCAGCTTATGAACCAGTTTGTAGATAACTTCAAAGCCTTACTGGCAGGCGAAGAGTTCAACAATGAACTAAAAGCCGGTTCGATGATGGGTTCAGTACTGAAGAGCAAGGTTTCAGGCCTCTTTAAAAAGAAAGAGGAAGAGAATTCTTAATAGAATGATTCCTGAGGTACAGAAACTAATAGGGCAATTTGAAGGTCTGAACTATATAGTTGAAGAAGAATTGGCAACAGTTCTTCTTTTAACTTTAAAGCTACAGAAACCATTGCTTCTTGAAGGTCCTCCGGGCGTGGGTAAGACCGAAGCAGCGCACATTATTTCCTCTTATTTGGATACTGAACTTATTCGTCTTCAATGTTATGAAGGACTGGATGTGAATAATGCCATTTATGAGTGGAATTATCAGAAACAGTTACTGTCTATCAAGCTCAATGAAAATTCTGACCTCTCTGTTGTCGAGCGTGAACATCATATATTTGGAGAAGACTTTTTATTGAAACGGCCGTTGCTCAGGGCGATTACGGCAAAAGACAAACCTCCTGTACTTCTTATTGATGAAATTGATCGTGCGGATGAGGAGTTTGAAGCTTTTCTTCTGGAATTACTTTCGGATTTTCAGATCTCTATACCTGAACTTGGAACGATAAGATCAGAGCATCGCCCCATTGTCATTCTCACATCGAACCGGACACGAGAATTGAGTGATGCTTTAAAGCGCAGGTGCCTTTATCACTGGATCGATTATCCGGGATTTGAAAAGGAACTAAGCATAGTTAGAAAAAAATACCCCGATCTTGACCAAGAGGTTTCGGAAAGTCTTGTCAAATTCATAGAACATATTCGTTCTATGAACCTTTATAAATCCCCGGGCATTGCAGAAACGCTTGACTGGGCGCACAGCTTATTAGTACTGCATACCCAGCATTTCAATACAGAATACATTGATAAGACGTTAGGAATAATTTTAAAATCCGACAGCGATATTCAGCAAGTCAGAACTGCCGGTGTCGATGCGATTTTAGAGGAAATCAAGTCATAGAATGCCCATTTTTCATCATTCCAGGCATGAAGGTTTTGACGAGGCCATTATTGGCTTTAGCCGGTATTGCCGTGAGAATGATTTAGATGTTGGATTAAGCCATACCCAAGAGGCGCTTAGAGCCATAAGCCATGGTTTCGCAGGAGATGTTCAGTCATTGAAATTTGCACTGAAGTCTTTGTTTTGTAAACGGATTGAAGAACACGAAATCTTTGGCAAGTGCTTTGATGTATATTGGGGTAAGCGGAGGCATGAATACGCGCACAAGGTTAGTAATCAAAGCCGATCCAATGTTTCCAAGAAAGCGAATGCGTCCTTAGTAATGATGGGCTTCAAGCCCGATGGTATGGAAGACGAGCTCGTTGAGGATACAAAGAGCGTAACCGGTGACAGTGGGATTGAATCTTTGAAAAAAACGGATTTTTCAAAGATTGCACAAATAGATTCGCAGGCTTTAGAAGAACTTGCCGATCAACTATTAAGGCAACTTAACCATCGGTTAAAGCGAAAACTCGTTTCGCGGAAGAAAGGTAGAATAGACATACGGAAAACGATCAGAAATAACATGTCCACTGGAGATGATCTGATCAATCTCTATCGAAAGAGTAGAAAACTGGAAAAATACAGGCTGGTCTTACTACTCGATGTCAGCGGATCGATGGATAAGTATTCGTTTTTCCTGCTAAAATTCCTTTGGTCGTTAAAGAACAACCTGAAAAATATAGAGGCCTTCGTATTTAGCACAAAGCTCATTCGAATTAGTGATTTCCTACATCAACACCAACTCGATGAGACCTTATGGCGCATGAGCCATGAAACGGACAACTGGTCCAGTGGCACGCGTATTGGTGCTTGTATGAAGGACTTTAATGAGAAGTACGCTAAGCGTATTTTGAATGGAAAAAGCATAACTATTGTTCTAAGTGATGGACTGGATCAGGGCGAGCCTGAGGTGTTGTCTGCGGAGCTTGAGAAAATAAAAATGCGAACAAGTAAATTAGTATGGTTAAACCCCTTAAAAGGAATGGAAGGCTATGAGCCTTTGGCAAAAGGCATGAAGGCCGCTTTACCGAAGGTTGGCCAGTTTGGCTCAGCCCATAACCTGGAGAGTTTAATGGAACTTGAAAACATATTAGCCAGTGCGTAGCGATTTCTTAAATACGGTGAACGAATTCTCAAAAGGCACGGAGCCCTACGCTATGGCCATGATCGTCAGACGTGTGGTGCCGTCATCCGGAAAGCCAGGAGATAAGGCCATTATCACCAAGAAAGGAGAGATCCACGGATGGATAGGTGGAGGCTGCACTAAAGGTATTGTACTCAAGGAAGCGATGGCTGCCTTAGAGGACAGAAAACCTCGCTTGGTGAGCATTACACCTTCTCCTGATGTGCAAGAAGCTCCCGGAGTGACTTATTATAAAATGACCTGCCAAAGTGGTGGGGAAATTGATGTTTACATTGAGCCTATGATACCAACAACGCATTTAGTCATTTTTGGAAGGTCGCATATTGCGCGGGCCTTATCTACTATAGCAAAATCGACTGGTTATGAGGTAACCGTAATTGCTAATGGGGCTGATGAGGATATGTTTCCCAAAGCGGATCAAATAGTTGCTCTGAGTGAGTATAAAGCTCAGACTGCTAATAACTTAGTCGTTGTCGTGTGTACCCAGGGAGATGACGATGCGCTGAGTCTTGAAAAAGCGATGGAGCTAAATGCGGGATACCTGGCCTTTGTATCCAGCCAGAAAAAAGCGAATTCAATTTTCATGGGCTTGAAAAGAACGGGAACATCTATCGATAAGCTCTCAGCAATAAAAACACCCGCAGGCCTTGACATCAATGCTAAAACACCTGAGGAGGTCGCTATTTCTATTCTAGCCCAGATCATCCAGGAGAAACGCTCGGATCAGGCTTCTGAAACATTCGGTTTAGAGATGGACACTGTCGATGAGTCTGCTTTTGAGCTGGACTACTACATCAATCCTGTATGCAAAATACCGGTTCAGAGGAGTTCTGCTAAATACGTGTTGGAACATAAAGATGAGAAGGTATACTTCTGCTGCGATGGTTGCAAAGAATCATTTGAGAAGGAACCGGAGACTTATATCTCCTAATAAACACGTTACCCCGAGCCTCCGATCAGCGTCATTCCCGCGGCGGCGGGAATCCCTGGTTACCGAATGATTTTCTTTTCTTGGGGAGTTTCTAACTCGTTAAAGTCATCTCGTTAGAGATCTTTGCCAAATAGCAAGTCAGGCGTATCATTCTTTGTGGTAAAGATGTCTTCTCCCCCCACTGGCGGTTACGAGATGACTTTATCTAAATTATTAATGCTTTGAAGGTTTGCTCTCACCTAACCGTGCTATTCTTATATTCTTCTTTTCGTCCTCCCCAAAATCCGTCCATGCAAAGAAGAGTTGACTGTTATACAGTGCCATCTGAGCGAAGCCACTGCCGCGAGCTTCCGAGGTTTTAGCAATGGTAATTGGCTTTTGCTTTTCGCCGGTGATCGAAACCTGTTGTGCTTTAATGACCACATCTGCACCTTCTTTAGCGAGCCAACTTACCGCGGCTTCTTGTTCATTGATCATTACAACATCCACCCGGCCTAGGGGTTGTATGCTGTCTATCACTATTGGAGGCTGAAACGAAACGCCTGTATCCTTGGAAAAAGCCAACTTTACCGATCCATTCCCTTCAGGGGCTGAAAACCAGACAACCGCAATAGTGTTTCCAACGATATCGGCTCTTGGCCCATTCACCGGGCAACCATTGATTTTCCAATTGTCATTGTACAAAGTTTCAGGCGTAGACCAGCCTGTTTCTGTCTTACGAACTCGGGCAATGTCCCTGATTTCATCATTTGACCTATCGCGAAAGAAGAACACAGGTCCATTATTGGTCAATACACCAGTGGTCTGGCAGCAATCGCATACCCGATTATCCAGTTCGGCCTCTGCTTGTATTTTCCCATCTACATACATTACAGCAGTTCTAATCGTCATGGCTCCATTACTCATATTGCTGTGGTCTACATGATCCGTTTCTCCTGTGTTACGTCCATCCAGCCAGGCGAGTGCAAAGTTGTTATCTGATTGCGGCAGCATGGTAACAAACCCATGCTCGGTAGGTGTGCCATCAGAATGTGGGATAATAGGTTTTGACCATTGGCTGGAATCCGATGGTTTAAGCACAATATTTACATTATAGGAGTAGGTGCCACTTGAGCTTTTTGCCAGGTAATGAGCCATCATATCACCCTTGGAGTTTACAGCCATCATTGGGTAATCGGCCCAGTTGACAAACCAATCCGTTCCGGAAGCTATGGTCTCAGTCTGGCCAAATGCATTATCATTCAGCATGGCGTATTTAAGAATGGCCGTATCACCTGATTGTTCCACCCAGCTCAGGTAAAGATTGCCATTGGCGCCCGTTACTAAGTAGGGTAGCGAAGCGTTTGTACCCGTAGGTGACGGTATAGACTCAAGCTCTGATTCTTCACTTACTTCATTCTTTGTACAGCTTGATAAAATAAACAGCAAGGTAAAAGCGTAGTGAATAAAGTGTAGCTTGGTCATATTGGACGGATAATTGCACACAGACATCGCAAATTTGAACCTTAAATTCTATAAACAGTTATCTTGATGAATAAAACATGCACCATGACTACACCACTCTTATCAGCTTTTTCGCTCACGATGATCCTGTTTTACTGTTCCAGTGTTGCATATAGCCAGGTTACTTCATGGGAAATCACGGAGGACTATACCATAGAATTTTCAGGTACAAAAGCGGAAGGTACGTTTAGAGGCCTTTCTGGTATCATCTTATTTGACCCTGATGATCTTGACGCCTCAAAATTTGATGTTGAATTGGAAGTGAATACTATTTCCACCGGAAATAAAACGAAAGACAAACATGCCCGTGGAGAGAGCTGGTTTTATGCGGAGAAGTTTCCTAAGATCCATTTCACTTCGAATAAAATTACTTCGCTTCAGGTTGGGTATGAGGCAGTCGGAGATATGGAGATAAGGGGAGTAAAGAAAGAGGTCATTCTTGCCTTTAGCTTTTTCGATGAAGGAAAACAAGGCATGTTTGAAGGTGAGCTTAAGGTCAATCGTGAGGATTACGGAATTGAAGGCAATCTCTTTGAGTTTGTTGTGGGCGATGAGTTTGCGGTGACCATCCAGCTCACGGCTGATAAGTAATAATTCATGAATTGACCCTCCGTTGGTGTAAAACCGCGCTTCTAAGGCAGCATTATTTTATTCCTTTGTAGTTATGCTAATGAGAGCATTTCTGTTGCTGACGTTGTTCATGTCACTTACGTCCGCAGCACAATCAATCAAACTTAAACGAACAAATACCCCGATAACTATCGATGGGGCGCTGGATAAGACATGGGCACTTGCTGACTCTGCCTATGATTTCATGCAGTATTTCCCTTTTGATAGTTCGTTGGCTGAGGCGCAAACGACGGCTAAAATGTTGTATGATGACAATTACATTTATGTACTGGGCATCATGGAAAACAAGCCGGGTAAGCGAGATTATGTTACCCCATCGTTTAGGAGAGATTTTAGAGGTGAAGCCAATGACAGTTTCACGGTAATATTTGATGCTTTTAAAGATCATACTAATGGCATACTCTTTGGGATCAATCCTTTTGGTGTTCGTAGAGAAGGTTTAATTGCCAATGGCGGTAGTGGCAGCGGGGCATTTTCACTGGACTGGGACAATAAATGGATAGGTGAAGCAAAACAATATGATGGCTATTGGGTTGCTGAAATGGCGATACCTTTCAAAACTCTCCGCTATTCCGAAGGTCAGGAAAGCTGGTATATTAATTTTTACCGAGTTGACAGCGAATATGCTGAGCGATCTACGTGGAGTCCCATTCAGCGTAACTTTTCGATTGTTAATATGGCCACTCACCGGGTTATGGAGTGGGATAAACCTACTGAGAAACCCGGTGTCAATGTTTCTGTCATCCCTTACATCGCCGCCAATAGCGCCCGAAATTTTATTGAAGAGGGCCAGGATGAAGACAAGCTGGACTTTGGAGCAGACCTAAAGTATGCCGTTACACCTGGCCTGAACCTGGACGTGACGATCAACCCTGATTTCTCACAGGTTGAAGTTGATCAGCAGGTCACTAACCTTGATCGGTTTGAAATATTCTTTCCGGAGCGGAGGCAATTTTTTTTAGAGAATGCCGACCTTTTTTCAAACTTTGGAAATGGGGGCACCCGACCATTCTTTACCAGAAGGATAGGAGTGGCACAGGATACTGCTACGGGGCAAAATATTCAAAACAGCATACCGGTAGGTTTACGGTTGAGCGGAAAGGTAAACGACGCCCTACGGATTGGTGTCCTGTCCATGCAAGCCGCAGATGACGATGCTAATGGACTTCCTTCTTATAATTTTTCAGTCCTTACGGCGCAGCAAAAGGTATTTGCCAGATCAAGTATCAATTTTTTAGTGGTGAACAAGCAGACTTTTGAGTCGACCAACGAATATGATGCAACTAACTTTAAGGAATATAATCGTACAGTTGGCGCTGACTTTAACCTGGCAACGGCAGATAATCTTTGGAACGGAAAGGTTTTCTATCACCGTTCAATGGAAGAATCAGAAGTCAACGAAGCATTCGCCACAGGTCTAAGTCTTAACTACAGCAATTATAACCTCTCGGTTGATGTGTTTTCCCAAATAGTAGGAGAGGGATATAATCCGGAAGCAGGTTTTGTAAGACGTACAGATATCCGTCAATTGGCCTCTACCACGCGTTATAGCTTCTTCCCTGAGAAGGGGAAGATACAAAGTCACGGTCCCGGATTTGATTTTGACATGGTTGGCAATAGTACTTATGGCTTCCTCGACTGGGATATTAACCTTCTTTATGACATTCGTTTTAGAAATACCGCCAGGTTCAGCATGCGATTAAGAAGACAATATACCTACTTGTTTGATCCTTTTGATCCTACGCGATCAGATGGTGTCGAATTACCGGCAGATTCCGAATATTTTAATTATCAGTTCATAGCAAGTACATTCGGCAAAACCAAACATACATTTTAGTAAATCCAAACGTACATAAACCGAATGGCTCAAGCAAACGAAAACAGGGGCTATCTAAACCCCTGTTAAACCTGTTTTAAACACGCTTTAAAACCTATCTAAAATTAGCCCTTAGTAAGGCTTTATCTAACTCTAAAAGGTAAGGCATAAATCGTGATCTCCAATTTACCGTACCCTCGAACTGGACGCTACCGCCCACCTCATCCTGGGACGCCGGTCCCATATCAAAATCAAGAGGTATACCGGCCAGCTCATCATCAAGTGGAGCCCAAGACCTAAAGTCCTCAAAAATGAATGCTATACACCAATCATTCGCACTTGAGACAACATCATTCCAAAACGGTAAATTCGCATCTACCGAGTAGTGGCTCATTGGTATAGAATAACTCCAGCTACTAAACTGATCTACCTTAAATGCCTTAGCAGGTTTCTTATTAGCAGTCGGCTTAGCCCAGTTACCAGCAAGGCCTTTTAATACCTTTACATCACCAGCTGTGATAGCATTATCAAGACTGGCCTGATCAACGATAGTTTCAATATTAAAACCTACCTTAAAAAGAAGGCCAGCCACAATTCTACCATACTCCTCTAAGCAATCCGACTCTGCGACAAAATCACCTAGAACTGTGTTACATGGATCATATTTAATTAATGCCATAGTTCAAAAATTTATAGTTAAAAAATTCATTTCAATTACTTACAATTGTCTTAACATCTCTATCGCGCAGATACCCCCAAATCTTTCACCAGTTTCAGCTGCCCCTACACCTCCAATTTCAAAATAGATATTCCCGGCGACAGGGGCTACATTAGCTACTTCCACTACCGTGGCTGTCGGGCCTTGAGGGTGAACTAAGTTTGAGTAAACCACTACACCATTTATCTTGATTTCTATACTTGTGTCAGTGGTTCTATCGATGTTGACAGGAATTCTAAACTTATACAGGTCGGAATCATTATAATCATCCACATCAATACGCCCGTTAAATCGGTCGTACCAACCGTTTTCCCATACCTCAACAGGAAACCCCTGTAAATCACTTGGCACCACATAAGTAACATTGGGTGTGCTTGAAAAGTCCTCCGTTACGTCAAAGGTTAGGCCAAAGGCACTAATAGCCGGATCGGAAGCTTGAGGAATGTTCTCATTAACATTGATGTAATCAGGATATACCGATTCATTGACCTGTGGTCGGCTAGCCCGGCCTAAATTAAATACACCGATTAATTCATCACCACCACCCTCATTCACATCGTTAATGTTGATAGTAAATGGTATAGGGGGAGAACTGCCAAAGCTATTTGTGGCCGTAATGAATATTGAATAGCTTGACTTGGTTTCGAAATCATATACTTCGCTGGCTCTAAATTCATCACCGTTATTATTGAAACTTGCTCCATCCGTACCTGAAATAGCGAAGGTCTTAGGATCGTCCCCATCAGCTGACAGTAAACCAATAACAGCATTGATACTGTTATTTTCATCAATGTTATTGACAGATAAGAATACATTGCTAGGCGCTACGCCTTCTGCTATATCATTGATATCAATATCAAAAGTCTGGCTTATGGTACCTTCTGAGTTGGTGGCCGTTACTTCAACCTGAACCTGCTTTACAGCGCCCATGGTTTCATAGTCCTGCGCTACATCCAAATTCAGTTGATTACTACCTTGGAGGCTAAACAGGTTATTGTTTACGGTTATAGAAAGTACTGGAGTAGGACTTCCTTGTACTGTCAAATTACCTACCAAACCTGTGGTTTCCTCGTTGATACTGGTGTTATCTAATTGTAGATTACTAGGCGCTGCCGGTGGCGGAGCTGTACCCTCTAGGAACTCATACCAGGTGTCAGGAGCTTGCCAAGGGAAGTAGTCGCCTACAAGGGCGCTGATTTGCCCGGTTACTTGAGGTTTATCTCGACCAGAATTATCATAGGTTTCCTGCCAGGCGCTATGCCCTAAGCCCGCATAGAGAGTATACCGGTGGTTGTCAAAGTTCTGGCCACCAAATGCCTGTACTATACCCTCGTAATAGTTTAAGGTAGCCCCATAGCCGACGGTTACATCGGCATCACCATGATGCCACCATGTACGTACATTACCAGCCACGAAATTATTGTACTGTGTGGATGCACCATTTCCTGTAAGCGCGGCACCGAAAGTAACGGTTTCTAGTTTGGCTAGGGTTGCCGAATAGTTTAAGGCTAAATTATCAAATCCTGCCCCTGAAGCGCTGACGCATGCCCCATGAATTTTAGTAATCTTTCCTGCATATCTTTGCTCAACCCATTCAATCCAGTCATGTAACCGGTTTGCTCCAAAATAGCCATTGAAGCTTTGAGGAAAAACTGCCACATAACCGATATCATTTCCGTTGTTTAAGTAATTCAACAGGGCATGATCCAATAGACCGGCTAAATCAGAGTCTCCATTCCCCGCTTCACCTAGTCCATGATGCCAGGTAATCAGCTGCCAATCATTTCTGGTGTCAAAGTCCTCCGGGAGGTATTCAATGTATCCCCTCGGGTTATTGGTAGAGCCGTTGCTTTCACTGTTGATAGGCACCTGACGGATGGACGATGGTGTAGCTCCTTCAACCACATCGGTAATATTGATAGTAAAAGCAATTGGGCTGGAAGTACCACCTGCATTAGTGGCAGATATTGTTATAGAATAGCTCGATTTCGTTTCGAAGTCGAAGGCAATTGATGCGCGTAGCTGGTTATTGTTGATATTGATGCTAGCTGCATCTGTGCCTCCTAGGTTATAACTGGTAATATTCGCACCATCGCTGCTTAGTATGCCAATAACCTGGTTGACGGCATTGTTTTCGGCTATGGTATTAACGTCAAGATATACGGTAGTTGGTGCGGCCACTACCAAAGCACCTTCAAACGCACCTGCATCATAAATTGTATTAATCGGTCTGGCAGTACCTGCATAATCCACAGTGATGTTATAACTGGTTAGGTCTATGCCTACATCACGGGCGGGTGAGCCTGGACCTAGGTTATAGTCATCATTTGCAGCATCCACAAAAAATAGATTTGCCACGGTATCATAGACATTTCCCTGCTCATCGAGGGTAAGGCCTGCATTGGCTATCGATACATTGTCAATTCCGGGTTCACATATGATGTTGTTCAGCACTCGCTTATTATCAATATCAGTTCCATTGATTCTGAAACCATATTGAGCCGGGCGGATAATCGTGTTCGCGGCCAGTGTATAACCTGGCCTGGTAATAGCGCCGGATTCATAGCCAGGATAATCCGCTTCAATAGAATTATCGTTAATGAACATGCCGTACTCACCGGCATCTATGATTATATTGTGATGAATTTTGTTATCTGCACCTCCAAAACAGTCTATGCCATTGCCGGTGCCTGTTTTTATAAAATTATTGTAGCACTCACCCGTACTTTCATTGGCAATAGCAATTCCTTTATTCTGACCTGATTGGTTTTCTAAACCATAATTAGTGATCTGGTTACGGTATATCTTATGGCCCGGACACCTTGAGGCCTGTATGCCGTCCCAACCTAAGTTATTAAGTACGTTATCATAAATTTCTAAGCCGGTAATAAGATGAGGGAGCCTTATTTGTCCTGCATGAGATGCGGGTGGCGATGTGGTACCAATATACATGCCTTCTCCTCCTGTATTTTCAATGACGTTGTGATGGATTTTTAACCCCGTCATTTCAAAATTTTCGCGCCAGGTTGAGGGATCACTGCTTAGATCATCTCCTTTAAGAAACAGACCAGCAAAGCCCGTATCGTGTACTCTGCAATACGCTATTTCCGCACCGCTAGGCTTGCCAGATATACCTGCACTACCACCTATTTGATCATCGGGTTGAAAGTCAAAGCCTTGTGGATCGGTAGAGCCTATACCCAGGATTAAAACATGATCCGTTTCTATGTTTAAACCATAGTTGCTTCCGTTGAAATCTGCAACACCGGCAGCATCATTAATGATGCGTATGGGTTGGGCAGCTGTACCTACGGAATTAATAATGCGTAATGACAAGTAGTTGCCCGCAGGTACAATAATGGTATCACCTGCAACTATACCAGGAATACCAGCAATGTCGATGACTACATTTTGATTCTCGGTTAGCGATAATGTATGACTTGTACCGCCTGCGGTGAAATCTATGAGCTGCATGAATTTGTTTCGCAGCAAGTACTTGTGCAAAGAATATGGGTTGGACCCGGCATCGTTAAAGCTGCTGACCAAGTCACTTTCGCTGTATAGCGTACCGCTTGCTCCTAATTGCGAACGTATTTCTACTACTATTTCCGCATTTACCGGAGTGGTAGGGCTAAAAGTGATACGGTTGCCCCCTGTAACGGTAAACGTACCGGGTATGGTGGCTCCGTTAGTTATGTCATATACCTCAAGTCCAAAATCACCTGTTCCCTGTACTGTTCCTTCAATGCCGTTTAAAGGAATGATCAGATCACCGTTAAGCACGGTTAGGCTTTGGCTAAGCTCAAATGGCGCGTAACTACCATATAGTTTTTTGTAGATGGATTGCGCAAATAGAACCGCTGAGTTTCTTGATCCATGATTGGTCAAATGAACGTTATCACCGGTATACTCTACAGTATATCGAGGGTGTGAGATAATAACGTCAGGATCAACATTAGCCACATCCAGCGATTGTATTGAGTAATCCGGATCACCTGCCTCACGCTGCTGATCGATAAATACTTTAATGCTTTCTTGGCTGGTGTAAGGAGCTACATCCGTTCTGAAGTCGTTGATCAAGGTTTGTAGCTGAGTACCGTAAGGGTTTGCTCCGGCACCTCCATGATACCATAGCATATGGCATTCATAGGATTTCCCCTCACTAGCCGCTATTTCGCTCACGCGTTCTACCGCAGAGATGGATCTTTCGTAAGCTCCACTAGTGCCTCCTTTGCTTAAATCCGCAATAGTCTGACTGTTCTGCGAGTGGTTGGAAACCACAATGGTAAGGTTAGGATCATTGGCCCAGGTCATGATCTGTTGTGCCATAGCCGTAGCTATGGTTTCCGCTCTGGTAGCGTTTACATCATATTCCTGAAGCGGTACCAAGTCACTGTTCGCAAAATTGGTATAGAAATTTGTTCGACCGTTTACTTCAGGGCCAAGGGCAAACACATTGGGCATTGTGGCTGTGCTCAGCGCCGGGGTAGATAAATAGCCATCGGCTTGAGATTGGCCGCGGATAAGCAGGTGAACAAGCCTGGGCCGTTTGAAACGATAATGATCTACTACTGCACCCATGTTCTATTGCTGTTCATATTCAAGATCAAACTGGATGCCTTTACCTGCATTGGTTGATCCAACAGTTTCTACATAAAAAGTAACTAGGCCACCAGCACTTACATCTATTGATGGGCCTGTTAAAGTTCCGGGGCTAGATTGAATGCCGCCATCTGGAATAGTAGGCTTAGTGCTAAAAATAGATGTGCCATCAACTCGTATATCTATAGTTATAGCTGCACCTGTTGGCGCTTCTAAAACACTCGAAATTTGGCTAAATATGGTAACATCATTATGGGGCCTCCAATAGGTGACCAGTGTAGTTGTGGACGCTGTTAGGTCTGAAATTAAATCTGATCCGGCGAGAACGTGCCTACGCCTTTTATTGGACTCAGTAAGGTTGTATAACTTGTTTAAGTTGTCGCCTGCCGTAGGAACCCCGGCTAACAATGCGGTAAACCTTGAGTCTAATACAGTATCTACATAAGCCCTCTGCACATAATCAAGTAGTTGAACGTTTGCGCTATAATCGGCATAGCCTTGCAAACCTCTTGAAAAGGCATCATCCCTTACAATAATACCCGTATCATCAACTCTTAGCGTTTTTAAGCCATTGATTACATTAGACAATCTAACGAAATCATTTTCCATGTTGATGTCAGAATTGCCTAGTCTAGCTATGAAAGCAACAGACACATTCAAATCAAGCCTTGAAAACCTGCTACCCAATTCCCCTATGTTAAAAACTCTAGCACCGTCCGCATCAGGTCTTATGCTATATGAGCCTTCATCAACTGTTCTTTTTAATCTTGAATCCAACTCAGCTTGGAGCCCTGAAACATTGGCTATCCCTAAAGAACTTAAATCGTTGCGGTTCTGCTTGATATAATCGACTACCTCTTGAAGCTCATCCAAGGTAGTATCATCAGACTGGAGCAAGGTCTGTATGGCTAAAATATCGGACACTACACCTGCCAGCTGTGCATCCGTATAGGTGTTACTTGAGGCTTCCGTAGAATCAAACTCCGCCTGTAATCCCACCACAATCGCCGCAAGCTTGGCATAGGTATCTATATCCGCCTGCGATAAGCCTCCACCGCCACCAGAACCGCCCAGCAAATCCCATTTATCAGGCTCCCATGTGTTAGACTGGTAAGGCCTGGATGTACTTGCCTTCAGCCGGTAAATTCCCAAACTACGTTCTACCATACTAAATTCTGCCCGGTAGACCTTGTTGGTCCATGGGGGTATTACTACCTCATTGGCCAGCTCTACATCTTCCCAGTCTGGATTAGATACGGACGGGGTAGAGTTTCCATCCACAGGGTTTATCCATTTCCAGGTTTTACCATTATACTCACGTATCTGACCATCAGTGTAAGTGGCGTCCGGGTCCCACAGAAACCCATCAATAGAGCCTGTTTTAATTTGGCCAACAGTAATCTTTTTATCCTTACCTGTTGATATTTCCTTTACTATCACATAATCCAGTGGATTTAAACTATCTAAAGTCTCTAATTGGTCAATGGAAGTTACTTTTAAACTCATGGCGTTACTTCTAAAAGGTAATTATTAAGTCCTAGTATGGTTTGTGGCACGTCTACATCCTGTGCCGTGTCGTCACTGTTATAGGCGTCCGTTTCGGTACGTCTCAAACGTGTTTCTGCATTGCAAAGCGGGTCCCCTGGGAAGTATTCTATTTCCAGCTCCTCAGTTTTAACGTAGGCTACATCATTGAAGTAGACCTGGTCATGTGCCAGTATCTTGCTAAGCTGCATAGCAAAGTAGGGCGGTATATTATCCAGTACAAGCTCTGGGTTATCGGTTACGTATTCCTCCAGCTTTATGGCATTCCTGCGGCTGTCTTCTGCTACTGTGCGCTCACCTCCAGGAGTTGGCCGACCAAAAAAGCAGGGTAACAGCATACTAAACTCTATACCCGTATCGTATGAAATTTGAAACTTGTTTTCAATGTTCTTCCATCGCAGCACTTGCACATTAGGGTGAGAGGTCGCTAAGTATATGGGCTCACTTGGGGCTCTATAATCACCATATCTTTCGTCTGACCCAGTCAGCTCAAGGTAATAAAAGCCATTATTGTAATTACCCCAGTTGATAACCACCTCGTACGTATCATAGATTTCAAGATCATAAATAGCAATAAGCGAACCTTGCAAAACCGTACCGGCAGTAACAAGTGTCTCAAGCTCTATTATCATTACCTCAAAACCTTCAGCAGGCCCGGTACCAGGCAGCAAATCAATAATGGTATAGTCGCCGTCTACATCTGCACTGAAACCTGACAGGGTAATAGTCTGGTTTACCTGGGCAAACTCTGGCAGACCATCGTTAAAATAAAGCTGGCCAGTATCACCAAGTGAAGCAAAATAAACATCGTTTAAAGTGGCATTAAAGTCTGTATTATCCGTCTTCTTAACCGTGCTAATGGTATCTACCAGTGTGTCGTCATTGTCGTATACCTTCAGCTCATTAAGCCCGTAATTAGACTGAAACTGGATAGGCAGTACCATATTGCGGTTTATAGGCTGGTACCACTCGCACGGAATAACACCTGGTAGCTTGATGTCTTTAAACAACCGGTTATACTCTGTAGGTAGGTCGTTATTATCCACTACAAAGCGGTGAGGATTGACTAAGGGAATGTGAATAAATGGTGGGCGATATGCAAAAACCGTTATCCGGCGTGTGTCTAAACAACTACCGGCATCACGCACGGTTACATCATAACTTCCCGGGGCCAGCCCGCTAAATGAAGAAGCGGATTGAAAAGCTCCGTCATTCAATTGATATTCGATAGGCCCCTGGTTAGAGGTAGCTATTATATTAATATAACCGTCTTTAGCAAAAACGCCAGTTTCATTAATAACCGTTACATTCTCTATAAACAGGTCACAATCAGCGGAGCCCAGTATGATCTGCCTGGTATCTACACAGCTTACCTGGTCCTTATACCTAACCTTTACGGTGTATTCACCAGCCGGAGGCGATGTGCCAAGCAAGAAAACAGGGTCATCTTGCCACACTTCCATACCACCAGAGGTTAAAAACGCTGCATATTCCACAGCTTGCACCGCATTCTCAATAGTAACTATAGTGATGGTGTTTACCGTGCTTCGAATGTTTCCCAGCCTTAACTCACAGCGCACTGTTTCTGCCAAAATCACAAACGAGCTAGTGGCCACACACTGCTGGCCACCGGCGGTAGTATTGCGCAGGTAAGCCGTGTATTCTCCTGAGCTAAGCCCAACAAATAAGTTTGAAGTTTGATAATTAACACCGTCAATACTGTATTCCTGGGTACCATTGCCGTCACCGTCTATACTAGCCGTTCCGTCTGCGGTATCCTCATCCGTGGCGTTAGCTACAAGCACTGAGTTGATGACAGCATCACAGCCAAAAAATGTTGCACTTACGTAGGCATAGGGAAATACCGACTGCGTGAATACGGTATATTCAGTGTCTCCATCTATATGGCGGTATAGAAGACGCGGTGTAGGCCTGCCCTTGCTTACACAGCTTCCAAAGGGCAGGCCGTCATATATTTCATGGGCAATATCATCGTACCTAATTACGTAATTGGTATCATTCTCTGCCCGGCAATATTCTAATCTTATCAGCGCCATCTACAAGTTTGCTCTTAAGAGTGTAAAATCTATTTCCCTGGTTGATTGGTCAGGTACCAGCTCGAGTATGTAGCCCTTTTTGTGGTTCTTATCCGTTTCTGAAAAGGACACATAACCCGTAGGATTGGCATACAATGCCATACGCTGAAACCAATTAGGCTTATGTTTAAAACCATATTCCTCTGGTCGCCATAGTGCACGTTCTAACATAGAGGCAGGTATAGGGTCAGACTCTGCAAGCGGCGCAGCCTCCCCGGCCAGCTGAGTAACCAATGTGCTGTTACCCTCAGAGAACGCCAGGTTAATACTGCCATTCAATAAATAGAGTGAGGCCGCTATTTGAGCCCCGTTTCTTAGAATATTGCGGGCTACGCTTATCTTGGCATTATATACCGTGCCAGGGTCTATTACGCCTGTAAGGGTAGTAAAATCCTCGTCACGATCTACTATAAAACCGCCGCCGGATCGCCTAAGCTGAATTACAAATATTTCATTGTCATTATCATTATCACGGGTACTGGCCTCTTGATACCTGTCACGTTTAGTAAATTCCAGCGTATAGCCACTACCTATATCCGGGCTTACCAGGCTCAGCTCTTTCTTAAGCTGCGTAACAGGCAATACACGATCTTGCCTTGTGTTAAACTCATCCAGGTTGTTAAACTCTTCATTGGCCCACTTTTTATAACCACAGTCTAACTCATTATAAATGTAATCTGTAGCTACTTTTTTGGTGATGCCTTCTACCCAGTTTAACCTTACAATCTCCTCATTTTTGTAGAAATGACCCAATGGCTCCATACGGATCACCTCATAGTTATTAACCACTTCGAGCCCGGCACCTACACCGTCTATAGCCTGGGCACTGGCATAGGCACCTGACCAGCTTTGATGTGGTTCGTTATCCTCTATTGGAAAGCCACGTAACAATTTGCCATTTGTACGGCTTCTTAAAGCCCCTGGCCCGTCTTGCCCGTAGGCTACTGGCTCACTGTCTTGGCGGCCGTAGTAATCACTGCGGAAGGCGTCCGGTTGGTCTGTGATGCTTTGGCAAATACGACTGTACATTTCATGGGGAAGGATAAGCGGAGCGGTTGTGTCCACTGAGGTGGTAAGTGCCTCTACATTAAAATAACCAGACGTGATTTCACCCGCATATTGTGCAGGGCCATTACCTGCATCATCAAAGTTTATCCGCGATGCACAATACAAATAAATGTCATCCCCAGGTTCTAGATTTAGTATTTCATTTCTGGATATAGTAAAATTCTTTGTGAAGGTTACCAGCGGCAGGTCAGTACTTGTTGAATCATAATCATTAGGACCTAGATTTAACGAAAGTATATTTGTAAGATCGTTTTTAGAGCCCCACAAAAAATCGAATTGTTGATTAGCTAATGGATTGTCAAAAGTGTCAATCGTCACCGAAAGACTTAATTCTATATTAAAATCGAAGCTGTAAGAGCCACCTTCAATTATGGGAAACAGGTAGCCATTTAAAGCTACAATGTCAGATGAAAAAGAACTAAAAGCCCCATTATAACCATCTAACTCAACGATGTTAACATCAAAAAGGCCAATTTTTATATCCCTAAAAAATGCAGCACCAGAGTTATCTAAAAACCCCTCATCAAACATGTCTGAATCACCTTTAACAGCATTCACTACCTTTTTTATCGTTTTACTGGGTAGGTTAACCGTTACCGGTGAGTTATTGAAAGCAGGGAGTGCGGTACCGTCCTGGCTTACCTCACTGAATAGATTTACTTTAACATCACTGCGGTTTTTGAATTTTTGTAAAAAGCCGGTATTCTCAACATTGCAGGTAGCGTAAAGGCGGCTCACTTCCAGAGTAGTAAGGTTGATTCGCCCGCGATAGTCTAACACCATTTGGCGAAGTGTAGGGTCGTACACCTTTACAATCAAGATGATCTCAGCCTCAATCCAGTAGCGTTCATAAAGAGTATGAATAATAGCCTTGCCATCCTTCACAAACTTAAGTTTGGGCGTATACTCAAAAAATACACCGTGTAGCTTAGGGTCACGTTTTAGGCTTTTACCCAGACTATCCCAGCCTGCGGGATCAGTGATCCGTATCGGTTTTTTAAGGTCTTTATGGTAGAGATAAAAGTTATACATCCATCCTATACCTATTATTTACAAATTGGGTATACTGCTGTTGTTCGCGTATGTGAAGGCTGAACCCGTTTTTATCCACATTAATGCTATGTGTAGGCTTATTATTGAGCTTGCGCAGTAGCGCATTCGTTTCGCTCATATCGGTAGCTACTACTGCCGGGGGTAGCATAAGGTCGCCACGAAACTGGCTAGGTATGTTTAGGTCTACCAAAGGGCGTAGCTTATGCATGTCAAATCCCTTATCCTCTATCATAGGCTTAAGCAACCATGCAAATTTCTCTGTTACCTCAGCGGGCACTACGGACTCGCCACGACTCAAATTAGCTGGTATGCTATCACTTTTTGTGGTTCCTGGACCTTCAAGGTTGAATACACCATCTTTAAATCCTGGGTTAGCGCCACTTACCACAGCGGCCTGTGCAGCTCCTGTAGCTATGGCAAATGCTGAAAAAGGTAAACCGAATGTAAGCGGGCTTTGACTTATAGCCTTTACCACCGCCTCAGCAGTATCTACCGCTATACCAAACAGGGCCAGGTTACGCTCACGATTAGCCCTTTGTATTCTCAATCGCCTTTCTTCCTCGTCAAAGCGTTTGTTAAGCTCTCGCTTTTCTTCCTGCTTTCTACGTTCCAGTAGTTCCTCTGCGGTCAGGAACTCCTCACTTGTCTGATACCTCGACTCCAGGTTTTCAAGCTCTTTTGCCCTTTGTTCATTCAGCTGCGATATCCGACTATCTATACTACTAAGCTGAGCCTGGTTAAAAGAATCGAGCAGATCGTTAGCAAAATCAAAGCCAGCCTGGCGCACATCGCGGAGAAAATCCTGGTAGCGCTGCTCGTCCTCTTTCATTTTTTTGAGGCGTTCCTTATTGGCTTTCTCCAACTTTTTGTAGTTCCTTAATTGACGTTCAGTAAGCTTATCAAACTCTTTAAGCTGCTCGTCTACTATCTCCTTTTGATCAGGCAGAAAGTCCTTACCAAAAGCTTTGTTTATAGCATCAAAAAGTGGGTCGTAAGCCTTGGTAATCTTATCCAAGGTTTCGGGTATGTTCGTATCCTTTACTACCTTGCCCAGTTCCTTAAGGCGGTTGATCTCGGCCTCTAATAGCTGTATCTGGCGGTTATACTTGGCCAGTGTTTCTTCATCAAGGGCAGCATCACGGCTGGCCTTGAGTTTCTTAAGTTCTTTATCCAGTTTTTTAAGTAGTGGCAACTCTACCGCTGCCTGGTCGGTATTAAATACTTTTAAAAACTGCTTAAAGGATTGTTCTGCAATGGCAAGATTGCTATTAGTAAGATTTAGCTCCAGCTGATAGTCTTTTAGGATCAGTTGAGCCGTTTCTACGGACACCCCCGCCTTTTCAGCAGCTGCCGCAAACTCCTCTGTGTTCTTGGCCACACTGGCGTCCTTATAAAGTTGCTCAAGCTGCTTAAGCTCTCTACGGTACTTCTGTACCTCTTGTACCACCGTATTAATAGCCTCGGCCTGTTCATCACGTGTAAGCTTATTAAAACGCTCTATTTCCTTCTGTACCTCTTCATTTACGTAGTTCCTGAAGGGGTCAGCGTTGGCCACCTCTATAAACTCAGCCAGCACTTGAGTAAGTTGGCCAAACTTGGTAATGAAGAAATCCAGTACACCGCCATTGCTTTCTCCAAAAGCTGCCATTAGGCGCTCCGCAGAGTCTGCCGCGTTGGAGAGCTTACCACCCAGGGTTTCACTCACTACCGCCATAGAGCCGCTTATACCTTCCAGCTCACCCAGGCTAAGGATGTAATCCCTGATCGCCTTTTCAGTAAACTCAACCTGAGTTTTTACGCCTTTAAAGGCAAACTCAACCTGCTCACCCTGCTTACTGGCTCGAATGCCGAATTCCTTAAGCCGCTCAAACTCGCCCGTTTGCGCGTCCAGTATAGCCTCTACGAGCTGGTCAAAATTCTTACCCATAGCACTGGTGAGGTCACCTATTTTCACTAGCTCCTCGCGCGTGGGTACAAATCCACGGTTAGCCAGTTTTATAAAGGCGGCTGTAATCTGGCTTACCTGAAAAGGGGTTTTACTGGCAAACTCCAGTATGGTGGCAAAGGCTTTGGTACCGGCGCCCTCAGAGCCTAGCGTATTATTAAGCAAGGCCCGCAGCTTCTGAAACTCCGCGGTTACCTTAGTGATCTCTGTAATAAACTGTTTTACTTGCTGTACAGCAAAGAAGCCTACCGCAGTTTTAGCAAGCTTATCAAGTGTAGAGTTCGTGTTAACCAAGGACTGGTTAAGGGCATTTACATTCTTGGCACCAGAGGTACCAGTAGAGCGAACCTGTTTTTCTAGCTTGGCAATGTCCTTTTCAGCCATTCCCGCTTCCTTACCGGTTTTACGCAAGGCTGCTATAAGGCTGTCTATGTCCCTATCATCAACTTTCGCCCTTACCGGTATATCTGCGCTCATTGTTTGTTTTTGTGTCTCCTGTTTAGCCAGCTATAAAAGTCTTCAGCTGTCTTTCGTTTTATCTGGTCCGGGTTCTCGCCGGGTTTGCAGTACGCCTCTAAGAGGCTTTCAAATCGGTCTCGGTTTGCCTCGCGCGTACGTCTGAAAGTATGTGCCGAAACGCGTTTACTTTTACCATGCTGTCGTTTAAATAGCGGCTTATATCTTCCGGTAATGCTTCGCCAGAAATGCTCAAAGTCGTCTCTAACAGATGGCGCAAAAAAAAACTCTTATCCTTTATGCTTTTGAACTTGCGTATTTTGGCTTCGTTGTAATCGAGGTCATAACAGCTTATATCTTCCTCACTATCGAAATACCGCAGACTGGCAATATTGTAAAGCACCTCTACAGGCGTGCAGTTGGCTATGGTATCGCCCATCATGTAGGCCAGGGTGCCTATAGTGCTGGCATCGCTATCATTGTTAGCTTTTTTAATAGCCTCTATGTACTCCAGCAGCTGCTCGCGGCTCATTCCCATTTGCGTTTCCTCGCGAAAGTCCAGGTAATGCACGAACCGGTTTATAGGCATATCGGCTTGTTGCACAAACTCATAGTATTGCAACCCCTCTATAATCAGGTTGGGCACAGGCTTGATCAGCTTTTTGTTTACACTATCCAGGCGCTTAGGCTGATAGGTAAGGCGGGTAAGCGATGATATGAGTAATAACAATAGCCGCCTCATCTCCTACGTTTAATGAAAAAGATGATTACAAGTGCCAGCAGCACATAGCGCGCCAGTATGGTATATTGGTCCCACAACCAGCGAAATTTACCTTTAATGCCTCTGTAGCGTTTACCTGGGTTGGGTTCCTTCCCTGGGCACTCTACTTCTACCTCCTTAACTATTTCTATGGGCACCTCTTTAACTACCTCTATAGTATCAGGCAGGCATATAGCCTCGGCGGTGAGTTGGTTGTTATATTGGTCCTTCCAAAACTTGATTTGTGCTCGCCCGTTCTCACTTATGATCTTAGCGGTATCCTTTACTGATGCTGCCAGAAGGCTGTCAATATTGAAGCTTTCCCGCACCGTGTCCGGGGGCGTAATAACAGTAACCGGCACCGCTACCGTATCACGTACGGTAACGGTAACCGGCACCTGGCGGACGGAGCAAGAAAGGAAGAAAAAGGATGCTATTACTACCACAGCCGCAGTTTTACCGCTACCGCGTAGCCTGGGGTCTTTAATGCCAAGTAAACCAAGGCCAAGCGCTATGAGTCCGATAACCTCTGTAATAGACGGCATGGGCTGGTATAACTGGTAAATCCCAGCCCCGATTACTAAAAGGCCTATTATCGACGTAAACCAGCCTTTGATAATGTTTTGAAAATTGAATCTATCCATAACGTAGTGGGTTTATGGGTTGTAAATATTTTTCTCTGGTACCCCTAGTGTTCGTAGCCACTCTGGTACGTTCCAGCCAGGGCAAAAAGGTTTTTTTGCGTCAAATTGGTAGTGCCCACCCCACTTTATGTTAGGATGTTGCACTATACTTTGGCGTATATAATTGGCCAAGGCTAACCGCTGGGCAGCGGTACGTGTGTCTTTATAATTTCCGTCCGCATCGAGGCCACCAGGTAATACTACATGACGGGCACGTGAGTTGATGCCGCGCACACCGTTAGTGATCTCCCACGGTTCGACAATGTCATTATCATTGTAGGGCACCAGGTTGGTAACCTTTCCATTAAAATGGATGATATCAGAATAGCCTACTTGCTTCCACCCTCGGCCTTGTGGCTTAGGGCTAGTGTGCCACTCCCGTATATCCTGGGCGCTTACCTCGCGGCCCTGGGGAGTGGCCGCTGTGTGTATTACCCCGTATTCTAGTTGCTTGCTCATCCTTATATCTTGCGTTTAATCCACTTAAAAAACTCTGTAACCAGAAACCCGGTAATAGCCCCACATGCTGCCAGAATAATGGTTTCCTGTAAAGCATGGCTTTCAATCAATGACCTTAAAATGGCAAGGAATCCGCCGGTACTTGTGCCTACTTTGTTTTGGGTGTCGAAATAGAGCATATAGCGCATGTTAGGGGTTTAATGAAGGGGCGACCGCATTGCCGCCCCTCTCTGGTTTATATGCCCGGCCTAAATCCGGGCTCGCTTCTGTCTGGGTGTGTTATCAATCCATCACCTTAGCACCGTGGCCCCTGGGGTAAACCAGCGTTGGCCACTCGTTCGCTAAGGATGCTTACGTTTTAGCGGCCTCTATCTTGGCCAGCAAATCAGTTTTATTGTCGTCGCCTTCGAAAGCGATTTCATTAGCAGTCATGTACTCCTTAAGCTGGTCGTTAGTCCACTTGCCAGTGGGTACGTTAGGGTCCGGTTTTCCTGCTACATCTTCACGGGTAATAGTGAATACCTCACCCTTTACAATCTCACGGTTATGCGTCTCTGCCAGACCTTCGCGGTTCTCAGGGTAGAGGTGACCGTCTTGGCAAGCGTACACGCACTGAGCTTTAGGGTTCTTCTTAAAGTAAGGAGCGGCTGCCTGGGCCAGCTCCTTTTTAGATTTAAGCTTACGATCCATGCTCTTGCACTATAGTTACTACACCGTTTGCTCTCCTCAATCTTCCGCCAGAGCGGATTAAAGCAGAGTATACATCCCCGTAGTACTCTGGCTTGCCTAGGTCCTCGAATAGTGTGACATCTCCAAGCGCACGTTCTACAGAGTTTTTATGCCAGCATAATGCAGCTGCATTATCAGTAGCAGCGCTTACTGTGCCAGGGTCTTTAACCACCGGGGTACCAGCATTGTCAAAGGTTAGTACACTGGATCGTTCCATGATACTAAAGCCATATAGCTTTGTAATTACACCGGCTTTCATATCCAATTCAAGCGAGCTATCACGCTTTTTCAAATCTTCATCATCTGATAGCTGGTCCATCATTTCAGAGTCTAGCAAGGCATACCTGCCTTCCTGGGGTACATTGGCCTTATTCATGACTTTGCGAGCCCTTTTTAAATCTTCCTTGGTGAAAATCTTCCTTGTACCGGTAGCACCGTCAAGTGTAGCCTGCGCATCAGCCCCGGATGTCCTTAACAACGTAGCCACATCAGCAGAACCACCTACTGAATTTACCCAATCTCTAAGCATCCACTCAGCAGCATCTTCCACGAGTGTATCGACATGCTCGCCTATCACGCTGTCCATTTTTGAGTAACTAAGCTCATGTTTATCTGCATCCGGTATTAATGTGGGATCAGATGTGAACTCTGCAATACTATAGGTAATATCAGTATCAGTTCGTTTGGTGATGTTTGCTGGTAAAGAAGTCCGGTTTTTCTCCACATTAGGTTTAGCACCAGGTACAGGTATATGAACAACCTTACCATTGTAAACAAACTGGTCTGCGTTAAAAGCGTGCTTAATAAACTCGTTGGCCTTCCAATACTTAGTAATGATGTAATCGGTCCAAAGTTCTTTTTGAACCGCCATAAATGCATGGGTAGTAGCATCAGCTTTCACAAATGGAGTGAGTACAAGCCCGGTGCAAAAAATAGCCACAGAGGGTACTACCGGGCTAATGGCGTAAGATTCGCCAATAGCAACCCCCAAAAACAGGGAGATAAACAGATTAAAAAATAGGTTTTTTAGTTTCATTTTATGCGTTTTAAATGGATGTTAATTGACTTAAAAAAGTGAGATAATCCGGCGATATTGAAAGTCTAGGCCTCTACTGGCTCCTTATTCCACTTCGCTTTATAAAGCTCTTTATATCGGTCAGGGCTATGTAGCTTTATGCTTTCCAGCGTACCGTTTTGAAAGGCTTTATCCCATTCGTCCTTTAGCTCGGTCTGGTCTCCACTGTTTGCATTACCTCCAGAGTTCAACTGCTGGCTAATAGGCTGGTGGCCTTTCATGCCGTCAAAGATTTTCTTTACACTCTCATAACCTTCCTCACTAGCGCTGGCTAAGGCCAGGTACTGGTCTTTTTGACCTGCTACTATCTTTTGAGCGGTAAGCGCAGCCTCTACCAGGGCCGTGGCTTTGTCTTTGTGCGCTTGCTCTTTCTGGGTTTTGAGCATCCCTTCGAGTTCCGTCTTTTTTGAGGTGAGTTCTGCTATCTCCTTATCCTTATCAGAGATTGAGGTCTGAAGCTTTGAAACAATAGCTTCAATAGCAGAATTAATTTGCGCCTCATCCGCACCCTCGGCCAGGTTTATACCGCTGAGCTGGGCATGCTTATTGATACCGGCAATTAAAAATTTCATAGTCGTATCGGGTTTATTTAAAAGAAAAAGTTTGTCTAAATCCTGGGGATTGCTGTCTGATAGGCCTATAGAGACCGTTACCTCTTTACCATAAAGCTTAACTGCGTTACCATTCCCTGGCACATCAGCTATGCTGCCCTCCTTAAGCACCGACTTAGTAATAGTGGGCAGCACCTGGCCTTTCTTCATTAGCTTAGGGTCTTCGCTGTATTCGGTAAGGTCTAGCCCGGAGCTAGCAGCGTTTAAAATGCCCTTATCCACCTTGCTAGCCACCTTCATGGCAAATTTGTCATCTTCGTCAAAAACAGCATCAGCCAGCAGTTGGCCGTCTTTCTTTCGGATGTTTTCCCAGCGACCAATAGGTAGTATGGTACCGTCCTTACCTTTGCCCTCAAATGCACGGATATGTCCGTAAAGCATAATTGGGTTTTTCTTAAAACGGGTTAGGTCTATACCATCAGTGAGAATTCTAAACCCGAAATCATTCACGGATTCGTCAGAAAGGATAAAGGTGTTCTTAGCCATAGATTACTAAATCAGTTAGCACAAATAAAAGCGGCCTTATCTCCAATAAAAACAGCAAAAAAACCAGATGCTATAAAATTTAGTCATCAGTACTAAAAATAATAGCATCTGGTTTTTTACTCCTTTCGTTGCCCTACCCTAATGGTCACATTTGTACCATACAGCTACCATTATGGCCAAGAACCAGGAAAAAGAAATAGCTTATTATCTCTATATAAGCACTGACCTTACCCAGAAAGAAATAGCTCTGAAAGCAGGGGTTACTCAAAAGACGTTAAGCGGTTGGATAAACAGGGAGCAGTGGGAAATACAGAAAGCAGCCAATACCGTTACCCGTAAGCAGCAGGTAGTAAACTACCTTATGCAGCTAAAGGACTTGAACGACGCCATTATGCAACGCCCTACCGGCGAGCGCCACGCTACTAATGCAGAGTCTGATAAAATATTCAAGATTACCAAGTCTATAGAGACCCTGGAGAAAAACGTAGGGCTAAGCGAGGTCATAGGCGTATGCGAAGAGCTTACGCGCTTTGCTATGGACATTAACCCGGACACCGGGCGGGTAATGATTGACCTGGTTAATGAGTTCGTACAGCACAAAGCCAAACAGATAACGGCATGAAGCAAACGAGCAAACAGGCGCTTAAGCGATGGGATGACCTGGTAAAGGGGCTTAAAAAGCAGACCCCGGTTGATCTAAACGAGCCCAAGGCGGCCCAACTCAAACGTAAAGAGCGACTGCTGAGGCGCTGGGATCAATTCATGTACTACTACTTTCCTAACTACTGCCGTGCACACTTTAGCAAATGGCACAAGCGGATGGCAGGAAAGATCATCAATGAGGGTAAAATATACCTCGTTCGCAAAATCCACCGCGACGGTGCCAAAACTACGTTTACCCAAATGCTGGTAATCTACCTGGCTGTAAGGGGTGATATTGAAAATCTCCTATGGGTAAGTAAAACTTATGATGCAGCTGAAGAAATGCTGAGACCAATACGGTTACAGTTTGAAGGGAACGACAGACTTAAACATGATTTTGGAGATCAGAAAACGTACGGAACTTGGAGCGATGGTAAGTTTGTATTAGCCAGTGGCATAAGCTTTAGAGCGCTGGGCAAAGGCCAGAGCCCCAGGGGTACCAAGGAAGAGGAGAAACGCCCGGACATTATCATATGCGACGACATTGATGATGATGAGGAAGTACTCAACGAGCAGCGCCTTAACAAAAGCTGGGACTGGATGACAGGCGCCCTGTATGGGTCGTTTAGCATCACAGGGAATAAGCGCTTTATCGTGCTCAATAACCGCATAGCTAAGGACTGCCTGGTAGAGCGCGCCAGCCAAAAGGCAGATAATACCGAAACCGTTAACCTGCTGGATAAAGAAGGTAAACCCAGCTGGCCAGAGCGTTTTAGCCTAGCGGACTGCCTGTACATGATAGAGAAAATGGGTACTCGCCTAAGTCAGCGTGAGTACTTCAATAATCCTATCATAGAAGGCAAGGTGTTTAAAGAGGAGTGGATACAATTTAAAAAGCTGCCCAGGCTTAGCCAGTATGCGTACCTGGTAGCCTACCTGGACCCCAGCTTTAAAAACAAACGTACCGCAGATCATAAAGCCTTGTTACTCATCGGTCTTTATAAAGGTGAGTACCACATTATAAAAGCCTACTGTGCTAACGCCAGTATCGCAGAAATGATAGGCTGGCACTACGAGCTAAACGATTACTTGCGTAGCCAGGGTATTACCGCTCATTGGTTTATGGAAGAAGTATTTCTCCAGGACCTGCTTTATGATGATTTCAACGCGGCCGGGCTATCCCGTGGCTACCGCATACCTGTACAGGGCGACACCCGGAAGAAGCCCGATAAGGACAGCCGTATAAGCGCCACTTCTGGCGACTTCGAGCGAGGAAGTGTGTACTTCAACGCCGCCGAGCAGGAAAATCACCATATGAAGGAATTGTATGAGCAGTTCCTACTCTTTGAAATGGGTAAGAATGGTATCAAAAAAGATGGCCCGGACGCTTGGGAAGGTGGGCGGTTCAAACTCCAGGAGCTGGTATTTACCGCACAGCCTCCAGTAGTAGGTAAACGCGGTAGAAGCAAGAACATGTACTAACTAAATTTTTTCAACTATGACAGTCATATATGCACTTTTACTAGGCCTGGCTATAGCAATAATAGCCGTGGAATTTGAGGTAATAATGGACTTTTTCCATTTCATAAATAAAAAGATGAAGGTACCGGCCTGGCGGGGTTGGGTAGTACGTGGTGTAGCCTGGGTATTAATCTGGCTAATCACCAAAGATCCGGTATGGTCTGCATTAATGTATTTTGGGGTGCACTTCATAAGCTTTGACCATCTTATGGGCTGGCTCATGGCAGATAACTGGTTTCACTTAGGTACTACCAAATGGTGGGACAAAGCCCTGCAATGGATTCAAGGTAAAATTCCATTCCATATATTCTTTGTCAGGCTAATGGTAAGCATAGCCCTTATAAGCTTGTATTTCTTTCCTAACGGTTACTTACGCACATGGCCTTTTTAACAGACGTAGACTACAAAACCCGGATCAAAGACAACATACTGGCGGACATCATTAACAATGACACCAGTATACAGGCAGAGGCTGAACTCACGGCCCAGGCGGAAATGGAAAGCTACCTTAATATGCGCTTTGATGTAGCCGCCATCTTTAGCCAGACCGACACAGCACGGAATCATAACCTGGTCATGATCATGGTAGACATAGTAATCTACCACATTTACAGCCGTATTGCTAGCAACCAGATACCGGAACACCGGCAAAACCGGTACGATGACGCAAAGCGATGGCTGGAATGGGTGAGCCAGGGCAAGCTCAGCCCAGATTTGCCCAAGGTACTGGATAGCGAAGGCCAGGACACCAAAACGCCAATTACCTACGGAAGTGAGAAAAAACGAAATCCGTACTACTGATAAAAAACTTTAAATCCTTTAGAAGCCCTTTAAAAGGCTTTAGAATGAACGATCTACCACCCGCAGGTGGAGAAACCCGGAACTAAATAAAAGATCATGCCTAAGACCCTTAAAAAAAAGACCGAGAAGCTAGAAGGTCAGGTAATCATAAACGAAATAAGCGTAGGCCAGCTAAACCGCGGTAATCAGTCTATTGATACGTGGATACAAAACGTAAAATCTGCTGAGCGTATTATAAGACCTACGCGTAAGGCGCTTTTAGAAACCTACCTGGATGCTGAAATCGACTTGCACCTCAGCATGGTAGAGAGCAAGCGCATACGCGCAGTAAAGACCTGCCCCTGGCTTTGGGAAGAGTTGGATAACGACAAGGTTAAAGAAAACTTTCGTAGCCCTTGGTTTTTCGAATTCATGGGCCAGGTCATGGACGTAGTCTTTAAAGGTCACGAGGTCATAGAATTTGTTTTTAAAGATGGCTTAGTATCAAACACCGAACCTATACCACGGCAAAACGTAGACCCACTTCGTGGATTAATTAGCCGTGAAATGTGGGCAGAAAATGCCAGCATAGAAAGCGGCTGGTTATACCGTGAAGGTCCGCTGATTAACTACATGCTGGAGGTAGGTAAAGCCAGGGACTTAGGTCTGTACAAACGTATCATTCCCTACATCCTGCTAAAGCGTGGTAACCTTTCCGATTACGCCCGCTTTAACGAAATGTTCGGTATGCCACTGCGGGTGTATGAGTACGACCCTAATAACCCGAAGAACAGAGCGGAGGTAACCCAGCAGGCAGAGAAACAGGGAGCAGCTGCTTATATAGTAGTGCCTAGGGGCACTGGGGTAAACTTCCATGAAGCTAACCAAACCGGGGCCAGCACCACATACAAAGACTTTCACCAGATCATGAATGATGAGGTTACCATAGGTGTACTGGGTCAAAAGCTTACCACTGACTCCAACGGTAAAGGATCGTACGCCCTGGGTAATGTGCATAAAGAAGTAGAGGAAGCGCTTAACCTGGAGGACCGCATGATGGTGGAGTACATCATGAATTATCCACTAAAGCATAACATACTCATACCCCACGGTTACCCCCTCGATGGTATCACCGGCGCTTTCCAGGTCAGTGAAGAGCTGCCAAAAGACAAGAAGTTTGAAATGTGGATTAAGATGGACCAGCGGATACCCATTTCAGACGAAGACTTTTACACGGAGTTTGGTGTGCCTAAACCAGACGAAGCCGCTATTAAACGATGGCAAGACAGGCAGCCCATAGTAAGCCAGCCCGGAGGTGCTGAGCCCGAACCGGGAAAGTAAATGCTACAGCTAGGAAGTCCATCATACCTATAATAGCCAAGCTGTATAGCCAATGCTGCAAAGATGAACATCACCAGCACCGCGAAATAAAGCTCTCCTTTAAAGATGATTTAAAGGCCGTTATTGATCGCATCATACAGATGCTGTATGACGGCCAGCTGGCTCCTGGAGATGTGGATGAGGAGTTATATAACCTCACCGCCCAGGAACTTATGGCGGGGGTCGAGCGAGGCCTGGGTACCACCCTGGCCAAGGCAGACGACAACCTAAAGCCTCTTATTGACAACCTTCGAAATAACGTGTACGTTTTCAGTGGCTTTAAAACCTACCACCAGCTGCGTGAAGCTACGGACCTGTTAGTAGATGACCTGGGCCGGGTGCGTTCATTCAATGACTTTAAAACCAAAGTGCTGGAGCTAAGCAAACAGTATAATACTAACTTTTTAAGGTCGGAGTATAACCACGCCATAGCTAGCGCACAGATGGCCAAAAAGTGGCGAGACATAGAAGCCGACCGCGAGGCGCTTCCCCTACTCCAGTACATTACCGCGGGCGACAGCCGGGTACGCCAAAGCCACCGTCCATTGGACTTGGTAACGCTACCCGTGGACCACCCCTTTTGGGATACCTACATGCCACCTAATGACTGGGGCTGCCGGTGCAGCGTTCGACAGCTGGCCGAGGGTACACAAACCCGTATAGACAAGCTACAGAGCGCACCTGAGCTAAAGGAAATGTTTCGTCTGAACACCGGTAAAGATCAAATCATATTCCCGCGCAGCCATCCCTACTACACAGTACTGAGGCAGCATGAAAGCGCAGCACGTAATAATTTTGGACTTGATATTCCCCCGGAGAATGCCTGATTATAAAACCGTCATAAAACGCCTGGAGGCAGCAAAGCGGCAATTACACAAAGTAATAGGGTCGGTAATGGTGCAGCACGCCACGGATAACATACGTAGCGGTGGCTTTGAAGGTAAGCCACACCCACCACGTAAGGCAGGAAGCGCACGTGATGCTGGCCGCCAGATACTCATAGACACGGGGCGGGGCCTGCGGAGCATACGGTTTATAGTGGCGCCTCCCTACGTTAATGTAGTCATGGAGGAGCATATGGTGGCCCATAATGATGGCGCTACCATAAGCGGCACGTTTAACATACGTGAGCATGAACGCAATCCACGTAACCGCAGGCGGCACCGGGTACGCGGCCACGCGCGTAAAGTAAATACGAAACTGCCAGAGCGTCCTATTATCAAAGATACAGCCAAGCTACGCGCCAAGCTCATAAAAGCAGGGGCTAACCTCATAACTAATGCATTCAAATAATCTAATTCCAATATCATGGACTACGCCCTAACTACCGTCTATAACGATCTAATCCTAAGAATTAAAAGTAACGCGCAATACTTCACAGACCTTGGCCTGGAAGCACCTAAAAACTTCCATTGGTTTAACGGCACGTATGACCAATCAGACCGCCCCGCCATTCACTTGGAGTTTGGCCAAATAGACCTTGAGGCAGCGAAAGGTTTCACGCGTAAAGGCCTTTTACCGGTTACCGTACATATAGTGGATAACCTTCACGTAGAAGGTCGGGAAGGTGACGCACAGCACGATGACTTTAAGGAAAAGCTAAACTATCCCTTTCGGGTTAACGCCTTGCTTGAGTACTGGGATGGTGGCAGCTGCTTTGGTCCTTTGGCACTTACCGGCTTTGAACCAGACCACAACCAGGATAACCTCATGGTGCATAAATTTACCTACCAAACAAAGGTTACCATTAAGGAAGACCCGGATTTAGATGTAAATCTTTTGGCCCTTGAAAACAATGGACAAAACTTACTAGCGGTAGACCCTTAACTTTGGGCACGAATGACTACTAATTCAAATGTTCAATTTTTAAATTTTATAACCATGAGAAAGTTAATTTTAGCCCTCCTTTTTGTGTCAGTTTTCGCAGTATCATGCAGCGATGAAAACGAATCTATCTTCGATGAAGCCAGCCCAACCCTGGATTCATCAGTAGATGGTGGCGGAACTGAAGGAGACCCGGAGGAAGAAGCTGGCCCAGGAGATTGATGTAAGAATCACGTGCTTTAATTCTCTAATTTGAAGGCGACATTTCAGTCGCCTTTTCTTATCTTTGGCCGTCTATATGATTATTTAAAGGCATAATATGAAGGTAATTGTCTGGTGCTTTAGTTTTGTTATCCTTTCAGGATGGGGCTATAGTCAGACATATGAGCAATATTTCGCACTCACCGAGAAACATTACTCCACATTCCCGGACAGTTGTATTTACTATGGTGAAAAAGCTCTGAAGCTAACCACTGACAAACGCGAGCAGGCAAATGCCCAGTATTACATAGCGGCTTCATATAAAAAGCAGAACAACCTTGCACAGGCCGCAACCTATTACCTAAAAACCCTCGCCTTATTCAGGGAGTTGAAAGATGATAAAAAGATTAGCAATGTTATGCTAGACTTGGGTATTATCTTTCGTAAGGGCTATGCCTTTCAAAAAGCAATCAACATTTACCAGGATGCAGCTAAAATTAAAAAGCGCATAGGTGATAACCAGTTGTTGGCAGGTGCCTATAGAAATATAGCAATGAGCTACAGACTACTGGGAAAATACGACAGTGCTATGAGGTATAACAATATGGCGTTAAAGCTCTATATGTCATCAGGAAATGATAGCAGGGTCAGCCGTGTATTGAATGAAATAGGCAGGATTTACACGGATAGAGGTAACTATGACCTGGCTATCGATCATTACTTTCAATCTCTGGAAGCTGATAGGAATAACAGTAGGAAAGCCAAGACTTACAACAACGTGGGGTATACCTACTTACAAATGGAAAAGCCTAAACAGGCAAAAGATTACCTATTAAAAAGTTTTGAACTAAAGGACGGTAAAGAGCTACATTATGTAGCTAATAACTTGGCTAGAGTTTATCTAAAAGAACAAAATGCAGATAGCGCCCTTTACTACCTGGCAATGGTTAAAGATTACCCTGTTAGCGAGGAAATGATCTACACAACACAGCTGTTGGCAGATGCTTATGAAATAATGGGTGACCATGACAGCAGGAATCAACTACTAGATCGCTCCATAGAATTGAATGTAGAGCTAATGCAGATCAATGAATCTAACGAGCGTAGGTACGCTTTCTACCAACTAGAAAGCGCCCTTTATAAGTACCAGCGCGACAAGCGCGACGAACGGATTTACTGGTTTAATTTTAGCCTGGCTGGGCTGGGCTTGCTAGTAGTAATTCTGGCGTTTATTCAGTTACGTAAGTATCTGGCTACAAAGAAGGCCAAGGCGTCTATTATTAGTGACCTTGAGAATTTAAAGTAACTCTATAACGTAGGCGTACTTATCTCCCTTAGAAATTTTTACGGCTCCGTACCGGCCTATGAGGTAATTAACAAAAGACCCAAACGTTTCAGCGTCTTTACAGTGGAATTCTCGATTTTCAGGTAGTAGTAGAGTATTCATAACATTCGCTCTACCTTGGCTATTAATTCATCGCGCTGCTCATAGAGTTTAAGCAGCTTATTCTTGAGTTCAACGTTCTCCGAACTCAGCTTATTTATACCTTCCTCTACCGTCTCAATAAGGGCTGTCTGTCGCTCACTGGTACTTAGTTCTTTAAGCTCAGTGAGTACATGCGCGGTGTCCTGACTTTTACGCAGATAGAGTACAAACTCCTCGGCTACCAGGTTCCGGGTAGCATCTGAATAAGTAATATCCATTTCGCCAATATTCTTAAAAAGCCAGGTGGGTGATATATCTATCACAGAGAAAATTTTCTCTAAAGCATCAGATCGAAGCGAAGTCTTACTCTTTAGAGCCTTGGCTAGTTGCCCATGACTCAAACCTGCCATTTCTTCTATTTTAGAAGGATTAAGGCCGTTTTTCTTTAAATACTCTTGCAATCTGGTATGCCAGGTTTCAGTCATAGGGGGCACTAATGTAGATATTTTTCTCTATTTGTTTGGAAAAAAGAGAAATATATCGCTATAATTGTTCACACTTTACGCTCTAAATATGAAATTTAAAAAGCAATTATCCGAAGAAAACCTGAACGAGTTAGGGGCACAACTCAAACAGGTAGGCATTTCAAAAAAGGACCTGGCCAAGAAGTCAGGAAAATCTTACCGCGCTGTTTGCTACTTCTTTAATGGTCATTCATACAGCCAAGACATTCACAAAGCTGCCATCCAGATGCTGGATGAAGTCCTGGATAAGGATATATACACTATTCAACGCAGGCACTCCGCCCTTACTAAACTAAGAGCCATAGCATAATGAGCCTTAAGAAAGTAAAACAAATAGCCGCAGGCTACACCAACCTGGCTAAATCTACCATGGGCACAGCTAAAACCGATATAGAAAAGCTGGCCGCCGCGCGTATGGGTATTTGCAATAACTGCGACCACCTCACAAGTCGTAACACCTGTGCCCTATGCGGTTGCTTCATGCCTGCTAAAACCAGAGTACAAACCGCAACCTGCCCAGCCGGTAAATGGTAGTGAACAACCACATACTTTACCTTACCCAGGATGAACTACTGGGCTTAGTACCGCAGCCGTTAAAAGATCGCTTTAATGAGACTATTAACAAGGGTAAGACGCGCTTTAAGCACGGTACCACCAATAGCTGGGAGCATCACGATGGGCTGCTAACCTACACAAGCATACCGGAGGCCACCGCTATTAAGTACGACCTGCCCACAGTAAATACACTCATAAGGCAGCAACTGGCGCAACTCGTAAAGCCTCTGACTGGAGCTAAAGACTATTACCTTACACAGCAGGAAACCTACGGGTATGCCGGGGACCTTGCCCAGGTAGCAGCGTGGCTAATGTTCCTGGCCAGCGTTACACGTAAGCAGGCCACCGTTATGGGTTACCCGGCGCTGGATCATCTATACACTGACGCGCTGGAGATCATGGCCAAGCTCCCCCGGTGGAAGGCCTCCAGCTTACAGATTTTAAAGCGTAAACTAAAGCCCTTTAACCAGTATTTAAAGGCCGTTAAAAACCAGCAAAACCCGCCGCTATCTTCACCATTATCTAGCCTCATATCTAAAAAGTACGGCAACAGCAACAGCCAGAAAGTAACCCCGGAGCAAGAGGCATTAATGATCCAAATATACAGCCAGCCCAATAAGCCCAGCATTGAACAAACCTGGATGATGTACCTACGCCAGGCTGGCGAAATGGTAGCAGCCTACGAGCAAAGCCAAGGCGCACACGGGTGGGATAAAAAATGTTTGGTAAGCTACAGTACTGTAAAGCACCTGCTTACCAGTAAGCGAGTACAGCAAATGGTATACGAGCAGCGCCACGGATACCAGGCTTACCGCAATGAGTATGAGGTAATCACCCCAAGGGAGAACGCCAGCTTTGCTAATGCACTATGGGTAATAGACGGTAGCCCGGTGCACCGCTATTACTATGACCCAAAAGAGAAAAAAGCCTACAGTCGCATTAACGTCTTTGTGGTCCTGGATGCACATAGCTGGACCGTTCTCGGATTTTGGGTCAGTGAAACAGAGGACACCCAGGCTGTTAAAGGTGCGCTTCGTAGCGCCTGTGCCCTGGGTGGCCACATGCCTCACCAAATCCAGTTTGATAACTCCAGGGCCATAAAGAGCAACTTTAGCCAGCAGTGCATGAACGTGATAGCAGAGTACTGCACACCTACGAACGTGGGTAACGCCCGCGCCAAAGTTGTGGAAAACTTCTTTAAGATGTTTAACGAGCAGGTGCTAAAGTTCCGTCCAGGGTACACCGGCAGCCCGGTAATGGCCAAAAGCCTGCAAAATCAACCTAACCGCGAAGCCCTGGCACTCCAGGTAAAGCAGGGGCTAATACCATCTAAAGAACAGGCCACTAAAGAGCTGCACGAAGACTTTACCGTTTGGAACAACCGCATAATGAAGAAGTACGGGAAAAGCCCGCTACAGCGCTACAGAGAAAGTATGCAGGCCAGCCAGGAACGCCAACGGAAGTATACCAAACAGCACGCTATAGACGCCTTTTATGAGATGCCTGGTAAACTTAAGCAGGTAAAGGTATTGGAGCAGGGTAACCAGGTAATGCGTACCAAATTTTACGCCCAAGACTTCATTTATACTACTGAAGGCATTAAGGACTGTCTGGTAATGGACCCGGAGTTTAATAATTACCACATCGGCGAAAAATTCCAGATAAAGTACGACCCACTTTTTGAAGACACAAAGGTATACCTCTACCAAAACGAGGAGCCCTACCACTTTAATGGCAAGCGCGTAGCTATGATCCCCCGCGAAAAAATGCACATGGCCATAGCCGATCATGAAACGGGTGAAATGGCCAAAATACAACAGTTACAGGCCGCCAAGAAAGAACAGCGGAAACTCGCCCAGGCTGAGCTTAACAAGCGTGTAGCCATTACCCAGGTGAACGGCACCTACACCGAGGCCATAACCGAAAACGCCTTCGATAAAGAAGTGCTAAACGCTGCCAAAGCTAACCGCATGGAACAGATCATTAACGGGGATGACTACCGCCTCAATCAAAATTCAGTCCCTGAGTCAAAGGGAGCACCCGCAGGGGCGGGGGGTCTGTCACGCTTCGCTTTGGAAGAAGAGCCCGAAGAAATTTTAGAACCAATCAATAACACTAAACCCATTGAGAGATGGGACACGGAGGACTAAGGATTATGAGTTACCCAATTTATGTACCGATGATTACCGGTAAAACAGCTGAGGCTATAGATGATGAAATATCAAAAGCAAAAGAGGTCTTTACTCAGAATTTCAATAGTACACATGAGGCTTACGCAGTACTAAAGGAAGAGGTTGACGAGCTATGGGATGAGGTCAAGCATGGTGAAAAAAGAGAATTAGAAAGATGTGATTCAATAGAATCTGCAATAGCATCTCATAAGGGTCTTATGAGAAAAGAGGCTATTCAGGTGGCGGCAATGGCAATCAGATTTATAAATGAATTAACATGAAAAAGGAACAGCTCGCATTATTAAGCGATGACGAGATAAAGGAACTGATTAGCCAAAAGCAATACTTAATAGGCTGCGGAACCTTGCAGACCTGGGAGACACCGGCATTGAAAAAGGACATTGAAGCACTCAAGCAAGAGCAGCAAGATAGAGTCAATCTCCTCAATGTACCGACCCTTTACAGAACAGTTTACCAGCTGAGGCAGTCAGGCCTAACCTATAGGGAAATAGCTATGGAATTGCAATGCATTAATGCAGACACAGCTAAAGCCTACTGCTACAGGGCTATGCTAGCCTTAAAAAATAACGCCCACCAGGCACAACCGGTAGGCGCTACATCATAAATATTCTTAACACAAAAACAAAAGTATGGAACGGACAAGAAAGCAACAAATTACCACAGCCATTAACGAGTGGCTAAGTCATGAAGGCCGAAGCGGGGCGCAACTGGCAGAGCATGCCGGTGTGAATGCTGCCTACATCAGCCTCATAAAAAAGGGTAACTACGAAGTGTCAAGCGCAAACGGAAATACACCTATTTCTGATAAAGCCTTTAATCAGCTGGCTAACGCCCTGGGCATCACTTGGGAAACTACCAGGCACTGGGAAACACACAACTACCGTAAGATCATGAGCTTATGCAAGTCTACCCAGAAGCAAAAGAGGCGTGCGCTGTTGGACGCAGACACCGGACTGGGTAAAACCTATGCCCTGGAAAGCTACGCATCCAAAAATGACAAGGTGCTATATATCAAAGTTACACGCACCATGAGCCAGAAAGACATGCTCGATGAGATAGTGAAAAAGCTACGCATTAAGGATATCCTACGTGGCAACCGCAGCAAAATGATGGCCATACAAAAAAAGGTGATCAATACGCCGGATTTCCTCATAATCATAGATGAGGCAGAGTACCTAAAAAACACCCTGTTTGACTTGGTTAAAGAAATAGCCGATTTCACGCACCGTAAGTGTGGCATGATATTAAGCGGTATGGACCTGCGCCAGAAAATAGAGTTCTTGGCCGCTAAGCATAAGCACGGTTTCCCCCAGCTCAAAAGGCGCTTCTTTCCCAACATCATGCAGATACAAGACATGGGCAGTAAAACTAAAGGTCGAAAGGCCGAAGTAGAGGAGATATGCAAGAGTGAAGGGATTACGGAGACAACGGCTATCAATGTATTTAAGCAGTATGTCTATGACTACGATATGCTGGCCCAGTGGATCGCAGACGTACGGGCTTTCATTGAGCGTGAAGGCCGCCAGATCACTGGCCAGGAAATGATTGAATTGTTTGACTTAAACTATTAGTGCCATGACCATAACCGCTGAAAAACGAAGGGACCTGATTGGCGAGTCTATAAAAGCAATCGTGCAGTTACAAGGTATGAAGCAGGACGCTGATACTGAGTATCAGATAAGCCAGTGGAAGATTAAGCTGAAGTATCTACGAAAGAAAGAGATCGACTATTTAGAGGCCCGTTTGGAGGAGATCAAAACGGATATAGTACGCTGTGAGCCCGGCCAGTGGGCAGAGCTGGAAGGCCTACGCAGTGAGTGTGAAACTACTTTGGATAGGCTAAGAAAGGAGGTGCAGGATGGATAAAGTAAGAATATACTTTAAGGACAACGGCCAAGACTTTTTGTTTTGGGATATTGATGTACAGCAAGAAAAAGTAATTGATAGTCCTGGTCAACAAATGCCGTGGCTAAATAGATATGTCGTCAACCTAGAGGAAATTTTATCTGGAGAGTCTTTTCGAATAACTATTGTACTTGGCAGAGAGCATAGAGAGCTAATACATAATGTAATTGATTGGGAGGATGTCAGTAAGAAAAAGGAGGCTAACAATGGCTAGCAACCTCTCAAAGCAAAACAAGATCATGGGCATTAAAGAGCCTGTAAAGATCAACGCCCAGGGCAAAGTAGTACTTACACTTACTAAGTACCAGGCTGAGCTTATCAAGCCCATTTTAGAAGGGCTAGGCGCAAAAATAGCCAATAGCATGGTGTGGGAGTGTAAAGGTAACAAACCACTTACTCCATGTAACGCCCTCAAGCAGGTGCAAACCTCTCTTTTGATAGAGATCATGCACAAGTACTACCGTGAGCTGGACCTGGTAAAGGATAAGCTTAAGCTTACGCTAAGCAAGGCCCAAGCGGTTAACTTCTGGTACCTCAGCCAGACCTATACTGAAGTGGTCTATTGCCACCCGGTAATGAACAATCTAATGTATCACCTACACTTAAAATTAAGCTGATGTCATTTAAAAGGAAACATTTAATAAAGTTTAGGATAGCTCATTTCTTGGATCGCTTTGATAAATTCTGCTGGGCTGATTTAGCTTGTTGGGCAATATCTGACAAGTGGATACCTCCAAAAGGACTATTTAATAGTCGCGGATGTCAGCTGGACACAGTTTGTTACTGCGGCCAGTGGAAAGGCGGAAAACGCTACAGAAAGGAGGCAGACAATGGGTAGAACATTAGGAGTAAGTCAGATCATGGCCAGGGAGTACCGAACACTGGATTTTACCGGCAAGTGGGCGGAAACCTTTGGCCAACCGGGCAACCCTTTTACCATGCTCGTATATGGCCATCCTAAGAACGGTAAAACGTCATTCATGATGCAGTTTGCCAAGTACCTCACCGGCTTTGGCAAGGTGTTCTATAACAGCATCGAAGAGGGCGACGCTAAGACCATCCAGGACGCACTCAGTCGCTGTCAAATGGCGGAAGTACCCGCTGGTAAGTTCATGCTGGGAGATCGCTACTATTACAAAGAGCTAATGGAGTACCTGGGCACGCGCGACAAAGGCAAGTTTGTGTTCATTGATAGCCGCGACTACATGAACCTTACTAGCCATCAGTACAAAAAACTGATCACAACTTTTCCGCAAAAGTGCTTTATAGTGATCTGCTGGGAGCAAGCCGGAAAGCCTGCCGGAAAGTTTGCCAAAGACATAGAGTACATGGTGGATATAGTGGCACATGTACATAACTACCGCGCCCATGTACGTAGCCGATTTGGTGGCGGTAGTGACTTCGTGATATGGGATAAAAAGCCGGTAGCCGGTGAGCAAGTTAAAATGAAGATAGTATGAGCCAGATTTCTAAAGCCCGTACCCATCAGCGCCTGCTTAAAGCCAAGGTAAGCATCCTTACTGGGTACTCAGCTGATGAGCTTTTTAACATGGCCGTAGACACAGCCTTTACCTACTTAAGAGAGATATGGAAAACAGATGAATACGGCATGGAAATGCTACCTAAAAGCCCGGAGTTCTGGGCGTGGTGGCGTATGGAGTGGGCACGTATAGACCAGCTATACTTGGATGATATGAAGCACCGGCCCAACCGTGACCATAGGTACTACCGGGTATATTATGAGCACTACCACAAGGCAGACCTCAATAACATCTTTATTAACTCAGCGGTGATGGAAGCCAGCGCCCACAAGCTGATAAAAAGGCTGGCAAAAACTAAGTAATCATTAAACCCCTTTTATATGAAAGCATTAGCAGAATTATCCGATGAGGAGCTTTTACAAGAGTTTGAGAAAAGAAAAAAGAAAGCTCACCGCGAGGCCCAGGCCAAAAAAAAGAAATACGAAGAAGACCGTAACGCTTTGGTAGTAGATGCCTGCCTAGCCGCAGAAAGCTTGCATGAAATGCTGGCAAAAATGAAAACAGACAGCTTTACCTATCTCGATGAGTTTATGGAACGAATGCGAGAGTATAGTGATGTCAATGGTAAAAGTAAGGGCGGTTTCAGCCTGGTAAGCAAGGACGGCAAAAGTAAGTTAACCCTCTCCTTCCAAACAAAGAAAACCTTTGATGAGCGCGCAGACATGGCGGAGGAGAAGCTAAAGAAGTTTCTGGAGTCTTTTGTAAAGGCAAGGGATAAGAAAGCATATAAGTTAATTATGAGCCTACTGGAACGTACCCGTGGCGGTGATTTTGATGACAACCTAATTATGAAGTTATGGAGTATGGAAAACGACTTTGATAACGATGACTGGCGCGACAGCATACGTCTATTTAAGGAGTCATATAATCCGGCTAAAACTACTAAGTACATCAATTTTTATAAAAAAGATGGTACCGATAAGTGGCAGAATATACAGCTCAATTTTTCAAGTATTTCAGTTTAACTAAACCCTAATAATCATGTCAAAAAACAAGCCATCCGTAAACGTAGATAAGAGAGTGTATGCCCTAGCCAAGGCCGGTACAATCAACTGCCTTCTTTTTGCCCTTGGAAGCGAAAACGCCAATAAATTCGAGGAAGAAGAAGAGCCAATAACCGAGGTAGAAATCATTAATGCGGATAATCCCAAACAGCGCATCACCAGGCGTGTAGATAGGACAGACTCCGTTAAACACGGCTACCGCGGCAGAGGCTACCCTGATACCTACAGAACTACTCAGGACAACATCCGGGTAATGATAGATATGGTAATAGAAAAACAGCCTGAAAATGAACTCGCAAAGGAAGTCAGCTAAGGCATCTAACGAGAGGAGTTTCCGCTCCTCTCAAAAGGGTCGCATGTTTAAAAAGATGCTATATTATGGGTACCAGATGGGTTACGACCAGCCCATAGATGAAGCCCAAAAGATGTTACCAAATCATGAGGTGAACTTGCAAAATGTAAGCACTTGGTGCACTAGTGATAAATGCAGTATTAGTAAGCCCCTTAAGGCAATGACTGCCAAAGAACTTAATAAGGCATTAAGTCAGTTTGAACAGGTGTATAAATCATATTTAAAAAGGGTTTAAGTGGATAATAGGCTGTACTTAAATAAAGTCCGTGAGATAAGAGATGTAGTTAATTACCTCTCACGACAGCGAGGTCATAGACCCGCCTGGATAAGGGCATTTATCGAACGTAATTACTTCATTTCAGACCATTACAGAGTAGTTCGTAAGTGTGATGACCTGAAGGTAGAAACGGACTTTGCCAGTATAGTATATAAGGCTGTATTCAATAATGAGTATCAAGATTTATAAAGTAACAGCAAATAAGCCTGAAGGCTTGGGCGGTGCCGCTTTCTTCCTCTTTAAAGATGAACGCCTGCTGGCTGTTAATTGGGAGTTCACCAGGACCTTAAATGATCATGAGGCAGCCATAGTAACTAAGGCTTTTCCCTTGCGTTTGTCAGACCTTTCAAACCTAAAAAAAGTCTTCAAAGTCAGAGAGATTCCAGAACGCACCGCCAGCGATAAACTAAAGCTGTTTTGCATGTACTTTAAAGCCAAGCGAGGCAGCACTTACACAGCCAATAAATTCGAGCGTGCCAACATAAAAAATGTAGTCATGAACTCGGCCTTACTAGAGGCGTATTTTAGTACAGACAGCTACCCGCTAACCTACGCAAAAACCATTAACGACTATATAAAGCATTACAATCATATCCGGGATATATCACGCAATGGAGCACCTAAAAAAGCGCGTTTCCCGAATGAATACAACAAGGATTTTGAGCGCAGGCTAGAAGGAGCTGAAATATCCCAATACTGGAAACATTTAACTAACTTAGGGTGGAAGAAAAACGCCAAAGGCGTCTGGATTTCACCTGAAAAATTAGCGCTATGAGAATCCTAATTATAACCTGTATACTTACCCCGTTTATTTCATATTCTCAGCTGAAAATTGACGAGAACAGCGGCCTTTATAGCTTGCAAGAAGTTGTGCAAACAAACGAATCAAAGGAGGTAATCTTTAAGCGTGCTCAGAGCTGGTTTTTAAGCGCCTACAGCGATCCGAAGACTAGTATAATCACTAATGACATTGAAGAGGGTACAATCGCTGGAAAAGGCGTTGTAAAGGTTACCCACGCTATGCAAGATAGAGATATTCTACACACCTTTAGAATAGAGGTAAAAAAGGGTCGTTATAGGTACACTATTACAAACATTGTAATAGACTGGGTCACAGAGTCCCGCACTACCAAATTAGAAGCCTACAAAAGCGGCGTAGGTGTCAAGAAAATGAAGTCTAAAATTAACGACTCACTGGTACAGCTGTCCAAAAGTCTTAAAGCCGCTCTTTCCACTACCTCAGAGGATTGGTAATGTCCATAAACCATGTCCAAATCAAGGGGCAAGGTTAAATCCAAACGTACATTTTTCGCTTTTTCTTAAAATTCACCTTAATATACCGCTAGATGGTATTTAAGTGGAAATTACCTTCTATCTATGTCCATAGGTATTAACCTGAATTTGTAAAAAATGTACATTTGGTTTTGTACCTTTAATCACTCGTACAAATAGCTAAAATGTGGCTTTAAATGGATTTTGCGCTAATTTTTGCGCTAATTTTTCTCTTCTTTAATATGTATGTTTTGTTTTACCCCCTGTACAAGCTTTGATTCTGATGCCAGGAAAAAGTTTTTTTATGAGTTGCGTACCCGATC